>ERZ773075.172-NODE-172-length-56623-cov-7.91262_pt1 | contig 56623 bp, 55 predicted proteins | sample MGYA00580614_ERZ773075 | MGnify/ENA primary metagenome ERZ773075 (study PRJEB29015, sample SAMEA2738021) | human oral metagenome | biome: human oral; feature: human-associated habitat; material: dental | place: China | collected 2043 ...
TCCCCTCAACCGGATTCGCTGCGATCAGCGAAGCTGCTAAGTATAGCACAAGTTTGAAGTAGTGCAGAACTTTTTGCTACTTCATTTGTGCTTCGCAACCAGCAGAACGGTTGCGACGAAAAGGTGAACTATACACAAGTTTTTTCGAGTTCGCAAGCGCACGCCTTCTTTTTGCGTCTCTCCAGCCGCTACACTGCCTGAATGACTGACATTCCTTCACGCAAACACTTGGTTTTGCTGGGCACGGGGCGCGCCAACATGAGTGTGCTCAAAAAGCTGGTGGCGCAAGGCATTGGCGGCTTGGCCGTCACATTGGTAGCGCCTCAGCTGAACTATCTGGACGAAGCCATGTTGGCGGGCCATCTCCTGGGCGAGAAGGCGTTGGAAGACTTTGTGATTCCGCTGGAACATCTGCTGGATGGCAGCGGTATTGGTTATGTGCCTGATCTTGTGCAGGCGCTGGACCCGCAGGCGCAGTGTCTTCATTTGGCCAGTGGCGAGATCCTGCCTTACGACGCGCTGTCTTTGAATGCAGAGCCTGAGTTGGATCGTGCGCGGCTGGACAAGCTGATGCCCGGCGTGCGCGCCAATGCCATGTTCGCCTATCCGCGCTACGTCTTCCTGGAACTATGGCCTCAATTATTGGCGCTGGCGCAAAAGCGTCCCTTGCAGATTGCGGTGATTGGGCACAACAAATTCAGCGTGGAACTGGCATTGGCCGCCGCTGAAATGCTGGCCGCGCCACACGGAAGCCGCGTTACGCTGCTCACCAATGGCGCGCCGGTGATGCAAGACGCGCCTCCAGCCTTGCGCAAATGCGCTTTGGCTCGGCTCAAGGCGCTGAACATCACGGTGTTGCACGAAGTGTGTGTTTCTTTTTCCGCCAAGAGCTTGCAACTGGAAAGCGGCGCGGCGCTGGTGTGCGACGCGCCTTTGCTTGCCTTGGAGTCCGATACGCCCGCATGGCTGCAAGACAGTGGCGTCAAGCTGCTGGAAGATGGACAAGTCGCTCTGAACCGGCGGCTGCAAAGCGAAAGCCACAGTCAGATCTTCGTGGTGCCGTACGACGCTCCCACTGAAGCTGGCCCTGCGCTAGAAGCCAATTTGCACGCCACGCTGTTTGGCGGATCACTGAAAAATGTGCCTTTCGCGCCCAAGATTCGCACGATGCAAAGCGGCGCGCGGCGCGCCATCGTCACACTGGGGCCGTGGGCGCTGGAAGGCAATTGGGCTTGGCGCTGGAAAAACGCCCGCGATCGCCAGCAACTGGCCGCCGTGGTGCAGCGCCCCGTTCTTTTCAGTGCGCCCCAGTCATGAAGGCGGCTCCTGGCGCAGCCGATCCAGCACGCCTTGCAGCGCGTGCGTCACAGTGGCAGCGCGCACGGCATGCCGGTCGCCGCTGAAGTGGCAGCGCTGCGCAAAGCCCGCATCCTTCACCTGCCAGCCCAGCCACACGGTGCCCACCGGCTTTTCAAGGCTGCCGCCGCCCGGCCCGGCGATGCCTGTCACCGCCACGCTCACTTGCGCATGTGAATGCGCCAGCGCTCCGGCAGCCATCGCGCGCGCCACGGGTTCACTGACAGCGCCGTGCCGGGCAATCAGGCTGGCAGGCACGCCCAGCAATTCGCTCTTGGCGGCGTTGCTATAGGTCACAAAGCCTCGCTCGAACCACTCGCTGGAGCCGGCCATTTCCGTGCAAGCGCCTGCGATCAGGCCGCCCGTGCAGCTTTCCGCCGTGGCCAGCATCCAGCGGCGGGCGCGCAGTGCGTCAGCCAGCGCCATCAAGAGAGGTTCCAGGAGCATATTTACTACGAAAAAGATAGCTGCTTGCGCTGATTCCACTAAGACTTGCGGCGTTTTTGGCCCTGAACCGCAGCTGCTGGCAGACCCGGCAAGGGCCAACCCCGTTTTTCCGCTTCCGCCTGAACGGGCTGCCCGGCCCCTCGCCTGTCTGGCTGGCGGCATCTATCTGGCGCGCCAGAGCCAAGATGAGCGCGGCGGCGCGCAAGCAGGCCGCATCTGCGACGTTCTTGCGGGTGCTGCGGATGTGAAGCCTGCCTTCAGTCGCTTTCCGGCACGAGTGAGCTGGGCGTGATGTCGGCAATGGTGCGTGCGCCGGTGAGCGTCATGGCCACGCGCATTTCTTTTTCCATCAGCGTCAGCAGGTTTTCCACGCCCGCTTCGCCTGCGGCGGCCAGGGCGTAGATGTAGGCGCGGCCAATCATGGTGCAGTCAGCGCCCAGGGCCAGCATGCGCACCACATCCAGCCCGGTGCGGATGCCGCTATCGACCAGGATTTTGATTTGGCCTTTGACGGCATCGGCAATGACGGGCAGGGCGCGGGCGGTGGAGAGCACGCCGTCCAGCTGGCGGCCGCCGTGGTTGGAGACGATGATGCCGTCTGCGCCAAAGCGCACGGCTTCGCGCGCGTCTTCGGGGTCCAGAATGCCTTTGACCACCATCGGCCCCGTCCAGAACTCCCGAATCCATTCCAGGTCTTTCCAGCAAATGGACGGGTCGAAGTTGGCGGTGAGGTAGCCGATGTAGTCTTCCAGCGCCACGGCGTGGCCCTTGTAGGTGGAGATGTTGCCCAGATCGTGCGGGCGGCCTTGCACGCCCACATCCCACGCCCACTGCGGGTGCAGCACGGCCTGCAGGTAGCGGCGCAAGGCGGCGTAGGGGCCGCTCATGCCCGAGTGCGCGTCGCGGTAGCGCGCGCCGGGTGTGGGCATGTCCACGGTGAAAACCAGCGTGGAGCAGCCGGCCGCCTTGGCGCGCTCCAGCACGTTTTTCATGAAGCCGCGATCCTTGAGCACGTAAAGCTGAAACCACATGGGCCGCCTGATGGCGGGCACCACTTCCTCAATCGGGCACACCGACACGCTGGACATGGTGAAGGGCACGCCCCTTTTCTCGGCTGCGCGGGCGGCCTGCACTTCGCCCCGGCGGGCATACATGCCCGTCAGCCCCACGGGCGAGAGCGCCACGGGCATGGAAAGTTTTTCACCGAACAGCTCGATGCCCAGCTCCAGGTTGGACATGTCTTTTTGCAGCACGCGCTGGCGCAAGGCCACGTGCGCCAAGTCGGACACATTGCGCCCCAGCGTGTGCTCGGCATACGCGCCGCCGTCGATGTAGTGAAACAAAAAAGGCGGCAGGCGGCGGCGGGCCGCTTCGCGGTAGTCGGTGGTGGATGAAATGATCATGGTGTTTTTCCTCTTTCGGTTTCCGGCTTTCAAATTCAATTTCCCGGAAGGGTCCAGGTCAATACATGGGCTTGCAGTGTGGTGAGAACGCCGATCACCGCCGCGAACATCAGGCTGTGCCTGACGGTGAAGCGAAACAGATCCGACTCCCTGCCCGCCAGGCCCACGGCCGCCGTGGCAATGGCAATGGACTGCGGCGAAATCATCTTGCCCGTCACGCCGCCCGTGGTGTTGGCCGCCACGGTCAGCACTTCAGGCAGGCCCAGCTGCTGCGCGGTGGTGGCCTGCAAAGCGCCAAACAAGGCGTTGGCCGATGTGTCGGAGCCGGTCAGAAACACGCCCACCCAACCCAGAAAGGGCGAGAAAAAGGAAAACGCCTTGCCCGTATGCGCCAGCGCCAGCGCCAGCGTGGCCGACAGGCCCGAATAGTTGGCCACGAAGGCAAAGGCCAGCACCATGCCGATGGAGTAAATGGGCAAGCGCAGCTCGCGCAAGGTTTCGCCCGCCGTCTGCCAGGCCGCCGCCAGCTTGAGGCGCAGGAAGAGGATGCTGATGACTGCCGCCAGCACGATGGCCGTGCCCACAGCGGAAAACCAGTTGAAGACATACACCGCGCCGTAAGCCGTGGGCGCGGCCGCCACGGGCGGCATCTTCTGCACCAGCTGATCCAGCATGGGCACGGGAATCTTGATGACCCAGCCTTGCAGCGCGCCGCCAGCGGCAAACAGCGCCTTGAACGGCGCCAGGCTCCAGAGGGTGACCATCACCGTCAGAAAAATGAAAGGCGACCACGCCTTGATGATGGCCCCCGTGGTCAGCGGCGCCTGCGCGGCGCTTGCGCCCTGCGCCTGCCCGCCGCCCGCCCCGTTTTCAAAGCGGAAGATATAAGCGGGCTGCCACTTTTTCAGAAACACCGTCAGCGCCACCAGCGACACGATGGACGAAGTGATATTGGGCAGCTCCGGCCCGATGAGCCAGGCCGTCAGAAACTGCGTCACGGCAAACGAGCTGCCCGCCACCAGCACGGCCGGCCAGGTCTGCCGCACGCCGCGCCAGCCGTCCATGATGAACATCACCCACAGCAGCACCGGAATGATGATGAGCGAAAGCTGCGTGCCCGCCACCCGGCCTATGGACAGGGCGCTCAGCCCCGACACCTCGGCCGCCACCGTGATGGGAATGCCCATCGCGCCAAACGCCACCGGCGCCGTATTCGCAATCAGGCACAGCCCCGCCGCATACACCGGCTGAAAGCCCAGCCCCACCAGCAGCGCTGCCGTAATGGCCACCGGCGCGCCAAAGCCCGCCGCCCCTTCCAGAAACGCGCCCAGGCAAAAGCCCACCAAAATGAGCTGAAGCCGCTGGTCTTGCGTGATGGAGAGGATGGAGGCGCGGATGATGTCGAACTGCCCCGTCTTGACCGACACCTTGTAGAGAAACACCGCGCCAAAAATCACCCAGGCAATCGGCCACAGCCCGTAGAAAAAGCCATACACCGCCGCCGCCAGCGCCGAGGCCAGCGGCATTTGATAGAAAAACAGCGCCACGCCCAGCGCCAGCAGCACCACCGCCGTGCCGGCCACATAGCCTTTCATGCGCAAGCGGGTCAGCGCCAGAAAGAAAAAGACGATGGGAATGAGCGCGGCCAGGGCTGAAAGCCAGATATTGCCCGCCGCGTCGTAGTTCTGCTGCCAGGGTTGCATGGGCCAGATTCCTTGGGTAGAGCCTGAAAGAGACGCTTCCCGCAGGCTGAAAGCCAGCGCCCTGCATCAGAGCTGCCTGCGAGGCTGGCGGATTGTATCGACGGGTTTCAGCTCAGCCCCTGAACGCAAGCAGCTTGCAAACACACGCGCTGCCAGCGGCGCAACCAAGGCCACATTCATGCTCCCGTATCCATAGCATGACGTCCTAGCGGAATCTGCGCAAGCGCGGTTTTCACAACCCTTGAATTTGCTCCTATTTTTGACGCAAACCGCTCGCTCCGATCTGCCCGGGGCAAGACAGAAAAGCCTCATTCCGGGGTTTGCGCAGGCAAGCGCTCTGCGGATTCGCCCGCGTCGGCGTTTTCCTCGCTCTTGGGCGCAATCAGGCGCGCCACCCACAGGCCCAGCTCGTAGAGCAGGCACATGGGCACGGCCAGGGCCAGCTGCGACACCACATCGGGCGGCGTGGCGATGGCGGCGATGATGAAAGACAGCACGATGAAATAGCGCCGGAAGCTGCGAATCTGCGCCACCGACACCACGCCCAGGCGCACCAGCACCACCACGACGATGGGCACCTCAAACGTCAGCCCGAAAGCCATGAACATGGTGAGCACAAAACTCAGATAGGCCTCGATGTCGGGCGCGGCCGTGATGCTGGCCGGCGCGAACTTCTGAATGGTGGCGAACACCGTGCCAAACACCACGTAGTAGCAAAACGCCACGCCCGCAAAAAACAGCAGCGTGCTGGAAACCACCAGCGGCAGCACCAGCCGCTTTTCATGCGAATAAAGCCCCGGCGCGACAAAGGCCCACGCCTGATACAGCACCACGGGCAGCGCCGCCAGAAAAGCCGTCATCAGCAAAATTTTCAGCGGCACCATGAAGGGCGAAATGACAGAGGTGGCAATCATCGTCGCGCCCTGCGGCAAGTGCGCCACCAGCGGCGCGGCCAGCCAGTCATACAGCGCCTTGGAGCCGGGGAAAAAGCCCAGAACGATGGCCACCGCAATCACCGCCAGAGCCGACTTGACCAGCCGGCTGCGCAGCTCCATCAGGTGCGCCACGAAGGGCTGCTCAGTGCCCGCCAGCTCGTCTTCTGGCGCATCAGGATCGGGTTTGTTGGCCTGGTTCATGAAAGCGAAGGCGGCATCAGGGCCGCCTCTTGAATCGGTTTGGACTGGTTGGACCGTCCGGCTGAATCGCCCGGCGCGTCACCGCTTTTTCGGGCGGTAGCGCACCATGCGCGCCGCGCCCGATTGCACTTGCCGCCGCACGCCCGCGCGCGCCTTGAACCATTGCGGCGTGGCGCTGCGCCGGAGGCGCCATTTCTTGCCGGGGTGCCGGTACTGCGGCGGCGGCAGCTGCCAGGCGTCTTCTTCGTCGCTGCCGCCTGCGGCATGCGCGTCTGGCGCGTGGCCTGCCCCTTGCAGCGCGGCCTTCGTGCTGCGCCACTGGGCATCCATTTCGGCTTGCGCCTTGTGGATGGACTGCTCAACCTCACGGCCCGCCTGCTCGACGGACTCTTTCATCTTCTTGAGTTCTTCCAGGTCCATCGCGCGATTGACTTCGCTTTTCACGTCAGCCACATAGCGCTGCGCCCGCCCGAGCAGCGCGCCCACGGTGCGGGCCACGCGCGGCAGCTTTTCGGGGCCGATGACAACCAGCGCCACCGCACCGATGAGCGCCATTTTGGAAATGCCGAGGTCAAGCATGCTTGCAAATCAACAAGGCAACAGGGCCAAAGCGGCGGTCAGCTTTTTTCCTTGGCCTGCACGTCAATCGCGTCGGCGGACGCCTTGCTGGCGGCGTTGGTCACTTGCCCGGCGGCAGGCTGCTGCGCCTCGTCTGCCGAGGCTTCTTTCATGCCTTCCTTGAAGCCTTTGACGGCGCTGCCCAGATCGGTGCCAATGTTCTTGAGCTTTTTGGTGCCGAACACCATCACCACGATGAGCAGCACGATCAGCCAGTGCCAAATTGAAAAGGTACCCATAGCAAGTTTCTCCTTGAACTCAAGCGCCGGATTTTAGGTGGCCAGGTGGCAGCCAGGCTGCGGGCAGTCCGTGTGTCTCAAGATCTTTCCATCGCCTGACCGTGAGAGCGTGCCGGGCGTCAATCCGCCAACCAAGGCAGGCGTTTTGGATGACACCGCCCGCCCAGGCAAAAGCAGCAAAATCAGGAGCAAATATAAGAGGTTCAAAACACCAGCCAGCGCATGTTTTTCTAGGACCTTATGCTATGAATAAAAGAGCAAATTCCCGTTCATGACGGCTTGCTGTCTCGCTGCGTTCGCGCGGCCTGCGACTTTTGCTCATTCGCCTTTTGGGCTTCATGGCCGGGAGCGCGCTTGCGCTCAGGACGCCGAACGGACGGCCAGCCCGACCGCCAGGCCCGCGAACAGCGTCAGGCCCAGCCAGTGGTTGGCGCTGAAGGCGCGAAAGCATCCGCCGCGCTCGCGGGCGCGAATCAGCGTGTAGTGCCAGGCCACTTGCGCCAGGGCCGCCGCCAGCGTCAGCGCCGTCACGGCGGGCGGTGCCGCCAGCGCCAGCGCCGCGCCCCAGATGGCCAGGTAGAGCAAGTAGAAAACCATGATGGCCGCCACGTCCCGCTGCCCCAAGGTGATGGCGGAGGTCTTGATGCCTATCTTCAGGTCATCATCGCGGTCCACCATGGCGTATTCGGTGTCATAGGCCAGCACCCAGCACAGGTTGCCCGCCATCAGCGCCCAGGCCAGCGGCGGCACCTGCCCTTGCGTGGCGGCATAGGCCATGGGAATGCCAAAGCCGAAGGCCACGCCCAGCACGGCCTGCGGCATGGCCACGAAACGCTTGGCGTAGGGGTAGGCCAGCGTGATGGCCAGCGCGCCGAAAGACCATCTGACCACGGCGGCGTTCGTCGTCAGCGCCAGCGCGAACGCCGCCAGCGCCAGCGCCGCGCCCACGGCCAGCGCCTCGCGTGCGCGCATGCGCCCGCTGGTCACGGGGCGCTGCGCCGTGCGCTTGACGTGCCGGTCAAACTCGCGGTCGGCCACGTCATTGACGCAGCAGCCCGCGCTGCGCATGAGGATGGTGCCCAGCGTGAACACCGCCAGCAGGTGCCAGCCCGGAAAGCCTCCCGCCGCCAGCCACAGCGCCCCGAGCGTGGGCCACAGCAGCAGCAGCCAGCCCGCAGGCCGGTTCCAGCGGATCAAGTCCAGGTAGAGAGGCAGGCGGCGCAGCGCGGCAGGGGCGTTCATGGCAAGGGCGGGCGGGCAAGGGCGGGCAAAAGCATAGCGGCAAACGGCGGCGGCCAGGCAGGCCCGCCAGGGTCATGAAGCAATGGGCTTCATGATGCAGATTGAATGGGATATTCACCAATATCAGGCGGCGTGAATTTCATTTGCGGCGCCATTGCGCCGCCATGAGGAATTCGGCCTTGCTTTGGAAAATACCGCCCGGGCTGGCATTCTTTCTTCCGCCTGCTTGTTTTCCGCATGATCCGGCCGTTTCTTCCCGGCTGTCTTTTGCAGACGGACGCTCTCGGAAGCCCGGGAAAGATTTGCCGGATACGCTGAATGCGCCGCTTTGTTCAATGAACGCGCCGTCGATTATCTGCTTCATGAAACAAATGGAAATTCCGGCTGCCTTGACTGCGGTTTTCGAGGCGTTTTCGAGGCGTTTTCGAGGCGATTTTGGCGGCGCGCGCCGCACCCGCGCGCAGATAAAATCCGCCGCTTTCTTTTGAAAAGGAGCGTTCCCATGTCTCACAAACGCTTGATGGCGCTGGCTGCCGTGGCGGCCCTGCTGGCTGGCTGCGGCGCCACGGCCCCGAAGGCCGCCTCTTCAACCGGCTCCGGGGCCGAGGCCCAGGCCCAGGCCAATTCCCCAGCCGTGGCCAAGGCAGACCTGGCGCCAGCCGCGCCGCTGGCGGGCAGCGGGCGCGACCCAAGCGACTGTCTGCCTTCGGCCGGGCAAACGTGGTCCAAGCTGCGCAAGGCCTGCGTGCAGGTGTTTGACGTGGCCGACATCCGCCTGACTGACCCTGACAACCCCGCGCTGGCCGTGTATGTGCTGTTTTCGCCCGACAAAAAAGTGGCCGAAATGTTTTCCGCCAGCTTTCCCGATGGCAGTGTGATGATGGCCGCCACGCGCGGCGGCAACAGCTATTTCGCCAACATGGGCCGCGTGCTGCTGCTCAAAGACAGCCAGAGCAAGGAAGGCTGGCGCATCGCCAAATAAGCGGCCTGCCAAGCTGCCTGCATGCCGGCCCGCCCGTTCTTCATGCCCGCCCGCCGCCGTGGCGGGCTTTCTTTTTTCGCCACCGCAACACCTTCACGCCATGTCCACACCCGCCTATGCCGAAAGCTCCATCCGCGTGCTCAAGGGGCTGGAGCCTGTCCGGCAGCGCCCCGGCATGTACACGCGCACCGACACGCCGCTGCACATCATTCAGGAAGTGATTGACAACGCCGCCGACGAGGCCCTGGCCGGCTTTTGCAAGCGCATCAAGCTCACGCTGCACGCCGACGGCTCGGTCAGCGTGGAAGACGACGGGCGCGGCATTCCTTTCGGCCTGCACCCGGAAGAAAACGCGCCCGTGGCCGAACTCGTGTTCACGCGCCTGCACGCGGGCGGCAAGTTCGACAAGGGCGCGGGCGGCGCTTACAGCTTTTCCGGCGGCCTGCACGGCGTGGGCGTGAGCGTGACCAACGCGCTGTCCACCCGGCTGGAGGCCACGATCTGGCGCGACGGACAAGTGGCGCACCTGGCTTTTGCGGGCGGCGACGTGGCCGAGCCGCTGACCGTGCGCCCCGCCCATGACGGCGGCGCAGCGGCGGGCGACCGCAAGCAAGGCACCACCGTGCGCGTGTGGCCCGACGCCCGCTACTTTGAAAGCGCCGCGCTGCCCCTGGCCGAACTCACGCACCTGCTGCGCAGCAAGGCGGTGCTGATGCCCGGCGTGAGCGTCACTTTCATCGACGAAAAGCGCGGCACGCGGCAAAGCTGGCAATACAAGGGCGGCCTGCGCGACTACCTGATGCAAACGCTGCCCGCCGACGCCGTGATTCCCGTGTTTGAAGGCGCGGGTCACGCCGGCCGCGACGACGGCAGCTTTGCCGAAGGCGAAGGCGCCGAATGGGCCGTGGCCTTTACCGAAGAAGGCCAGCCCGTGCGCGAAAGCTATGTGAACCTGATTCCCACCCCCGCCGGCGGCACGCACGACAGCGGCCTGCGCGACGGGCTGTTTCACGCCGTCAAGAACTTCATCGAACTGCACGCGCTGCTGCCCAAAGGCGTCAAGCTCATGCCCGAAGACGTGTTCGCCCGCGCCAGCTACGTGCTCTCGGCCAAGGTGCTCGACCCGCAGTTTCAGGGGCAAATCAAGGAGCGCCTGAACAGCCGCGACGCGCTGCGCCTGGTGTCCGGCTACGTGCGCCCCGCGCTGGAGCTGTGGCTCAACGCCCATGTGGAGCACGGCAAGCGCCTGGCCGAGCTGGCCATCCGCGCCGCGCAAACGCGCCAGCGCGCCAGCCAGAAAGTGGAAAAGCGCAAAGGCAGCGGCGTGGCCGTGCTGCCCGGCAAGCTCACCGACTGCGAAAGCCGCGACACCGCCAGCAACGAAATCTTTCTGGTCGAAGGCGACAGCGCCGGCGGCAGCGCCAAGATGGGCCGCGACAAGGAAACCCAGGCCATCCTGCCCTTGCGCGGCAAAGTGCTCAACACCTGGGAAGTGGAGCGCGACCTGCTGTTCAAAAACACCGAAATCCACGACATCGCCGTGGCGCTGGGCGTGGACCCGCACGGCGCGGGCGGCGCCCCCGGCCTCTCGGGCCTGCGCTACGGCAAAGTCTGCATCCTCTCTGACGCCGACGTGGACGGCTCGCACATCCAGGTGCTGCTGCTCACCCTGTTTTTCAGGCACTTTCCCGCGCTCATCCACGCGGGCCATGTGTTCGTGGCCCGCCCGCCGCTTTTCCGCATCGACGCGCCCGCGCGCGGCAAAAAGCCCGCCGCCAAGCTCTACGCGCTGGACCAGGCCGAACTGGACGCCACCCTCGACAAGCTGCGCAAGGAAGGCGTGCCCGAAGGCAAATGGACCATCAGCCGCTTCAAGGGCCTGGGCGAAATGAACGCCGAACAGCTCTGGGAAACCACCCTCAACCCCGACACCCGCCGCCTCATGCCCGTGCGCCTTGGCCCCCTGGGCGAAGCCGCCACCGCCGAACACATGAACCGCCTGATGGGCAAAGGCGAAGCCGCCGCCCGCCGCGAGCTGATGGAGCGCCACGGCGACGCGGTGGAAGTGGACGTTTGAGAACCCGCCCCGCAACAAACGCCAAGGCTGTGAACGCCAAGGCGGGCGCGGCGGCCCCGGACGCAGGCGCTGAATGCGGCTGATGGATGCCCGGCCTGGCTCTCCCGGCCAGAAGGCATCAGAAACAGGAGCAAATACAGGGGCATGAAAACGCCATCCTGCGCAGTTTCCACTAGGACATCTTGCTATGGATAGCGGAGCGAAATATTGCCCTGCGCCTTGGCGCAGGCGCTGGCGCGCCGCACAATCCGCCGCTTTTTTCTTTCACGCAGCCCGCAAGGCGGGCAAACAGGCTCTGAAATGGAGTGCGCCATGAGCGCCAGGCAACTCTCACGCGAATGGCTTCAGGGGCCTTCGCAAGGCAATCCCGGGAAACGGCAACGCATGCGCCAGCCGCTGGCGCTTTCAGCGGCCGCACCGCCGCCGCGCAACCACGTGGCGATGGCGCTGGCTGCGCGCAGCGCCTCGAACGCGGCAGGCAAGCACATACGCCAAAGCGGCGCGCAGCGCCGCGCCGACAAAGTGGCGCTGCAAAAGCTGCTGCGGCGGCAAGAAGATGAGTGACATGCCAGCAGCAGGGCTGGGCCTGTCCGGGAACCCTGGCCCGCTCAAACCGCAGCTGCCCATCGCGGCCAGGCCCTTACTCGTCGCCCAGCAGCAGGGCATCCAGGCTTTCGCAAATGCAGTGCAGCGCCAGTTGCTGCGCATGCAGCACGCTGGCGGCGTGAGCATGGGCGATGGCGATATGGGTATCGGCAGCCAGCAGCAAGCTGCCCAGGGCATCGGCGGCTTCGCCCTCGCCCGTCATGGCGATCACGGGCATTTCACGCTCGTGCGCGGCCTGCACGGCCAGGGCGAGGCTGGCGTGATCAGAGCTGGCCGGGTGGGCGAAAACCATCAGCGCGTCGCCGGGCTGGCCCAGGGCATGCACCTGGGCGGCCAGCGCGCCGACGCCTTCGCTGCGCTGCGCCAGGGCGGCGAAAGTGGCGGCCTCGGCTCCCAGGGCCAGGGCAGGCAGGGCGGGCCGCTCGCGCGCAAGGCCGCCCATGAGCAAGGCGGCGGCGTACTGCGCCAAAGCGGCGGCGGCAGCGCTGCCGCAGGTGAGCACTTTGCCGCCGTTGGTCACGCATTCCAGCGCCGTTTGCGCGGCGGCGGCAATGGGCGCGCTCAAGGAACCGGCCCATTGGACAAGCAGCGCGGCGCTGCCGGTGAAATACTGCTGGATGCGTTGTTCAGACATGGCGGAAAGCGGAGCAAAAGCAAAAAAGCGAGTCTGCCTCAGAGCGCCGCGCAGGCATTCCAGGCCCGCAAGACACCGCCTGATTCAGCTCTTGAATCCATAGCATGAGGTCCTGGTGGAATTTGCGCTGGACGGCATTTTTACCCGTCAGATTTGCTCCTCTTTTTGAGTTGCCGGGCTTGCCCCCACGCTCATGGCGCGTGGAAAGCGGCCTGCAACCATTCGATGCGGCCGCCTTCGATGGCCACCACATCAAAGCGGCAAGGCGGCGGCGCGGCGTAGCGCCGCAGAAAGTGGCGCGCGGCCAGCGCCACGCGGCGCTGCTTGAGGGCGCCGACGCTGGCGGCCGCCCCGCCGTGGGCGCTGCCGCTGCGCTGGCGCACTTCCACGAAAACCAGCGTGCCGTCGGGCGTTTGCATGATCAGGTCAATCTCGCCGCCGCCGCGCCCGGGCGTCTCATAATTTCGCGCCACCAGCCGCAGACCGGCTGCCTGCAAGTGGGCCAGCGCCGCGTCTTCCGCCGCTGCACCGGCCTTGCGGGGGCTTGCGCCAGCGCGCGGCCGCGCCCTTGTCCACTGCCGCACCCATTGCCGCACCCATTGCTGCATTTGCCGCTGCATCTTTTGCCATAGCGCCGCGCGCGCCTTTTCGCCTTTGCCTGCCATGACCGCTTTCACGCCTTCGCTTGCCGCCCGCGCCCTGCATGCCGCCTTGCCTGCCGCGCAGGCCGCCGCCGGGGCGCAGCATTATCCGAAAGGGGCGCTGTACATGGCGGCCACGCCCATCGGCAACCTGGCCGATATCAGCTTGCGCGCGCTGCACGTGCTGGCGCTGGCCGATGCCATTGCCTGCGAAGACACGCGCCACACCCGCCAATTGCTGGGCGCTTACGGCGTGGAGCCGCGCGCGCTGCTGGCCGTGCACCAGCACAACGAGGCCGAAGGCGCGCAAGCCGTCATCGCCCGGCTGGCGCGCGGCGAGCGCGTGGCTTTTGTCAGCGACGCGGGCACGCCCGCCGTGAGCGACCCCGGCGCGCGCCTGGCTGCTGCCGTGCGCGCCGCAGGCCATGCCATCGTGCCCCTGCCGGGCGCCAGCAGCGTGACGGCGGCCTTGAGCGTTGCGGGCGCCGCTGGCGGCGCGCAAGGCGATGACCGGGGCTTTGTCTTCGCCGGTTTCATGCCGGGCAAGGCCGCCGCGCGGCGCGAAGCCATCGAGGCCTTGGCCGCCGAGCCGCGCGCCGTTGTGCTGCTGGAAGCGCCGCACCGCATACAGGCGCTGGCCGGCGACCTGGCCGCACTGGGCGCGCGCGCCGTGACGGTGGCGCGCGAGCTGACCAAGCAGTTTGAGCAAATCGCCACCTTGCCCGCGCAAGAGCTGCCCGCCTGGCTGGCCGCTGACGCGCAGCGCCAGCGCGGCGAGTTCGCCCTCGTGCTGCACCCCGCGCCGCACGCCCGTGCGCCGCGCGCCATTGACGAAGAACGCCTGCTGTGCCTGCTGATGGACGAGCTGCCGCTGAAAACCGCCGCCCGCCTGGCCGCCGAGGCCACCGGCGGCAGCCGCAACGCGCTGTACGCGCGCGGGCTGGAAATCAGGCAGGCCAAAGAAAAAGCCGCATGGCGGTAAACCATGCGGCCTGAAGCTTTGGTGCCGACTGCCGGGATCGAACTGGCGACCTACGCGTTACGAGTGCGTTGCTCTACCAACTGAGCTAAGTCGGCGAAAGCGCGGATTATAGCCAGGGCAAATATCGTGCGCGGCCCGCAGCGGCTGTTGCCTGCGCGCAAAGAAAGCCGGGGAATGAACGATGGTTTTGACAATTCCATTCATTTTGTAACCGCTTTCTGATACAAAGACCGGATGCCCATGACCAGGGCGCAGAGCCTGGCCTTCACATCTTGGCCCCGCGCCTTTGAACCGAATCGCAGATTGATGAAACCGTCTTTTCCGCTGCCCTGCCTGCTTTGCCGCGTGGCGCTGCCTGCCCTGGCGCTGGCCTGGAGCGCGCAGGCGCGGGCTGATTTGTGGATGCACGTGGACGCGGCGGGGGCCATTTATTTTTCGGCGGAGCCGCTGGGCACGCCGGGGCAGTTTCTGGTAAAGGGCGCGAGCATGGAGCGGCTGGCGCAGATCAAGGATGCAACGACGCGGCTGAAGGAGATCAACCGCCATGCGCCGCTGCCGCAGGGCATGGCGCGGCTGGAGACATCGCCGCGCTACCACGCAGTGCAGCCGCACTTGCGCGATGCGGCGCGCAAGTACGCGCTGGACTACGGGCTGCTCAAGGCAGTGGCGGCGGCGGAGTCGAGCTTCAACCCCGGCGCGGTCTCGCACGCCGGGGCGGTGGGGCTGATGCAGCTGATGCCCGCCACGGCGCGCCAGTACGGCGTGCAGGCCGATGGGCTGGCGGATCCGCGCACCAACATCGAGGCAGGCGCGCGCCACCTCAATTACCTGCTGCAAAAGTTTGAAGGGCGGCCCGCCCTGGCCATTGCCGCCTACAACGCGGGCGAGGGCGCGGTGCGCCGCGCGGGCAACCGCGTGCCGGACTACCGCGAGACGCAAGGCTATGTGCAGAAGGTGATGCACCTGTATGGCGCCTTCCGCCCGCAGGCGCCGGGGCAGGTCAGTCCGGCGATTGCGGCGGCGGAGCTGGGCGCGCCTTCCTGGCTGCGCGTGGCGCTGCCAGCGGCCAGCGGCGCGGACGGGCCAAGCCCGGCCAGCGATTCAGACGCGGCAGGCCGGGCGCAGGCTGACGCGCCTGCGTCGTAGCCCGCCGCCGGGCGCATCAGGGCATCAGGGCGCGCGGCTCGGCGCTTCATACTCGCGCCTTTTTGCCGCAGGCCGCCGCCGGGCTGCGGCGGCTGTTTTCCGGCTCCGGTTTCAGGCCCCGATTGGCCTGAAGTCCCCGTGGAATGGGCGCGGGCAGCTATCAAAAAACGAGCGATTGCACAGCATGAGTGACGAAAACCTTTTCAGCGCGCAGACCGGCGCCGGCCGCGACGATGACGCCCCGGCGCTGGCGGCCTACGCGCAGCAGGCGTATCTGGAATACGCGCTGAGCGTGGTCAAGGGCCGCGCCCTGCCGGATGTGTGCGACGGGCAAAAACCCGTGCAGCGCCGCATCCTCTACGCCATGGGCCGCATGGGGCTGGGCTTTGCGGGCGCCAACGCGGCCAGCGGGGCCAAGCCCGTGAAAAGCGCGCGCGTGGTGGGCGACGTGCTGGGCAAGTTCCACCCGCACGGCGACAGCGCCGCGTATGACGCGCTGGTGCGCATGGCGCAAGACTTTTCGCTGCGCTACCCGCTCATTGACGGGCAGGGCAACTTCGGCAGCCGCGATGGCGACGGCGCAGCCGCCATGCGCTACACCGAAGCGCGCCTGTCGCGCATCACGCAGCTGCTGCTGCAAGAAATAGACGAAGGCACGGTGGACTTCGCGCCCAACTACGACGGCAGCGCCGAAGAGCCGCGCCAGCTGCCCGCGCGCCTGCCCTTTGCGCTGCTCAATGGCGCCAGCGGCATTGCCGTGGGCCTGGCCTGCGAAATTCCCAGCCACAACCTGCGCGAAGTGGCCGATGCCTGCGTGGCGCTCATTGGCAACGAGGCCTTGAGCGACGAAGCGCTTTTTGCCCTCCTGCCCGGGCCTGACTACCCCGGCGGCGGGCAAATCATCAGCCCCGCCAGCGACATCGAAAACGCCTACCGCACCGGGCGCGGCAGCCTGAAAGTGCGCGCGCGCTGGAAGGTGGAAGAGCTGGCGCGCGGCCAGTGGCAGATGGTGGTGACCGAGCTGCCCCCCGGCGTTTCCACGCAGAAAGTGCTGGAAGAAATCGAAGAAATCACCAACCCCAAGGTGCGCGCGGGCAAAAAGGCCCTGACGCAAGAGCAAACGCAGCTCAAGGCCGCACTGCTGGCCGTGCTGGACGAAGTGCGCGACGAATCGGGCAAGCAAGCGCCCGTGCGCATCGTGCTCGCGCCCAAAAGCCGCGCCATCAGCCAGCAAGAGCTGGCGCAAACGCTGCTGGCGCACACCAGTCTGGAAACCTCGGCCCCCGTGAACCTGACGGTGGTGGGGCTGGACGGCAAGCCCGTGCAAAAGCCGCTGCGGCACATGCTCACCGAATGGATCGCCTTCCGCCAGGGCGCCATCACGCGCCGCAGCCAGCACCGGCTGCGCAAGGTGAGCGAGCGCATCCACATTCTGGAAGGGCGGCAAATCGTGCTGCTCAATATCGACGAAGTGATCGCCATCATCCGCGAAAGCGACGAACCGAAGGCCGCGCTCATCGCCCGCTTTGCCCTCACGCCAGCGCAAGCCGACGACATTCTGGACATCCGCCTGCGGCAACTGGCGCGGCTGGAAGCCATCCGCATCGCGCAGGAGCTGGCCCAGCTGCGCCAGCAGCAAGCCGCCTTGCAAGAAATTCTGGACAGCCCCACCGCCTTGCGCCGCCTGATGGTCAGCGAAATCAAGGCCGACGCCCAAGAATTCGGCGACGCGCGCCGCACGCTCATTCACGCCGAGAAAAAAGCCGTGGCCGAGGTGAAAGTGGCTGATGAACCCGTCACCGTCATCATCAGCGCCCAAGGCTGGGCGCGCGCGCGGCAAGGGCACGGGCACGACGCGGCGGCCTTCGCCTTCAAGGCGGGCGACGGGCTGTATGCCGCCTTCGAGTGCCGCAGCGTCGATCACCTGCTCATCTTCGGCAGCGACGGGCGCGTCTACAGCGCCCCCGTCGCCAGCCTGCCCGGCGCGCGCGGCGACGGCCAGCCCGTCACCACGCTCATCGAGCTGCAAGCGGGCAGCCAGCCCGTGCACTACTTCGCCGGCCCGGCCAGCGCCACGCTGCTGCTGTGCGCCAGCAGCGGCCACGGCTTTCTGGCGCAGGTGGAGCACATGCTCTCGCGCCACAAAGGCGGCAAAAGCTTCATCACCCTGGCCGAAGGCGCCCGCATCTGCCGCCCGGCCCTCGTGCACACAGGCGAAGCGCCAGCAGGCGGGCAGGCATCAAGCGGGCAGACAACCGGCGCGGCGGACACGCACGTGGCCTGCGTTTCCACCGGCGGGCGGCTGCTCACCTTCGCGCTCGAAGAAATCAGGCTGATGGAAAAAGGCGGGCGCGGCCTGACCCTCATCGCCCTGGAAAAAGGCGACGCCCTGGCCGGCGCAGCCAGCTACGCGCGCGGCATCCGCGTCACCGGCACAGGGCGCGGCGGCAAAGCGCGCGAGGAAGTGCTGGAAATCCGCAGCCTGAACAACGCCCTGGCCGCCCGCGCGCGCAAGGGGCGCGACGGCCACTTCGGCTTCAAGCCGCAGCAGGTGCAAAGGGTGGCCTGAGCCGGGCGGCTCATAGCATCAGAAACAGGAGCGAATTCAAGGGGGTCAAAATGCCGCCTTGCACACTTTCTACTAGGACATGCAGCTATGAATAAAGGAGCGAAATAATGCCTTCCATCCCGGTCTGCACGCAACTTTGCGCTGGCCGCAAAGGCAAGGGGCGGGTTCCGGGCGCGCTCCGGCGCTCTGGTGCATGCGCTCACGCCCGCCCAGCCCGCCTGCAAAAGCGCCAACCGGCGGGCGGCCTGCGCAGCGGCTTCTGACGGCGGGCCGCCACGACGATTGCAGCGCCATGACGATTCTTCTGGCCCCCATGGAAGGCTTGCTCGATTGCACCCTGCGCGACGCGCTCACGCAAGTGGGCGGCGTGCAGCGCTGCGTGTCGGAATTCATCCGCGTGACCGATCAGCTGCTGCCGCTGCGCAGCTTCACGCGCGTGGCGCCGGAGCTGCTCAACGGCGGCTTCACGCCAGCGGGCGTGCCCTTGCGGCCGCAGCTGCTGGGTTCAGACCCGGCCTGCCTGGCTGAAAACGCCGCGCGCCTGGCGGCCATTTCCCCGCACGGGGTGGACCTGAACTTTGGCTGCCCGGCCAAAACGGTGAACCGCCATCGCGGCGGGGCCGTGCTGCTGGACGAGCCGCAGCTGCTGCACGCCATCACCGCCGCCGTGCGCCGCGCCGTGCCCGCACACCTGCCCGTATCGGCCAAGATGCGGCTGGGCTACATGGACGATGCACGCGCCATTGAATGCGCGCAGGCGCTGGCCGCAGGCGGCGCTGGCGAAATCGTGGTGCACGCCCGCACGCGCGCGCAGGGCTACCGCCCGCCTGCGCACTGGGAGCGCGTGGCCGACATCCGCGCCAGCGTGGCCGTGCCGGTGGTGGCCAATGGCGACATCCTCACGCCCGAAGACGCCGCCCGCTGCCGCGCCGTCACGGGCTGCCAGGCGCTGATGATCGGGCGCGGCATGGTCGCCAACCCGGGCCTGGCGCTGCAAATTGCAGGCGGCGGCGCGCTGCCCTGGGCGGCGCTGCCGCCGCTGCTGCGGCGCTTCTGGCGCGATGTGTGCCGGCGCGTGCAGCCGCGCCACCGCGCCGGGCGGCTCAAGCAGTGGCTGCACGCCTTGCAGGCGCGCTATCCGCAAGCGGCCGCCGCCTTTGGCGACTTGCGCCGCATGAGCGAAACCGCGCCCATCACTGCCTATCTCGAACAGCTTTGACACCGCTTTTGATTCTTCACTTCAACCCAAGGACTTCTCATGGCCGCCAGCTTGCTTGCCCTGCTTGACGACATTGCCTCCGTGCTGGATGACGTGGCCCTCATGACCAAGGTGGCCGCCCGCAAAAGCGCCGCCGCCGCCGATGACGTGGCCGTGCTCACCAAACTTTCCGCGCAAAAAACAGCGGGCGTGCTGGGCGATGACCTGGCGCTCAACGCCCAGCAGGTGGCGGGCGTGCGGGCCGACCGCGAGCTGCCCGTGGTCTGGGGCGTGGCCAAAGGCTCGCTTGTGAACAAAGCCATTTTGGTGCCCGCCGCGCTGGCCATCAGCGCGCTGGCGCCGTGGCTGGTCACGCCGCTGCTCATGGCCGGCGGCGCTTTTTTGTGCTTTGAAGGCGCTGAAAAGCTCGCGCACCGCTTTCTGGGCGGGCATGAAAAAGAGCATGAAGCCGCGCCCGGAGCAGACGCGCGCGCTGAAACCGATCTGGCCGCGCTGGAAAAAGCCAAAGTCAAAGGCGCCGTGCGCACCGACTTCGTGCTCTCTGCCGAAATCATCGCCATCACCCTGGGCAATGTCACGGGCCAGCCGCTGCCCACGCAGCTGGCCGTGCTGGCGGGCGTCGCCCTCATCATGACAGCGGGCGTGTATGGCCTGGTGGCCGCCATCGTCAAGCTCGACGACGCGGGCCTGTTTCTCAGCCGGCGCGCCAGCCGCGCCGCGCAGGCGGCGGGCCGCGCCATCTTGCGCCTGGCCCCGTGGCTGATGAAGCTGCTCACGGTGGCCGGCACCGCCGCCATGTTTCTGGTCGGCGGCGGCATCCTCGTTCACGGCGTGCCCGCGCTGCACCACCTGGCCCACGGCTGGCAGGCGGCGGGCGGCCTGACCGGCGCGCTGCTGCCGCTGCTGCTGGACGCAGGCGCGGGTCTGGCTACCGGGGCCTTGCTGGTGGCGGTCATGCACCTGCTGCACAAGGCGCGGCAATGAAAAAGGGGCTGGAAAGCCCCTTTTTTCCTTGTCTCCTTGTCCGTTCACTCCCGCCCGGTCTGTGCGCCAAGAGCCTGTTCAAAGCCCGGGCGCGAAGAGCATAAATCCGGGTGCTGCTGGGGCTTGCCGCCCCTGATGCCGCCCTTTTGCCCCTTACGGCCAGACGCTGAACAGGCCATTAATCGCTTTCCATTATTCCCACGGCATGGAAAATCAGCCTGTTTCCCATATAAGCTGATTGGCTCCAGTAATGCCAATCGAATTGGCCAGATTTATCGACAACGCGGCTTTGCGCTTTTTCACGAATCGGTGAATCTGCATTTCTCATTATTTGCATATGTTTGGGAGTGCTATTCCGAAACTGTTTTGCCCGGCAAGGCCGCTTGTCTTTCCGCCTTGCCCGAGACTACGGATTCATGTTAATGCTAAACCTTTGCCCGCTTGACCTTTATCGTGCCCTTCCAATTATTATAGACCACCAGAAAGCGCTTCTCTTCTTCGTCCGAATAGCCGCGAAAGACAACTCTGTCAATATTTTCGTGCTGAAAGAAAATGTTTGAATTTTTCTGAAAACCGGATGAATACAAAGTTCCCATGTAATCCGCAAAAACCCGCTCACTTGAATCAGAATCTTCAAAAACGCCCCTGCCAATAATAATCAGCTTTTGCGTACCCTCTTCCAGGTAAACAACGCTGCCAAGCGGCAGCAATTCTTTGATTCATCCATTTTCCAACAACTCCTTGTGTTGCTTCAAAAAACGCCTGCCATACCAATCCTCCAGCGATTTTCCTTCTCGTTTCCGGTATTCTTCAGGGTATCTGAATTTGTAATACGCCAACAGAAAATAAGGAAATCCTACGAAGATAACGGCGGCAATGGATCCGACATTGATGATGACCCACGCCAATAAAAATCCAAAAGCTTGTATTGATGTTGACAGTTCCAGCGAAAAGCTTCCTAACATCAGTTTGATCATAATCCCCACACCTAGAATCCCCATTCCATACACAGCCATGAGGCCGGCAACTTTATCCTGTAGAGCGGGCGTTGCGGCTTCATGATACAAAAGCCTTCTCAGATACTTCAGTTTCACAACAAGCATCCAGCAAGCCAGAAATATCATGGAAGCATAAATAGCGCTAACCCAAAAAAATGACAGAGCAGGCAAAAGAAAATCAGTGAACAGCAGATCCAGCTCCAACAAGAACCAGATCATTGCCGTAAAAATATGAAAATTATAGCAATAAGGCAATATATAGTTTCGTTTTATCGCCTTCCCGGCCAGCACCAGCAACAGCCAAAGAAACAGGCCAATCAGAAAGACTTCAGCCGTCAGGAAGCTTTTTTCATATATAGGGACCCTCAATTCCTCGGCATCGTCATGGAGCATGACGGAAATAACGAACACCGCAAAATTAAGTCCTATGACAAAGACTGCCGCCAACATAAAGCTATAGAGCTTGAATCTCAGAGAAGAACTTCCCTTGTCAAAATGCGCGGCTGTTTTGAGATGCTGCGCGTCCTGCAATTTCCGGAATCCATCATTCTCCAGATTCAAACTCTCTTCAAAACTGGCTTGGATTACCGATTTTTTTATCATTGCTTATGACGTAAATCCCAGTGCCTTTCCAATGCCGCCAAAAACGCTGGAAACGGTATTTGTTGCTCCTTGGATACCCCTGCCAATTTTGCTCATGATATTTTTTGTTCCTTGAACGGGATCGTCAAAGAATTTAGGCTCCACAAACTTGATGCCTTGAACAATAAGGCCCGCTCCTGCTCCAATACATGCCCCCGGAACACCTCCAATGGCGGATCCAATAGTAGCTCCTTCCAACGGACCTACACTGGCTATTGCAGAAAGCGCTCCTTTCCCAACAGCCTTACCGATATCACCTGTTTTGCAATATTCAGCGACACCGCTTGAAACAGCTGTGATACCAAGCTCGGCAAAGGTTAAGACCGTGGCAGCTTTTGCGGCAAATTTACCGACCGCTTTTCCTAATGGCCCTACCAGCTCCCCGCCTTTGGTCACGAAGTCAGACAGTGGCTTGATACCAGCAACTTTTTCCAGAATGGCTTTGGCGCCCGCCTTGCAAGGGTTGGCGAAATTCCCGATCCGTTTGAAACCATTAAAGACTTTCTCCCCGAACTTTCGTTGCAATAAAATGAAAGCAGAACATAACAGCAGGCGTGCGCCATCGCAGGAGATGCAATCCAGAGCGCGGGGATATTATATGCACCCCGACAGTTTATTAATCAAATAATGTCTATCACTATTGGAAAGGCTGTAATGATTAATGGCTCCATTTATCAGGACACCCTGTTTTTTGCAGTCATATTTCTTAATATAGGAGAATGCTTTTTGCACATCATTCACCTTATATTTCCTGTCGGCGTGAATTTCAAATAGATTTTCATCTGCCGCAGGGTATATCAAATACGGTATTTCCTCGTACTGAATGATCGCGCGATGAATATCGCCATTTTTCCACGAAACAGTGGCCTCGTCCATTTTGATGCTATAAAAGATTCTCGCGCATATGTATGAAGCCAGGCTGATTACGATAAAAATACATATAATAAATAGTATTTTCTTCATTTTATGACCTTGAGTATGTTTCCATCTCCATATCTAGCTCCATCATTCAGAAGATTGATCATGTCATTAAACTGGTCTTGGCAACGCGGATGAACCGTGATACATCCGTGGGACACATGTCCAATATGCAAGTTCGCTCCCCCTCTGATAAGGCCCATACGATAGCGAAAGGAATCGACCTTGCTCCATCCAACGGGCTGCAATGCATACCATCCCTCATGACCCGGCTTGGTATTCGGCTTCATCGTAAATAATCCCGGCCAAATTGGCCCGTGATCTTTTACATGAACGGAGTCAGGATTGTTTTTATGATCGCCGCGACCGGAATGAATGCAGCCCGGATCAATGCTTTTTCTTAAATTTGGAGTATTGGGATTATTTGATGTGCAAGCGAACGTTTGCAGAGTAATCGAGTAATGGCAGTTCGCTGCTTTGCTTGCGCTGCCGGCTATCGATTCTGCGGCCTTCGCAGAAAAACCATAATAATCTCCAAACTGATCAGTATGATCATCGTTGGCCTTGGTTCGAGCATCTGTTGATTGGGCGCTGTTTTTTCCCTCACGCTTTCCTTCCTGCAAAAGGGAGTATGGATGTGCGCCAGGCAAGTCACGCAAATTCGTTACGGCGCCCGCCCGAGTCGTTTCCGGGCGATTTGCCTGGCTGTTGTTTGCCTGTGGCGTTTCGACTGCTTCAACTTCTGTGGCTGCGCCGGAAACGTTTGCCTTATCCGACGCAGTCTGTTGCGCATAGGCAGCGAAGGAAGGACCCACACGATTTGAGATGGATGCCATGATGCATCTCCTTAGGCAGAGGTGCAAAAAATGGAATGCAGCCCTGCACCCGACAAGCTGCATTGCGACTGTAGGACATTGTTTTCATCATGCACAGCTAGGATCGTTACTAGGCGCCTTTTCTAGATATAGGGGTATCTATCTATACAACGAAAGTCTACTTTCCCTGATCCGCCCGATTCTCTTGGGCTGCGCGGCTGGCTCAGTCCGGGTAGCGCACTATCGTGACCTCTGCGGGGGATTCAATGTCTTTGAATGCCGACAGCATCACGCACAGCGATCCTTCTGCGCCAAAACCGCCGGTGCTGGCGCCAATCAGCGGAAACGCCACGCTGGCAAAGCCGTGCTCATTGACCAGCCGCATGGCCGAATGCACCGACCGGCCAATGGACGCCTCGCTCGCGCGCCACCACAGGCTGATGCCCGCCACATGAATCAGCGCCTTGCACGGCAGCCGTCCCGCGCCCGTGAGCGCCGCCCCGCCCAGGGGAATCGGCCCCATGCGCCCCAGCTCGCGAAAAGGCGCGCAACCCGCCCGCCGCCGAATGGCCCCGGAAACGCCCTGCGGCAGCAGCAGCCACCAGGGAATGATGTTGCGGTTCCAGGCATTGACCAGCACCTGCGCGGGCTGATCCAGCAAATCACCATGAACAATGCGGGGCGTCATGAACTGCGGGCGTGGCGAAGTTGAACGGGCTGGCAAGTATGTCGCGCGGGGCCGCCGCACTGCATGGCAGACATGCCTTCATGGCAGACAGCCTTCATGGCGGCCCATCCGCTCCGCAGGCCGGAATGGATGCGGATGGCGCGGGCGGGTGAGATGGCTTGCTGGGCCGCTCCTTCCGCCAGGCATCATTTAAAAAAACAGGAGCAAATCAAGGGCGATAAAAATGCCCGTTGCGCTTTTTGCACTAGGACCTCACGCTATGGATAGAGGAGCGAATTCAGAGGCGCTCCATCCATCCTGAGAAGCGGTCCGCAGCCCGCCTGCGGGTGAAAGCGCGGGCTTGGGCAGCGGGCGGGGTCACTTGGGCAGCCGCGCCAGTTGCTCTTGCAGGCGCGCCAGCGTGGCGCCAAAGGTGGCGGCGCGGTTTTTTTCCTGCTCGATGACGGCGGGCGGCGCTTTGGCGACAAAGGCTTCGTTGCCGAGCTTGGCCTGCGTTTTGGCGATTTCGCCTTCGATGCGGGCCATTTCCTTGCCCAGCCGGGCGCGTTCGGCGGCCGCGTCAATTTCAAGGTGCAGCGCCAGGCGCGCGCCGCCGGCCACGGCCACGGGGGCGGCCTGGGCGGCGGCCTGCCAGGCGGGCGTGTCGTCAAACACTTTCACTTCGCTGAGCTTGGCCAGGGCCTGAAGGGCGGGGGCGGCAGCGCGCAGGCTGGCGGCGGCTTCGGGCGTGTCCGCCACGGCATACAGGGGCAGGCGCTGGGCGGGGGAGACCTGCATTTCGCCGCGCAGGGCGCGGCAGGCGTCCACCCACTCCTTCAGGCGGGCCACTTCAGCTTCGGCGGCTTCGTCGATGTGTTCAGGCTGCGCTTGCGGGTAGGGCGCGCAGGCGATGCTCTGGCCGGGCTGAACGGCCTGGCCCGCCAGCGGGGCCACGGTTTGCCAGAGTTCTTCGGTGATGAAGGGAATGACGGGGTGCGCCAGGCGCAGCACGGCTTCAAGCACGCGCAGCAGCGTGCGGCGCGTGGCGCGCTGCTGTTCGGGCGCGCCGGTCTGGATTTGCACTTTGGCGATTTCCAGATACCAGTCGCAGAACTCGTTCCACACAAAGTCGTAGATGGCGGCGGCCACGTTGTCGAGCCGGTAGTCGGCAAAGCCTTGGGCCACGGCAGCCTCGGTTTTTTGCAGGCGGCTGACGATCCAGCGGTCGGCGGCAGAGCGGTGCTGGGCGCTGCTTTCATCGCCGCAGTCGTGGCCTTCGCAGTTCATGAGCACAAAGCGCGTGGCGTTCCAGAGCTTGTTGCAGAAGTTGCGGTAGCCCTCGCAGCGCTTGCTGTCGAAGTTGATGCTGCGCCCCAGGCTGGCCAGCGCCGCAAAGGTAAAGCGCAGCGCGTCGGCCCCGTAGGCGGGGATGCCTTGCGGAAACTCTTTGCGCGTGGCTTTTTCCACTTGCGGCGCGGTTTCAGGCTTGCGCAGGCCCGTGGTGCGCTTTTTGAGCAGGGGTTCGAGCGCAATGCCGTCAATCAGATCGACCGGATCGAGCACATTGCCTTCGCTTTTGCTCATCTTCTTGCCTTGCGCGTCGCGCACCAGGCCGTGGATGTAGACGTCGCGGAAGGGCACGCGGCCCGTGAAGTGGCAGCTCATCATGATCATGCGCGCCACCCAGAAGAAGATGATGTCGTAGCCCGTGACGAGCACGCTGCTGGGCAGATACAGGTTGTAGTCGCTGGTGGCTTCTTCGCCCTGCCGGGGCCAGCCCAGCGTGCTGAAGGGCACCAGGGCGGAGGAATACCAGGTGTCGAGCACATCGGGGTCGCGCTCCAGCGCGCCTTCATAGCCTGCCGCGCTGGCCCGGGCGCGGGCCTCTTGCTCGCTGCGGGCCACGAACACGCGCCCGTCTTCGCCATACCAGGCCGGAATCTGGTGCCCCCACCAGAGCTGGCGGCTGATGCACCAGTCCTGAATGTTGCCCATCCATTGGTTGTAGGTGTTCACCCATTGCCCGGGCACAAAGCGCACCTGCCCGCTTTGCACGGCGTCGATGGCTTTTTGCGCGATGGATTTCGTCTCGCCCTCGCCCACTTTGCTCATGGCGACGAACCACTGGTCGGTCAGCATCGGCTCCACCACCTGGCCCGTGCGGGCGCAAATGGGCAGCATGTATTTGTGTGGCTTGATGTCGATGACATAACCGCCCGCCTGCAAATCGGCCAGGAACTTCTTGCGCGCCTCGTAGCGGTCCAGCCCCTGGTAGGGCGCGGGGCCGTTTTCATTGATGCGCGCCTCAGGCGTGAAGATGGTGATGAGCGGCAAGTGATGCCGCTGGGCGCAGGCGTAGTCGTTGAAGTCGTGCGCGCCGGTGATCTTCACGCAGCCGGAGCCGAATTCGCGATCGACGAAGTCGTCGGCAATGATGGGAATGTTGCGGTTGTTCAACGGCAGCTCCACCCACTTGCCCACCAGGTGGCGGTAGCGCTCGTCTTCGGGGTGCACGGCCAGCGCGCCGTCGGCCATCATGGTTTCGGGGCGCGTGGTGGCAATGGTCATGCCGCGCTCCAGCTTGCCGTCAATCATTTGCGGGCCGTCCACGAAGGGATAGCAGATGTAGTGCATCTTGCCGCCGGACTCCACGCTTTCCACTTCCAGATCGCTCACCGCGCTTTTGAGCGCCGGGTCCCAGTTCACCAGGCGCTTGCCCCGGTAAATCAGGCCCTGTTCATACAGGCGCACGAAGGTTTCGGTCACCACTTCCGACAGGCGCTCGTCCATCGTGAAGTACTCGCGGCTCCAGTCCACGCTGTCGCCCATGCGGCGCATTTGCTGCGCGATGGTGTTGCCCGATTGCTCCTTCCACTCCCACACGCGGGCCACGAAATTCTTGCGGCCCAGGTCATGACGGCTTTGCCCCTGGCCCTGCAACTGGCGCTCCACCACGATTTGCGTGGCAATGCCCGCGTGATCGGCGCCCGGAATCCAGACCGTGTTGAAGCCCCGCATGCGGTGATAGCGCGTGAGGCTGTCCATGATGGTCTGGTTGAAGGCATGGCCCATGTGCAGCGTGCCCGTCACATTGGGCGGCGGCAGCTGGATGGAAAAGTTCTCGCCCCGGGCCGCCGCCTCGGCGCTGGGCGCGCCCGTGCCGCGAAAGCCTGCGCGGCCCAGCCCCATCGCTTCCCACTGCGGCCCCCAGCGCGCCTCGATGGCGGCAGGCTCGAATGACTTGGAAAGGCGGGCGAGGCCGGGCTGTTGGGGTTGGTTCGGCGTGGTGGTCATGGCAAAGCGTTTTGAACGGAGCGTTCCGGAAAAGCAGGGCGGCGGAAAAAGCGCGGGATTCTAGAAGTTCGCCTCTTTGGCGCACGGCCCGCAGCCGCTGGCGCAGCGGGCCGCGCTGCCGCATTGGCCCGGCACGCAGTGCGAGAATGCCGCCCCAAATGACCACCGCTTATTCAACACTGGCGCTTGCCGAGCCGCTCAAGCGCGCCGTGGCCGAGATGGGCTACGAAAACATGACCCCCATCCAGGCGCAGGCCATTCCCGTGGTGCTGGCCGGGCAAGACGTGATGGGCGCGGCTCAAACCGGCACGGGCAAAACGGCGGCCTTCTCGCTGCCGCTGCTGCAAAGGCTGCTCAAGCACGAAAACACCTCCGTCTCGCCCGCGCGCCATCCCGTGCGTGCGCTGGTGCTGCTGCCCACGCGCGAGCTGGCCGATCAGGTGGCGCAGCAAATCGCCCTGTATGCCAAATACACGCACTTGCGCAGCGCCGTCGTCTTTGGCGGCGTGGACATGAAGCCGCAAACCGCCGAGCTGAAAAAGGGCGTTGAAGTGCTGGTGGCCACGCCGGGCCGCCTGCTCGATCACATCGAAGCCAAAAACGCCGTGCTCGGCCAGGTGGAATACGTGGTGCTGGACGAGGCCGACCGCATGCTGGACATCGGCTTTCTGCCCGACTTGCAGCGCATCCTCAGCCACCTGCCCAAAAGCCGCACCACGCTGCTGTTTTCGGCCACCTTCTCGCCTGAAATCCGGCGGCTGGCCGAAAGCTACCTGCACCAGCCCGTCGCCATTGAAGCGGCCCGCCCCAACGAAACGGCGGCCACGGTCGAGCAGCTTTTTTTCAGCGTGGACGGCGACGACAAGCGCCGCGCCGTGCGCCACATTCTCAAAGAGCGCGATTTGCGCCAGGCCTTCATCTTCACCAACAGCAAGCTGGGCTGCGCGCGCCTGACGCGCGCGCTGGAGCGCGACGGCCTGCGCTGCGCCGCCCTGCACGGCGACAAAAGCCAGGACGAGCGCCTGAAGGCGCTGGAGGCCTTCAAGGCCGGCGAAGTCGATTTGCTGGTCTGCACCGACGTGGCCGCGCGCGGGCTGGACATCAAGGACGTGCCCGCCGTCTTCAATTACGACGTGCCTTTCAACGCCGAAGACTATGTGCACCGCATTGGCCGCACGGGCCGCGCGGGCGCTTCGGGGCTGGCCGTCACGCTGGTGGCCCCGGGCGATGCGCGGCTGGTGGCCGAGGTGGAAAAGCTCATCAAGAAAAAAGTGCAAGTGCAGCCGCTGGCGCTGCCCGGCGGCGAGCGGCGGGAAGGGCGCGAAGACCGTGGGCGGCGCGATTTCCGCGACCGCAGGGACGGCCGCTCTGATGCCAGCGCGCGCGACAGCGTCTATGCCACGCGCCAGTTGCCAGGCCAGCCGCCAGACCCCTTTTTCGACCGGCCCTACGAGCCTGCCGCGCAGGGTGAAGCCGCCGAATTGCCTGCCTGGGAAAAAGCCGCCCGCAGCGCCCCGGCCATCGCCCGGCCTGGCCTGCTCTCGCCCAACATCAAGCCCCGGCGGCAGGTGGCGGCGCTGTTCAAGCCCCGCACGCAGGAGCCGGGCGAGGCGGACGCTGCGCCAAGCCAGACGCTGGACGGGCAGCCCGGCTGAGCCGTAGCCAGGCCGCTTGCGAAAAAAGCGGGCCGCGCGGCCCGCTTTTTGCTTGCGCCCGCAGCGCGCGGCAACGGGGAGCCGGCCTCCAGCCGCGCCTCTGCGCCTCTTTTGACCTAGAAAAAGAGGAGCAAATACAAGGCACGAAAAAAGGCGTCTGCGCAGTTTCCACTAGGACATCGCGCTATCAAACCAGGAGCGAAATAAGGCAAAGGAATGAAAGCGGGCGAAATGGCAGCGCCCGCCGTCATGCCGCAGGCAGCGCAGGCACATCAAAGCCCTGCGGCGGCAGCCCTTGCTGCTGGCGCTGGCACATGGTCAGCAGCGCCTGCTCCAGATGGCGCGTCAAGCGCGCGGTGTCAAACAGCGCGCTGGCGCGGCCCTGCTGGTTCAGGCGCTGGCGCAAGGCGGCCAGCTCCTGCGCATGCGTGGCCAGGCGCAAGGCCAGGGCCTCGTATTCATCGGCCGTCTGCGTGACGAGTTCGGGCAGGCCCACGGCGTGCAGCAGGCTGGCGGCCATGCGGCCTGCGAAGCTGCGGCCCGTTTGCGTGAGCACGGGCAGGCCGGCCCAGAGCGCGTCGCTGGCGGTGGTGCCGGCGTTAAAGGGCAGGGTGTCCAAGAACAAATCGGCCAGGCGGTAGCGGGCCAGGTAGTCGCCGTAAGCGCAGCGCTCGGCAAAGACCAGCCGCCCGCCGTCGATGCCGCGCCGCGCGGCCTGCGCGCGCAAATTGGCGCAAACGTGCTCGCCGTCATTGACGAGCCAGAGCACGCTGCCGGGCACGCGGTGCAGCAGGCGCATCCAGATATCGAACATGCCCGGCAGCACCTTGTAGGTGCTGTTGTGGCAGCAAAAGACAAAGCCGTTTTCGGGCAGGCCCTGGCTGGCGCGCGTGGGCACGGCGGGGCTGATGGCGCGCTGGCTGTCGTTGGGCTGGAAGGTGTCGGGCAGGCGCACGATGCATTCGCTGAATTCGCCTTCGCTGCCGGGCGGGGCCACGTGGCGGTCGGCCAGGATGTAGTCGATTTCGTCCATGCCGCTGGTGCCGGGAAAGCTGAAGCGCGGCGCGATATTTGGTGCAAATTCGTTGAGATATTTATCCACTTTTCTATTTGCACTTTGTGCAAAGGAATTGCATCTGCGGCAAAAGCAACCGGCCTGACAGAGGTTGGTATCGTTTTTTCAGCGGTGCGTTGATAAGGGAGCCGAATGAAAGGATGGCTCCCAGGTGGCCAGTTTGGGGTCTTGCGCAACAGCGGGGATGTGCCCAGATTGAAGGGCATCCAATGTCTGGCCAATCAGACGCAGGCCCAAAGGAGCGAGTTCGCGTTGCCACAGGGTTTGCGCAGTGTCATCGGGGGCAATCCAGCACCAGTGCTGGGCGGCTATGGGGCCTGTGTCGGCTCCATCGTCTAGCCAGTACACCGTGCCGCCTGTAATGGCCTCGCGCATATGGATGGCCCAGCGCACGGCGTCACGGCCACGATGGCGCGGCAGCAGGCTGGGGTGGTAGCCCAGTGCGCCCAGGCGTGCTTTGGCTCTTGCTTCGCCGGTAATAAATGCGTGGGCGTGTGCGCACAGCAGCAGATCCATACCGTCAGGCACGTGTTTCGCTTGCACACGGGTGGCTGTCACTTGAGCAATGCCATGCTCACAGGCGAGGCGGGCCAGCCGGTCGTCGCTTGAGGGCGTGCACACAGCTTCTACGGTATGCCCACGCGCTAGGCACAGTTTCAGCGCCTCGGCACCCAGCCATTTCTGGCCGATCAGCATCAGACGCATGACTCGCACTCCTGACCCAAATATCTGAAACCTTGCACCGCTCGGAAATGTCCGCCGTAGCCAGTGCCGTGGCTTGCGCCGCGTGATTTGCAAATGCTGGCACGGCTTCGGGCTTTGTTGCCGCCGTGCAGGGCGGCTGATACCTGAGTCCATGCGGGGTGGCGGCGCAAAGCAGCGGCCAGTCCTGGATGGCTGGTATGAAACAAGGTGGACATGGGCCGCCCGTAGCGGTTGTGGCCTTGCCGCCACATTTCACAAACAGCGTTCAGAAAGCGCAACCCCACACCCGCGCCTTGCCATTCGGGCATGACGACCAGACGGCAGGCACGCGCTTCAACGCGGCTGCGGGTGCTGACGGCCACATGGGCCACGAGCTGGCCTTGCACGCGGGCGACATAGCAGGTGGCTGCAATCATGTGGGGCAGCTTCAGATAGTGATGCGGCTCAAAAGCTGGCCAGTGCTCCCAGCCGCAGGATTCGATATCGACCTCAATTGCAGGCCGGCGCCAAAGACACCCCCGTTGAAACTGGCCCGTCGCGGTGTCAAACACCCAATCGGGCCGCACCCAGTCCAGGATGTCGTAGTGGCAGCTCAGCAAGACGACCTGCCCTTTTGTTCTGCGCCAGGCCTTGGCAAAAGCGCCCGCGCCAATGCGGGCGATCTGTCTGTCGACCACGCTGCTGAATTCATCCAACACGGCCCGTTCAGGTGCTTCGGACACCAGGCGGGCCAGATTGGCGCGGAACTGCTCACCGTTGGACAAAACGGCGTAAGGCCGCAACCACGTTGGCACGCTGCCCAGCCCTACGCTGGAAAGCGCGGCTGTCACCTCGTCAAAACGGCCCGCAGGCGTTATGGCGTCGATGATGGGCGCATCCTGCGGCCAGGTTGGGGCATACACCGCCTCGTTGCCCCACAGGGCGCGGCCCAGGCTTGTTTTGCCGCTGCCGCTGGGGCCAACGATGACGCCAATCTGCCACGGCGCGCTTTCCACATCCAGCTCGGCCGAGAGGGTGAAATTGGCCCCCGACTCCACGTTGAACAGCGACTTCACGCGCGCCGCGCGGTAGCTGTCGAAATCGGTGCAGCGGTGATGAATATCGACCCTCATACGCACACCACCTTGGGCGCATAGCCCAGTCGCAGTAAACGCGCGTAGCGGCGTTGCTGCTCGGCTTCGTCCTTGCAGGCAACGATCAGGCCGTATTGGGGGCGGTATTTGAAACCGTTGGCGCCGGGAAGTTTGTCGGGGCTTTTTGCGTCAGCCCCTGACGCTTGCACTCGCTTTGGAGTGGATTTGCTGCTCATTGTCTGTTATGGCAGAGGGTGCTCTCGGGCGCTCGGGTTGGGGGCGCGTGGCCCTCAGATGATTCAAGGTGCCGCAGCGGGGGCGCTTGATTTGCAGATGCGTGAATTGTCCGCTGCCCAACTTGCGCGAGCAAGCTCCGCAGCGGATTTCTGGCAAGGTTTGAGGGTAGTTTTGCATAGCGTGCAAATCCTTTGCAGTTTTTGCTAGGCTTGCCGCCGCCTGTCGACAGGTGGCGGGTCTTCGCCTGACTTGCAGCCTTGGTCTGCGGGAAAGGGGCTACCAGTGGTGTTCGCTGCACCGCTGGCAGTCGCCCGTCTTTTTTACCCCTACACCTTTACCCCTACACCTCCCCTGTCACCACGGGCAGGTCGGGCGCTGTGCTTTCGATGAGGTTGCCGCGCACGAAGACTTTTTGGGCGGCGCTGGCCTGGCCGCGGGCGCGGATGAGGGCGCCGCCGGGCAGCTCGATGATGGCCTCGCCCTGATGAATGCTCTGCACCGTGCCGATTTGCAGCGGGGCGGGGGCCAGCAGCGCCTTGAAGGCGGCGTAGGGGTTGAAGCTGTGGGCGTGGCTAGGCATGGCTTTGCAGCGTGATGGTTTGGGTCAGGGCCGGAAAGGCCCATTGAAGGGCGGTGGCGCGCACCAATCCCAGGCGGGTTGTGCCCAGCGCGTCGGTGTAGCGCAGCAGCCGGCCGGGTTTGATGATGCCGGTTGCGGGCAGCACCATGAGCGTGAGGCTTTGGCGGATCAGGCGGCCTGACTGCGCCAGCTCGGCCGTGGCGCGCTGGCGGGCTGCGGCTTCGTCGGTAATGAGGGGGTGCACCACCATGGGGCGCAGCACATCGCCTGCCGTGCCCGCGCGCTTGTAATCGCCCAGGATGCCGCCGGCCTCGCCGCTGATGAAGATGCGGTTGTAGGCAGGCTCTTGCACCCATTCGGTGTCTTCCACTTCAGCCACGCCGCGCGGCAGCTCAATGTCGGGGGGCGTGCCCGCCCAGCGCCACCAGGGCCGGGGCCAGGCGGGCAACACGTGCAGGCGTGCATCAGTGTCGTGCGGCTGGATATAGCCGCCCGCAGCGCCGGCAATGTGATTCAGGGCGCTGGCCCAGGTGCCCTGGTGCATGAAAGCGCCGGCGGGCACGTGCCAGTCGGTCAGTTGCCAGTCCACCTGCCAGCCCATGCTCACGCCGTTGAGGGTGAGCACGTCCAGCATGAGCTGGTGCGCCGTGCGCGGCTGCGCGGCGCTGAAGGTTTGCACGGGGGCATAGGGCGCATCCAGCACGGCGGCCAGGCCGCGGCCGGTGACTTTGACCAGGCGCTCGGGAAAACGCACGCTGCGGCTGATGCGCTCTGCCAGCAAACCAAAGGGCTGGCCGTTGATGGTTGCGCGCAGCTCGACGGGCGCGCCGTCGCTGCCGGGCATGAGCGCGTCCAGCGCGCCCAGCGCGAAGGTGGCGGTAAAGCTCCACGTCCATGAATCGCGCTCCAGCGTCATGCCCAGGGATTCGCAGGGCAGTGAATCGCTTGAGCCTGCACGATGGATTTCGATGTGGTTGATCACGATACGGCTCCTGGCCGGCGGGATGTGGATGGTGGCAGGCGGTGCGTCGGGGCCGCCCCTGCCACACACAAAAACGAGCCGTCCCAGGGTGTCCGCTGTGGCGTCCCAAATATCGGCAAACACCAGCCGCCCCGCGGTGGCCTCGTCGTAGCAGGGCAGCCGCCGGGGCCGGATGGGCGCCACGTGGCTTTGCCCGCTGGGTGGGCGGCGGGCGTCTTGCCAATGGCTGGCTGTGGCCAGCCAGATGGGCAAACCGGCCGCGCTGGCGTGGCCCAGCAGCAGGCGGCGCAAATCGCCATCTTGCCAATGGTCGGCCACCAGAGCGCGCAAGCGCAGGCCCTCTTGCCAGATAACTTGCGTGGCCCCTTGCCGCCCGGCGGCGTCTTGCCAATGGCTGGCCACGCGCACATCCAGCCGGCGCGGCGCTTGCCAGAGTGCGCCTGCGCGGGCGCTGCGCGCTGCGCCCTCTTGCCAATGGCTGGCTGTATAGGCGCGCCTGGGCTGGTTGTCCTGCCAGTGGCTGGCCGCGCGTGAGGCCCGCGCGCTGCCGTCCTGCCAATGGCTGCCGGCCCGATGACCTTGGGCAGGCCCGTCCTGCCAATGGCTGGCTGCTGCTGCATGGCGGGCTGCGCCGTCCTGCCAGTGCGCATGCACGCGCTGCTGCATGGCGCGGCTGACGTTGGCATCCCACACCAGCGCCACGCTGCCATCCAGCCCTGGTAAATCAGCTGCCAGCTCCAATTGCCGCGCCACGCGCAGGGTAAGGCTGCCCAGGCCTGGCAGGCTGGCGTCAACCGATACCGTGGCGGGTGGCGCCGGCGGCAGGGAGCCGCCTGCGTCGCCAAAGAGCAGCTTGCCGGAGCCGTCATGCTCCGCGCCAAAGAGCAGCTTGCCGTCGTCATCTGTTGCGCGGGTGGCCACATCTGCGCCCCAATTAACCCAGCGTGGCGCTGCCCAGCAGTACCAGACCGCCCTCGTAAATCAGGGTGCCAGCCGTGCCCGCCAACTTAAAAGGGCCGTCGCCTGCCTCGTCGGTTACGGCGCCGCTGGCGATGGCGCGGCCCGCGCCGTCGCACCAATCAGCCCAGGCCACGCTGCCGGTGGCCTGCACCAAGTCGTGCACGTCAGCGCCCAGCAGCACGATGCGGCCCTGTGCGTCGATGCGCCCACAAGGCTTGGCCAGCGTGCGGGTGGCCAGCAGGTGGCCGCCTTGCGCGTCGTACAGGCGGATGCACGATGCCTGCGAGCCGGTGTCGGCAAGCGTGACGCTGGCCTGGTTGCGGGCGGCGCGGTGCGCCGTGCTGATTTGCAGGGTGGTCACGGCGTGCCCCCCGTGCTGGCCTTGGCGCGCACTGGCCCCGCGCCAGTGGCCTTGTAGTGGCGCTCGGGGTCGATGCCCACGGCGATGTACTCCACGCCCGCCTCCAGGCCCTCGGCGCGATACCAGCCCTGCGCGTTGCTCCACCCCTCCCAGGCCTTGTAGCCGTCTGTCAGGCGCAGCAGCCACACGCGGGCATGGGCAAAAGGTATTTCGGGGGCCGTGGGGCCGCTCTTGCTCATGACGCGGTCATGCACATATCCCGGCACGTGGCCTGGCATGCGCATGTCCTGCTGGCAGCGGGCCGTCCAGGATATGCGCACGGCAGCGGGGCGCTGCACGGTCTGCGCGCCCCGCACGGCGGCGGGCCATTGCGCGATGCGTACGGGCAGGTTGTGATGAGCCATGTGCGGGGGCCTCCTGCGTCAGTCCTCGCGCCACGGGCCGGTGGTGTCGATGGCGTAAAAGCCGCTGGTCTGGCTCCAGTAGGAGGAGATGGGCAACATCACCAGCCGCCGCCCGGCCAGCGGCCCGCTGCCTGTGACACTGTCGCGCGGCGAAAAAATATCTTTCAGCCCGCCCTGCGGGCAGTACAGCACACCAGGCAGATCGGCGCGCGGCCCGAAGTGGTGTGCGGCGCTCGCGCGTGCAAACAGGCGGCAAAACTCAATGGAGCCGTCAACCGGATTGGGTGCCGGACCCAGCGGCTGGCTGCCATCACCGCCGGAGATATCGCCGCCGCCGCAATAGGATGCCGTGTACGAGAGATGCGGGCTGCCTTGCCCGGTGTGCGGGCGCGGCAGGTACAGCCCGCCGCCAGGTGTGTTGCCCCCGGGGGCACTTAGGCTGCCAGTATTGATGCTGTTGGAGTTGACTTCACCCAGGCACGACAGGCCCACCGCCCATACATCGCCCGCCGGCGCGCGCGGCAATAAATCGCCAAATCCGCGCAGCGGTGCGTTGACGTGCTTGCCCGCTTCCGGCGCCCAAGCCGCCGCAAAAAACCGTGCGTCGGCCGCAAAGTCCCAATTGACGACCTCGTTGCCTGGCTGTGCGGCCACTACCCAGTAGCCGCCTCCCGCAATCTGCGCATCCGTTGGAAATGGCCCTGTGCCGTTGTCGATATCGCTCATGCTCTCAAAGCCGCGCACGCACATGTAGGTGTCCGCGCTGTCGTCTACGCGCAGATAAAAGCCCGATGCCTTGGGGTGCGTGCTGCGGTACACGGCCTTGTTGGTGCCCGCAAACACTTTTTGCCAGCCGCCTGCGGGCGCGACTTTGATGGTGATCGTGCCGCTGGCCGGCCCGTCGGCGGCGGCGGTGGCAAAGGTGATTTGGCTGGCCGTGGCGGTGAGCACGCGCGCCTCGCCGTTGAGCGCATCAGGCGTTGCGCCCGCCACGGCAATGACGGTGTGCGGCTCAAACGACTGCCCGGCCTGCAAGGTGGCCGTGGCGATGCCGCCTGCCACCGTGACGCGCTGGGCCGTCACCGCGCCAAAACCGGTAAGCAAAAACGCATCAATCGCGCCGATGCGCGAGCCGGGCGTGCCCGACACTACCGGCGCGCCGCGCATGCCGGAGTGCACATATTTGACGGGGAAAACAGCCATTCAAAACCTCTGAAGCAAAACAGAAAAACAAAACCCAAAACCAAAAAACCAAAGCCCAAAAACTCACGGATAGGGCGTAGATGGCGGCCTGTCGGCGCTGCCGCGCACGGCCAGCAGGGCGTGGTAGTCAGCCGCCGTGGGAGTGCCAGGGCTGGTGGAGCGAATGAAGGCAAAGGGCATCTCCGCGCCCACCGTGTGAATGAACAACACATTGCCAGCCGTCCAGCCGCCGCCCCAGCCGGCGGCCTTGAGCACAAAGTAAGGCGTGCCCGCGTTGGGGTTGGTGGGCGCAAAGTCGGCATTGATGGTGCCGCTGGCAATCTGGCCCAGGTGCTCGCCGATGAGATCGAAGGTCTGGCCGTCAGCGCGCAGCCTGAGCGCCCAGCGCTCGGTAATCGCGCCGCGGTTGTTGACTGCCACGGGGTAGCCGGTGTCGTCGTAGTTGCCGGTGGCGTCGTCGCCCTCGCGTGCGTCCAGCCACTTGCCGCTCCATGAGCGCTGGTCGAACAGCCGGATGACGTGCGCGCCCTTGTTGCCAAAGCGCAGCGCCGTCGATAAAACGCTGCCCGCCGGGAAGTCGTGCCCCAGCGGCGTTGTGAGGCGCACCGTGCCGTCGATGCGCACGTCGGCCACGCGCCGGTACACCTCAATGCGCGCGCGCACCACCACCTGCGCGGGCCAGCCGGCCACGTCATTAAACGTGACGGCGCCCGCATCCAGATCCACCGTGTAGCCGTCTCGCAGCTGGCCGGAGCCGTCAGCGCCCAGCACGTCGATGCTGGACAGGCGCGTCAGCCCCGTGTTGTAGGTGTTGCCCGCCACGGCGACAAAGGGCGCGCCCGTGACGGTCTGGCCGATGACGGTGTAATCGCCAGCGCGAATAAAGGGCATGCGCCCGTCTGGCGGCAGGCGCTCGGGCGTGAGGCCCATGAGCGTGGAGTCAACGGGAAGGTAGGTATAGGCCACCGCGTCGTAACGCAGCGTGGTCGGGTCCACAGGGCGCGGCCGCCAAATCTTGCCTGGCTGCACCTTGCCGACATCGGCGGCCTTGTACCACCACTCGGCCCGCTCGGCGTCCGTGAGCGCCGTGTCGGCCACAAATTGGCCGAACATGATGACAAACGCGCCGGTGGCAAAGTCCATGTGGCCCCAGGCCAGGTCGCTGGCAATCTTGCCCTGGTCGTCAACTTGCGCCGTGATGGTGCCGCCGGCCATGTCCACAGCTGTCAGGGTCAGCCCGCCCGGGCGGATGGGCGCCGTGGCCGTGCGGCCGTGGATGACGCCTGTGGTGGAGCGGCTCTTGCGCGTCCACAGGCGCCGGATGGTCAGCGTGCCCGGGTCGTTGCCTGATGCCCAGTCGTCAATGAGGGCCGCGCCGTCCACGTAGTCCACCTTGCCGCACTGCACACCAGGGTCAGTGGCCGTGCGGTCGCGGTAGAGCAAACCATTAGCGTCACTGTAGTCATGCCCCATCCAGCTAAAGCGCACGCTGCCGGGCACGATGGGGTCGCTGCCCTGCTGGCGCAGGTTGACGCCGATCTGCCGCGCGGGCACGGTGGCCGTCTGCTGCCTGGCCGCCGCGCTGGCGGGCGTATAGCGCACCAGCACCGTGCTGGCGGCCAGTACCTCCTCGGCCAGGGCCGTGTTGCCCCATGCGCCGCCCTTGCGCGTGTCGCCCGCGGTGGGCGGAGCCGGCCAGCCCGCGATCGAAAACGCATCCGCCTCGTCATAGTCGCTCTGGTAACCCTCCGTGGAGCCTCCCTTGGTGACCATGCGCAGGGTGAGCGTCTTGCCCGCATAGTCAATTTGCCCCAGCCCGTCGGCAAAGTGCCCTGCGCCATCGTCGCTGGCGGTGTGGCGCGCCACGCGCGTGTCGCTGCTGCTGCGCTCGGTCTTGCTCCCGCGCGTGGCAGTTGTGGTCTTGTCGTGGGTGTAAAAGTAACGCCCGCCTGGCGCCAGCTGCCTGCCCACGTGGCCCCGCACGATGCTGGTGCCGCCCAGATTGCTCCCACTGCTGCTGCTTACACGCTGAGCCGTGTACCACTCCACCACCACCGATCCGGGCGCCGGCTCCTCGTCCAGTACCAACTGCGCAAAACCACCCGCGTCAACCGCCACCGATGCAAAGCTCTTGCTGGCCGTGGCGCGCTGCTGCATCGTCAACTCAAAAGCCGCGCCCGCATCGGGCCAGAGCGCCGGCCGGATAAAAAGCTGCCCCACGGCGGGCATCAATTTGCCCGTCGCATCGCCCGAGAGGTTGCCCGCTGCGTCGCACACGGCCTGCCGCTGCTGGCCGCCACTCGTCCACTTGATGACACTGCCCTCGGCCTGGCCGCCTGCCTCAAGGGCCAGGCTGAACGCCGGTGCGCTGCCCGCCACCAGGGGGCCTGCGGCGCAGGCGTTGACGTAAGGGGCCGTGTCGGCCCAGCTCACGATCACGGGGCTGCCTAAATCAGGCAGGGCCGTCAGCGTGACCGAGAGCGCGCCTGAGTGGTAGCTCACCGCCCCCGAGCCGCTGCCCTCGAGCTGGCCTGCGCCGTCATCGAGCAGCGTGTACCACGTGCCCATGACCAGATACGACACAGCAATGGAGCCGGGCGCGGGCGTGGGTTTGAGCCGCCAAGTGTAGGTATAGCCGCGCGTGGCCTCGGTCACCATGATGCGCGCCGTGTGGCCGGATGCCTGCACCTGCAGCTGGCCCAGCGCGTCTTGCAACTGCACGGTGCGCGCCGCGCCCGGGCGCTGGTCGGTCAGGGGCGTTTCGGTGCGTGTGCCCGGCACCAGCTGCGTGTAAATACTGGCCACCTTGAGCGTGATGTCGGTCGCCCTGGCATCCTGGGTGAGGCGGCTGGCCGAATAAAACGTGCCCGCGTCCGATGCCGTGACGCGGCGCACGCGCGTCTTGTCCGTCTGCCGCGCATACAGCCGGTTGGGCGGCGACCCTGCGAAATCGTGCGAGAGCGGGCTGAACAGCTCGCAAGTGGCAATCTGGATGGGATAGTCGGCATAGTTGCCCTGCCCGAGTGCCTCGGTAAACGTGGCCTGCGCCGTGGTGACGCGGCGCACGCGCACGTACTGCACGCGCTCGCCGGGGTTGCCTTCATCAGCAATGAGCACCAGCGTGGTATTGACCCCTGGCGGCTCCGCGCCCGGGCGCTGGCCCAGTTGCAGGCTGCGCTGGCCGGTCACGTGGTTTTCGAGCAAAAAACCTGAGAACTCCGCCCCGGGCACGCTGGTGGCCTCAATCAGGCGCTCAATGTCGGGGCGGCGGGCAAAGGTGTTGCGCGTGGGCACGAGCGTGATGCTCACGCTTGGGTCATCAGGCGGCTCGGCCAGGATGATGTTGGCGCCCGTCAAAGGGTCGGTATCGGTGTTGCGCAGCACGCCGTGCAGGTGGCGGATCTCGACCAGCCCGCCCACGCGGGCATCCTCCGACAAATCGGGCACGATGGCATTGCTGGCCCCATCGGGCAGCAATTGCGCCGTGGGCGGGCCGCCGCCGGCGGCGGTGTCGGACATCTGGGCGGAGCGGGCTATGGCGATGTCGCCGTTGAGCAGGGGCATTCAGACCTCCATGAAACGCAGAGTGGGGCGGTAGAGCGTGTCGGCGTCGTATTCGCCATCGAGCAGGGGCCAGAGCGGCTCGGCCTCAAAGGCGCTGCCCTGGGTGTGGTCAAACACCACGGTGTGGCGCTGGCCGCGCAAGGTGAGTTCAAACACCTGCCCCTTGAGTGCAGCCCACGCGTGCAGCTGCTGCACCGCCGCGCGCGGCAACCAGGCTTCGGAGGCCGTGCCTTGCAGCTCAATGGGCCGGCCCGCCTGGCGGCGCGCCACGTGCAGCAGCAAGGCCCCATCCGTGCCCCAGTGCGCTTCGTGGGCCACCGGGCTCCAGGCGTATTCACCCACCCACACCAGGCGGTCGGGCAGCAACAGGGTTTCTTGCGAGCCGGTGTGCTTCAGGGATATGACGCTCATGCCCGCATGGTGGCGGGCATGGGCCTGCGCGGCCAAACGAAAGGCTTCAAAAGCCTGCCGCCCTATGCCGCGCGCTGGCTGGCCTGCTGCAGCTCGCGCAGCGCGCTTTGCAAGGCTTTTGCACCGGCGGCGTCGGTGCGCACAGCGTGCTTAGCGCCGCCAATGTGGATGTTGACTACGGCGTTTTGCTGGTCGCCTCCCGTAGCCGCTGATGGCGCGGCAGAGCGCGCGCCTGTCCCTTGGCGTTGCGCCCGGCTGGCCTCGCTGCGCGCCATGCGTTCGGCCTGCATGACGCGCATCAAACGCTCCAGCTCGGCCTTCATGGCTGCCAGCGACCCATCGGGCGAACTGGTCACACCGATGCTGGCGTAGTACTCCAGCTTCTGGCGCAGCGCAGTAGCCTGGCGCGCTGCTTCGCTGCCCAGCATGTCTTCGCCCCAGTACTTGATGAGGCGCTGGTTGGCCAGCGCCTGCGGCTCCTGTGCGCTGGCGGTGCGGCCGGCCGTGTTGCGGGTCAAGCCGCTTTCGTCAACGTTCCAGCGCCCGCGGTAAGCCTTGGCTTCCTCCTCGCGTTGCTGCTGGGCGCGCTTGCTGGCTTCGATTTCGCGCTGCTTGGCGGCCACGATGCGGTCAGCCGCGCTTTCGGCGGCGCTGGCTGTTTGGGCGTAGGCGTTGGCTGCCTGCTGGCCACTGGCCGCTGCCTGCTGGCCGTAGACGCGCAGATTGTGAATGGTCTGGTCAATCAGGCGGGCACTTTGGCGCAGGGCGTCAGCCTCCTTGAGCTTGGCCTGGGCGAGCTTGATGGTGGCGTCCAGCTCGGCGCGCTTGAGGGCGGTGAGGGCGCCGCGCGCGGCCAGTTCGGCGCGCGTGGCCTGCGCCACTTCAATGGCGCCCTGGGCCTCGGTGCGCATGACCTCGGCCTTGGCGCGGGTGAGCTGAATATCGATACGCAACTGCTGGATGCGCGCTTGCCGGGCGGCTTCTTCGTTGCCCATGAGGCGGGCCAGCTCCACGCTTTGCCCGGCCAGGTCTTTCTGTGTTTGCAGCAAGCTCACGCTGGCGCGTGCGTCGGCCAGCCGTGCCGTGAGGCTGGCCTGCGCAGCTGCGAGCGCGGCCTGGGCGGCCTGCGCCTCTTCGCCTTTGGCGCGGGCGCTGTCGCGCGCAGCGGCAGCCTGGGCGCGGGTGCGGTCGGCGTCGATTTGTTTTTTCTCGATCAGCGTCTGCAACTGCTCCAGTTCCTTGCGGCGCTCATCAGACAAATCCCCCTGGGCGGCCAGCAGCTGCTGCTTGCTGCGCAGCTCAGCACGCAGCGAAAGCAGCTCGCCCTGGCGCTGCAAGGCCAGGCGCTCAATGGCATCGGCCTCTTGCAGCGCAGCCTGGCCTATGGCTTGCCGCAACAGGGCTTCGTCGCCCTTCAGGCGCGCCTCGGCAATGGCAGCCTGCCCGCGCGCCTGGGCGGCGGCAATTTCCTTGTCGGCCAGCGCGATTTGCGCCTGCATCTGCGTGTTCACTTCGGCGTAGGCAGCCGACAGGGCGGCGTAGCTGGTGCCGCTTTCAGCTGCTTGCTCGGCCGCCTGCTGCACCGCCTGGCCTTGTTGCTGCGCGGCCAGGGCGGCGCGGGTGGCCTCGTTGCCCATTGCGGCCATGTAGCTGCGCAAGGTGTCGTTGTGCTGGGCGGCAGCCAGCAGCTTCTCGCGGCTTTCGGCTTCAATGTCGGCAAACGCCTGCTTGAGGCCGCTGAAATCCAGCGTAGCGACTGCGCCCATGAGCGCGCCCAGGCTCTTGCCCGTCGTCACCAGGGCATCGCCGAGCAGGGTAATGGCCGTTTGCGCCACTTCGGCGCCGCGTTTGAGCGCATCCAGCCCGCCGGCCTGGCCGATGCGGTCGGCCATGTCGGCAAAGGCGTTTTTGATGCCGGTGATTTCCTGCGAGAGCGTTTGCGCAGCAGGCGCGCCGCCGTAAATCTCGCCTAGCCCCCGGGCCAGGGCCGGGAAAATGTCCTGCGCGGTCAGCTGCCCGCTTTCAATCAGCTTGCCCAGCTCCTGCACCGTAATGCCCATGCCCTGCGCGGCGGCCTGAAACGCGCCGGGCAGCGCCTCGCCCAGCTGGCCGCGCATCTCTTCCATGCTGACCACGCCCTTGCCCGCCATTTGCGCCAGGGCCGTGAGGGCGTTTTGCGTTTCGGCGCTGGACTTGCCCGCGCGCGCCATGGCGGCGCTGACGGCGGCAAACACGTCGCGCGCGGCCTGGCCTTCAACCGCCGTGCCCTTGGTGGCCGCAGCCAGGCCCAAATAGGCGCTGGCGGCGGCGGTCACGTCCACACCGGCAGCGCTGGCTGTGCGGCGCACAAAATCCATTTCAGCGCGGGCGCGGGCCGCATCGCCCGTGACGGCTTGCAGCCCGGCCTGGAGTTTTTCCATGTCGGCGGCCACCTGCACGGCCTGACCGAAGGAAAAGGCGCCGGCCAGCGCCGCGCCCATGCGGCCGGCGGCCTGGCGGGCCTGGTTGAGCTGCTCTGAAATGCTGGCCAGGCCGCGCCGGGTTTTGCCCAGAGCGGCGCTGGCCTGGCCGGCGCTGGCGTCCAGGCCGCGCCAGCCCTGCACGGTGGCGGCCAGCTTCGGGTGCAGGGCGGCCGCGCCCTGGGCGGTGGCCCTGATTTCACTGTTAATGCCGTCCAGCGCGCGGCTCGCCCCTTGGGTGGCCACACCGTGGCGCTGCATGTGGGCGGCCGCTTGTTTGAGCTGGCTGCGCTGCTCGGCCAGCTGCGCGCTGGCCGCCATTACGGCTGCGCGCAACTTGTCCAGATGGGCCGCCTCCTGTGCGGTGGGCGGGCCGGCCTGGGTGATTTGCCTGGCCCAGGCGTTGGCCTCTTCTTTCAGGCCCTTGAGCGTGCGCCCGCAGTCGCCCACATGAGTGCGCAATTGCAAAAAGGCTTCGGTGGCCTCTTGCTGCCGGCCCAGCTCGCGCAGGCGGGCCGCCGCTTGCGCGGCCTGCTGGCCCAGCTCGCCGCCCAGCGTGCCTGCCAGCTGGTCGATGTCGCCGGCCACATCCTGCACGCTGCGGCGCGCCTGCTCGCCGTCGGCGCTGATTTTGATTTCCAAGCCTTTTTCAGTCATGATGCAGCCATGAACAAAGCGCGGTTGAAAAAAATGGGGGCACTGGCCTGGCCCGTGCTGTGGCGCGTGGCCGCTCTGGCGCCTTTGGCGGCGGCGCTGGCCTTTGCGCTGCACGCCGCCTGGCGTGGCGCGTGGGCGCCGCTGCAACTGATCCTGCTGGCGCTGGCCGTGCGATGGGCGCTGCTGGCGCTGCAAGGCGGACTGGGCGCGCTGCTGTGGCCGCTGGCGCTGATCGTGCGCGGGTCAGCCGGGCGAAGCAGCAAAAGCAGCCCATGAAAAAGCCCTTTTGCCTGCCCGAATTTGCCCTGTGGCTGTTTGTGGCTGCGCTGTGCTCGGGCTTGAGCGGCACGGTCTGGATGCTGCCTGTGGCCCTGATTGCCTGCGCCGGCCCTGATCGCGTGGGATGTGCTGTTCGGCACGGGCGCGGATATTGACGACTCTGACAGCCAGGGCTGAACCCCAGGGCCGCACAAAAATTCAGGCAATCGTCTGGCGGTAGTAGCGCGAAATACCGCTGCCGCTGCGGCGCATGTCCTGCAGCACGGAGCCGGAGACTTCCAGCGCGCCGAATTTGTCGTTGATCAGCGCCAGCTGCTTGGTAATGGACTGGCTCACGCGCCAGACGTCCACCACGCAGGGCTTGCCGCCGTCGGCCTCGTTGAGGCCGCCAAAGCTCAGTTCCAGCTCCACGGCCTTGGTGGTGAGCGCTTCAATCACGGCCTGATCGCCCCATGAGTAGCTGACCCAGAGCTTGTCGCCGGCCTGAATGTCGGCGGCCTGAGGCAGCACGTACAGCCCCTCGGGGCGCACCTCGTAGTTGCCTGCCTCGGCCACGGCGGTGGCGCTGGCGGCGTTAGCCCCCTTTTTAACGGTCAGGGCCGTGGGCGCAATGTGCGCCAGGCGCAGCAGGCCGCCCGGGGCGGCTTCGTGGGCTTCGTCCGTGGCGTTGCCCGCGTCCACGCCCTGCACCGTTCCCAAAGTGGCGCGTGCCAGGTTGACAATGTTCAGGTCAGCCAGCTTCATGCTGATTTCCACGTCTTCCACGCGGCGCACCTCGGCGTGCGTGCCGCCGCCCAGGCGCGTCATGTCCTGCTGCTTGACCACGTTTTCCTTGTGCTCGAGCGTGAGTTCGAGCACGTTGCCGATTTCGGCCAGGGCGGCGGCGCTGCCCCAGGGGCGGGCGTACACCTGCCCCACCGTCATGCCGGGGCGGTAGGTTTTGCGGATGAGTTCGGTAGCGGCCATGAGAGAGTTCCTTTTTCAGGTTTTGTGGAATACGGTTTTCACCACCACGGTGGTGGGAATGAATTGCGTGCCCGCCTCGTGCCAGGGCCGGGGCGGCTGCGCCAGCTTCAGCGGGTGGGTGGCGCCTTTGAGGTGGGCGCCCAGCAGCGCGCTCATCACGCGCTCCAGCAGCGGGCCGGCGTCTTGCCGTGCATCCTGGCCCGTGCGGGCGCTGGCTGCGTTGCGCACCACGGTGACGGCATGCCAGGTGTGCGCCAGCAGCAAGCGCGCGCCGGCGTCGTCCTCGATGCGGTAGCCGCCATACACCAGGTGCACGGCAGGCGCGTGCTGGCGCGTGAGCTTCACATCGGCCAGCTCGGCCGCCGTCATCACCTGCACGGCCGGGCGCATGCCTTGCAGCGCCTGCCGCAGCAAATCCGCCAGCAGCGGCTCCAGCGCCAGAAAGTTGTTGGCGCTGGCAGTGGCAAGGCCGGCCGTGCTCATCGATAGCTGCCCGCCGCCTCGTCGGTCACTTGCCGCGGGCTGAAGTGGCTGTACACCTGCCCGTCGCCCAGCGCGCCGCTGGCCAGGGTTTCGCCCGGCGCGCCGCCCCAGGGGCAAGTCAGTTGCGCCTTGCCGTCGGCAATGGCGCGCAACTCGGCGCTGGCGGCCTTGTAGCGCAGGGCCACTTCGTGTTCGGGGGCCAGCTCGTCATACAGGTAGTAGCGGGCCACATCGCAGACGATGCGCACCAGCTGCGGCGGCGCAACCTGCACGGTGGCGCGCGGGTTTTGCGGCGTGGGCGCGGGCTTTGTGCAACCGGCCAGCGGCAGGCGGTACGCCTGCGCCAGCAGGCCGTTGGCAAAGGCCTGGGCGTCATCGAGCGCACGCTGCGCGCGCTGCGGCTGCACGGCGCGCTGGTCGGGGTCGGTGAGCTGCACCAGCTCCACCTGGCCGAAGCGCTCAATCATGTCCTGCACGCTGGCGTAGGGCATCTCTGGCATGGCCGGCCCTTTCAGGCGTGCACGTGGTGCAGCAGCTGCACTTCGATCAGCTCGCCCGCCCGTGCGGCAGCGCACAGGGCGCGCCCGCAGTGGTCGCTGGCTGTGCCTGCCGCTGCCTTGCCGGAGCCGTCGGCCGCGGGCTTGACGTAAGCGCCGTGCTCAATGGCCTCGGCCGCTTCCACGGTGTAGCTGTAGCCCGTAACCACCGAAAGCGCCTCACCGGCCTTGGCGCCGGTTTCTGAAATGCCCTGCGACTCCTTGAGCGGCTTGTCGGGCGCGGCCGCCGCCGGCTGGCCGCCGTAGGAGACGAAGCGGTAGGGCGCGATATCAGCGGCGGCCACCACCGTGACGGCGTGGCGCTTGTCGAACTGACGAGTGCTGCGGCTGCTCATTGGGCGGCTCCTTTGCGTTTGGCGGGCGCTGCGGGCGCGGGTGCAGGTTCAGGCGCCAGATCGCTTGTCTGCTGGCGCTGCGCCTGCTGGTTGTCGCGCGCGGCGCGCACCGCAATCAGTTGCTGGCGGTCGTGCTCGCTCATCTGCTCTGGCAGCGGCTGGCCGGGCGCAATCAGCGTGCGGCGGCCATCGGCGCCTATCCAGACCGTGGCCACCAGCGCCACATAGCGCGGCATGCGCACTTCAGCTGCGCTTTGCGTTGTTTCCGACATGGGCAACTCCTTTGCTTATTTCGGGTTTTGGAACAAAAAGCCGGCCGTGGCGCGCACCAGGGTGGGCTTGCGCTCGTAGGTCGCGCCATAAATCCAGCTCTTGGTAACACGGTCGAAGTAGGGCGTTTCCACAAAGGGGTGGCCCGGCAGCACGCTGGTAAAGCCAAAGGCAGGCTCGCCCAGGCTCAGGCCCGCGCCGCCCGCGCCGATGTCGGGCGCATAGGCCAGGATGGCGTTGTTGCCCCACACGTCATGGCTGGCGCCGCCCTCGTCCGTCCAGATGGCCTCGCCGATGGCAATGCGCGGCACCTTGAGGATGGTTTTGAGCTGCTCCAGCGTGGCCGGCCCCAGCATGGTGGTGGGCAGGTAGCTGCGCACCTCCTTGTTCAGCGACAGGGCGTAAAACGCATCGGCCGAGAGCACCAGCAGATTGGGGCGGCGGCCGGTGGATTTGCGTATGGCCTCGCTGGCAGCGGCCAGATCGGTCACGGGCGCTCCGGTGTCGGCGCTCCACTTGGCGCCGCCCGAGAGGGCCTGCACATTGGCGCCAAAGGCTGCCGGATCGGTGGCCAGGGCGGCGGCTTCCAGCTCGTGGCCCAGGCTGAGCACCTGCAGGGCCGTGTTGACCGCAATGCGGCTGATGTCCAGGTGCTGCGCCACGTTCAGGCGCGCGGCCTCGTTGGCCTCTTCGATCAGCTCGCGCGGGATGGGCACGTCGATGGCGTGCTGGTCCACGGTATAGACGCGCCCTTCCCAGTTGATGCGCATTTGCTTGGTGGCCGCGCCCGGCGCGCGGCGCGTGTTGTAGCGCCGCGTGGCGTCGTCGCCCAATTGCGCCAGCGTGAAGCCGCGCAGGGCCGTGGGCAGCTGCGGAAACAGTTGCATGGCCACCAGGCCGGCCTGCGCCGTGCCCGTGACCATCAGGTTGGTGAGGATGGGGTTGACGCCGAAACGTACTTGTGCGGGGGTGCTCATGGGATAAGTGGCTCCTGATCTCTTTCACTGCGTGAAGCTGGTGACATGGCCCAGCGCCTCGGCGTAGCTGGCGCCCGGGTGCTGGCTCTGCCAGGTCAGGGCGGCGCGGTGCACTTCGTCATCACTCTTGCCGCGCGCATCGAAGCCGGGGGCGCTGCCGGCGGCGCGCTCGGCAAAGTCCACGATGGCGTTGCGGCTGGACATCTGCCCCTGCAGCCAGGCGCACATTTGCAAGGCCGTGATCTGCGTGGTCTGGCTGCCCTCGGAAAACGACACGCCGGCGGGCGTTTGCGCCAGCGTTTGCAGCGCGGCCACGCACACGGCCTTGTCGCGCGGCAGCAGGCGCCCGGCCTTGATCTGGGCCTCGGCAAAGGCCACAAAGCCGGCCTGCCGCTCGGCAGCGGCCTGCTCGGCATAGCTTTTGACTTCGCTTTGCGCCTTTTGCGCATCGGCGCGGGCCTGCTCGGCGGCCTGCTCGGCCGCCTGCTTGCCGGCGGCCAGTTGCTGGTTTTCGGCGCGCAGGCGCTCCAGCTCGGCTTTGTCTGCTTCAGACATGGGTGACTCCTTAGGGGTGGGTTGCAAATCGGTGGCGGGCAGCTCCTGGCCAAAGCACAGCGCCTCGGCAAAGTCGCCGGCGGCAAAGCCAATGTCTTTGAGGCCCGCCACGGCGGGCGGCTGCGCGCCCAGAAAGGCGACGTGGCGCAAGTACCACTTGCCCGGGGTTGGGTTGTGCGCAGCGCCGGGCGGGTAAAAGCTGGCGCTGCGTTTTTTGAAGCGGCCGGCGCGCACCATTTCGGCAAAGGCCTCGTCCACCTGGTGCGGGTCTATGGCCAGGTTGCCGGCTTCGTTGACGAACACGCGCTGCACCCAGCCATAGGCGGGCAGGTTGTCCCTGGGGTGGCCCACCGTGAGCGGCGCTTCGCGTAAAGAGCGGTTGTAGGTGGCCGCCATTTCTTCCAGCATGGCGCGCGTGAAGGTGTGGCGCCGCCCCTGGTCGTCGGTGTGCGTGCCCGCGCTGAAAATTTCGATGCCGTCAGGCAGGCCTTGCAGGCCCCTGGCGGGCGCTGCCGGCGCAGCGGGCGCGCCAGCGGGTGCGGCGGCTGCGGTGTTTGTGGGCGGGTTCGATGACATGGGCGGCATCGTCGCGCCGCCGGGCTTTCAGGGCCAAATGAAAGCCTTCACTGTTTGCAGCGCCAGCCTTACAGGGGCAGCCTGCCCTGGCGCTTTTCCATCTCGGCGGCACGCCAGGCCGCCTCGATCTGGCGCACGCGCCGCTCGGTCACGCCGTGCCGGCGGGCCACGGCAGCGTAACTGTTGCCGCTGCACAGCGCGGCCACGATGCGGCGGGTTTTGGCCGCACTCATGAGCGCCGCGCCCACGGGAATGTAAAGGGGCTGGCCGCCAAAGTCCTGCGCCAGCCCCAGGGTGAGCGCCAGCGCCAGGCGCGCCAGTTGGCCGGCGTCGGCGTCCAGGCCCGCTGCGCCGCCTTGCGCCAGATGCCGCAGGGTAACGAAGCAGCTGGTGCACAGCTCGCGCCACAGGGGCGGCCACTCGGGCGCCAGCAGCGCATCCAGCGCGGCCAGCTGCGGGCCGCACACCTGCGACAAATCGGGGCGCGCATCCAGCAGCTCACTGGCGTCTTGCATCCGGGGCGTCTCTTGCATTGTCAATGGTTTTTTGTTTTCAGGCCGCCGGCGGGCGGGCCAGCCAGCCCTTGAGGCTCTCAATCAGGATGTGCAGCTGCGCATCCGTGCAGGCCTGCAAATGGGCGCAGCCCGTCTGGCGCTGCACCCACGCCTGCAAGGCGGCAGGGTGCGGGCTTTGCACCTGGCCGCCCAGCCAGAGCTGGCGCCACAGCGCCCACACCTTGCGCTCCAGCGCGCGTGCGGGCGCCAGGCGCAACACCTTGCCGCTGCGGCCCGGCAAGCCTGCCAGGCGCGCCAGATGCTCCAGCCGCTGGCGTACGCGTGCGCGCTCGCCCTGGCTCATGACCTTGCTGCTGCTTTTGCCCGTGAGGGCCAGCAGCAGGCTGCGGTAGTCGTCATCGCTCATGCCCAGGCGGGCCTTGAGCACATGGATGGCCGCGGTGTGGTTGGGTGTGTGGGCTTTGGCAGCCCCGCCAGGGCGTTCAGAAGCGTTCTGTTTGGTTTGAACGGAGCGCGGTGGTATCTCAGGCACTTGTTGAACCTTTCAGGCGTTTCAGAGGGTTTTTTCGGGACAAGTCAACGAGGTCTGCTGCACGCCGCCAACTCCCCGGTGCAGCTCGGCCTGCCGGCCTGCCGCGTAGCCACGGCTGCGGTGGCCGTCATCAACCAGGCGGCCCCTGCTCCGGCTGCTGTCGCGCGGCTGCCTGGCAGTTATGTCGGGGTGCTTGGACGTCATGTAGTCCAGCAGCAGCTGCTCGTCGCGCGCCGGTTGCGCAAAGCGCTCAACCAGGCTGCGCACGCCACAGACCCAGCCGGCCGCAAAGGCGTCGCCACGCGCCGTCTTGGTGGCAGGCTTGCACTGGCGTGGCTGACGGCGCACATGCGCCAGGCGCGCACGGCTGCACTGGCGCAGCAGCACGGCAAAACAATAAGAGGCCACGTCGGGCGCGGTGCCCACACCCACAAAAACATAAAAACCCTGGCGCGCGTAATTGCCTGCCTCGTTGTAAGCGCCGCGCACCAGGCTGTACATCTCACAGCCAAAGGCGTCGGCACAAACACGGGCCAGGCTTGCTTCCCAGGCATTGACTGCCGGGCTGGCAGCGCGTGCGCTGGCTTCGTGCACGTCGGCCAGCGACACGTCGCGCTCGCTCAGGCCAAACTGCGCCATCAGCTTCTGCGCCTGCCGCATGGCAGCGGCCGCCTCGTGCGCCTCGGAACTGTGGCTCAGCGCCAGACACTTTTTGATCTTTGCAAGAGCGTCGTCACGGTTCATGCCGGCTCTCCTTCGCCTTTGGTCTCAAACTGCCCGCACACCATCAGGGCGCGGGTGCCAAAGCCGCCCAGCGTGCAGCGCAGCGGCCAAAAGCCTGATGCGCCAGGCTGCTGCAAGCGGGCATGGCGGCAGCCCTGGCAGCACGCCTGCGCCGCTGTGGGGCGGTAGCCCATGCGCACCTGCGCACGATGAATCGGCCCGAGGCAGCTCATGATTGCGACGCCTCCACCTCGAACGGCACAATGGCGAAGTCCTCCACGCCACTGACGATGGTGATTCCTGCAATACCACGCACTGCATCCTGATCGGCCAGGATGGCGTCTTTGTTCACCTCCTGCTTGACGCGAATGAACTGCTCCAGATGCATGCGGCGCAGCGTCTCCAGCACCATGTCCACGCCGCGCACGCTCACGCTGGGCGGCCTCTGACGCCAGGACACTTCACCGGTGACCAAATTGGCCGTTTTGGTTTTGCCGCCGTTGGTGAGGTCATGGCGGTTGGCTGTGCAATAAATCTCTACGCCCTTTTGCAGCACCGTGATGCGCTCGCCCAGCGCTTCCAGCTCGGGTTGGTGCTGCTTGGTAATGGCCGCAATGGCGTCGTTCATGTCAGCCACGATGCGCGCCTGCTGGCGCTGCAAATCACCCAGCTTCTTGATGTCTGCCGCGCAGTCATTGATGGTTTGCGGGGCATAAATAGGGGCAGTGGATTTCAGTTTCTTGGCTTTACTCATGGTGATTTCCTTTTGAATGGGAAGGGGGAAAACAAGGGTCATTGCAGCGGCTGCTGAAGGCGCGCGCACTCGGTGATGACATCGTCCAGCAGCGCCAGTACGCGCTTGTTGTCGCCATTGACACGCGCGGCGGCCATACGGCTGACATGGCGCACGCTGTTGCACAAGGCGTTCTGCAGCGCCGCCAGTTGCAGCGTCATGTCCATCAGCAAGTCATTGGCGCGACGCAGCTCGGCGCGCAGCTCGGCGGGCTGGAGGCCGTCGGGGTTGGCCAGCTTCGGGGGCTGGACAGGGAGCCGGATCACTTCGGCATGGGGCATATCAATCTCCTTTCAGATTCGAGTCGGGGGCAGCGCTCGCGCCCTTGCCGCGCAGGCGCGCCAGGCGTGCGCGCACGGCCTCGGGCATGGGGGCGGCGGCCAGCGCATCGGCAGCCAGCTTGGCTAGCGCCGGGTTCTGGGCCAGGGCGTCTGCAGCGCTGGCGCTCTGGCCCGTGACCTGCACGGCGCCGCGCGGGGCGCGGCTGCGGCGCTGCTGCTCGTGCGCGGCTTCTTGCGCGGCCTCTTGCTTGTCCGCCAGGCGCATGAGCACCTCGTGCAGATAGGCGTGGTCGGTCAGGGGCGTTTGCAGCGAGCCTTTGGCGGCGGCGTCCAGCACGGCCTGCAAGGCGGCTTGCCACAGCTCGGGCGGCGCGCTCCAGTCGCGCCCGCGCCGCGTGACGGCCCCGCGCTGCACGTCGGCCAGCACTTCGCGCAGCAGGCGGGCGGCGCGCTCGGGGCGCAGCTCGCGCTTGGGCGGGCGAAACAGGCCCAGGTAGCGCAGCAAATCGTCGCCGCAAGGCAGGCCGCGCAGGGCCGTGGCCAGCAGCTGGCGCAGCTGCTGATGGCTCACCAGGGCGTCCAGGCTCATGCCCGCGCCACAGTTGGGGCAGCGCAGCATCACGCGGCCAGCCTCCAGAGTGAGGCGCAGGCAAAGGCGCACACAAAACACAGCAGCAGTTCGGCGGCAGCTTGCAGCCAGGGGCGCCGGAGCAGGCTGCGCCAGGCGCTTTTGCGGCGCTGTGCGTCAATCACGCCAGGGGCAAACGCAAAGCGGCGGCTGGCTGACGCGCGGCGGGTAGCAGGATGGCTCATGCGCGCCTCCCGCTGATGCGGCGCGCCTGAGGAAACAGCGCCAGCGCACGCAGGACGCCGTCCATCACGTGGGCGTAAAAACCGATGTGGCGGCACTGTGAACCACCTGGCAGGGTGATGATGACGAGGGTGGGGCGCGGCATGGCTCACACCCCCGCTACGCATTGGGCGTCCACCTTGGGCCAGCCAGCGGCAGCCGCGCCGTTCATGGCGCGCGCCACCAGGTTGTGCACGGCCAGCGGGTAGCAAGTGCTGATGCCGGTTTTGCTGCCGCGCGGTACATGAATGAGGCGCGCGCGCAGCGCGTCGAAAGCGTCTGGCTCGAAGACCTGTTCGCTCTTCAAGCCAAAGCGGGCAAATTTGTGATCCAGATAGGCCTGCAAGTCGGCGTCCAGCGGCTCCAGCTCGACGATTTCGCAGCGCTGCATGACTTCGCGCACTTCGGGGTTCTGGCTCAGCAGCAGCTGGCGCAGCTCGGGCTGGGCAATGAGGGCAATGCCGATGAGGCGCTGCAGGCCGTCCTTGAGTTCGTCCAGGAAGCGCTTCAGATGTTTGAGCGTGGCCACGGGCAGGCAGTGCGCTTCGTCAATGACGAGCAGGTGGCGGCGGCCTGCGCGGCGGCTGGCGCGCAACAACTCGTGCATTTGCCGAAAGCGTGCCTGGGGGGTATTTTTGAGCCGCGCCTGCGGATCGAGCGCGTAAATGACGGCCTCGGCAATCTGGGCCGTTTTCAGTGTCTTGCCCTTGGTGTCGCTCGCTTCCATGCCCAGGGTGTAGGGCTTGATGACGAGGATGTCTTTTTGCTCTTCGCGGATGCGCTCCTGCAATTCGAGCACCAGCGTGGTTTTGCCCGCGCCGCTTTCGCCCACCAGGGCCATGAAGCCGTGATGGGCGGCGCTGTCGAGCAAAGCGGCGCGGGCGTAGCGGGTGGCGGCGCTCTGGAAGACGTCGGCGCGGGTCTGGATGTCGTCTACAAAGGGGCTGCGCGGCAGACCGAAATGCTTGAGTGCGGCGCGGGTGAGGGGGGTGTTTTCCAATAACATGGCGTAGTCCTTTCCGGTTGAGGTGTCTGAGGTTGGGGAGGGCGCGGCTGCGGGCGTTGGCGCGCCCGCAGCCTTTTGGGTTGATGGGGCGAGCGGCAGCGCCAGGGCGCGCAGCTCGGCGGTGGTGGCGCCTGCCTGGCGCAGCGCCTGGATGAAGGCTGCGCGTGCGGCGGCCTGGCCGCGCTGGGGCCAGTGGCCGCGTGTGACGATGGCGTTGACGGCGGTCAGGCTCAGGCCCGTTTGGCGTGCCAGCTGGCGCTGGCTCAGGCCGTGGGCTTGCAGGGTGCGGTGCAGGGCGGTGTGCAAGGGCATGGCGGCGGCTCCTGTGGCTTTTTTTCTGTACTTCAGCGCGCGCTGGCAATGACGCGCAGGGCAGGCCGTGCGGCAAGGCGCTCGGCCATGGCGGGCAGCTCGCTTTCAGGCAGGCCCTGCGGGCACAGCTGGCGCAGCAGGGCCAGGCGGGCCGGCTCCAGCGGCGCGCCCAGGAGGGCGGCCAGTTCGCGGCTGGCTTCAAACAAAGTGAGGGTGCGCTCGGCACGGGTGGGCGCCACAACCTTGGCCGCCAGCGGCAGCGGCTGGCCTTTTTTGGGCAGGGGGATGGGCAGCTTGGCTTCGCGTACCTGGCGCAGGGGGTCCGGGCGGCGGCCAAAGAGCGGCTCAGAGTGCGGCAGCTCAGAGGGCAATTGCATGGGCTGTGGCCGGGCGGCGGGCGTGCCAGCCCCGCCTGCCGGGTCTGCCCGGCCGGTTTCGGCGCTGGCAGGCGGCCGTGCGGGCAGTTGCCCCAGTTGCTCCACCTGCTGGCGGTTGGCCTGCAAGGGGGTGGTGCGCGCGCTGGCCCATTGCTGGCCGATGACGGGCGCATCCACGCGAAAGCCCGCTTCGTCGCGCTGCACCAGGGGCACGGTGTGCAGCGCCTCGCGGCCATCAGCATCGGTGTAGACGATGCAGGCGGCGTCTTGCGCATAAGGGTTGTAGGTGACGCGCAGTTTTTCGCCCACCGAGACGGCGGGCACCTCGCGCACGTCGTACTCAAGCCCCTTGAATTCCACGGTCAGGCGCGGGCTGACTTTGCGCAGCTCAGGCTCGTGGGTGAGCAGCTCGCGGCACATTTGCACGCCGGGGGCGATGCGCAACTGCCCGGGCGTGATGCCCAGCCACTGGTGCAATCGCGTGTGGCCGTGGCGGCTGTGGCGGGCGGTGGCGTTGAAGTGGCGCGCCCAGCAGTAGGCGGCCAGGTTGAGATCTTGCAAGCTGCCCACGGCGAGCCTGCTCAGGGCGCTTTCAAAGCCGCGCTCGACAATGTCCTGCGCTTTTTCCACCTGGCCGGTGGCGCGGGCGTTGCCCGGCGCGTGGGGCATGAGCTGCACGCCCAGACGGCGCGCCAGGTTTTTAAACAGGCCGCTGGTGTTGGCGCTGCCCATGTCCATCATGAGGATGAAGGGCACGCCGTGAAAGGGGTCGGGCGTGCCCAGCACGCAGCGCGCGTTGATGGCGGCAATAAAGCTTTCGGCCAGGTTCAGCGCGCTTTCAGCGCCCAGCACGTAGTGCACGAAGATGCAGCCGCTGTAGTGGTCAGTGACCACATAGCGCCACACGCGCTCGCTTTGCACGCGCTCCAGCGCGCGCGGCTTGTTTTTGTAGAACTTGTCGGCATGGAGCACTTGCAGGCCGCCGCGCTGGCCTTTTTGCCCGTTACCTTGCCCGTTGGACAGGTAATAGAGCACGCAGAGGCTGGCGTCGATTTGCCAGACGTGGTTGGGGTGCAGGCTTTTCATTTCAGTGCAGGGGGTGGGGCGCAGCAGTTGCGCCGGGTGCAGGCCGTAGGTGCGCAGGGCGCGTTCGACGGCGCTGGCGCTCAAGAAGCGCACTTCGCCGGTTTCGGGGTGGATGCGCTCGCAGCGCACCAGGCCCTGGCAGCGCAGCTCATCGAGCGCGCGCGCTACGCTGAGCAGCTGCTTGCCGCCCTTGCGCTGCGAGCGCATCAAGGCGGCGCTGATTTGCAGCGCCTCCTGGCGCGTGACGCTGCTGGCGCCCGCGTCAGAGCGGCGGCGGCGCTCGCCTTGCACGGTGAACTCTTTCAGGCGCCGGTACACGGTGGCGCGCGACAGGCCCGTGGCCTGGCCGGCGGCGGCCACGAGCGCGCCCTTGCCGCCGTGGCCCTGGCGGGCGGCGGCCTGGGCCAGCTGCGCAATGAGCTGCGCTGTGGCGGCGCTGGCAGCGCGGGGGGCAGTCATGATGGGCCGCTCCCGCTTTACGCCTGGAAAGAGACGGGGGCAGCGCCATCGGCATCGCCATCGGCGCCGCCATCCGTGCCCATGTCGACAATGCTGCGCCCATCACCGCCCGCGCCCAGCGCGGCCAGCACTTCGGCCGGGGGCATCCAGGCGGCATCGGCATCGGCATCGGCATCGGCCGCATCGGGCAAGCCAAACTCTGCCCGCAGCGCATCGAGCTGGGCCTGCACCTGATCCAGCAGGCCGGCCATGAAGGCGGCGCTGCCCGCGGTGCCCTCGCCGTCGCTGACCGCATGGTCCTCAAGCGCCAGCAGCGCCTGGCGCAGGCTGCCCAGCACCAGGCCCTCGGCCTGCGCGGCCAGGGCGGCGGCCTCTTGCCGCAGCTGTTGCAGCAGCTCGTCGGGCGGCAGCGTGGCAATGAGGGCGGCTTTTTCTTCGGCCTGCTCTTTTTGCTGGCGCACCACGGAGAGGCGCTGCTCGGTGGCCGCCCGCTCCTGCTGCTCTTGCCGCACCTGCGCCCGCAGCTCCTGCTCCTTTTGCGCGCTGCGCGCGGCCAGCTCTTGCAGCAGGCCCAGCACCTCGTCGCGGCTGGCGCTTTCCTCTACAGCGCGGCGCACCAACTCCTGCTCGGGCGCGGGCAGCGCCCGTATGGCCTTGTAGTCCACCTGCCGCAGCCCGATGCGCTCGGCTTGCTCAAAGGCTTGCTGGCCTATGAGGTTGCGGTTGGCGGCCAGTTCTTGAAAACGTTGATATGACTTGCCTAACTTCACAAAGCAAAACTCTTGCAAGCTCTCAAAATTCCGACCGTCGGAACTGGCGGGATTGCGCATGTGTCGCCAACCCTTTGATTTTTTTAGGTTTTCATATACAGACAACAAGGCAGAAGTTCCGACCGTCGTAATAAAGTCCAGCGCCTCCAGCCTGCCGACGTCAATGCCGGCGGCAAACACGTCATCGGTTTCAGCGGCCGTGAGGGCGGCGTCTTGCGCGGCCTCGATGCGGCTGGCCACGGCGGGCAGCACTTCGGGGGCGGGGGCGGGGGCGGGG
>ERZ773075.173-NODE-173-length-56175-cov-22.8354_pt1 | contig 56175 bp, 49 predicted proteins | sample MGYA00580614_ERZ773075 | MGnify/ENA primary metagenome ERZ773075 (study PRJEB29015, sample SAMEA2738021) | human oral metagenome | biome: human oral; feature: human-associated habitat; material: dental | place: China | collected 2043 ...
CGGGCGGATCGGGGAGCCCGACGCGCTCGTCCTCGGCGAGCCCGCCGCCGGCGGCGGCCACGGCTACGACCCCGTCCTCGTCGTCCGTCACCAAGTGCTCGAACCGGCCTCGTCGGCACGAGATCAGCGCGCGAGCTCCCTGGCCCGCGGCCTGCGCCTGGTCCGGGTGCGCGGCACGGCCGTGCGCCCGAGCCGCGAGCACGACCTGCTGCGCCTGGCTCACCACAGGCGCGTCCTCGAGTCTGCCGGCTGGGCCGGCGGCGGGGCCGCGTACGGCGGCCTCATCGGCACCGACCGCATCGGCTACGAGCGAGGCGTCGCCACGGTGCGCCGCTCCCCCCGACGGCAGGCGCCCCCGAACCGCCAGCTCGTCCTCGTCTGGGCCGACCTCGAGGCGAAGCGCCTGCGTGCCGAGGCCCGCACGGCCGGCCGCGGCTGGCGCGCCCACTCGGCGCTGGAACGCTACGACCACGAGTTCGGCTTCCGACGCCGGATCGCCGTCGAGGCCGCCGCCCGCACGCCGTCCCCGCGCGTACGGCCCATCGTCACGGCCGAGTGCCAGGGGTGCCCGTGGTGGTCGTGCTGCCGCCCGCAGCTGGCCGACGACGACCTGAGCCTGTGCATCGACAAGGCCCGCCCCAGCGCCAGGGAGATCGGTCTCCTGCGCGCCATGGGCGTGTGGACGGTCGGCGACCTGGCCGGGCGCGACGTCGACGAGCTCCTCGCGGCACTAACCCCTCAGGTGGCTCGCTCCGACGAGACGGCCCGGCGGGTGCGGCTGGCCGCGCGCCGGGCCCGCATGCTCAGGGACGGGCGCACGGTGGAGCGCACGACGAGCGGCCCGCTGCGGCTGCCGCCGCCCGGCTACGCGATCGATCTCGACATCGAGACGAGCGCCGACGACACGGTCTACCTGTGGGGATTCCTCGTGGACGATCCCGACGAGCCCGCCGGGCCCCGCTACGTCCCCTTCGCCCGGTTCGCCGAGCTGGACCGCACCGGCGAGCGGGAACTCGCGCGCGAGGCGCTCTGCTGGCTCGACGAGCGGCTCGCGGCCCACCCCGGGGCGAGGGTCTACCACTACTCCGACTACGAGGTCATCCACATCCGGCGCATCGCCAGAACGAGCGACGACCCGCTCCTGACCGGGTTCGCGCGCTCCCGGTGCCGGTCGAACTTCTCCGACCTGTTCGGCGTCGTGCGCGCCAACTTCTTCGGCGTGCACGGACTGGGCCTCAAGTGCATCGCCCACGACGGTGCCGGGTTCAGCTGGCGCGACGGGCAGGCGGGCGGCCTCAACTCGCAGAACTGGTTCGACGAGGCCGTCCACGCCGACGAGCCGGAGCGCCGCCGTGCGGCGGCCCGACGCGTCCTGGAGTACAACGAGGACGACGTGCGCGCCACCCGCGCCCTGCGCGCCTGGCTGCGCACCCTCGAGTGAGGACGCGGCGGTACGGGAACGCGGCGGGGCAACGCCGTTCAGGCCGTCAGCCGCGCGACGGCCACGCCGGCCAGCAGGCCGAGCGAGAGGACGAGCTCGCCCATGCTCGTCGAGCGCAGGGTGGACACGAGGCGCAGCCCGACGGCTCCGCCCAGGATCGTGCGGGCCGCCGGCACGAGCAGCGCCACCCCGAGCAGGCCCAGCAGTGCCCACCACGTGCTCAGCGCGGCGACGAGGACGCAGCAGACGGCGACGGCGACGACCAGCCCCGCGTAGAGCAGGCGACTGGCCCGGTCGCCCAGGCGCGTCTCGAGGGTGCGCTTCCCGGCGGCGGTGTCGCTGGCGATGTCGCGCAGGTTGTTCGTCACGAGCACCCCGTCCGCGGTCAGGCCCATGGCCACCGCCGCGACCCAGCCGGCGGCGCTCACGCGCCCGCAGAGCAGGTAATCGGTCCCGGCCGTGGCGACGAGACCGAAGAAGATGAGGACGAAGACCTCCCCCAGGCCCAAGTAGCCGTAGGGGTGCCGGCCGCCGGTGTAGAACCAGGCGGCGAGGACGCAGGCGACGCCGACGGCCAGCAGCCACCAGTGCCCTGTTGCGGCGACGGCGGCCAGGCCCGCCAGCCCCGAGACGCCGAAGCAGCAGAAGGCGGCGGCGCGCACCCGGCCGGGGGCGGCGGCCCCTGAGCCGACGAGGCGCTGCGGTCCGACGCGGTGGTCGTCGGTGCCGCGGACGCCGTCCGAGTAGTCGTTGGCGAAGTTGACGCCGATGACCAGCCCGAGCGCGACGACCAGGCACAGGCCGACGACGAGGAGGGGCGCCCGCCCCTGCCACCAGCCGATCGCCGTCCCGGCCAGGACCGGTGAGATCGCGGTGGGCAGGGTGCGCATGCGCGCCCCCTCGATCCATTCTGCAGCGCTGGCCATTGGGTCCCCTCGTCGATCGGGGCGCCGCCGGGCCCGCCGTCGCGGCGAGGACGCCCACCGCCCGATCCTGCCACGCGATCCCGCCGCCCCGGCGCCCCGTCCGGCGGCCGTGCCGCCGCGGCGGCACGGCCGTAGACTGGAGCCATGGCACGACTCCTGCCGGCGCTGGTCCTGCTGGCGCTGACCATCTACGCGATCGTCGACCTGGCCCAGAGCCGGGACGAGGACGTGCCGTTCATGCCCAAGTGGCTGTGGCTGTTCGTGGTGATCTTCATCCCCGCGGTCGGCCCCCTGCTGTGGATCATCGTCGGCTACGGCGTCCGCCGCGCCAGGCCGCCCCGCGAGGTGCCGCCGGACGACAACGAGGACTGGCTGCGCCGCCACTGAGGGCGCCCGTGACGGCCCGGTACCCGGAGGAATCACTGATACGGGTCCCCGAGGACGCATCCGGCATGACATCGGCGCCCGCGGTGGCATAGCGTGAGCGGGTCACTGGCGCAGACCGCCTCGGCGGAAAGGAAGCTCATGACGGACGACAACTACGACGACCTGTACAACTCGGACGTCGTCGACCGCGATGGGAGGAGGATCGGCGGCGTCGGGCAGGTCTACCTGGACGACCGGACCGGCCGGCCCACCTGGGTGACCGTCAAGACCGGCCTGTTCGGGACGAAGGAGAACTTCGTGCCGCTGTTCCGGGCCGAGGTGGACGACGGCCAGATCCAGGTGCCCTACGCCGAGGCCACCGTCAAGAACGCCCCGACCGTCGACCCCGACCGCCACCTCGACTCCGACGAGGAGGCCGACCTGTACAAGTACTACGGCATCTCCGCCGTGCGCCCGTCCGGGACGGACGAGAACGACTCCTCCGACGACGCGGACGCCGGGCAGGACCAGGACGACTGATCCGCCCCTCCGCCGGTCGCCCGAACCGCCCGGGTCCCGCGGACGACCTCCACGCGGAGACGACCTCGTGAGAGGGGACCCGCTCGTGGAGGGGCCGCCGGAGCGGGAGGCCCCGACCGCGCCTCGCGGCCGCACGGGCGCGGAGGAGGTCCACGGCCGTGCGGCAGACGGCCGGCCCCCCCACGACCGGGCGGCGGCGCCTCAGCCGAAGTCGACGAGCCCGTCCTCATCCATCGAGCCGGTGGGCCACACGGCCCGCACGATGCCGGCCGCGGCGAGCGCCTTGCGGCAACCCGGGCACGGCTGATCGGTGACGTAGGCCGTGGCGCCCTTCGTGTCGCGCGTGCTGAACAGCAGCGCGTTGACCTCGGCATGGATGGCGATGCAGAAGCCGGGCGCCCCGGGCCGGTCGTAGTCGCCCAGACCGGGCACCTCGTCGTATCCGAGACGCCCGCGCGGGCACGCGCCCTCGAGGCAGTCGGGGCGCCCGGGCGCGGCGCCGTTGTAGCCGGTGGCGATGATCCGGTGGTCGGGGCCCACGAGCACGGCGCCGACCCGCCGGCGCGTGCACTTGGCGCGCGCCGAGACGGCCTCGGCGATGCCCAGGAAGTAGTCGTCCCAGCCCGGAACGGGAATCGTCCGCCCACCCCTCGTCGTCGCCATGCCCACCAGCGTACGGCCCCTCAGATCTCGATGTCCTCGTAGGACCGCGCGTCGTGCAGCGGCTCCGTGTGCACGGTGACGCGCAGGTCCGGCTCGATCTCGCGCAGCTCATCGACGATGTCCTCGGCGAGGTCGTGACCGGCCTTGACGCTCCACTCGTCGGGCACGAGCAGGTGGAACTCCATGAAGCGCCGGTTCCCACTCTCGCGGGTGCGCACCGCGTGGAAGTCGACCTCCTCGCCGCGGTGGGTCTCGAGCACGCCCATGAGACGGGCCTCGAGCTCGGCGGGCAGGGCGATGTCCATGAGACCGTCGACCGAGCTGCGCACCAGCCCGATGCCGATGCGCACGATGTTCGCGCCGGCGACGATCGCGACGATCGGGTCGAGAAGGGGCCGGCCGGTGAGCGCGACGAGACCCACCCCCGCGAGCACGGCCACCGAGGTGACGACGTCGGTCATGAGGTGCCTCCCGTCGGCGGACAGGGTCGCCGAGCGCATCTGCGCACCGCGGCGGATGAGCAGCAGGCCGACGGCGCCGTTGACCAGGGCGGCGACGGCGCTGATGGCCAGACCGATGCCGAGCTGCTCGGGCATCCGCGGGTGGACCAGCCGCCCGACCGCCTCCCAGATGATGAGGATCGCGGCGACCAGCACCATGGCGCCCTCGACGGCGGCCGAGAAGTACTCCGCCTTGGAATGCCCGAAGCGGTGGTTGTCGTCCGGCGGTCGGATCGAGATCTTCAGCATGACGAGGGCGAGGACGGCAGCCACCAGGTTGACGACCGACTCGAGGGCGTCGGACAGCAGCGAGACCGAACCGGTGAGCGCAGCGGCCCCGCCCTTGAGCACGATGGTCACCGCCGCAGCGGCGATGGAGAGCCAGGCGTAACGGCTCAGATCGACGGGCGGAGAGTAACGCGGTCCGTTCGGCATGGCTCCAGTATGATCGGCCGAATCCGCCCGTGCACCCAAGCAAGTCCTCACTGCCCTCGGGTTCTTCCCCGTCCACAAGGGAGGACGTCTGATGCGCAGGCATTGCGGATCGGCGCTCCCCCGGCCGCGCGCCGGGCGGGCCCTGCGCACGGGCACCCCATGACGGGCCCGGCCCTGCGCCCCGCGCGGCCCGTCGGGCCGGGCCCCGCGACGGTGCCGGTTAGGCTGTCCGCATGCCACGTCCAGCATGGTCCGGTCTGCGGCCCCTCCTCGGCCGCGGGCACTCCCGGGAGGACCCGGAGGAGGTCCAGGGCCTGGTCATGGCGGGCGGAGGGGCCAGGGCGAGCTTCCAGACCGGCGCGCTGCGCCATCCGTACGAGCGAGAGCGCACCGCACCGGCGGTCATCACGGCCGCCTCGTCCGGTTCGATCCTCGGCGCGCTGCTCGCCCAGTTCGAGGATCCGGCCGAGCAGGAGGCCGCGCTGCGCCGCGTCGAGGACCTGTGGCCGTCGATGCGGACGAACGCCGACATGTTCACCGAGCGCTCGTGGTTCTCGCGCCCGCTCGCCCACCAGCACGTCCTCGAGACCCTGCGCGAGGCCGAGGAGCGCACGGTCGAGCGCACCCGCCGGTCCCACACCCGGCGCCGGGCCTCCTGTCGCACCGACGACGCCGAGGACGAGGACGCCCCGGCCGCCGGAGACGAGCGCCCGGCCCCGCAGGAGCGCACCCCGGCGCTCGCCATGGCCGAGGCCCCCGTCGAGCCGCTGGAGTTCAACGCCGACCTCGTCCACCAGCTCATGGTCGGGCTGCCCCGCTTCGGGCGCATCGGCTCGGACCCGACCGCCGCGTTCCGCGGCCTGGAGAGCAACCGCTCGCTGTACCGCCCCGGGCCCCTGCTGGAGCGCCTGCTGAGCCGCGACTTCTTCCACTCGGAGCCGGTGGGCTCCTCCGGCGTCGCCCCCCGCTGCGCCTTCGTCGGCCTCGACAGCGGAGAGCCGCGCTCCATGCGCGAGGACGGCCGGATCGTCGACCGCGACGATCGGCCCCTGGACGGTCCGGGGTTCGACGTGGCGATGGGCACGCCGGCGTCCTGCTCGGTCCCGGGCGTCTTCGAGCCGGTCGAGATGAACGGCGAGTGGTACGTCGACGGCGGCATCCGCGAGAACGTCCCGGTCGAGGCGGCGATCAAGAACCTCGGCGTCACGAGGCCCTGTGCGATCATCTCGTCCCCGCCCGGCGCGGCCCCGAACCCGGGCGCCGGCAGGGGCGGCGTCCTGTCGATCCTGTTCCGCGTCGAGTCGATCCGCGCGGACGAGTCCGAGCGCGACGAGATCGCCTACGCCCGGGCGGCGGGCGCCACCGTCATCGAGCCGGAGATCCTCGTCCACGACGCCATGACGATCGATCCGGGCCTGCTGTCCATCAACCGCGACTACGGCCGGATCCGGGCCGCCGAGGCGGTCGGGGAGGCCCCCTGCGAGGTGCAGGGCGTCCACCGCGAGATGATCCGCACCCGGCTGAGGGCCTGGCGCCTCGGGAAGGCCCTCCTGGAGACCGATCCGCACGCCCCCGACGCGGGCCCCGACGCGACCCGCGGGCTGCCGGACGAGCTGATCGGGACGAAGCGGGCGCTGCGCGCCATGGTCGAGCGCGACGACGGGGGCTGCCTGCCGGCCGGGCACGACGACTGGTGGTCGCGCTTCGAGCGCCACCGGCGCCCCGGGGGCGCGCATGTCTGAGCAGCAGCACCGGGCCGACGGGCCGGCCCCCGAGCACGCCCTGGTCGGCGCGCGGGTCATGGACTCCACCGGCAGGCTCCTCGGCCACGCCCTGCGGATCCTGCGCGACGCCCGCACCGACTCCCTGGCCTTCGTGAGCGTGCGCGACGGCGTGCTGAGCGGGCGCCGCCACCTCATTCCGCTGGCCGCCGCCGAGATCGGCTACGAGCGCATCGACGTGCCCTACCCCCGCTCCCTCGTGATGAGCTCGCCGCGCCTCGAGACGGGACACCGCGTCCTGCCCGAGGACGAGGCCGCTGTCTGCGCCCACTACGGCCTGCCGGGCCCGACGCCCTGGATCGCTTGATGGGCCAGCCCGGGCTCCTCGATCGCGACGCGGCGGGCCCCGCGCCGGCGCGTGCCGAGCCGTGGCGTCCCCGCGCACGGCACCGGCGGTCGAGGCCGATGAGCCGTCCCGGCAGGATCGGCCCCGGCCGGCGACCCCGCCGAGCAGCGGACCCCGCCGGCCCCGGCCGCGTACGCTTCCCCGAGCAGAGCATCCACCGCCCGCGCCCCCGGGGGCGCGGGCGGGAGCGGCAGCGGATCAGTCGTCCCCGGGTCGGGGAGTCTCGGCCCGGGCCTGCTCGTAGACCTCGCCGGCGGCGCGCAGGTTGATCGCGCCCGCGGCGACGCCGATGACGACGTCGGGCCAGATCGAGGGTCGGGCCGCCGTCACCAGGCCCGCGACGAGGATGAGCGCATCGGCCAGCACGTCGTTGCGCGCCGCGAGCCAGGCGCCGCGCACGAGGGACCCGCCCTCGGTGCGCCGGGCGACGAGCAGCAGCGCGCAGAGCAGGTTGAGGGCGAGCGCGGCACCGGCCGTGAGCGACAGTCGAAAGGGCTCGGGGGGCTCGCCCGAGACGAGCTTCCACGCGGCCGTCGTGAGGGCCGCGACGGCGGGGATGAGGATGAGACCGGCGAGCCAGACGCTCGCCCGGCGACGCCCTCGCACGGACCAGCCCAGCGCCGCGACGACGAGCCCGTTGATGAGGAAGTCCTCGCAGAAGTCGGCCGCATCGGCGAACAGCGCGACCGAACCGGCCAGGACCGCCATGATGATCTCGCCGATCATCCCCAGCAGGTTGAGGAGCGCGACGACCGCCACGACCCGCCGCAGCGCCGTGCCGGGCCCGCCGTCGCCGTGGAGGTCCTCGTAATCGTCACCGGTGGCCACGGCACCCCATCATGCCGCGGGGCACCGGTCCCCGGCCCGCCGTCCGCGCCCCGGACGGGGCCCGGGGGCACGGCTCACCAGCAGCGCCAGGACCAGTAGCCGGGGTGCCAGCCCCACCAGTCGTAGTAGGGCTGGTTGACCCAGACCCAACCGCAGTTCCCACCGCCGTACGGCCAGTTCCGGTGGGAGTCCTCCTCGTCGTCGTCGTCATCATCGTCGTCGTCGGACTCATGGTGCGAGCCGTGGGAGCCGGAGCCGTCCGAGGTGGTGGGTCCGCCGCCCGAGCCCGGATTGTCCAGCTTCGAGCCGCCCCCACCGTTGTCGGCGGCCCCGCCGGAGTTGGAGCCCCCGGAGCCGCCGGTGGGGTTCCCGGGGTTGTTCTCCTCGGGTGCGGGCGTGCCGCCGGTGGGCTGATCGGGCTTGGACTCCTGGGTCTGCGCCTGCTGCTCGGCGGCCTGCTCCGAGGCGATGCCGGCGGCCTTGGCCGTGTCGTCCTTCTTGGTGCTCAGCTCGATCCTCTTGGCCCCCATCGCCTTCGTCGACTCGTCGACGGGCGCCGGATCATTGCTGCCGGCGGCCTGCTCGCGGGCGTCGGCAGCCGCGTCGAGCAGGGCGGTGGCCTCGTCGATCTCGGTCCGCAGCTCACTGCGCACCCCGTCGTCGGGCAGCTGCCCGGCAGAGCCGTCGTAGACGCTCTGGGCGGCCTGGATCACGGCCGAGAGCTCGTCCGCCGCCTTCGCATTGTTGTACGACGAGATCGACACCGTGAGATGGAGGGTGTCGGTGACCAGGGCGTCCCTCTTCGTGCCCAGCTCGGCCGTGGCGTTTCTGAGGGCCTCGAGCTGGCCCCGGTCGGTGCAGGTGAGGTCCATGCGCACCTGACGATCGGCGCCGGCGACCGCGTCGACGAGCGCGGAGGCGCCCTCGCTGTCCTTGTAGCCGGACGTGTCGTCGGCGCTGCGCAGGACCGGCTCGGTGGCGGTGACCGCGCTCACGTAGTCGTCGACGGCCTGGTCGGCCGAGCTCACCGCCGCCGCGCAGTCGTTCCGCAGCTCGGTGTTGTGGCGGTGCACACCGAAGACGGTGCCGAAGGCCGCCAGCAGGAGCGCGCAGACGGCAGTGCCGACGATGGCACGCCGGGGGTGCCTCGTCCTCTCTGCCCTGCCTGTCATATGGCTCTTTCGTTCGCCTTCACCGGATCGTCGGCCGGACGGCGGCCGCCGTCCGGCCCCGACTCGTGCAAGCACTGTGCTGGGGTGCGCGGACCGTGTGATGTCCTCAGGCTCAGAGCCCGTTATGGGACGGGCCCGAGCAATCACACAGCTCCCGCGGGAAACCTGAAACGTGAGCCCGCGACGGTCCGAGCGATGCGCGCAGCACCGTCGGGGCCCGGGGTCCTGCGTCTCCAGGTGTCCCGCAGCTGCAGCCACGGGACGAGAACCTCGGGGGTGCCCGCCTTGGAACAGACCGCAGCCGCTTCAGTTTATCGCGCGATGTGACACCCTGTCCAAGATCCGCGTTCGGGATCCGGACGCCAGGCCCCTCCGGCTTCGTCCGATCGGTGCCCCCACGGGGGCTCGAACCCCGGACCCAAGGATTAAAAGTCCCTTGCTCTGCCAGCTGAGCTATGGAGGCGGCACCATCTTAGCCGCTCGGACCCCGTCGGCACCGCGCCCGGCGACGGGTCGGGGACGGGCCGCGGAACGGGCGCGAAGACTCAACCTCAACCTCGGCTTGAGCCTGTGCGTCGGCGGCGGCCCCGTGCTCCCCCGGCCTGCCCGCAGCCGCCCCACTGGCCCCTGCCGGCACCCTGGATCACCTAGCCAGTGGCGGCTCCACGGGCCTCGTGAAACCCAGACGGTACGCCGCGCCCGCCCGGGGGCCGGCCGGCCCGGAAGTCTCAACCGGTGCTTCAGCCGTCTTGTGGGCCGGGACGGGGCCCGCCTAAGTTCCTTCCAGCCCTGGGGCTCCGGCGTGGCGGCACGCGTCGCCGGGGAAGACGCCACGCCCCGGGGCACGGACCATCGAACATCATGCGGCTCGGGAAGGCCGCGGGAAGGACCAGCAGTGAACAACCCCTTCGCGAAAACGGCGCGCATCGCCGTGACCTCGTCGCTGGTGGCTGCCAGTCTGGCCACCGCCGGGCTCGTCCTGAGCCCGCAGGCGCAGGCCGACTACTCAGACCTGTCCGCGACGACCGACGTGAACGTGCGCACCTCCCCGGACACGAACGGCGAGGTCGTGGCGGTGCTCTCCGCCGGCGACACCGTCACCCAGCGCGGCGCCGAGCAGGACGGCTGGCTGCCGATCATCTACAACGGCACGAACGCCTGGGTCCAGGCCCAGTACGTGTCGAGCACGACCGTCATCACGAGCGGCACCGCCGTCGGCACCGCCACAACGACCGCCGACGCCTACGTCCGCTCCGACGCCGACCCGACGAGCTGGATCATGGGCACTCTGACCCAGGGCACCACCGTCTCGATCACCGGCGACCCGAGCGGCGACTGGACGCCGGTCAACTACTACGGCAGGGCGGGCTGGGTCGCCACGACCCTCCTGTCGGACGCCGGTGACGACTCGACCGCCACGATCACCAGCGCCGTCTCGCAGGACTACCTGTGGGTGCGCACCGGCACGAGCACCGCCTTCACCTCGATCGGCATGCTCTACCCGGGCGACGAGGTCGCCGTGACCGGCGCCCCGTTCGCCGGCTGGGTGCCCGTGAGCTTCAACGGCCAGGACGCCTGGGTGGCGGCGAACTACTCGCGCTACGTCTCCGATCCCGCGACCATCGCGCTCGTCGCCAGCACGACCTCCACCGAGAACGCCGAGGAGCCGGCCCGGACCCCCGAGACCGAGCCCGCCCCCGAGGCCGAGCAGACCGCGCAGGCCCCGGCCGAGGAGCCGGCCCGGACCCCCGAGGCCGAGCAGACCGCGCAGGCCCCGGCCGAGGAGCCGGCCCGGACCCCCGAGACCGAGCAGACCGCGCAGCCCCAGGAGGCCCCCGCGACGACGACGAAGTGGGTCTCCGACGACGTCAACGTCCGCACCGGGCCCGGCACCGACTACGAGGTCGTCGACATTCTGGACCAGGGGGACACCATCGAGGCCACCGGCGTCACCAACGGCGACTGGACCGAGATCATCCTCGACGGCGTTTCCCGCTGGGTGAACAGCGCCTTCGTCTCCGACACCGAGGTCGCCCCCGGTGACGAGGAGGAGGCCGACGACGAGGGCGGCGGGAACTCCCCGCAGCCAGTGACCGTCGCCTACGACAGCGCCACGGCGGCCCGGACCGCAATCGACTTCGCCTACTCCAAGCTCGGCGGCCCCTACGTGTGGGGCGGCACCGGCCCTGTCGGCTACGACTGCTCGGGGCTCATGCAGGCCGCGTACGCCGCGGCCGGCGTCTCGCTCCCGCGCACGACCTGGGACCAGGTGAACTCCGGTGCACCGGTCTCCTCGACCGATGACCTGCAGCCCGGTGACCTGGTGTTCTACTACGACGACGGCCACGTCGGCATGTACGTCGGCGACGGTCTCGTGCTCAACGCCCAGAACGAGGACACCGGCATCGTCATCTCGGGCCTGTACGACATGGCCCCGATCTCCGCCATGGTCCGCGTCGTCTGAGCGCGGGCCCCAGCGGCTCGGGCGTTGGCGGACTTCCGTCCCGGACGCCCGAGCCGCTACCATGTTCGTCGCGAGTCCCCATCGTCTAGCGGCCCAGGACCCCACCCTTTCAAGGTGGTAACACGGATTCGAATTCCGTTGGGGATACGCCCGCCGGGGCGGCGCCGACCGGTGCCGCCCCGGCGCACCGCTCCCGTCGGGCCGCTCCGCCCGATCGTCGCGCGGGGTGCACGGGCGGTTTTGCTTTCCCCCGGAAGCACGCTATTGTTGTGGAGCCCGCTCGCGCGGGTGACAAGTGAATCGAGGCCCTGTGGCGCAGTTGGTCAGCGCGCCGCCCTGTCACGGCGGAGGTCGTGGGTTCAAGTCCCATCAGGGTCGCTTCTCCTTGATCAAGGCCAGGTAGCTCAGTTGGTAGCAGCGTACGCCTGAAAAGTGTAAGGTCGGCGGTTCGACCCCGCCCCTGGCCACCCCGCGGGGACCGCAGCGGCTCAGCCCCGGCTCCCCGTCCTCCGCCCGTCCCGGTCGGTGCGGAGCGTCTCGCGGTACTCCTCGATGAGGCCGGCCGGGCGCACCCTCGCATCGATCCAGCGGGCCATCTCGTCGAAGACCCGGCGTCGTACCGGCTCGCGCGAGAGCACGAGGTCGTGGACTCCCCCGGCGAACCGGCGGATCGTCACCAGCCGCCCCAGGTGCACCGCAGCCGCGCAGATGCGCTCGACGTCGAGCACGAGGTCAGCCCCGCGCATGCTCTCGTCCCAGGTGCGCGAGAAGTCGCTCCGGGCGCTCGTCATGACGAGGACCGGGGTGTCGATGCCCAGGCCAGCGCCGGCGCGGTCCTGGCCGGCCAGGACCGCCCTGCCCCATCCCCAGCGGTGGACGAAGGCCCCGGTGTTGGACTTGAGGTCGAGATCCCAGTCCCACTCGCCGTCCTCGTCGGCGCGCAGGCTGCGGCGGTAGAGGCCCGTGTCGACGGCGGCGCCGAGCTCGGCCAGCGGATTGACGACGGAGATGGCCGCGGCGACCGGCGAGAGCACGCGCCACAGCGCCGGCGAGCCCTGCATGTCGAGCCACGGCGAGTTGAGGATGACCCCCGCCAGCAGTCCCGGGCGCCGGGACGCCCACAGCGCGCCGGTGAGTCCCCCGGCGGAATGGCCGAGAAAGGTGAGGGGCACCCCCGGATGGTCCTCGCGGATGCACGCGACGGCGTGGTCCAGCTCGGACTCGTAGTGGCTCAGGTCCGTGATGAAGCCGGCGTACAGGCCCGGGACGAGGTTGCGCCCGTAGCGGCGCAGCTCGACGGCGTAGAAGTCGAAGCCCTGCGCGTCGAACCAGTCGGCCAGGTGGGTCTGGAAGAAGTAGTCGTTCCAGCCGTGCAGGTAGAGCACCGCGCGCTCGTGGCGCGGCGGATTCCTCCGGACGAGAGTCCCGGTGAGGGGGGCGCCGGGTTCGCCCTCGGCCGGCCGCGCGCCGGGGATCGCCCAGCTCAGCGACTCGTAGCCCGCCAGCAGCGGATCGGCGGCCCAGCGGCTCATCTCGCAGTCCCGACGGCTCAGTCGGAGTCGACGTCCCGCTCGTACTCCGCGGCGAGATCCGCGTAGTTGTCGGGGATCCCCTCGCCGGGATCCTCGTCGTCGTGGTGCTGCTTGCTGCGGAGCTCCCGCTCCAACGAGGCGAAGTCGGTCTCGACCGAACGGTACTTCAGATCCCTGGCCACCTTGGTCTGCTTCGCCTTTTGCCGGCCGCGCCCCATATGGGTCGACCCCCTCGCTTAGTCCCTCGCGGCTGTGCCGCGGCATGATGAACAACTCTCGTGGGCCCCAGGCTACCCAATAGTTCGGGTCGTCACCAATCACCGCCCATCTCGAACGCGGCGGGCGGTTGGTGTCCGGACAAGCGGTTGAGGCGGGTCAGGCCCGCGGATGCCCCCCGACCAGCTCGACGGCCGCGGGCCCGGGGCGGGCCTCGACGCGACCGCAGACCCAGGCGTCCAGGCCGAGGCCGCCCAGCACGCGCCGGGCCTCGTCCACCTGGTCGGCGGGCAGGAGGGCGACCATGCCGACGCCCATGTTGAGGGTCTCCTCGATGTCCTCCTCGCCGATGCGGCCGACGGACCGGACGAGCTCGAAGACAGGCCCGGGGCGCCACGTGGCGCGGTCGACGGTGACGAGCATCCCGTCGGGGACGACGCGGACGAGGTTGTTCGCCAGACCGCCGCCGGTGATGTGGCTCATCGCGTGCACCGTGACGGTCCGCAGCAGCGTCATGACCTCGCCGGCGTAGACATGGGTGGGTTCCAGGAGCTCCAGGCCCAGACTGCGGCCGAACTCGGGGATCTCCCGGTCCAGCGCCAGTCCCGCGTCCTCGAGCAGGACGCGCCGCACGAGCGAGTAGCCGTTGGAGTGCAGGCCCGAGCTGGCCATGGCCAGGGCGACGTCGCCGTCGCGCACCCGGTCGGGGCCGAGCAGCTCGTCCGCCTCGACGACGCCGGTCGTGGCGCCGGCGATGTCGTACTCGTCGGCGCCCATGAGCCCCGGGTGCTCGGCGGTCTCGCCGCCGAGCAGCGCGCAGCCGGCCGCCACGCAGGCGTCGGCGACGCCCTTGACGATGTCGGCGATGCGTTCGGGCACGACATGGCCGCAGGCGATGTAATCGGTGAGGAAGAGGGGCTCGGCGCCGCACACCACGAGGTCGTCGACGAGCATGCCCACCAGGTCCCAGCCGATGGTGTCGTGGACGTCGAGCGCCCGGGCCAGCGCCACCTTGGTGCCCACGCCGTCGGTGCTCGTGGCGAGCAGCGGATGGCGGTACCGGGCCAGGGCGGAGGCGTCGAACAGGCCGGCGAAGCCCCCGATGCCGCCGAGGACCTCGGGGCGCCGGGTGCGCGCGACATGGCTCCTCATGAGCTCGACGGCCTCGTCACCGGCATGGATGTCGACGCCCGCGCGGGCGTAGGCGGACTGACTCATGCCTCATCCTCGTCCCTGTCGAATTCGGCGTCGCCGTGACCGGCGCAGGCGGCGGGGGCCTCCTCGGCGTGCAGACCCATCTCGACGGCGGCGCCGTGGGGCACCGGGATCGGGTACTCGCCGTCGAAACAGGCCCGGCACAGCTTCTCCTTGGGCACGTGGGTGGCCCGGATGAGGCCCCCGAGGCTGATGTAGCCGAGGGAGTCGGCCCCGATCGAGCGGCGGATCTCGTCCACCGACAGGCCCGGCGCGATGAGCTGGGCGCGGGTGGCGAAGTCGAGACCGTAGAAGCAGGGCCATTCCAGCGGAGGCGACGAGATGCGCACGTGCACCTGCGCGGCGCCGGCCTCGCGCAGCATGCGCACGAGCTGGCGCTGGGTGTTGCCCCGCACGATCGAGTCGTCGACGACGACCAGCCGGCGGCCCTCGATGACGTCGCGCAACGGGTTCAGCTTGAGCCGGATGCCCATGTTGCGCAGGGACTGGGTCGGCTGGATGAAGGTGCGCCCGACGTAGGAGTTCTTCACCAGGCCGTTGCCGAAGGGGATGCCGGAGGCGGCGGCGAAGCCGATCGCCCCGGGGATGCCCGACTCGGGGACGGGGATGACGAGGTCGGCGTCGGCCGGTGACTCCTCGGCCAGGATCTTGCCGACCTTGACGCGGACGTTGTGGATGCGGCGCCCGGAGATGACCGTGTCGGGGCGCGCCACGTAGACGTACTCGAACAGGCAGCCCTTGGGGCGGGCCGGGGCGAAGCGCGCCGAGTGCAGGCCCGACTCGTCGATGCGGATCATCTCGCCGGGCTCGACCTCGCGGACGAAGGTGCCGCCCACGATGTCGAGGGCGGCGGTCTCGGAGGCGACGACCCAGCCGGTCTCCAGGCGGCCGAGCACGAGGGGCCGCACGCCCTGGGGGTCGCGCGCCGCGAAGAGCGTGCTCTCGGTCATGAACACGAGGCTGAAGGCGCCGACCAGGCGCGGCAGCAGGCGCGCGGCGACGTCCTCGAGGGGCGCGTCGTCGAGGGACATGAGCGCGCTCACGAGGTGGGTGTCGTTGCTGGAGTCCATATCCCTCTTGTGCGGCACCCCGCCGGCCGCCCCCTCGCCGCGGCTGCGGGCCAGCAGGTCCTCGAGCTCGTCGGTGTTCGTGAGGTTGCCGTTGTGGGCCAGCGCGAGCGAGCCGCGGGGCGTCGAGGCGAAGGTGGGCTGGGCGTTCCGCCAGACGCTCGAACCGGTCGTCGAGTAGCGCGTGTGGCCGATCGCCACGTGGCCGGTCAGGGAGCTCAGGATGGCCTCGTCGAAGACCTGGCTGACCAGGCCCATGTCCTTGAAGACCATGATCCGCGAGCCGTCGGAGACCGCGATGCCCGCCGACTCCTGGCCGCGGTGCTGGAGGGCGAACAGGCCGTAGTAGGTGAGCCTCGCGACGTCCTCACCCGGCGCGAAGACGCCGAAGACGCCGCACTCGTCCCGCGGTCGGTCGTTGTCGCGTCGTGGGGTCAGCTGGTCGTCCGGGCGAAGAACCACGGGCTCAGCCTAGCGTGACGGCGCGGCGACCCGGTCCGCCACGACCATGATCAGCGCAGGTAGACGACGGCGTTGTTGCCGCCGGTGCAGCTGGTGACCGAGCCAGCGGCCACGACGCAGGACATCGTGTAGTCGCGGTTCGTCACAGGGCTGGTCGCCGTGACCTGGACGGTGCCGCTCGTGGCTCCGGCCGACCGGAAGGCGGTCTCGACGTTCAGCGCGAACTGGCAGGAGGTGGACGCGTTGACGGCCACCGTGTCGCTGCACCGGGTGGCGCCGTCGGGGAAGGCGGCCTGGGACGGCGAGGCGCTCGGGCTCGGGGACGGGGCCGTCGAGGCGGGGGCGCTGCTCGCCGGGGCGGACGCCCTCCCCGACGAGGAGCCCGAGCGGCCGCCCGCGATGACCAGGCCGAGCACGGAGGCCAGGACGAGCAGGTGGACGAGCCAGCCGAGCAGGAAGGCGGTCCAGTAGCGGCCGGACGGCAGGCCGGCCTCGCGGGCCCGGTGGGCCGCCCCGGAGGCGGGGGCCGCGCCGAAGACGCCGAAGAGGAGCGAGATGATCGCGGTGAGGCGCCTGCTCGGCGGCCTCGTCGCCTCGGGAACCACCGGGATCGACGGGCTCGTGGGCCAGTCGGCCTCGTCGTCGCGGGGCCGGGTCCCGTAGCGGTCCGCGGCGCCCCGTCCTGCGGGGCCGTGGGGGGCACCGAAGCGCTGCTCGTCGTAGCCGTAGTCGGAGGGCCGAAGCGGGACGCGCGGCCGTGGATCGGGACCAGTCGTCATGCTGGCTCCCCCCTTCCGGCGACCGGGGCGCGCCCGGCCCGCCGGGCGCCTGAGGATCAAGTGTACCCAGGGCCCGTCCGGGCCCCCGGTTCAGCCCTCGGCGGCCGGGCCGGCCCCTCCCGGGTCCCCGCCCTCGTCGACGATGTCGCCGATGATGCCCGAGGCCTGCCGGCTGAAGGTCAGGTAGCGGGCGGCGAGGTTGATCATCGACTGAAGGCGGTTGCGCCCGCCCAGCAGGAAGTACAGGTGGAGGCCGACCCAGGCGAGCCAGGCGACGAAGCCGGTGACGTCGATCCTCAGGCCGTGGAAGCGGGCCATCTGGACGACGGCCGCGTTGCGCCCGATGGTCGCCATCGTGCCCTTGTCGCGGTACGAGAAGCTTCTCGTGCGCCGCCCCGCCTCGAGGTCGAGGATCTGCTCGGCGGCCCAGACGCCCTCCTGCATGGCGGGCTGGGCGAGCTGCGGCAGCGGGTTGCCCTCGATGAGGGCGCCGTCGCCGACAGCGAAGACCCGGTCCTGGCCCTTGGCCCGCAGGTCGGGGCCGACGAGGATGCGGCCCCCGCGGCCGAGCTCCAGGCCCCAGTCCATGACGTCCTCGTGGGCGCCGACGCCGGCGGCCCAGATGACCATGTCGGCGGGCAGCGTGGAGCCGTCCCTGAGCAGGACGGAGCCCTCGCGGACCTCGGCGATCGCCGTGGTGGTGCGCACGTCGACGCCGCGCCTGTGCAGCTGCCGGCGGGTGTAGTGGCGCAGCCTGGCGTCGAACGGCATGAGCAGGTGCTCGGCCATCTCGACGAGGGTGACATGGACGCGGTCGACCGACACATCGGGGAAGATCGCCGGGATGCCGATGGACTTCATCTCGGCGAGGGTGCCGGCCATCTCGACACCGGTGGGGCCGCCGCCGACGACGACGACGTCGAAGTTCCTCCCCCGGTCGGTGTCGAGGGCCTCGAGGTTCGACAGGATGACGTCGCGGGTGCGCACCGAATCGGTGCGGGTGTAGATGGTGTACGAGTGCTCCTGTGCCCCGGGGGTGCCGAAGAAGTTCGCGCCGACGCCCTGGGCGAGGATGAGGTAGTCGTAGTCGATCGGGCCGCCGTTGTCGCACTCGACGCGACGGGCCTCCAGGTCGACACCGGTGACCCGGGCGCGCCGGAACCGGCAGTTCGGCGTCCGCGCGGCGAAGGAGCGCAGCCGGTAGGTGACGTCACCGGGATTGAGGCCGCCGGTGGCCACCTGGTAGAGCAGCGGCTGGAAGCAGGTGTAGGGGTTCTTGTCGACGATGACGACGCGGGCGCCGGCCCTGCCGAGCACGCGGGCGGCGTTGGTGCCGCCGAAGCCCCCGCCGATGATGACGACGCGCGGGCCCGGGCCGGGGCCGGACGCGGCGTCGGGCCTGCGGAGAACGGACGGGATGTTCATCGGATGGGGACCCTCCTTGTCGGGATCGTGCTGTCGGCGGGGCCCGTCGCCCGCCGGGCCCGTCGAGGGGCCGGCAGGCGGGTGGGACCCGCGTCGGTCGATCATCCCACCGTGCGCCGACGCCGGGAACCGCACGGTCGGGCCGTTCACGCTCGGCGGAGCCGCCCGCCGCCCCGGGGCCGTCGCCGCCGACGCGACGGCCCGGACGAGCGGACCGGGACGCGCGGGCCCGGCCGTGGCGGAACCCGGGCGCCGCGCGTCGATAGGGTTGGCCCATGATTGCGATCCTCACCGTGACGGGCCTCGACCACACGGGCATCGTGGCCGCCGTGAGCACGCGGCTGGCGGAGCTCGACGTCAACCTGTGCAACATCTCGCAGACGATCATGGGCGAGTACTTCACGATGATCGCCCAGTGCGAGTTCGACGAGCGGGCCCATCCGATCGAGTCGCTCCAGAGCGATCTGCGGGCCGTCGGCGAGGAGCAGCAGGTGGTCGTCCGCCTGCAGTCCGAGGCCATCTTCCGCGCGATGCACGAGCTCTGAGCCATGGACACCGCACACGAGATCCTCGAGACCATCGCGATGATCGAGGAGTACCGCCTCGACATCCGCACGGTGACGATGGGCATCGGCCTGCTCGACTGCGCCGACCCCGATCCCGACGTCGCCTGCGCACGGATCCGCGAGCGCATCGTCTCGCGGGCCGGCCGGCTCGTGCCCGTCGCCGAGGGCATCGAGGCCGAGCTCGGCATCCCGATCATCAACAGGCGCATCTCCGTGACGCCGATCTCGCTCGTCGCCGGCGCCAGCCGCACCGAGGACTACACCTGCTTCGCCCGGGCGCTCGACGACGCGGCCCACGAGGTCGGCGTCGACTTCCTCGGCGGCTTCACCGCCCTGGCGCAGAAGTCGCGCAGCACGGCCGACCGCCGCCTCATGGACTCGCTGCCCGAGGCCCTGGCCACCACCGACGTGGTCTGCTCCTCGGTGAACATCGGCTCGTCCAGGGCGGGCATCAACATGAGCGCGGTGGCCCGCATGGGCGAGGTCGTCCGCGAGCTCGCCGACCGCACCGCCGGCCGGGGCTGCGCCAAGCTCGTCGTCTTCTGCAACGCCGTCGGCGACAACCCCTTCATGGCGGGCGCCTTCCACGGCGTCGAGGAGGGCGATGCGTGCATCAACGTGGGCGTCTCGGGGCCCGGGGTCGTCAAGCGCGCCCTCGACAAGGTCCCGGACGCGAGCTTCGGGGGCATGGCGGAGACCATCAAGAAGGCCGCCTTCAAGATCACCCGGATGGGCCAGCTCGTCGGGACGATGGCCGCCGAGCGCTTGGGCGTGCCGTTCGGGATCGTCGACCTCTCGCTGGCCCCCACGGCGGCCGTCGGCGACTCGGTGGCCGAGATCCTCGAGACGATGGGGGTCGGCGCCGTCGGCGGCCACGGCACCACCGCCGCGCTGGCGCTGCTCAACGACGCCGTGAAGAAGGGCGGCCTCATGGCCTGCTCGCACGTCGGCGGTCTGTCCGGCTCGTTCATCCCGGTCAGCGAGGACGCCGGCATGATCCGCGCCGTCACCGAGGGCGCGCTGGGCCTCGACAAGCTCGAGGCGATGACCTCGATCTGCTCGGTCGGGCTCGACATGATCGCCATCCCCGGCGACACCCCGGCGACGACGATCGCCGCGATGATCGCCGACGAGGCGGCCATCGGCATGATGAACAACAAGACGACCGCCGTGCGCGTCGTCCCCGTCCCCGGGGCCCGGGTCGGCGACGACATCGACTTCGGCGGCCTGCTCGGGCACGCCCCGGTCATGGCCGTCCACCGGTCCGACGCCGGAGCGCTCATCAACCGGGGGGGCAGGCTGCCGGCGCCCGTGCACAGCTTCCGCAGCTGACCGCGCCGCTGGAGAGGCCTCGGGCGCCCGGCGCCCCGCGCCGGCACCGGCTCGTCGGTGAAGAGTTCAAGTGAGGGAGGCTGAGAAGCCTGCCGAGCAGGGCGGGGAGGGCAACCGGCACCGGCTCGTCGGCGAAGAGTTCAAGTGACGGTGCAGAGTTGTCGGCCCGCATTTCCACTCCGCGCCGAACCGCTGGCAGGATCGTGGCATGCTCATCGCGATGTCCGGGCTTCAGGCCACGGGAAAGACCCACGTCTCCGCGGAACTGGCGTCCCGGATGAATGCGATGCGCATCGGCGTCCCCGGCATCGAGTCCGCCATGGTGGCGGCCGGCCTGTGGCGCAACCAGGCCACCGTCCTCGCCGCCTGCCTGTCGGCCCAGTCGGTCGCCCGCGAGAACCTCGCGGCGGGCCACGACGTCATCATCGACGCAGCGAACTACACGAGGGCGAGCCGCCAGCTGTGGACCGACCTGGCCGAGGAGACCGGCGTCGACCTCCTGTTCCTCATCACCGTCTGCTCCGACCCGGCGGTGCACCACGAACGCGTCCGGGCCCGTCGCAACGGCATCCCCGGTGTCAGCCGGATCACCTGGGACGACGTGACCGACCGCAACGCCCACACCGAGATGTGGGGCACCGAGCCGCGCGTGGCCCTCGACACGGCCCGCCCGGTCGACTTCGACCACGTCATCTCGCTGGTGCGCAGTTTCGGCGGGGAGTCCGAGCCGATGCGCACCGCGCCGCGCTACCAGCCGGCCCGCCGCGCCGCCGAGGAGCCCGATGAGGAGCCCGCCGAGCCGGTGAGCGGCTTCGCCCTGCGCTCCTCGTGAAGGGCGCGCCGCTCACGACAGGCCGGTGATCCGGCCGTCGGCGTCGATGTCCATGTCGAGCGCCGCCGGCCTGCTGGGCAGGCCGGGCATCGTGAGGACGTCCCCGGTGAGGCCGACGACGAAACCGGCGCCGGCGCGCACGCTCAGCTCCCGCACGGTGATCGTGAAGCCGCGGGGTGCGCCGAGGAGCCCGGGGTCGTCGCTGAACGAGTACTGCGTCTTGGCGAGGCAGACCGGCAGCTCATCGAAGCCCTGGGCGCTCAGCCGCTCGAGCTGGCGCTGCGCCATTGAGGAGAAGGTCACGCCGTCGGCGCGGTAGATCTCGCGGGCGACCGTCTCGATCTTGCCGCGCAGGCTCGACTCCGCATCGTAGATCGGGGTGAACTCACCGGGCTGCTCGCACAGCTCGACGACGGCCCGGGCCAGTTCGACGCCGCCCGCCCCGCCGTCGGCGAAGACGGTCGAGCCGACGGCCCGCACGCCCAGCTCGGCGCAGCGCTCGCGCACGAGGTCGAGCTCGGCGGCCGTGTCGGTGGGGAACTCGTTGACCGCCACGACGACCGGGACTCCGAACTTGGCGAGGTTGTCGAGGTGCTGCTCCAGGTTGACCATGCCGGCGTCGAGGGCGCCGAGGTCCTCGGCGTCCAGCGCGGCGCCCTGCACTCCCCCGTTGAACTCGAGGGCGCGGACGGTGGCCACGAGCACGATGGCGTCGGGGACGAGGCCCGCGCTCGGGCAGACGATGTCGAGGAACTTCTCGGCGCCCAGGTCCGCCCCGAAGCCGGCCTCGGTGATCGTGTAGTCGGCCAGCTTGAGGCCCATCCGCAGGGCCAGGACCGAGTTGCAGCCGTGGGCGATGTTGGCGAAGGGGCCGCCGTGGATGATCGCCGGGGTGTTCTCCGTGGTCTGCACGAGGTTCGGCTTGACGGCGTCCTTGAGGAGCAGGGCCAGGGCCCCGGTGACGCCGAGCCGGTCGACCGTGACCGGCTCCCCGTCGCGGGTGTAGGCGGGGATGATGCGCCCCAGCCGGGCCTTCAGGTCGTCGAAGCCGCTCGCCAGGCACAGGACCGCCATGATCTCGCTGGCGACGGTGATGTCGTAGCCGCTCTGGCGGGGGACGCCGTCGACGCGCCGCCCCAGGCCGACGACGACGTTGCGCAGGGCGCGGTCGTTCACGTCGACGACGCGGCGCAGGACCACGCGCTGCGGGTCGATGTCCAGGGGGTTGCCCTGGTGGATCGAGTTGTCGACGATGGCCGCCAGCAGATTGTGCGCGGCGCCGATGGCGTGCATGTCGCCGGTGAAGTGCAGGTTGATGTCCTCCATCGGCAGTACCTGGGCGCGGCCGCCGCCGGCGGCGCCGCCCTTCAGGCCGAAGCAGGGGCCCATCGAGGGTTCGCGGAGGGTCGTGACGGCCCTCCTGCCGATCCGGTTGAGCGCCATGGACAGGCCGACGTTGGTCGTCGTCTTGCCCTCGCCCGCGGGCGTGGGGTTGATGGCGGTGACCAGGACGAGCCGGCCGTCGGGGCGCCCCGACAGCCGGTCGAGCAGCCCCAGCGAGAGCTTGGCCTTGTCGCGGCCGTAGGACTCGTACTCGTCCGCCTCGATGCCCAGGGACTGCGCGATGGCGGAGATGGGCTCCAGTCTCGTCCCCCGGGCGATCTGGGCGTCGGTCCTCATGCCTGCTCCTCTCCGGCGCGAGACGCCTGGTCGATCATCCCGGCCCGCTGGAGCGCCGCCGCGAAGGGGCCCTCGACGCGAATGCCGAGCTCGCTGTCGGCGACCGGACCCGTGATCCGCTGCACACCGCCGTCGGCGTCGATGAAGTACAGGTGCGGCGACAGGGCGCGCGGCGCCGAGGCGTACTGGGCCCGGGCGAAGCGCAGCATGCCGTTGAGGGCGGGGACCATGCCTGCGCCGCGGATGGCGTGGACGAGCAGGAGGCCCTGGTGGGGCGCTGCGACGACGATCCCCACGTCACCACGGTGGGCCGCCGGGACCACCGCGTCGAGGACGCCGAGGCGGCCGGCCGCGTAGGGGTCGTCGGCGCCGATGGCGACGACCACCGAGTCGGGCCGCTCGTGGTCGACGATGATGACCTCCTGCTCGAAGCGCACCCGGGCGAGATTGCGCCGGCCGAGCTCGACGAGACCCGCGAGACCGCCCAGGGGCCTCGTCCGCTCGCCCTCGCCGAAGAGCTTCTCGACGCTCGTGGGGCGGTCGACGGCCGGGACGAGGACGATGCCGGGCAGCACCTCGGTGAGCGCCGGGGCGAGCGGCCCGGGCAGCGCCTCGCGGGGCTGGCAGGACAGGAAGACGGTCGAGGGGTCGATGGGGCCGGCCGCCCCGTCGCGGTCGGTGATCGAGTCGAAGAAGGCGCCGACGACCTGCGGCCAGCGCTCGGGCGGTTCGGCGCGCACGATGCGCGAGAGGTTGTCGAGACCGTAGTTGGTGCCGTCCTCGGCGATGAGGACGCCGTCCCCGTCGTAGACGGCCCGGACCCCGTGGCCGGCGAGGGCGTCGGCGCACAGGTCGATGAACTCGTCGTAGCGGCTCGGGCTCATCCAGCCCGCCCACTCGGGCGCCGCCCCGTCCGGGCTCCCGGGCCCGCCGGCGCGCTCACTCATGCGGATCATCCTCCCGTCCATTCGAGCTGGTCCACGCGTCCGCTCGGCGACTCCCCGGGTGCGCTCACTCATGCGGATCATCATCCTGCCCATGGCCGTCGGAGCGCTCGCCGTCGCGCGCGGGGCGCTCCCGGCGCAGCGCCCGCAGCGCGCGCAGCCCCTCGGGCAGGACGCCGGACAGGTCCTCCCGCTCGAGGCGCTCGACGATCCAGGGCTTCTCGTCGCCGGGCCGGCCCAGGGGCAGCGGTCGACCGGCGTACGGGTTGTCGTCGAACTCGCCGCGCTCGATGGCCTCGCGGACGAGTCGTTCGGGGTAGCTCTCGAAGCGCGGCGCGCCGGTCCTCCCGTTCTCGCGTCCGGCATCCATGACAGCGAACGTACCGCGCCCCGGGCGGGCGTGCGCTCCGGCCACCGTCAGCGGCCCAGCCGGTCGAGGAGGAGCGCCTCGGCCCGGCAGGCCCGGGCGAAGTCGCCCAGCTCGAGGGACTCGTCGGGGCCGTGCATGCGGCAGTCCGGGTCGGCGACGGCCGTGCACAGCACGGTGGCGTCCGGGAAGGCCGCCTGGAAGGAGGCGATCATGCCGATGCTGCCGCCGGTGCCCGCGCGGACCGGGTCGGCGCCGTAGGCGATGCTGTAGGCCCGGCGGGCCTGCTCGGCGATCGGCCCCTCGAAGGGCACGACCGACGGGTCGGCGGCCTCGGTGCTGGAGCACTCCACCCGCAGGCCCCAGGGCGCGTGCCCGATGACATGCCGCCGGAGGCACTCGACCGCGTTCTCGCGGGTGTCGCCGGGGGCGATGCGCAGGCTGACGCGGGCCCGGGCCGAGGGGATGAGCGCATTGGCGCTCGCCGCGATCGGGGTGGTGTCCATGCCGATGACGCTGATCGAGGGCTTGGCCCACAGGCGGTCGGCGACGGAGCCGGTGCCGATGAGCTCGACGCCGTCGAGGACGCCGGCGGCGGCGCGCAGCCGGTCGGGGGGGTGGTCGAGCTCCTCGACGGCGGTCCCGCGCACGAGGCCCGCCACGGCCACGTCCCCGTTCTCGTCGTGCAGGCCGGCCAGCAGCCGGCACAGGCCGGTGAGGGCGTCGGGGACGACGCCGCCGAACTCGCCGGAGTGGACGGCCCGCTCCAGCGCCCGGACCTCGATGACCATGTCGGCGACCCCGCGCAGCGAGGTGGTGAAGGTCGGCACGCCGACCCGCCAGTTCTCGCAGTCGGCGATGACGTAGGCGTCGGCGGCCAGCTCGTCCCGGTGGGCGGCGAGCAGGGCGTCGAGGCTCGGGGAGCCGAGCTCCTCCTCGCCCTCGAAGAGCACGGTCACCCCGACCGGGGGCCTTCCGTCGTGGGCGCGCAGCGCCGCGAGGTGCATGGCCAGGCCGCCCTTGTCGTCGGCGGCGCCGCGGCCGTGGAGGCGGCCGTCGCGCTCGGTGGCGGTGAAGGGATCGGTGCTCCACCGGTCGGGGTCGCCGACGGGCTGGACGTCGTAGTGCGAGTACAGGCACACGGTGGGCCGGCCCTGGGGGGCGGGCCAGTGGGCGAGGACGGCCGGCCTGCCGCCGGCGGCGATCGTGCGCACGTCCGACCAGCCGAGGCCCCGCAGGGAGCCGACGAGGTGGTCCGCCATGGCCGCGACGTCGGCGGCGTGCCGGGGCTGGGAGCTCACCGAGGGGATGGCGATCATCCGGGCGAGCTCGTCGAGGGCGGGCCGCACCTGGGCGTCCGCGGCGGCGAGGACCCGGGCGTCCCGGGCATCGTCGATGCTCGTCATCGGCCTCAGACCCCCTGCATGGCGTCGGGGACGGTGTCCCGCCAGACCTCCCGGATCCGGCTCAGCGGCAGCGTGAACAGGCCCTCGACGGCCAGCTCGGCGGCCTGCGTGACCTCGCCGATGCGGGCCGCGGGCAGCTCATGCTCGGCGCACAGGTCGAGGAGGGCCTCCTGGCGCTCCGGGGCGACCGAGACGATGGCGCGGGCCGGGCTCTCGCTGAACAGCTCGGCGCACGGGTCGAGCCCGCCGGGCAGGGCGACGGCGGCGCCGAGGCCCCGGCGCAGGCAGCAGTCGACGAGGGACTGGGCGAGGCCCCCCTCGGACAGGTCGTGGGCGCTGGTGAGGACGCCGGCGCCGGCCCGGCAGACCGCGGCCAGGGCCCGCTCGGCCGGGAAGTCGGGGAACGGGGGCAGGCCGCCGAGGTGGTGGTCGTGCATGACGTCCTCCCAGGCCGAGCCGCCGAGCTCCTCCTTCGTCGTGCCGAGCAGGACGATGGCGTCGCCGGGCGCGGCGAAGCCCATCGGGGTGCGGGTGCGCACATCGTCGATGACGCCGAGCATGCCGACGAGCGGGGTCGGGAGGATGTTCCTCCCGTCGGTCCGGTTGTAGAGGCTGACGTTGCCGCCGGTGACGGGGACGCCGAGCTCGGCGCAGCCGGCGACGAGGCCCTTGACGGCCTCGACGAGCTGCCACATGACCTCGGGGTCCTCGGGCGAGCCGAAGTTGAGGCAGTCGGTGATGGCGACGGGCTCGGCCCCGGTGACGGCCACGTTGCGGTAGCTCTCGCACAGCGCCAGCTGGGCGCCGCGGAACGGGTCGAGGTGGGCATAGCGGCCGTTGGCGTCGGTGGACAGCGCGATGCCGAGGTGGCTGTCCTCGTCGATGCGAATCATGCCGGCGTCCTCGGGCTGGGCGAGGACCGAGTTGCCCCGCACGAAGCGGTCGTACTGGTCGGTGACCCAGCTCTTGTCGGCGAGGTTCGGGCTGGCGACGAGCCGCATGAGCGTCTCGGCCAGCTCCGGGCCCTCGGCGGGGCGCGGCAGGGCGTTGGCGTGGTCGGCGTTGACGGCGTCGAGCCAGGCGGGACGGGCCTGCGGGCGGTCGTAGGTGGGGCTGTCGTGGGCGACCGTGTGCGGGTCGACGTCGACGATGGTCCGCCCGTGCCAGTCGATGACGAGCCGGTCGCCGTCGGTGACCTCGCCGATGATCGTGGCCTGGACGTCCCACCTGGCGCAGATCGCCATGAAGCGCTCGACGTCGTCTGGGGCGACGACGGCCATCATGCGCTCCTGCGACTCGCTCATGAGGATCTCCTCGGGCGTCATCGTGGGGTCGCGCAGGGGGACGAGGTCGAGCTCGCAGTGCATGCCGCCGTCGCCGGCGCTGGCCAGCTCGCTCGTGGCGCAGCTGATACCGGCCGCGCCGAAGTCCTGCAGAGCGGTGACGACGCCGGCGTGGAAGAGCTCGAGGGAGCACTCGATGAGGAGCTTCTCCATGAAGGGGTCGCCCACCTGGACGCTGGGGCGCTTCTGCGGGCCGTCGGCCTCGAAGGTCTCGGAGGCGAGCACCGAGGCGCCCCCGATGCCGTCGGCGCCGGTGGCGGCGCCGAAGAGGATCACCTTGTTGCCGGCGCCGGTGGCCTTGGCGAAGGCGAGGTCCTCGTGCCGCATGACGCCCACGCACAGGGCGTTGACGAGCGGGTTGCCCAGGTAGGAGTCGTCGAAGACGAGCTCGCCGCCGATGTTCGGCAGGCCCAGGCAGTTGCCGTAGCCGCCCACGCCGGCGACGATGCCGGGCAGCGCGCGGCGGGTGTCGGGGGCGTCGAGGGCGCCGAAGCGCAGGGCGTCCATGACGGCGATCGGCCGGGCGCCCATGGCCATGATGTCGCGGACGATGCCGCCGACGCCGGTGGCGGCGCCCTGGTAGGGCTCGACGTAGCTGGGGTGGTTGTGGGACTCGGCCTTGAAGGTGACCGCGTAGCCCTGGCCGATGTCGACGGCGCCGGCGTTGTCGCCGATGCCGGCCAGCAGCGGGCCGCGCGGGGTGGTCTGCGGCAGGGCTGAGAAGCGGGCCAGGTGCAGCTTGCTCGACTTGTAGGAGCAGTGCTCGGACCACATCACGGAGTACATGGCCAGCTCGGCGCCGGTGGGACGCCGACCGAGCAGCTCCCTGATGCGGGCGTACTCGTCGGCCTTCAGGCCGAGCTCGGCCCACGGCTGGTCCGCATCGGGCGTCATGCGTGCGTTCTCAACGGTGTCAACCACGGGTCCAAATCTAGCGGTTCGCGGTGACGGGCCCGCGCAGGCGCCACGAGTGATGAGCCGTGTCCCCCGCCTCCCCTGGATCGGCTCCGGTTGTCCTTTGGAATGATATAGGTTTTTCAGACAGTGGTTAATGGTGGAGTGAAGTGAGTTTCTCGGACAGTGGTGAACGTCTGGTTCAGGCTGTTTGATTGTGGCGTCTGCGTTCGGTGCCGATTTCGTTGGGTGTGCGGTAGTCGATCGCAGAGGGGGTCGTTTGTGATTGTATGGCCGGCATGAAACGAAATCGTATCTTCCGTGGACTTCCTGTGCGGTTTCGGATATGATTATGACATGTCGGTTGAGGTCGCCCCGGGAAAAACCGTCGTCCTGATCAGGTGGAAGAAACGTTCCGACAATTATGTGTTGGTCCGGATGAAAGCAGAAGCGACCCTGTACGCCTCCCGTGGCGTCGACGTGGGCATCATCGCTGAAAACTGGTTGAGCGCACTGAGCGGACGGTGCAGGAATGGCTGGTCGAGTGGCAGGCCACGCGGATGTGCCCGGTCCTGACCGTGGAGCACTCCACAGAGAAGATCGCGGTCGTCCCGGACAACGCCCGCCCCCACCACGCGAAAGCGTTGACCGGCCTCCACGAGCCCGGCCAGCTGCTGGAGCGCATCACGCCGATCCATCCGCCGCCGTACGCGCCCGACCACGACCCGGTCGAGCACGTCCGGAACACGGCCAAGAGCAACACCGCCACCATCCAGCACGAGACCCCCGGAGAAACCCTCGGCGCGTCCGCCCCACACGTCACCGGCCGCGCCTTCGACCACGACTTCGAACACCCCCACCCCCCGAAACCAGAAACGATCTTGTTTCATGACGGCCAGAGTTCGTCGGAGCAACGAAAAAATATTCATCGCCTTCGCGGACTGGCTTGATGAAATATATGATGAGCTGGGTGTGAAACCGGTCGCCTCGTCCGAAACCTTCCGCGCGAGCTTTGATGACCTGGTGCGAGAGTATCCAGCCATGGCCGAATGGGACGATGACCCACCCGAGGGGAAATGAGATGTTTCCAGGGCCAGCACTCGATCCGTGACGTGACTGGAGGCTTGTGCACAGCCTCATTGAACCAGGCCACGGCCAAGGATTGCGTCTCTCTTCGAGCTTCCTGTGAACAAGTCCCATCACACCACCCACACCACAGACGAAAACTGGGAGACTTTTTCACAGCATGTCAGAACGAAGACCCGACAAGGGGAAACACCGCCGCGGACGATTCCCGTGATCCCATGAACATACCTCTGGGTTGACAGGGCGGCGATGAACGAGACTCGCACCCCATCGGATGGCCGACCCCGCGGAAACAACAAGCAGGAGGCTCCGATCATGGTCACATTCGATGATCTTCCACCACGATCACCCATTCTTGAGATCGATGAGGAGATCGAGGCGATTCATGGCCTCATGAGCATGCCCCTGGACTATCTGAAGGAACACTTCGTTGAATTTCATGACTATGCCATATCCATGATCATGCCTTACGGCAGCGCTGTCTACACTGACATCACACCGGAGAATGAGGGAGAGTTCTTCAAGTTCGCCGACTGGCTCGATGAGGTCTACCCGAAACTTGGGAAGCCTCGCCTGGCAGGAAGCGCTGCCCTCAGGCTCAGTTACGACAGCCTGACAGAAGAATATCCGGATCTCAAGCGATGATTCTCAATGTGTCACAGCACAGGGGTGGAGGAACACGAGAACACGTCCATCGGCGGCAGGACCGGCGCCGCCGCCAGCGCCCCGGCACGGTCCCGGCCGGGGCCAGCATCGGCGGGAAGATGAGGCTGCGCGCCCGCGCCGAGGACCAGGGCGAAGAGCATGAGCCCGGTCGTGATGACGCACCGGTGGAGCTGATCCGGGCTGGCACGGGGACCTCTCGTCTGCCGCCGACGCCAGTCGTTCGGAGGCGGACGCCGGCGGTGGGCCGGCGGCGCGCGTTGTTTCCGCGGTCACCGCCCCGTGGGGAGCGTGGCGAGGACCTCGTTGAGCGCCTCGGTGCTGGACGGGTGGGTCCATATGCCGTCACGCAACTGGGTGGCGGTGACGCCGGCGCGCATGGCCAGGGCGACGAGGTTGATGACCTCCTGGGCGTCCGTGCAGAAGACGGTGGCGCCGAGCACCAGATCGGTGCCCGGGTCGACGAGCACCTTGATGAGGCCGTGGGTCTCACCGAGGATCTTCGGACGGGGCATGGCGGCGATGTCGGCGACGTTCTTGACGGCCACCACGTGATCAACGCCCTGCCTGCGGGCCTCGCGTTCGCTCAGACCCACCCGGGCCAGGGGCGGGGTGATGAAGGTGGTGTTCGGCACGGCCGACCGGTCAGCGGTGGTGCGGGAGCCGTCGCCGACGAGCTGGCTGGCGATGACGCGGTAGTCGTCCAGCGAGATGTAGGTGAACTGCGGTCCCCCGTTGACGTCGCCGGCCGCCCAGATGCCGGGCGCAGACGTGGCCAAGCGCTCGTCGATGACGATGAAGCCGCGCTCGTCGGTGGTGATACCGGCGGCGTCCAGGTTGAGGGCGGCGGTCTCCGGCCGACGCCCGGTGGCGACCAGGACGGCGTCCGCGTCGACGCGGCCGGCCGGCGTGTTCACACCGGTCTGGTCGATGGACTCGACGGCCGCGTCGGTGAGAATCCGCACGCCGCGATCGGTCAGGGCGGCGAGGACGGCCTCACGCACGTCGTCATCCAGGCCGGCGCCGAACCGGGGTGAGCGTTCGAGGACGACGACCTGTGAGCCGAACGCGGCGAACATCGAGGCGAACTCCATGGCGATGAAGCCGCCGCCGACGATGGCGAGCCGCTCCGGGAGAGCGGCGATGTGCTGGATCGACTGCGAGGTGTGCACGTTCGGCCCGTCGATCCCCGGCAGCTCGGGCAGCAGCGGGCTGCTCCCGGTGTTGATGGCGATCTGCTCGGCCGTGATCTCGAGGGTCTCGTCCCCGGCCCGCACCCTGACCCGGTGCGGTCCGACGAAGGAGGCCTCACCGCTGATGAGCGTGACGGCCTCGACCGTCTCGAGCATGGCGCGGTTGGCGGCCCGGAGCCTGGCGACGAGGCTGTCACGAGAGGCGATGGCCTGTCGCAGGTAGGCGGCCGGTTCGGCGTCGGCGCGATGCTCGGCGGAGTCGATGAGGTCCTTGGTGGGCACGCAGGCCACGTTGATGCAGGAGCCGCCGACGAAGGTGTCATCGCGTTCGACGAGGACGACCCGCCTGCCCCGTGAGCCGAGGTCCTTGGCCAGGGTCTTGCCCGCCTTGCCCCAGCCGATGACGAGCAGGTCGGTGTCCACGGTCTGAGTCGCGTCACTGATTCCAGTCATGACGAAAAGGTATGCGACTCGGCCGCTCGCACCACAGGGTCCGGTTGCGCGGTGAGCGGACACTGCCGGACCGTCTCACGCCACGAGGGCACGCGCCGGGTCGGGCAGGAACCGTTCCTCGTTGCGGACGGGGCCGGCCGGGTACGCCCGCCATGGGGTCCGGGCCGGCGCGCAGACCGTCCGGAAGATCATGGCCGCGAACGCCTGCGACTGCCCGCCGGTCCGTGCCACCACGATGTCCCCGTTCCGACCGCGGGCCCCATTTGCATCCCGGCCGAATACGCGAAAATCATGGCCGACCGCGGAATCCTGCCATCGGTGGACCGGACCGGCACCCGCCGCACACAACGCCGCAACGGCCCCATCAACGACACCCGACGTCAAGAGCTGTGAACCGCGAAATCGGTCCAACCAGGGCCCGCGCGATCCGGGACGCGACATTCTGGACCGAACCGGGACGCGATCGCAGAAGACCCCGCCCGGCGATCGGCACCGCGCACCCGACAAAGTCGGCACCGAACCCGGACGCCGCAATCAGACCGCCTGAACCAGACATTCACCACTGTCCGAAAAGCTGCTTCGCTCCCACACCTCTGACAGCAGGATCCGCATCGGCCGGGCGCCGACCGGTGGCGGCCCGGTCCTGGCCGACGGCGCATGCGTGCCGCCCCTGAGAGACGGGCGCGCCCCGCAGTGGAACACGCCCGCACAGCGCGGCGGGTAGCGAGTGGCGGTCTCGTGAACATACTGGTCGGAACAGCCGCCACATCGTAATCTTCGCACCATGAGTCACAACACCCCTGCCCCGTACTCGTCGAACAGCGGCCTGGCGAAGGGAGCCGCCGTGGCGGCCATCGCCTACCACGGCCTGCTGCTCCTCCTGAGCGAGTCCATCGTGCTGTTCGCCGGCTCGTTCCTGTCCGTCAAACTGCGCGAGAGCGACACCGATCTGTCCTCGAGCCTCGGCGGCATGGGCATCAGCCTTCTCGTCCTGCTGGGCGTCGTCTTCCTCCTCGCCTTCGGCATTCCGCTGGCGCTGGCGATCTGGATGCTCGTCGCGGCCCGCCGCAACCATCCCGGGCAGGTCCTCGCGGTGCTCGTCATCTACTCGGTCTTCGCCGCGATCTCCCTCATCACGAGGCTGACGAAGCTCATCTCGGGCTCGAGTGACGGGACCGCCGGGGCCAATCTGATGCTCCTCGTCTGGTTGGCGATCCTCGCCCTCGGCTGGGTGGGCTGGTCGCGCATGAGGCAGGAGCCGGCTGCCGGGATGATCGGTTACCAGTCCTCCGCCGTCATGCTGGCGCAGCCCGGCGAGTACTACTCCCCGGCCCAGCAGTACGGCTGGTCGTCCGACGGGCAGTACGTCCAGGGCGCGGGCGGCCAGTACCCGGGATACGGGTATGGGTACGGGCAGGATCCCTCGTACGGCTCGTACGGCCAGTACGGCCAACCGCCCGGCGCCCAACCGCCGTACCAGGGGTACGCCGATCCGGGCGACCCCTCCCAGCGCAGTTGGTGAGGGAGGCGATGGCGGCCGATCCCTGCCGGCCGGGCGCGCCCGCCGGGGCTGGCGCGAGATCGAGGAGTCGGCGGCCCGTTCGGGCGGGGCGCTGAAGAACATCGCCAGCCGCCCGTCTCCGGGGACTGCACGGGATCGAGGCCGCCGGTCGGCCTCTGGCGGGTCAGTGCGCAGGTCGACCGCTCAGCGGACCGTGAGCCCGCGCCCGCGGAAGACGTCGCGGACGGCCTCGACCTGCTCGGCGGTCGGCGGCGGGGTGCTCTCGAGCGCGTAGTCGAGACCGAGGTCGTGCCACTTGTCGCGCCCCATCTGGTGGAAGGGCAGCACCTCGGTGCGGGCGACGTTGGGCCAGGCCGCGACGGTGTCGGCGACCCGCGCCACATTGCCGGGATCGTCGGTGAGCCCGGGGACGGCGACGAAGCGGACCCACACGGGGGTGCCCCGGGCGGCCAGCCGGTCGCCGAAGGCCAGCGTCGGGGCCAGTGCCCGGCCGGTGACCCTCTCGTAGGTGTCGGGATCGCCGGACTTCACGTCGAGCAGCACGAGGTCGATGTCGTCGAGCATCTCGTCGGTGCAGGCGGCGCCGAGGAAGCCGGACGTGTCGATGCACGTGTGGATGCCCATCGTCCTGGCCCCATGCAGCAGCCTCGCCGCGAAGGGGGCCTGCATGAGCACCTCGCCGCCGGACAGCGTGATGCCGCCGCCGGTCGCGCCGAAGACGCCGCGGTAGCGGCTGATGCGCGCGAGCATGTCGTCCACGCCCACCAGCCGACCCTTGGCCATGAAGAAGGTGTCGGGGTTGTGGCAGTACTGGCAGCGCAGCGGGCAGCCGGCGAAGAAGATCGTCATGCGGGTGCCCGGACCGTCGACGGCGGTCACGAGCTCCCACGAATGAATCGAGCCGGCGTCGCCGGCCCGTATCGCCTCCAGACGCGCGCCACGGGGCAGGTCCTCGGTGGTGATCCCATCGAGGCCCGCCCCGTGGAGCCGCCGGGCCGGGGACCTGAACGAGCTGTCCCCGGCCGGCGTCATCGCGTCAGCAGTCATCTACTGCGCGGCCGTCAGGCCGACTGGTGGAAGGTGCGGCTCAGCACGTCGAGCTGCTGCTCCTTGGTGAGCTTGACGAAGTTCACCGCGTAGCCGGAGACGCGAACGGTGAGGTTCGGGTACTTCTCGGGGTGCTCGACGGCGTCCTCGAGGGTCTCGCGGTTCAGCACGTTGATGTTGGCGTGGTAGAGACCGTCGGTCGCCCCGGTCTCCTCGCGGTTCGTCTTCATGTCGGCGACGCGCTCGGCGTAGGTCTTCACGGACATGTCAGATCAGATCTCCTTGTCGTGTGGGGCTCAGTAGCAGTTGCAGTCGTTGGGCAGGAAACCGGCGTCGAGGATGCCGACCAGGTTGGTGACCTGCTCGTCCTTGTCACGGCCGAGGCCCGTGGGGGTGATGGTGTTCGTCAGCGAGATGCCGTCGAGCGCATCGTTGTAGTCCAGCTTGCCCACGGACAGCATAGAGGCGACCATGCCGTGGGTGTCCATCCCGTTCTCCGGGTTCGCGCCGGGCGCAAAGGGCGTGCCCTTCTCGTGCCCGGACGGGAAAGCGCCGGTGGCCTTGCCGTAGACGACGTTCGAGGTGATCGTCAGCACGGACTGGGTCGGGATGGCGTCGCGGTAGAGCTCGATCTCGCGGATCTTGCTCATGATCGTGTGGACGACGGTCGAGGCGATCTCGTCGGCGCGGTCGTCGTCGTTGCCGTACTTCGGGAAGTCTCCCTCGGTGACGTAGTCGACCACGAGGCCGGTCTCGTCGCGCACCGGGGTGACCGTGGCGTACTTGATGGCGGACAGCGAGTCGGCGACGATCGACAGGCCGGCGATGCCGCAGCCCAGGGTGCGCACGATGTCGGAGTCGTGCAGGGCCATCTCGATGGCCTCGTAGGCGTAGCGGTCGTGGCAGTAGTGGATGATGTTGAGGGCCTCGACGTAGGTGGCCACCACCCAGTCGAGCATCTTCTCGTACTTGTCCCACACGTCGTCGAAGTCGAGGGGGCCGTCGCCCTCGACGCCGGGCAGTCCGGTGACGACCTGCTTGCCGGTCATCTCGTCGCGCCCACCGTTGATGGCGTAGAGCAGGGCCTTGGCGGAGTTGACGCGGGCGCCGAAGAACTGCATCTGCTTGCCCACGCGCATCGGGGACACGCAGCAGGCGATGGCGGCGTCGTCCCCCCAGTGCTCGCGGATCTGCTCGTCGGCCTCGTACTGGATGGAGGAGGTCGTGATCGAGATCAGGGCGCAGAAGTCCTTGTAGCCCTGCGGCAGGTTCTCGTCCCAGAAGATCGTGATGTTCGGCTCCGGGGCCGGCCCGAGGTTGCGCAGGGTCTGCAGCAGACGGAAGGAGGTCTTGGTGACCAGGGCACGACCGTCCTCACCGAAGCCGGCGTCGGACCAGGTGGCCCAGTAGGGGTCGCCGGAGAAGATCTGGTCGTAGTCGATGGTGCGCAGGAAGCGCGTGATGCGCAGCTTCATGACGATGTTGTCGATGAGCTCCTGGGCGCGGGTCTCGTCGATGACGCCGGCCCTCAGGTCGCGCTCGAAGTAGATGTCGAGGAAGGCCGACAGGCGCCCGATGCTCATGGCGGCGCCGTCCTGGGACTTCACGGAGGCCAGGTAGGCGAAGTAGGTCCACTGGACGGCCTCGTGGGCGTCGCGGGCCGGCCCGGAGATGTCGAAGCCGTAGGAGGCGGCCATGGCCTTGAGCTTCTTGAGGGCCTTGATCTGCTCGGCGTGCTCCTCGCGGTAGCGGGCCCAGTGCTCGCTGAAGGGCTCGTCGGTGACCTTGTCCTTGTCGGCCTGCTTCCACTCGATGAGCTTGTCGACGCCGTAGAGGGCGACGCGGCGGTAGTCGCCGATGATGCGGCCGCGGCCGTAGGCGTCGGGCAGGCCGGTGATGATGTGGGAGCTGCGGGCGGCGCGGATGCGCGGCGTGTAGATGTCGAAGACGGCGTCGTTGTGCGTCTTGCGGTACTTGGTGAAGATCTTCTTGACCTCGGGGTCGACCTCCTTGCCGGCCTCCTTGATGGCGGTCTCGACCATGCGCCAGCCGCCGTTCGGCATCATGGCGCGCTTGAGCGGCACATCGGTCTGGAGGCCGACGATCACGTCGTCGTCGTCGCAGATGTAGCCGGGCCCGAAGGCGTCGATGTCGTTGGGGGTGTGCGTGTCGACGTCGTAGACGCGACGCTTGCGCTCCTCGCTCAGGTAGTTCTTCTCGAGGTGGTCCCACACGCGGAGGGTCTTCTCCGTGGGGCCAGCGAGGAAGGAGGCGTCTCCTTCATAAGGGGTGTAGTTGCGCTGGATGAAATCGCGCACGTCGATGGCTTCGGTCCAGGGCCCCTCGACGAAATCGTGCCAGGGGTTCTCGGTCTGGACGGCGTCGGCTTCGGTGATGGTCACGGATTGCCTTTCTCGTTGGGTCGGTGCGCCGTGAGGGATCCTCCTCCGGTCGCACTGTGCCGTGGGCGAACCCTGTCAGCATGGCGCTTCCTCAGAGCTCGCCGGTGTTCTTCTCGCATCTGCGCAGGCGGGAGAGGTGCTCGCAGCAGCCGCACTCCAAGGCTAGGGCGACATCCTCCCCTTTGGCCAGCCCTGCGGACCACCCTGTGGACGGTCGCCGCCGGTGAGAAGGTCCACCGAGCCGCCGGGCGTCCCCGGAGGGGCCCGTCCGACGGCCCGCCGAGGGCACCTCTCCCGGTCAGGGGCGCCCGGCCCGGCCCCGACCACGGGCGCGGACGCCGTCCGCGTGGAGCCGCAGCGACGCGGCGGGCGGCCAGCGGACCGCGCCGGAACTCCCGGCGCTCCAGGAGGCCGGGAGGATCCGAACCCCGCCGGTCCGACGGATGCGATGATGACGGGAGGAACCAGTGCCGCGGGAGGGGGCGCCGCCATGGAGCAGCCGAGACGTCCGCCGGAGCCGCGCGAGCAGGGCGCGCGGACGACGGCGGGGACGACGGCCGCCGCGATCCGGGCCGGGGACGGGCCCGGCCCGGACATCACCGGACGGATCCAGCGGGAGATCGACGCCCTCGGCGCGGCAGGCGGCGGTGTCCTGAGGCTGCCGGCGGGCACCCACGCGGTGAGCGGCATCGAGCTGCGCTCGGGCGTGCACCTGGTACTCGAGGCGGGCGCCGTGCTGCAGGCCATCCCGGCGGCCGACCTGCCGGAGCGGACGATCTCGGTGGCCGAGGAGTCGCGCAGCGCGATCATCTACGCACGCGGCGCCGACGACATCTCGATCAGCGGCGCCGGCATCATCGACGGCGCCGCCGGGCTCTACGTGCACGGCCTGGACGAGCACGGCTATCTGATCCATGAGCGCCACCGTCCGCGCGTCATCGTCCTGGAGAGCTGCTCCAACGTCGAGCTGCGGGGCATCACGATCCGCAACGCCCCGATGTGGACGCTGCACCTGGTGGCCAGCACCGACTGCCGTCTGGAGGGGCTGACGCTGCGCAACGCGATGGACCTGTCCAACACCGACGGCATCGACATCGACAGCTGCTCGCGGGTGCAGGTGATCGACTGCGACATCTCGGGCGAGGACGACTCCATCTGCCTCAAGACGACCGCCCAGGCGTGCCCGGCCCTGTCCCCGGCCTGCGAGGACGTCGTGGTCCGCGGCTGCCGGCTGCGCTCGCACTCCAGCGCCCTCAAGATCGGCTCGGAGACCCACGGCCCGATACGCCGGGTGCGGGTGCACGACTGCCGGATCGTCGAGTCGAACCGCGCCTTCGGCATCCAGTCGCGCGACGGCGGCGCGATCACCGACATCGAGGTCGACGGCCTGCGCATCGACACCCGGCTGCAGGGCCCCACCTGCTGGGGCTCCGCCGAGCCGGTGCACATCAGCGCACGCGCCCGGCTCGAAGGCGACCGGCCCGGGCGGGTGGACGACGTGCGCATCAGTGACGTGCGGGGCCGCGCCGAGGGCGCCGTCATCGTCGTCGGCGAGGCCCCGGGCGACATCGGCACCGTCGTGCTGCGCGACATCGACGTGGAGCTCGTCGTCGGGCGGGGCGTCATGGCGGGCACGGTCGACCTGCGCCCCCCGGTGAACCCCCTCGCCAGGGGCGGTACCGGCATGGACAACGCCTACCGCATGGACAAGGACCGGGGGCTGCCCTGGGGCGTCGAGCGCATCCCCGGCTGGCCGGTGGGCGTCCTCCTCCGCACGGCTGGGCACGTGGTGCAGGACGACGTGCGCGTGACCCGCGTGGACTGACGTACCGGCGCCCCGTTAGACTCACCCGCATGAGCGATGACGCCCCTGTCCGCGAAGACGCCGGCATCTGCGAGGACGAGGTCGTCCTGTGCGTGGACGGCGGGCAGACCGGCACCCGCGCCCAGCTGCGCTGCGAGGGCGTCCCGGTCGCCGAGAGCTCCTACCCGGGAGTGGTGAACGACCGCCCCCAGATCCCCCAGCTCGCCGCATTCGTCCTCGACGCGCTGCGCACCGCCGACCGGCCCTGCCCCACCATCTCGGTGGGCTCGTCCGGCCTCGCCGACGACGTGGATCCGGCCGAGCTGCTCTCGCTCGTCCACGCCGCGGGGGTGCGCCACGTGCTGCTGGCCCACGACTCGACGACCGGCTACCTCTGCGCGATCGGCGACCAGCCGGGCGTCGTCGTGGCCGCCGGAACCGGCGTCGTCACCCTGGCCGTCGGAACGGACGCGGTGGCCCGGGTGGACGGCTGGGGCTACCTCATCGGCGACGCCGGCTCGGGCTACTGGATCGGCCGTGCCGCACTCGACGCCGTCATGCGCGCCCACGACGGGCGCGGCCGGCCGACCGCGCTGAGCGGATTCGTCAACCAGGACTTCCCCGACCTGGAGAAGGCCTACCTGGAGCTGCAGGCCGATGACCACAAGGTCAGCCGCATCGCCTCGTACGCCCGGACGGTGGCCGGTCTGGCCGCCACGGACGAGATCGCCCGGTCGATCAGCGAGGACGCTGCCACCGAGCTCGCCTCCTCGGCCCTCGCGGGGCTGCACCGGGTGGGTCAGGACGAACGGCCCGATCCGGCGGTGGGAATGCTCGGCCAGGTCTTCCGCAACGCGGTTCTGCGCGCGCGCTTCGAGGGACTCGTCCGCGAGCGCTTCGAGGGGGCGAGGATCATCGACGCCAGCGGCAACGGCCTGGCCGGCTGCTTCGCGATGACCCGTCTGGACCCCGACTCGGCCCTGCGGCAGCGGGTGCACGAGATTCGTGCGTGACGGCGCCGGGGCTCCCCCGCCGAGACGCGCGCCCGCGCCGTGCCCGACCCCAATTCATGAACATGCCCGTCCTCGGCGCGCCACGGCGACGTGGAACTGCGCCCCGCACCCCGTCCTGTACTCTGTTTGTCATGAAACCCGTAGCGGAGGGCCTTACCAAACTCAGCCCCCTGTCTGCTCACGGCCTGAGCGATGACGTCTACGACGCCATCCTGAACATTCTGCTCGTCGGCCAGTTCCCTCCTGCGTCCCCACTGTCCATTGACGGGCTGGCCCGGTCGATGTCGGTGTCCCCCACTCCCGTTCGCGAGGCCCTGGCCCGTCTGGAGCACACCGGCCTGGTGACTCGCGAGGCCCACCGGGGCTACCGCGTCGCGCCACCGATGTCCCGAAAACAGATCGCCGAGCTCGTGGATGTTCGCCTCATCCTCGAACCGAATGCCCTGCTCCGCGCCATGCGCGATCCCGAGGCACTGCTCCCGCCTCTCGAGTCGGCCTTCACCGAGCACAAGGAATGGGCGGCGAGGGTGACCACGCCTCATGCCCTCGAAGACCCCGTACTGGTCAAACGGTACTTCGAGTCGGACTGGTTGTTCCACCAGGTGATTCTCGACCATTGCGACAACAGATATCTGAGCCGTGCGGTGAATGCCCTGTCGTTCAGCGTGCATCGAATGCGTCAGGCCCTCGGAACGCAGATGAGCGATGCCTCCGCAGCGATCGACGAGCACTCCAGAATCCTTGAGCGGGTCTCCGCGGGTGACGCGGCTGACGCCGCCGACGCGATGACCGAGCACCTCGAGAAGGTGCTCGTCCGCTCCACGTCGGATGCCCCCGAGGACCCGGACGAGCGGTGAGGGGAGACCCGGAGACCGAGGCGGAGCGCCCAGATCCCTTCTGACCAGGGATTCTTCTTGTCGCCGCCCGGGTCTGCACAAGCTCCCCGGACGAGGAGCCGGGCCTCCTCCACCGCTTCCGCCTTCAGGCGCTCAGCAGGACATGACCTTCAGGGGTCCCGCGGGCCCGGCCTTCGCCCGACTCTTGACGGCCTTCGCGGCAAGAGTTCCGGCAGCGCCCAGGAGCAGGACGACGGCGAGGAACAGCATTCCCACCTTGGTGGTCCCCGTGGACTGCACGATCACGCCCACCACATAGGGACCAACGAAACCGCCCAGATTCCCAAAGCTGTTGATCGCAGCGATCCCGACGGCGGCGGTCGCCCCGACCACGTACAGGGTCGGCAGCGCCCAGAAGACGCCGGCGATCGAGTACAGGCAGAAGGCCGCCAGCGAGAGGCAGGCCAGCTGGGCCACGGGGGAGGCGACCAGTGTCGAGAACCCGATGCCCACCGCGGCCCCGGCGAAGATGGCGGCCAGCGGAATCCAGTTCTCACTGAATCTCGCCGCCCACCGGGAGGTGATCCAGATTCCGATCAGAGCGAAGATGTACGGCACCGCCGTGAGAAGACCGGTGTGAAGATCACTGTTGGCGAACTTCTTGACGACCTGCGGCAGCCAGTAGGACAGACCGTAGATCCCCACCGTCGACGGGAAGAACAGCGCGGCGAACAGGAGAACGTTCTTGTCCAGGAGGGCCTTGAAGGGATTGCCGTGGTCGACCTGCCCGAGCTCCTGCCGGTCCTTCTCCAGCTCGGCGTCGATCCAGTCGGCCTCCTCCGCCGTGATCCACGGCGCCGTACGTGGGTTGTCGTGCAGGAAGAGCAGTGTCGGGATCGCCAGGAGGACGGCCACGCCGCCCACGACGACGAACAACCACTGCCACCCGACGAGCCCAAGACCGGTCACACCGAGCAGCCAACCGGCAAGTGGGCTCATGACGAGGAACGCCAGGGGCGCCGCCATCACGAAGACCCCCGTCGCCTTCGTCCTGTTGCGCTGCGGGTACCACTCGGTGAGGTAGTAGAGGATGCCCGGATAGAATCCGGCTTCGGCCGCGCCGAGCAGGAATCGCAGGATGTAGAAGGAGATCGGCCCCTGCGCAGCCGCCATCAACGCGGTGATCAGGCCCCAGGACACGAGGATGCGGGCGAACCACCGCCGGGGCCCGACCTTCGGCATGATCCAGTTGCTGGGCACCTCGAAGAGGAAGTAGGCCAGGAAGAAGAGCCCCGCGCCGAAGCCGTAGGCGGCCGAGTCGACGCCGATGTCGGTCGTCATGTGCAGCTGAGCGAAACCGACCGCGGAACGGTCCACGTACGCCGCCGTGTACAGGACCATCACGAACGGGATGATGCGCAGGGTGATCTTGCGGGTCAGCGACTTCTCGATGTCCATCGATCAGCCCTCGGAGGGATCCGGTGACGTCGGCTGCCCGGAAGCCCCGCCCGTGACGCCCTCCGGAGCGGGACCGAGGTCCGCGAGAAGCTCCGACATGCGCGCATAGGCCTTGTTCCGGTAGGCGATCAACGCGGCCTTCGTCCCATCATCGAAATCACCGGTGATGCCCTTCCCGTTCTTGACGCCCAAGCGCCCCTCGGCGACCGCGTCGGAGAGCATCTTCGGAGTGGCGAGCCGGGGGCCGTAGGCCTCCTCGAAGGTCTTGAAGCAGTTGGCGTAGACATCCAGACCGGCCTGGTCGGCGATGGCGAAGGGACCGAAGAAGCCGAGTCGGAAGCCGAAGGTGGTCCGCACGATGACGTCGACGTCCTCGGGCGTCGCAACGCCCTCTTCGACGCAGGAGGTCGCCTCCTTGAGCAGGGCGTACTGCAGCCGGTTCAACACCATTCCGGGGCGGTCAGCCACCTGGGCGCCCTGACGACCGCAGCGAGCCAGCACGTCCTTCACGAGAGCGACGGTCCCTGGCGTCGTCGCCTCACCGACGACCAGCTCCACACCCGGAATGAACGGCGCGGGGTTGGAGAAGTGCACCGTCATGAAGCGTTCAGGACGCTCCACGGCGGGCGCCAGCACTCGAACCGGGATCGTCGACGTGTTCGTCCCGATGATGGCGTCGGGCCGCGCGCTCCCCGATATCCTCTCGAGAACGGGCATCTTGACCTCGGGCTTCTCGAACACGGCCTCCTCGATGAAGTCGACGTCCCCGACCGCCTCCTCGATGGTGGTGCCGCAGCTGAGATTCGACTTGATGATCTCGACGCTCCCGGGCCTGTAGAGGCCCTGGTCCTCGAAGTCCTGGGCCTCGTCGAGCAGACGGGCGAACTGCTTCTTCGTCAACTCCGGATCACCATCGACCACTGTGACCCGCATGCCGGCAAGGGCCAGGCTCTGCGCGATACCGCCTCCCATGTATCCTGCACCGACGACGGCCACGCTGTTGATTTTCTCCATTGAAATCTCCTGATGGTGTTCACTTGAATGGTTTGATCTGTCATGAGGCTGCTCACAGGAGCCCGTTGGATCCATCGCTCCTGTAATGCCATGGAGCTCGTCCGGAAACCGTGGACGCCGAGCGGAATCCTGGCCGGAGGATCTGCGGGGACGGAGGCCTGAACGAGCTTCATGCCCACTGGTGCCGTGAATGAATGATCCTCCGTGCGTCTGCGTCCACCGGGAAGGGCGGGGCCGTGGCGCGGAGGACCCATCCGCCTGTCGGCCCGTCGGCCCCGGCGAGGCATGGGCGAGCCCGTCCCGCTCCATAGCGGAGCCGCGCGCGAGACGGCGACGGCCCGACGAGGCCCCGGGTGCACCGCGGAGCACGAGGACGCGGGATCCGCCGGGCCGGATCGGGCCGGCCCGGTGACTTCGGGCTCCCGTGTCGCGACAGCGCGTGTCGCGGCGGCCCCGGTGGAGCAGGCTGAACGACGATCCGGTCACCGGCATCAACCGAAGGTGCGCAGTGCCCCCCGCAGGACCTGGCGGATGTACTCGGCGTTCTCGGCGCCGACGCCCAGCCAGTCGGAACCGTAGTGCTCCGTCATGAAGGGCCCCCTGTAACCGACCTGGACGGCCCGCCTGATCACAGCACGATAATTGACGACACCGTACTTGAGCGGCACCGGCGCCGACATGTACGCGCCGGTCACGTCATCCTCGTCACGGATGTAGCTCTTGATGTGCCAGTAGTTCGAGAACGGCAGGAGCCTCTCATACATCTCCTCGCCCTTCGGCATCGGCCGGTGAAGCCTGATGAGATTCCCGATGTCCGGGTTGATGCCGACGGCGGGGTGATCCACGTCCTTGTGGAACTGGAGCGCACCCTCAACGGTGCCGATGAAGGTGTCCTCGTACATCTCCAGACTGATCTGCAGTCCCAGCCGTTGAGCGTGATCGGCGAGTTCACGAACACGCTCGACGGCGAGATCGTACAGGGCGGGGTCGTCATGATGGCCATCGGCCAACCAGAACCACAGGGCCTCCTTCTGCGGCCCCGTGAGTTCCTGCTGGAAGCCGATGTTGACGATCGTGGCGCCGAGCGCGGACGCCCTGTCGATGGTGCGGTGCACAAGAGCGAGGTTCTCCTCGCCCCGCTCCGCATCGATGACGCTGTTCCTGCCGATCGACATCGCCGCGCAGGCCAGACCCGCCTCCTCCAGCAGGACCTGGAACTGAGCGAACCGCTCCTCGCTGATGTCGGCGAGAGGCACCCAGTCATCCATGGGATCGAAGTGCCGGAACCCCAGCTCGGCGACCTGGAGGAGCTGGTCGCGCCACGTCTCCAACGGAGCCTCCGCAATCGGGGTCCCGTCCTCGGCCACCGGCCCGAAGTTCATCTTGCACGCGATCGGCCACGCATCAGCTGTGTACATGTCGTCCTCTCCGGCCCGATCCACCGTGATCGAGCACCATGACAGGATCATAGATCATATATTCTACACGTGCACCCTTCCCCTTCCCTGTTCGCGGGCTTCCCGCACCTACGCCTGGTCGCCCTTGCAAGCCGGGCTCTCCGAACGAGCCGGCCCTCGCCTCGTACGAGGCGAGGGCCGGAGGCATCGCACCAGGGCGGGTCGGGAGCCGCCCTGCGATCAGCCGGTCTGCGCCCAGGGCCGCCGACCCCAGAAGCCGTCGGGGGCGAAGAGCCTGTCGACCTGCTCCTCGAGCACGCCGAGCTCGAACAACGCGTCGGGCAGGGTGTAGCGGCTGCGGATCATGCGGCAGCGCAGATAGGTGTCCCGGAAGCGTTGACGGCTCAGGTCGATCTGCTGCGGGTGGTGGAACGCGCCGACCCGCTCGAGGATCGACTCGGCCCGCTCCGGCGGTACGAGCTGCTCGCGGGCCCGGGCGGTGATCACCGGCCAGGCCGTCTTGATGAGCCCGATGCGCGCGCGCAGCTGCTCAGTGGTGAGGTACTTGTCGAGCGTCTCCTTGACGGCCGGCTCGACCATGTTCCCGGTGAACCACGAGCGCACGGAGGCCTCGGTCTCCTCGCGGCTGCGCCACGTCGCGACAGCGGCCTCGGTGTCGATGGCCGAGACATCGAGGTCGACGGCGTTCTGCCACAGCGCCAGCATCGCCAGGGTGCCCAGGCCCACCTTGAAGCCGTGCGTGAGCGGCGGGTCCTGGTCCATGCCCAGGTGCTCCATCTCCCAGACGTGCGAGAACAGGTGCCCGGCCCCCGAGGCCGGGCGCGAGCTGATGCGGTAGCGCTGCATCGCCAGGCCCGAGAGCACGAGCCCCTCGGCGAGGGCGACGAAGGCGCCCGGGTCGCGGTCGACGAGCCCCTGCGGGTCGCTGATGGCGGCCTCCAGCCGGCCCTGGGCGAGGTCCCAGGAGCCCTGCTCGATGGGCTCGATGCCCAGCTCGTCGGCGAGGATCCAGTCGGCGCCGGCAGGGATCTTCTCGATGAGGTCGCCGACGCCGGTGGCGGTGCACCGCTGCGGGGCGGCGGCGAGGGTCGGCAGGTCGACGACGAGGCCCTGCGGCGCCCGGCAGCTCAGGGTCGTCTTGAAGCCGTCGACCGAGATGGAGGCCCCGAAGGCGGCGTAACCGTCCATCGAGGCCGCGGTGCACACCACGAGGTAGCGGCGCCCCAACTCGTCGCTGGCCTTCTTCACGAGGTCGTTGAGGGTCCCCGAGCCGATCACGACGGCATTCGCATCGAGCGGGGCGAGGAATTCGCGCAGCAGCTCGACGTTCTCGTACTCGGCGTAGACGCTGGGGCGGGCGGGGAAGACGTACGGCTCGGCCAACTCGACGCCGGCGCCACGGAGCGAGGCGGTCACCTGCTCGCCCGCCACGGCCCAGGTGTTGCCGTCGGCGATGACGACTCCCCCGGCGTCGCCGAAGAGCCGTCTGAACAGCCGCCCGGTCTCGCCCAGCACGTCGTCGCCCATCACCACCTCATCGGTGTCGTCGGCACTGGCGAGTGCCCGTTCGATCAGATCCTCCGACATGTCTCTCTCCTCCTTGGACTCATCGCTGCGCCTCGTGATCCACCATGGCATGGATCATCGGCTGCAACCTGGGATACGTGTCGCAGTAGGCGTCGAGGTGGAAGCGGTACTCCTCGTGGCGCTGCGGATCGGGCTCGAGGACGTCGATCTCGTGGACCATCGAGGCGGCGGCCGTGGGCAGGTCCTCGTACAGGCCCGCGCCGACCGCGGCCAGCATGCAGGTGCCGAGCACCACGGCGTCGCCGACCTCGGTCAGGGCGATCGGCACCCCGGCGACATCGGCGTGCATCTGCATCCACCCACGGCTCTTGGTCGCGCCTCCACAGGCCACCATGCGACTGACCTCGAAGCCGGCCGCCCTCATGGCGCGGAGGTTGTGGGCGTTGCCGTAGCAGACCGACTCCTGGATGGCGTGGTAGATGTGCGCCGGGGTGTGGGCCAGCGACAGCCCCCAGACGATGCCGCGGGCCTTCGAGTCCGTGTAGGGCGTGCGGTTGCCCTGGAAGTACTCGTTGATGATGAGGCCGTCGGAGCCGGGCCGGATGTCCTTGGACTGCTCGTTGAGCACGTCGTAGGGGTTGAGCCCGACGCGTTCGGCGGCCTGGACGACGTCGCGCGCGAAGTTGTCGCGGAACCACTTGAGCACCGATCCGGTGGACACCTGGGAGCCCTCGACCGTGTACTGGCCGGGCATGACGCCGTCGGTGTAGGCGCCGAAGAAGCCCTCGCCGTGGATCTCCTTGTCGGACTGGCCGGTGAGGACGTGGGACGAGCCGGTGATGAGGGCCATCTGACCGGGCCGCAGGACGCCCAGGCCGATCTGGCCGGCCCATGCGTCGGCCATGCCCTGGGCGACCGGGATCCCGGGGCGCAGACCGAGCAGCTGGGCCGGGATGAGGCCCAGCTCGCCGACCGGGACGCCCAGGTCGAGGACGCGCTCGGGGATCCTGTCGAGGGCGTCGCCGCAGCCGACGGTCTCGTAGAAGTCCCTCGGCCAACCGCCCCTGTCCCGGTTGTGGTACATGCGGATGGCGGCCGAGTTGATGTTGGTCGTCCACTCGCCGGTCAGCTTGTAGGTCACCCAGTCGGGCGCGTCGACCAGGTGGACGGCTCTGGCGTAGGTCTCGGGCTCGTTCTCGCGCAGCCAGGCGGCCTTGAAGGGATACCACTCGGCTGTCGCCGGGCAGTGGCCACCGCCGTTGTAGAGCCGCGCGACCGAATCGGAGCGGCCGGCCCGCTCGGCCTGCTCGGCGGCCCGCACGTCCATCCACATGATGGCCGGTCGGAGCTCGGCGCCCTTGGCGTCCATGGCCACCATCGTGAGGGTGGTGGCGTCGTAGGAGATGCCGGCGATCGCCGAGGCCGGGATGCCCGAGTTCTCGAGGGCCCTGTGGGTGGACGCCTGGAGCGCCTTCCACCAGTCCTCGGGGTTCTGCTCGGCCCAGCCGGGGTGCGGGTGGGCGGTCCGGTAGGGCGTGGCGGCGAAGGTGATCGGGCGGCCCTGCAGATCGCAGATGGCCACGCGGCACGACTCGGTGCCGTAGTCGATGCCCAGCACGTAGGGTCCGTTGTCAGTCATGGAACTCCCCCTTGAGCGGGTGGACGGGATGGATGGGTGGATGGTTCCCGCCGAGCCGGGCGGCTCAGCGGTCGTCCTCGGTCCAGCCGAGCTCGCCCCAGGACGCGGCGGGGACGAGCCGGTCGACGCGGTCGAGCACGTAGGTGGGCCGGTGGGCCTCGTCGAGCGCGGCGATGTCCTCGGCGGTGGCCTCGCCGGTGAGCACGCAGGCCGACCGCATGCCGGCGTCCAGTGCCATCCGGATGTCGGTCTGGAGCCGGTCGCCGACCATGACGCACCTCGTCACGTCGACGTCGAGGCCTGACAGGGCCTCGTCGAGCATCACCGTCGAGGGCTTGCCGAGGTTCACCTGGCACTCGGTGCCGGTGCAGGCCTCGATGGCGGCGGTGATGGCCGCGCAGTCGGGCTCGCCGCGCCCGCCCGGGAAGGGGCAGAAGCGGTCGGGGTTGGTCTGCACGAGGATGGCCCGCTTGTGGAACCAGATGGCGTCGAAGGCGATCTGGAGCTTGCGGTAGTCGAAGGTCCGGTCGTACGAGGCGATGACGATGTCGATCCTGGCCGGGTCGTCGCTCAGCTCGAAGCCGGCCTCGACGAGGGCGCGGCACAGGGGCTGCTCGGCGATCGGGAACAGGACGGCGTCCGGGTGGTTCGCACGGAGCCAGCGGATGGTCGTCACGACGGTGTTGCAGATGTCCTCGAGCCCCGTGGGCAGCCCCAGACCGGCCAGTTTCCGCACGTACATCCCGGGGTCCCGGGTGGGATTGTTCGACAGGAAGCGGACCGGTATCCGGCGGCGGCGCAGCTCCTCGATGAGGCGCCTGGCGCCGGGCAGGAGGTGGCCGCCGAGGTAGATCGTGCCGTCGAGGTCGAAGATGTAGGCGTCCCCGAACTCCGTCGGGCCGCTCACGGGGTCGTGGCTCATGCGTGGCTCCTTCCAGACGGTTCTGCGGCGGCCCGTCAGGACAGCAGGGCCGCCGAGGAGACGACCAGGGTGTTGCCGATCCAGATGCAGGCGGCCGGCGGGTCGACGTGGCTCGTGCCGCGGTTGTACCACAGGCGGGCGGCGAACTCGCCCAGGGCCGCGGTGATCACGCCGAAGACGCCGGCGACGAGGATCGCCACGAAGGCCATGAGCCAGGCGTGCGAGTCCCACGTCGAGGTGGCCGTCCAGGTGAAGGTGCTGAAGCTCTTGCCCATGAGGACGGGGAAGAACTGGACGGCGGCCAGGCCGGCGATGTTCGTCACGTGGTGCTGGACGGGCATGTTCCGGTTGGTGATGAGGAACAGGATGATGATGGCCGAGATGCCGAAGCAGAAGTTGTTGGCGTTGGCGGCGGCCAGACCGTCGGCGAAGCCGAGGTCGGTCAGGTGGGCGCCGATGTTGGCGGCCAGGAACAGGGAGGCGCCGCCGGCGAAGATGCCGAACAACGAGCCGATGGCGATCAGCTGGGAGGGCCTCTCCTGCCACTCGAGCCAACGGCCGTTGGGGCCGGGCTTGATCTTGGCGGGGAAGCTGGTGGCGCCCTCGTGGAAGCCCTCGGGGTTGTGCAGCGAGCCCCGGAACAGGCCCTCGCCGGGGGCCCCGCCGAAGACGATGCGGGCCAGCAGGCCGGAGCAGAGGACGGTGAAGGCGATCGAGTCGGTGTGGGAGCCGAACCACGGGACGTGGCTCACGCCGATCTGGAAGAGGTAGCCGAGGACGCCGAAGACCGCGCCGACGACGAGGACGGCGGGCCTGCCCAGACCGGCGAGCGGGGAGTTGACGTCCTTGCCGTCGGCCATGTGCCCCTTGTACCGGGCGTAGACGGCCGCGGCGACGCCGCCGGCGAAGGCGATGTGCGGGCCCATGAACGGGCCGAAGGCCAGGTAGTCGAAGCCGAAGGTGCTGCCGGTGGCCGCGAAGATCCCCCAGGAGGCGAGCACGCAGAAGCCGACGAGCACGAACGCGTAGTTGCCGCCGATGGCGGCGCCGACGGCGCCGCCTGCGACGGCGGCCAGGAGGCCGAAGAGGAAGACCCCCAGAGAAGCTGTGAACATCCTTGTTCCTTCTTGTCGTTCGATGACGGATGGTGACGCGTCCAACGTCAGACGCGTCGGCGGACTCTCCGTCGGGCGAGAGCCCGACGGAGAGCGAGCCCGTCGAGGGCCGCCGCGCGGGAATGGGTCCGGACGCCGCGCGCGCCCGCGGCCCGTGCCGTCATGGCCACATGGTCCACAGAACGAATGAAATTCTCATCATTATTCATGTGATGAAGGTCATCGTCCGCGGAGCACGAACGAACACGGGGCCGGCAGACGACCGGGACCCCCGGATCCCCCGAGGACTCCGGACGACCCCCCCCCCCGGCGCCTAGAAACTTTTCGACAAGGGATCTCCTGGCGGAACCAGGCGCTCGTCGGGCTCGACGAGTCGATCGACCGGGAAACCCCATCGCATGCCCAACACCCCTCGCTCGAATCCGGCGGCTCCGGACGGCTCCGTCCGGACCCATCCTGCAGAAGCAGCCTAACAACACATGTGATGGATGTCACCACTGGTCATGTTTACATCATCATCGATGCTGTTAAAATCCGGGGTATCCCTGAGACGACATCGTCCGGGTGCGGAACCGCCCGCCAACGGGCACCGGCCGGAGACGGGCCGCGGGGGCGCGCCGGTCACCGTTCCTCCTCCGCTCCTCTCGCGGGTGCGGGCGAGGAGCCCCGGGATCTCAGCCCCCACTCGGGGCCGTGCGGGAGCGGGGCGAGCGGGCTCAGCCGCGCTTCGCGGCGCCGGTCCGGCGGGCCCGGCGTCCACGGGGCCCGGCCACGACGACGTGCACGCCGGCGGCCTCGAGGCGGCCCAGCTCCTCCTCGGGGGCCTCGGCGTCGACGACGACGTGGTCGAAGTCGCCCAGCTCGGCGAACTTGAACAGCGCCCGACGACCGAACTTGCTGTTGTCGATGAGCAGCACCCGCACCTCGCTGGAGCGCAGCATGGCCGCCTTGACCTCGGCGACCTCCTGGTAGGGGTGGAAGCAGGCCATCGAGGAGATGCCCGAGGTGGACAGGAAGCAGTAGTCGGCGTGCATCGACTCGATGTTCTGCACGGTGGTCGGGCCCATGAGGGCATGGGCCCACGAGCGGTACTCCCCGCCGGTCATGATCAGCTGGGCAAGACGGTTCTCGGTGACCTCGTCGGCCACGAGCAGGGAGTTCGTGACGATGGTCAGGGACGACAGCTCCGACAGGGCGCGCAGCAGCCAGACCGACGAGCTCGAGTCGTCGAGCATGACCGAGGAGCCGTTGGCGACGAACGTGGCCGCCTCGGCCGCGACGAGACGCTTCTCGTCCGAGGCCTGCTCCAGCCGGAAGACCGCATCGGCCTCGTGCAGCCCGCTCGCGACGGCGACGACGGTGCCGTTGTGGAGCTGGACGATGCTGCTCTGCTCGAGCACCGCGACGTCGCGGTAGATCGTCATGGCGGAGACCCCGGTCAGGTCGACGAGCTCCTCAATGGTCGACTTGCCCTTGCCGATCACCGCCTGGGCGATGGCGTACTGCCTGGCCCTGGGGCCCGAGGCCTGCCCCTCACGCGCGCCGGCCATGTGTCATCTCCTCACGAGCTCGTCCACCCACAGGATACTGAGCGGAACGGGCCCCGACCGGAGCCATCGGACCATCAGGAGAACAACACGCGGCGACACGGGCCGCCTGGAGGCCGGAGGCATATTCTGGATCCCACACGACGAGGTGCGCAGCTCCTCGTCTGCCCGTGGACGACCCGCAGCTCGTCTCCGCACACCACGAGGAGATTCCATTCATGGTCGTATTGTTCGCAGCCACGGTGACCTTCGTCGGCGTTGTCCTCCCCCTCTTCCAGCATCCGCACGAGCACGGCGCCCTGGGCACCAACGAACCGGAACTCACCATCGCGGCCTGATCCGACGGTCCTCCTCGGAACCATTGGCATCCCGGGCATCCCGGGCAGGACGCACCGCGAGCCGCTGGGCTCAGCCGTCGGTCGGCGGTCCTCCTCTCGGCCGAGTCGACATGATCCGGCCCATGAGCGGCTCCGACCCGGAGAACGCCCTCGCAGGCCCCGGTCCGGCCCCTGGGGCTGCGTGATGACGTCCACGCTGCGCCGGTGGACATGCTCGCATCGAGTTCCTTCGAGTCCGACCCGCCGCATGGCGACGGCGTCGAGCCGGATGACCCGACCACGTCGGCGGCGCATGACGGCCCCGATGGCCCCGTCACCGGCCCCCGGGGCCGTGCCCCGGGCCCCGGCGCGCAGGGGATCATCGCCCGAACCCGGCCAGGCAACCGTCCAGCGCACGGACGAACAGATCCGTGTCCGACGCCACTGCGAGGAAGTTCGCTCCGGCCGCCACGTACTCCTCGGCGACGTCGCCCTCCAAGGCGATCGAGCCCGCGACCAGGCCTGCGTCGCGGATCCTCCCCAGACACTCGCAGACGATGCCGTTGAGCTCGTCCTGAGGAGGATTCCCCAGCGAGGCGCCGAGATCAGCCGGGCCGATGAACACCCCGTCGACCCCCTCCACCTGAAGTATCCCGTCGAGGCTGGAGAGTCCCTCCCGGGTCTCGACCTGGAGAATCACGCAGAGCTGCGCCTCCGCCTCGTCCATGTATCGCCTGATCCGACCCCAGCGACCGGCCCGGGCGATGGACGCGCCGACGCCTCTCGTGCCGCGAGGCGGATAGCGCGTGGCCGCGACGGCGGCGGCGGCATCCTCGGGAGTGTCGATCATCGGGAGCAGCAGGCACTGCGCGCCGGCGTCGAGGACCTGCTTGATGAGCACCCGATCGGTCGCCGCGGGCCGGACGACGGGGGTCATCGCGTACTGTCCGATGGCCCGGAGCTGCTCCACCAGGCTCACGATGTGATTCGGTCCGTGCTCACCGTCGAGGAGCCCCCAGTCGAAGCGGGAGCCCGCTGCGATCTCGGTCATGAGAGACGAACCACTGCTCAGCCACAGCCCCAGTTGGGGGCTCTGCCCCGCGAGGAGCCGCTCCTTCAAGCCGTTGCGGGGCACCTCTTCCGCCCATTCGGACATGTCGTGCACCTCCTGACCCGATCAGTGCCTGAATGGGCGCTCGAGAGGACATGCCGGATTCAGCTCGACCCCGAACCCGGGCTTCGTGAGGACCTCCTTGCTGATCCTCCCGTTCACCGGAACCGGCTCCCCCACGAGAAGGGGATCGAACTGGGGCCGAATCTCATCGGCGGCAGGGCTCGTCATCAGAAACTCGCTGAACGGCGTGTTCACGAATGTGATCACTGCATGGTGCGAGTAGACGGAGGAACCGTGCGGGACCACGAGTTGTCCGCGCGACCTGGCGATCGCAGCGATGTCCAGGAGCGCCGTGAGACCACCGCACCACCCCACATCGGGCTGCAGGATGTCGACGCCGGTCTCGCTCAGCGTCCTGAACGCAGCGATGTTTCCATGGTGCTCTCCCGAGGTGACCATCATCCCGGGCGGCATCTGTCGCTTGAGCTCCGCGTAGCTCTCGTACTCGGCGGCGGGGAAGGACTCCTCCAACCACTTCACACCGTAGGGGGCCACGGCATGGGCGAGCTTCACGGCGAAGTTGACGTCCTGGCTCATCCAGCAGTCGAACATCAACCAGAAGTCGGGGCCGACAAGATCCCGGAACCCCTCGACGCGCCCGGCCTCCTCGCGGATTCCGGCGTCACCGTCGCTCGGGCCGAAATGCGTGGGGATCTTGCCCCCGATGAAACCCATCTCCTTGGCGAGGTCGGGACGGGAACCAGTGGCGTAGAACTGTATCTCCTCGCGCACCGCACCGCCCAGGAGACTGTACACCGGTTGCCCCAGGACCTTGCCGAACAGATCCCAGAGGGCGAGGTCGATGCAGGAGATGGTGTTGACGACCACTCCCCCTCCCCCGGAGTAGAAGAGGGTCGCGTTGACCATCTGGTCATGGATCAGTCTGATGTCGTCGACGCGTCGTCCGATGATGAATCGGGAAAGATGCAGCTCGGCGATGAAGCATCCAATCCATCCCGCGGTCGAGAGAGCGAATCCAGTCGTGCCGTCACTCGCCTCGACCTCCACCACGAGCGTGCCGAGCACGTTGATACCGAACGACTGACGCGACTGCTCGTACTGCGGATACTTGCTCATCGGGGTGGCGATGTGGTCATCGATCCAGTGGCCGGCGCCCTGGTCATGGTAGTCCCCACCCCCTCGGCCCGACGCCGACGAGCTCGCTCCACCCATGAAGTAGGCGCGGATGTCCTTGATCGTTGGAAGCCCCATGGCTCTTCTCCCTTGTTCCTCCGAGGTGAGGCGCGGTGGCGGGCGCTCATCGGGCGTCCGCCACCGCGCCGGAACCGGTCAGTGCATCTGCTTGCCACCGTCGACGTTGAGCGAGACGCCGTTGACGAACGAGGCGTCCGCCGAGAGCAGGAAGGCCACGACCGCGGCTATCTCCTCCGGCTGGCCGACCCGCCCCACCGGAATGTTCGAGGACATCTGCTGCTTGCGCTCATCCGTGAGCCTCCCGCCCATGATGTCCGTGTCGATCGGCCCCGGAAGGACCGCGTTCGTCGTGATTCCGTAGGGGCCGAGCTCTCGGGCGCCTCCCTTGGTGATGCCGAGCACACCGGCCTTCGCGGCGGCATAGGCGAACTTCGAGAAGGTGCCTCCCCCGTCGAGGGCGGTGATGGACGAGAAATTGACGATGCGACCGATGCCCTGCTTCCTCATCCGCTCCGCGGCGTACTTCATCATCAGCATGGTGCCACGGCAGTTGACCGCCAGGACCTTGTCGAACAGGTCGGCATCGAGTTCGAGCAGCGGCACCGGGCAGGCGATGCCCGCGATGTTCGCCAGCCCCACGACCGGGGGCATCGTCTCCTCGATGCGCGCGAAGGCATCCTTCACCTGCTCCTCGTCCGAGATGTCGAGCCGGAGAGCCATGGACTTCCGATCCGGGAATTCGTCGGCGAGCTCCTCGCCGAACTCCAGCACCTTGTCGGACAGGTCGACGACCACGAGATCCCAACCCTCCTCGGCCAGCCGGCGAGCAGTCCTGCGGGCGATCCCCCTCGGCGCACCAGCACCGCTCACGACAGCGGTGTGCCGCTCCGGGAAGACTGGTTTCCTGTACTCCATCATTTCACTGATTCCTCCTTCTGCGATTGTTTTCAGTGTCCGATCAGGCTTCCGCACCGCTCTGCAGCGAGAGGGCCTCGCGCTCCTCGTCGGACTTCTTGAACAGCTTGAGCCCCAGCACGAGCAGGACGCCGACGATGCCGGCCAGACCGAGCACCACGAGCCCGGCCGCCTCATTCGGGTTCTCGACCGTGCCGAACGCGTTCTGGGTCGCCCATGTGCGCAGCAGCGGAGCCGCCCAGCCCCCGAGGTTGCCGACGGCGTTGACGAGCCCGGTGGCGCCGGCGAGGGCCGCACCGCTCAGGTATCTGGTCGGGAGCTGCCAGAAGATCGGCTGCGCACAGGTGAAACCGACCGCGGCCACTGACAGCAGGATGAGCGCGGGAACCGGTTGGTGGAGGAACAGCGCGGACCCCATGATCCCCACGCCCGAGAACGCCAGCATGAAGCCTGACAACAGCCCGTGGTTCTGCTTCCGGTCGGCGATCTTGGGAATGATGAGGACTCCGACGAGGGCCACCACCCAGGGAATCGCGGTGACGAGGGACGCCTTGAAGCCCGCCGAGGTGCCGGTCATCGACGTGACCTGCTTCGGCAGGAAGAAGGTGAGCCCGTAGACCGAGGCCTGGATGCAGAAGTAGATGAGGCAGAAGTACAGGATGCGGGGATCGGCCAACGCCCGGCCCCAGCTGATCGGCTTCGCCTTCTGCTTGGCGGCCTCCTCGATCTCGATCTGCAGGGTGAGATCCCGCTGCTCCTCCTTCGTCAGCCAGGCGGCCTTGTTCGGACGATCGACGAGGACCCAGGGGCAGATGATGCCGACCACGACGGCGAGCGCCCCCTCGGCGAGGAACATCCAGTGGATGCCGTCCATGCCCAGGAGACCGTCGAGCTCCAGCAGGCTGCCGGACAGCGGGTTCCCGAAGATGTTGGCAATGGGCAGCCCCATGTAGAACAGCCCCGTGGCCCACGCCCGCCTGGCAGCCGGGTACCAGTAGGTGAGGTACAGCATCACGCCCGGGAAGAACCCCGCTTCGGCGACGCCCAGCAGGAAGCGGAGCGCGTAGAAGCTCTTGGGCCCCTGCACGAACATGAAGCAGGCCGCGACAATGCCCCAGGTGATCATGATCCGGGTCATCCACCACCGGGCACCGACCTTGTGCATGATCAGATTGGACGGCACCTCGAAGACGGCGTAACCCACGAAGAACAGGGTCGCTCCGAACGTGTAGGCGGCGGTGGAGATGCCGTAATTCGCCTTCCACTCCTGCTGGGCCCAACCAAGATTCGTGCGATCGACGAACGCGATCACGTACATCAGCAGCAGGAAGGGGATTATGTGCTTGGTCACCTTCTCCAGGGCGCTCCTGACGGTCGCCTCGTCCGGCGTCGCGCGAGACGTTGTCTTCTCTGTCACGTCAGACCTCCTTGTCACACAACAGAATCTGGGATCAGCGCCCGACCGCGGGGATCGGGGGCGCTGAGGATGGGGAGGGGCCGGGGGCAGCCGGCCCCTCCCCGCCGCACGGCAGGTCGGCGAACGGCGCGGGACGGACCCGGCATCCGGCTCCCGGACCGGATCCGGTCCGATGCCTCGACATGGGGAACCACTCCATCGGTGAACGCATCGCCCCCGGCCGACGATCCGCTGTCGTTGCACGGGTCGAGGACCCTGAACCAGTCGCCTGCATGCGATCCCTCCGATCGCGTCACCCATGACCGATCATGCCTGTATCATAGATCATATAGGGTTCGTTTGGCCAGAAGCCGCCGGAAATCGCTCACGACTTCTTCGAGGCTTGTTCACAGGAGTCGTTAATAGGAACGTTTCACCTTGTCAAGTCTTCATTCTGTCGTGTTGTGAACAAGCTTCCCCGATGATCCGCCAGCACCGTCCATCCGACGAAGAACGATCCCGATGAGGTCATCCGCCCCGAGCAGGGGACGACCCGCCGCGCACGCAGAGAGGGGAGGGCCCCACCGCCGACGAGGACGTCCAGCGGTGGGGCCCTCCCCCGTGCGGAGGAGCGACCGGGATCAGATCTCCCCGGCCAGCTGCTCGGCGATCCTCGTCATGTGACGCGCGAAGGAGACCGCGCCCGGGTCGGGGTGACCGAGCGAGGCGTCACCGTGCGTCGTGGCGCGCCCCTTCCTCGCCACGAGATCGGCGGTCGCCTCGGCCCCGGCGGTGGCCGCGGCCGCGGCCGCCGAGAAGGCTCCCGGCAGATCGTCCCCGGCGGCCCGCAACGAGGCGGCGAACGGCGTCGTGGCATCGACCATCGTCTTGTCGCCGGGTTGCGCGCCGCCGTTGGCCGGCACCGACTCGGCGCCCGCCGCGACGGCGGCGATCACCGTGGCGGCGTCCGCAGCCGTCTCGTCGGACAGCGCCGCGCCGACGGCCTCGAGGGCCCGGCCCCACAGCGCCCCGGAGGT
>ERZ773075.176-NODE-176-length-54793-cov-47.904_pt1 | contig 54793 bp, 55 predicted proteins | sample MGYA00580614_ERZ773075 | MGnify/ENA primary metagenome ERZ773075 (study PRJEB29015, sample SAMEA2738021) | human oral metagenome | biome: human oral; feature: human-associated habitat; material: dental | place: China | collected 2043 ...
CGAAATCAACCCAGAAATCAACGAAGCACTTGTCGTTGAATTCTACAACAAAATGTTGTAATATTTTATTGAATAAGATAGGCTGTAGAGCCTTGAAACGAAGCACTTTAGGCCTCTATCCTAGAGTGCTTTTTTTGTTTTTACTACCCTTTTAGTTACCCATAACTAATTTTAGGTATAGTAATAGGGTAGCCCAAAAATGGGGCACCCTTATTATTTATAAATTGCTGATAGCTGCCTCAAAGATTGAGACGGCTTTTTTAGCTCCCTCTTTGGTAGCATGGACATAAGTATTCAAAGTCATTGAGATATTAGAGTGACCTAGTCTATACTGTAAATCTTTCGCCTCTATGCCAGCATATAGCATGATTGTAGCGTGAGTATGTCGGAAACCATGGAAACTAATATCAGGAACGCCAGCAGCTTTAAAGTGGCCTTGTAGCCTCTTTCTTAGCAAACAAGCGTAGGCGTATTTTGTGGTAAAAGGAGTAAAGACAATACTCTCAGACCGTCCTAGCCGCCATGCCTGGATTTGTTGGCGCTTTTTATATTCCTTAAGTAGCGATACCGTGGCTGTATCGATGTCAACCTCTCTTAGACCTGCCTTAGATTTAGGCGTGTTTGTTTCCTGGTATCTATTGAGAGTCTTAGATATGCTGATAGTGCCTTTTTTTAGGTCAATATCAGACCACTCAAGAGCTAAAGCCTCACCGATACGGCACCCACTAGCCAGCAATGTCTTATAAAGCACGTAGTCAAAGAAATTCTCATAACTAGACTGATCCAAATCTTCCAGGTAGTCTAAAAACTGTTTTAGTTCCTGGTTGCTGAAAAATTTGACCTTATGCTCTTTATTTTGTTGTTTACGTGGGATAATGACATCTCTAGCAGGGTTGTGCTGGATCACTTGCATAGTCACGCCATACTGGAGAATACGGCGGTTTATATTGTTTAGAAAGCTATAGTTTGCATACGCCCCTTTTTTGCCCTTATTGGTCTTGTCAGCCCACTTGTTGACTTGTTGCTGAATAATAGGAGTAGTGAGCTTTTCTAGCTTACAATCGCCAAATACAGGCAAAATATGAAGCCTTACGATCCCCTCCATGGATTGCTGGGAGTTTGGCTTGATTGTATTCTTGTAACTCTCCCACCATAAAGCGACTAGCTCCCTATAGGTTGTAATGGTTGGCTTTTCCTTTACGCTATATCCATTAGCTGCAAAAGCATTGACAGCCTCCCTAGCTTTGATTTTAACGCCCTTTTTAGTGCTGGCCGTGACCGTAGTCCTAGCCTTTTTCCCTGTAAGTTTATCAACGCCTAAATAAACACTTGCACGGTACACTGTAGTACCGTTTTTCTTTTTGTATTCTGTAATATTCATAGTCATACCTTTCTAACATCAGTAAGCAAGTATGGGATTTAGTCAAGTATTTATGAATATTGTCTTTATGTAGTGCTGAGAGCTGCGAAAATAGCCCTATTTTCGTTTGCTTTAGGCGTGATGATAATTTTGTATAGCTGAGCTATAAAATCGCTTAGAGGGCGTTTTATAGGGTTATTTATTTTCAGGAGAAATTAGTCCTACTAGTATTTCATATACAGCAGCTTTTTTCTCTTTTGATAAAAGAGAAAAGCATGAAAGAACAGCAGCCTCTTCGGCTTCTAAGAAAGCTAAGGCCTGATAAAAGTTGTTAAGCCTTTTTGAGGAAGAGTGACTAATATGTTGTTCGCCAAAAAACTTTTCTAAATCCTCCTCTGATAGATTATGTTTGTTCTTTGTCTTACCATCTTTATAAAAATTTACGTAGTATTCAAATATGTTGTTTTCAAGGATTTTGTCACTATTGGGAGGGGTGAGAGATTGGAAGATTGATTTACCAGCTTTTACAGCCTCGTAGTCAGGATCTTGAGAGGAAATAGATACTATTTTTCCCCAATCGTTGGAGTCATCTATTTCTGCTGTATAACCTAATAAATATGGAACAGAAACATTGAAATAATTTGCAATTTTCTCCGCATTTTTCTTTCGTATAGCTGTCTCATCATTTTCCCAGCGTTGTAATGTTCGTAAGTTTATTGATAGGTTTTTAGCTAATTTTTCTTGAGATAATCCTATATTTTCTCTCAATTCTTTAATTCTATTCATACGTAAGATTCTACCTTTCGAGTAAATTATAACCTATTACGGCAAAAAAGGCCATAATAAAATCAAAAAATAACAAAAATAGTTGACATACGTAATTAAATGTCGTATAATTACAATCAAACCACGGCAAAAAAGGCCGTTAGAAAGGGGAAACGAATGCTAATTACAAATGAGTTAGCTGAAAAGGTACGTGTTAAACGTGCCAAAGCTCAGCAGACTAAGAAGGCTATAGCTGAGGAATTAGGGATTAAACCACAAACCTATACCAAAGTTGAAAATGGAGACTATGACGCTCCAAAGCGTATCTATGAGGCAGTTATGAACTGGCTAGTAGAAGATTTATAAGATTTCTTACTACCTTTCACTAAAAGAAATCTGATCAACAAAAAAAGCCTAAACCGACGACCAAATCAGCAAGGCTTTTCACACAAACAACTAAAACCACAAGTAGCAAGTATGGGATTTAGTTAGGTATTTATTTAATTATATCACAAAATAGTGATTTGTGCCCAGACGAGAGAGCGCTAACTCTTTAAACTGGTTCTTATTCATGCTTTCAATTTGGCGACTCTGAGCATGGATAAGAGTGACAGGAAAGGCATTGAAAAGGCGCTAGGACTTTTTCCCAATTCTTGGAGAAAGTACTGAAGCAACTATACAAATAAAACATAATTGAGGTAAGAACATGAGTGCAATTATATTAGAAAATAGTATTTTTACGGTTAAGAAGTCAGACTACACCCCTGAACAGTGGGAAAGAATCCAAACGCTAAGAGATAGCGAGGAGCGAGCAGAGGATCAACTTTCTCAACTCTATGGGAGACGTGTAGCAACCGTAATTGTTTTTAATATCATGGCTACTTATAAGAATACTTTTAATAGGTTTGCAGATACCTATGAGGAGGCTTGTGATGGCCTAGGTATTCTTATTGCTAATAACATCATCTCTAGAGCAGTCAACGGTTTACCAGCCCAAGGGGTAGAGCGTAGAGAGCGAGAAAATATTAGAAATCTGTTACCAAGATAGAGCATAGATTGGAGGTAGTGGCATGAATGAACTAGATTTAACCAATACACAGGTGGTTATCTTCATGGTGGTGTTGATTGGCCTACTGATTTATCTAAACCACCGAGACCGCAAAAAAAGCGCCCAAATGGAGCGAGAAAGCAAACAGACGATAGAAACGCCAAGAGAGGATTTAAACCCTTACTATGGGTGTTATATTCAATTAGCAGGCAAGCGGAACAATTAGAAAAGGGGTGCAATATGCAACTATTATCAAGAGAGGCAGAGCTTGAGCTACTGGAGAAAGTGGGAGATCACTTAGAGAAAAGGCTTGAGCTTGAAAAGCAGCATAATGACGGCTGGGACTTAATTGCTAGAGCCGATCTACTAAATAAGTTAGGGATCAGTGGCACAACGTTGAATAATTGGGAAAAACACGGTTTAAAGCCGTATCAGTCGCCTTTTGAGAACAGTAAGAAGATTTATTACCGCAAGACCGATATATACAATTTTCTTGCAGTAGATTAGGGGGAATAATGACAAAGAAAAAAGAACAATGGACGCCCACCATCACAAATCTACGTAAGGTAATTGTGGACGGTGTGGAGCAATGGGTGGAATTTGAAACAGAGGGCTATGTTATTCCTGCCGGTCACTCTTATTATGACATCATCAGGGGAATTAACAAGGAGGTGCAACGGAAGAAAAATGGGAAATCGTAGAATGATAAGTAAGACAGTAACCCAAACACAGAGATTTTTGAGGCTGCCACTAGAGGCACAGGCTTTATACTTTCATTTAATTCAAAACTCAGATGATGATGGAGTAGTAGAGGCTTTCCCTGTTGTTAGAATGATAGGGGTTAGTGAGGATAATGTGAGCTTATTGATAGTCAAGGATTTTATCAGGCCACTTAATAATGAAATGGTTTATTTTATTGTGGATTTTCATGAGCAGAATACTATCAAGAAAGATAGATATAAAAAAAGTGTCTATCATGAGCTATTAGAAACGTTTAAAAGCCAAGGTTTTTATGAAGCGGAGCCCAATGGGTTCCAAAATGGAAGCCAAACGGAAACCAATGGATTCCCCAATATAAGTCAATATAAGTCAAGTCAAGATAATCTAAGTCAATCTAGGTCAGGTCAGAATGACGAGGACGAGCATGAAAATCCAATCTTTGAAAAATTAAAGTCAGCTTTTGGTCAAATGTCAGTCAATGGGACAATGACGGAAGAAGTGAGAGACTTGTTAGAAATCCATGGTAAAGAGTTAGTTATCTATGCTCTTGAGGTAACTATCCTAAATGCTGGTAAGTCAATTAGATATACCAGGTCAATTCTTTCAAATTGGCAAGGGCTAGGACTTAAAACAGTAGAGCAAGTTAAGCAGCATGAGGAACAAAGGCAAAAGCTGAAACAGTCACCTAAACAAGCTGAGCCTATTAGTCGTGAAGAATGGCTGAAAACACGAACAGAAGAAAACCCATTTTAGGAGGGCGAGCAATGGAAAATAAATTTGAGCAATATAACAACAGAAAAATTAGTGAAAAGGTATGTGAGGTTCATAAGGTCAATTATTGGCAAATTTCAACACCTAAGAGGGGTAGTAAGGAACGAAGTATACAAGAGTTTTGTCCTGAATGCACAAAGGAACTAATAGAAAGGCAGGATAGGGAGGGAGTAGATAAGGCCCTAAATGTTGAGACATATCTGAAAACCTACAATGTCCTTATGCGAGACAGTACGATCCCTAGAGAGCTTAAAGAGGCTAGCTTTGAGAATTTCATAGCTGAGACAGCCGAGGAAAAGCAACTATTAGCATTTGCTAGGGAGCAGGTAGATAAATACCTCGACGGTATGACAGGGAATACTTTATTTACAGGCTCTACAGGCATAGGGAAAAGTCATTTAAGCGTTGCTATTGCTAAGGCTATAAACGAGGGCTACAAGGCCAAAGGAGAGCCTAAAAGCGTGTTATTTGTCAATCTAACAGAAATCCTTAGGCGAGTTCGAGAGAGCTTTAACTCTCCTACTAGCCAAGAGGGGCACTACTCAAGAATGCTGAAAGAGGTTGATTACCTGGTACTTGATGATTTAGGCATAAAATCGGACAACGCTAGTAGTAAAGGTAAATCAGTCTGGGAAGAAGAGTTTATTTTTGATATTCTCAGTAATCGAGATAAAACCATTATTACTACAAATCTAAGCAGCTCAGAAATTTCTAGCTTGTATAGTGAGCGAGTGGCCAGCCGTGTCAGAACTGGCTTAGAGGGTAACTTTTTCAAGTCATTTACTATCAAAGATAAGCGATACTCAATCAGTAGCTTAAAGGCTAAAGCCGCTCAAAATTGAGCAGGATTAAAAGGGTGAGAAATTGCAATGTAGTCTTTAATATGATAGAATACAGTTGGATTACCTAGATGATACCATCTAGTGCAAAGTACGGCAGGTAGCTCCTGCCTCGGTCACAGCTGTACAATAATTGTGCAGCTTTTTTCATTACACAAACAAAAAAAGTCCCACGCTCTCAAACTTTGGCGAGTCTGAGCGTGAGGCTGGTAGTTACAAGAATGGAACTTAAAAAAGCTCAAAAATGAGTTAAAGTACACTAAAAAGGGTAGTAAAAAGCGTTGAATAGTTGAAAATATCAGTTATATCAACGCTTTAGGACTACTGAGATTACAATAAGTTCATATATTTCAAGTAAAGGAGTAATCAAAATGACAAACTACAAAGAAAAACACCGTTTCAGTTATAAATTTGAAAATACTGAACATGCAAAGGCAAACAAAATAGCTGATGTGGCAAGTATTGCCATTCATGGTTATTTCATGGGTACTGGAGAAAGTCCAGTAACAGAAACAACTATTAGTGGAGATGGGACTATCACAGTAGATTATCAAGGTAGAACAGCAATGGGGGAAGCCCTGAAACGTATCTGTTTAGGTTTTGCTAATTACTATGAACAGGATACAGAGGGAGAGGAGGTTTAGTATGATACAAAAGACAGAACAGCTTAAAGATTTGCTTGATAGAGGCTTTGTATTATTCTCAAAAAATGGTAAAATAGAGGCAGAGGCTCCCCCAACCTTTGGGAGTGTGGCCTTGCATTTTCAAGATGGAAGATTTTCATACTTGCAACGAAGTGAAACAAAAAAATAGAGTCTATCGGAACAACCGAGGGCGCTGATTAAGCTATCTAGCTTTTTCGGTGTCCTTTTTGTTTTGGTGTTAGGAGTGGATATGATACAAAAATCCTTATGGGTTGATACGAGCAGAAAAAACAGTTTTAAAAATGGGATACCGTAGCATGACGATACTTGTAAACGATTGAAAGAATTAGAAAGAGGAAAAAGAATGAACAAGAAAACAATTATTACTAAGATGGTAGCGTTGAAAGGTGCTATTTCTAACTTATATGGAAAAATCGAAGAAATACAGAATAATCAATTTTTAAGCGCTGAGGGGAAAGAGAATGAACTTGAAACCCTTAAATTCAAATACGAAGCTTGGTATGCTAGTTATTATGACGATCTGAAGAAAATTGCAGACAACCTACTACCAGATAAAGAGGCTAAGAGAGCCGAAGCGGAAGTAAAAGCGTTGACTGATTCTGGTTACCAAGTAGCAGTGCAAAATGCCGTAAAACTTTTTGAAAGTGGCTCTTTGGCCGTATCCACTGGAAAAGCACTAATAGACCATTACAAAGACGATCGCACAACTTTAGAACTTTTCAGAAATGCTTTAGGAGGTATTTTTGGTAATGGCAACCCAAACAGTGCAGAGTTAGCACAGTATATCCCAGCGGACAATAGCAATCGGACAAAAGACTTGTTGAATAAGTTTGCTAGAGCAGTCGATGAGCTGAATTATGAGAGATTGATGTCTGATCATGGATTTGTAATGCAGAGAGTTGAGGGAGCTATAACTTTCTTAGAATCTGATTACCTAGACGACAACATGGACGCAATACTTTAATTGAGTGTGCAGAGGGGAGCAATCCCCTTTTAGTATGTAACCCAATCAATTTGGTTTTTTTACATGATAATTTGTAGTAGTGTGCAGTTTACAAAACAAATAAATACTACATATTTGACGGTTTGAACTTTGAAATAATTCAGTTATATCAAGACTTCTTACTGATTCGAGCGCTCCAAAAAGGGTGAGGTAAGGGTTAGGTTGCGTATTAAAAGAGTACAAGGTTAGTACAAGGTAGCATAGATCAAAAACCCTAAGATTACCCTAAGGTCTTGATATTTTTTAGAGTCGTAGAATGTAAAGGTTTTGACAAGGTATCGACACTTTTAGAACCATAGAACGGTAAGATTTTGGTAAGGTATCGAACCTTTCCAATGGTGAGGTTTTGGTTAGGTAGTGGCCAAAAAAATGCCTTAAAAATAGGGGGATAATAAGCTGTTGAACTCCGAGCGAACGCCGAGAAAATAGCTCTTGAACAGAGAACGAACAGAGAAGATTATATAGCTTGAACCTCGAGCGAAGCCCGAGAAAGTGGGGTCTATCCCCTTATCATTTATCAAGGAGATAAGAGAGATAAAAACATCCCTTAATTGCTTATCAAATGGTATGGAGAATAGGCTTGAAGCTAGAGCGAACCTAGAGAAAACGCAAAAAAAGCCAGCACAAAGCTGACTCCTTTATGAATTATTCCTTAAAACTATTGTATCATAAAGGAGGCTAAGGTATGACACCAGAGCAGGTAAAAGAAAAACTAGAGGGCGTCAAGTGGATAAACAAGGAGATCAAAGGCTTATATTTGGAATTGGAAGCCCTGGAAGGTGGTATTATCCAAAAGCCAACACTAAGCCATAGCAGGGTGCAGACAAGCAGAGAGAACAAGACAGAGAACAATCTTATAAGTGTTCTGAAGCTAAAAGAGGATACGCTCCAGAGAATTGAGCGCCTTACTGAGGAAAGAATGGCAATATCTGGGCTAATCGATAAGCTAGCCAATCCGCTTGAGCGTTCTGTCCTAAGACTTTTTTACTTGAATGATCTCGACGTCTGGGGAGTTGCTGAAGAATTAGGTAAATCTAAAGCCTCGATATATCGGGCAAAGAAGGCAGCTATAGAACACTTGGCAGGTATGGTAAATGGGGATTGATTTAACCTTACCACAGAGACTAGTGCGTATAGGGTGCCCTAGGCTTCATATTTGCCCCTGTTTCGCTTTGTTTCGGACTGGACGATAAATTATTACGGATAAACTAAAAGCCCTTAGAAACAAATCTGGGGGCTTTTGTGAGATAAAAAAGAAGCATGACTCTCCCACAGCTCTAAGGCTTTTTGGGCGGGAAAACCATGCTTCTTTCTTGACTTAATTATACATCTTCTTGATTTTAAAATCAAATAAAGGTGACCCACCGCCTCCACAGCAAGCTGCTTCATGGGCGTTAGACCACCTTTACCTTAACTTAATTATAACTCAAAAAAATTTCTAGTACAAGTATAATCAGAGGTTAGCGATTATAAAAAATAGAGGCGTCCCACCTCCTACTGCAGAATGAACTGTTTCAAGGGGAGATGGAAAACCTCTATTCGTTGATTTAATTATAACCTAAAAAACTTTTAAATACAAGGATATTGTAAAAGCATAGAATGTTAAAAGAAAATAATAGGGAGGTCAAAGCTTACCATTTACAGAATAAAAAAAGCTGATATAAAAAACATTGCTAAGACTATAAAAGTTTTTAAAAAAAATTTTAACACAATATGTAGTTTTTTTATGAAATATTATATGAAACTGTATGATTTTTGCTATATATTGTGTTTTTGCCTGAAATTAGCTGTTTGACAAGGAAATTGATTTACGATAGAATGTTATTAAAAAAGATGGAGGTGTTAATATGGCTACAACTAGTTTTACAAAGAACTTTTGTGTATCAGCAGAAAAGTCTGCAGAGTTTGTAACTCATATGACTAGAAATACTAGACAAGTTTTACCAAAAGGATTTAATTCTAAATATGAGCACCCAAATCACCATCAGGAAGCGTTGAAAAGGATTTTTGGTAAGTGAAAGAGTATATCATATTTTCTTTAGGAGATTTAATAAAAGGTGGCTATACCGAAGAGGATTTGTCACCTTTTTTCAATGATTTTACCTGTGAACGAGAAAAAGATCTTGAAATGTTTTTGAGAAATAAAGCTATCACATATGACAATAGCAATTTGGGGAAAACAAGTTTAATTATTGATAAAAGTAGATTTGAAGACGGAAAGCTGGATATTATGGCTTTTTTTACAATTGGTCAAACCTCAGTTGATATTGGTGAGCTATCAAAAAACAAGAAAAAGAAACTTCTTGGTTCAGTACCTGGCAGAGACAAATTATTATCTTATCAAGCATACTTAATAGGTCAATTGGGAAGGTCGGATAAGTATACAACGGATGATATTAGCGGGGAAGCGATATTAAATGAGTGCTATGCAGAAATAAGAAAAGTTCAAAGGGTGGTCGGAGGACGTCTATTATTATTAGAATGTCGTGAACACATGTATGGGAAGTTTTACCAAAAAAAAGGGTTTGAAAAACTTACTGAATCTCCTGATGAACAAGGATTATATACACTCTACAGACGTCTAAAATTTGATGATTAAAAAGGCAACCGCTAGGTTGCCTTTTTACTTGCTTACTGAACTCATCAATTTAAGTCCCCTTTTTGTTACCCTTTATGTTTTCTTAGCTTATTTAAATTTAATAGTTTTTGAGAAAATCAAGTTAGATTTAGAGCAGGCTTAGGCCTACTTTTCTCTATCTAAATCTAGCAAGATAACAAAATGCTTTAATTTTAAGAAATATCTTACAGAAAGCCTACAACAGTGGGCTTTTTGCTTTGTCTTAAAAGGGTGAGTTGGAGATTCGGTTGGTATGTGGAGGATTATTTTTACTCATGGAGAATGTTTCAAGTTTTAGTGTAAAGAAATCACCCCTTTTAGGCGACTTTTCCCCTCATTTTCTGCTTTTATGCTAAAATAGATTTATAAAATTGAAAATAAGGGATATTTATGAAATCAGGTAATGTATTTTTAAAAGGCTGCCTTTATTTCTGGGGAGTATTGATTTTCTTTAGTATCTTAGCTGAATATTCTTTCCCCTTGGCTATCTGTAGTTTAATTGGTTTCGGTGCTTATGCACTTTACCGACGCAGGAGTGGTAATCGCTCTGTAGAGGATCAGATTGAACTCTTAAAAGCTCGAATTCGTCAGACTGATAAAGATATTCAGCAGTTAGAGGAGACCCTGTCTGAGAAAGGCTCAGCAGTCTACAAAAGTCGGTCCAAGCAGGTACTGCTTGAACTGAGTGAAATTCATCAGAAAGCCGAACAACTTAAATCTTATATTGGTGATTCCGTTTATAGTCGTATTGATAAGAAAGTTCGCTCAGTAAGAGCAACTATCAGTGTTCAGCTAGAGCGTTTGGAAAGAGACAGTCAGATAGATATTGAAAATATGGAGCCCGAGGAAGTGGCACCAGAATTGGCTCAGACGCTTGCTAATATCGCGTGTGACCATCAGGAAATAATAGATAAAATAGAGGCATCTAACTTTGGAGACAAGGAAGAATTGGCGACCATTCATAATCTAAAGATGGAAAAATTCCAGACCGTTTTAGAGGGTTATTTAAAGATTAAGGCAAATCCTAAGAACTATAATCGATCTGAGGAACGCTTGGAACAAGCTAGAGTAGCCATTGAACAATTTGATCTTGAGCTAGACCAAGTTTTGAGAGAGCTCAATGAAACAGATATGCGCGATTTTGATATTAGCTTGCGTATCTTGGGCAAAGATCGCAAAGAATAGGGTAGACACAAAGGAGTAACCATGACAGAATTTAATTTTGATATTGATCAGATTGCCAGTAATACAGTGACCAAAGTGGACAAAACCACTGAAATCATCGGGACCAACACAGGCTCAGCCCAGACCATCACCTTTCTTGAAAAGCTAAGTCCTGAACAGCAAGAGGGAATCAAGGCGCGCGTGCCCCAGTTGGTAGATCAGTTTGTTACAGACCAGAATGCTCTCTTGGACTTTGGTCAATCAGCTGTGGAAGATGTCAATAGTGCGGTGAACCGTATCTTGACCGAGCAGAAGAAACTGCAAATTCCGCAGGTGGATGATCTCCTAAAAAATACTAACCGCGAACTCCAGGGTTTTGTAACCAAATACAAAAATGCTGAAATTGCAGAATTGGAAGAAAAGCCTAACTTTTTGCAACGATTGTTTAACAAGAGCAAGAATACGCTACAAGAATTTTACTTTGACTCAAAAACAGTGGAGCAAAAGCTAGATGGTATGGCTGCCGCAGTGGTCAAGCAAGAAGATGTGCTTGCTCGAAATATTGTTTCTGCGGAGATGTTGATTGAGGACAATACCAAATCCATTGAAAATCTAGTCGGTGTGATTTCATTCATCGAGGCCAGTCAGGCAGAAGCTGGGAATCGCGCTGCAGAATTGAAGGCTCAAGTTGATCAATTAGATGCAACAACGGTAGAATACCAGACGAAGTCTCAGGAATTAGCTCGTATGGCAGAAGTGGTCAATACACTGGAACAACAACATACAGAGTATGTCAGTCGCCTTTACGTAGCTTGGACGACGACTCCGCAAATGCGTAATCTCGTCAAAGTTTCATCAGACATGCGCCAAAAATTGGGCATGCTTCGCCGCAATACCATTCCAACAATGAAACTCTCGATTGCCCAACTTGGTATTTTGCAACAATCAATCAAATCAGGTGCCGTGGCGGATGCCATTGTCAATGCCAACAATGCAGCCCTTCAGATGCTAGCTGAAACTAGTAAGGAAGTGATTCCGCAGATAGAGAAAATTGCCCAAAGTCCAACAGTAGCTGTCGAATCGGTGACCAAGCTAGCTGAAAGTCTTGTCGCTCAAAATCAAGGCATCGTTGCTGCCATTGAGTTGGGACGCCAGAAACGTGCTCAACTAGAAACAACCATCGTTGAGTCAGCTGCAGTCATTAACGATTCTGTTAAACTTCGCGATGAAAAAATTATTCAAGCCCTTCTGGACCAAGGAAAGGCCGCTCAGAAAGAAGTACAAGAATAACAGAGATGTGGACAAGACCAGTAGATGGGAGTCAAGATAAGAGGATAATGTTTAGGTAAATAAAGGGGCTTCTTGTGCCCTCTAGTGGCTGCTCGACTCCTCAGAGTACTGGTGGGTGTATGTTGCGAATCTATTAATCTGTTTTTCCGTTTCATTCTGGTCATTTACTAAGGATGACCCTATATAAAAAATACTCCTCAACCTAGTTTACTAGTGTTAGGAGTATTTTTATATGATTAGAGCTGGCTAATGATATCATCAATGGTATGGGCAATCCAGTCAGGTTGATAGCTTAGTAAATCAGCCTCTTCTCCAAATCCCCAAGTAACAGCGAACTTTTTAATGCTAGTTTCTTGGGCTCCAATCATATCAAACTTGGTGTCGCCAATGATGAGAACTTGGTCTGCAGGGAGTTGATGTGTCTGCAAGGCATAACGGATGACATCCGCCTTGTGTGGTGTTTCAGGACTAGAACCATAAATGCCATCAAAGAAATGATGAATTCCCAGATTTTTAGTCATATCATGAGCAGTAGGAGTATTCTTTGTTGTGGTGATATAGAGAGGATAGATTTGCGAGAGTTCTTGAAGCAATTCCGTCATTCGGGGGAAGAGCTGCGCTTCGTGGATCCCTTTTTCCTTGTAGTAAGAGCGGTATATCTGGACGGCCTCTGAGATTTGTTCCTTGGGAAGACATGTTGCAAAACTACTTTCAAGGGGTGGTCCCATGAAACCACGAATGGTTTTGGCATCAGGGCTAGGTACTCCTAGTTGTTCAAAGGTGTAGGTGAAGGCATTGTGGATCCCGGTGGAACTGTCAACCAGGGTTCCGTCTAGATCAAAAAAGATTGCTGAGATAGAGGGCATAGTTTCTCCTAATAGATATAGATAAGCTTATTCTCCGAAGATTTCTTTTTGTAGGCGACGACCAGTAGGTGTAGCGGCGAGTCCACCCTCAGCCGTTTCACGAAGGGCAGTTGGAAGACTTGATCCGACTTGGTACATGGCATCGATGACTTCGTCAACAGGGATCTTAGACTCGATACCTGCCAAGGCCATATCTGCCGCTATAAAGGCAAAGCTAGCCCCCATAGCATTTCGTTTGACACAGGGGACTTCAACCAAACCAGCAACAGGGTCACAGATGAGGCCCAGCATATTTTTAATGACAAAGGCAATGGCTTGACTAGCCTGATAGGGGCTTCCGCCTGCAGCCAAGGTCAAGGCTGCGGCACTCATGGCAGAGGCAGAGCCAACTTCGGCCTGGCAGCCACCTTCAGCACCTGAGATAGAGGCATTGTTTGCGATGACTAGTCCAAAGGCACCCGCAGCAAAGAGGAAATCCAGCTGTTCTTCGTGACTGAGGTCTAGTTTTTGGATAGCAGCAGTGAGAACGGCTGGCAAACAACCAGCACTTCCTGCGGTTGGAGTAGCGCAGACCAAGCCCATCTTCGCATTGTGTTCATTGACCGCGATGGCATTTCGGGCTGCTGATAGGATGGTAAAGTCCGACAAGGCCTTGCCACTTTTGAGATGGCGGTCTAGTTTGGCCGCGTCTCCGCCCGTTAGGCCACTACGGGATTTATTTTCACTGAGACCGAGCTCGACAGAGGCTTTCATGACTTCTAGATTGCGTTCCATGAGAAGGAGAACTTCTGGCCGTTCTCGACCGGTTAATTGATATTCTGTCGCAATCATGAGTTCTGCGACATTTCCTTGGAAGTCTAGATCCGCCTGCTCAACCAATTCTTTGATAGAATAAAACATGTTTCCTCCTACTTAAAGAAATTGACATTGTGGAGATGAGGGATTTTTCGGATTTCTTCAATCGCCTCTTCGCAACTTCGACTATCAACTTCGATAATCATGATGGCTTTTTCTCCAGCTTTTTCTCGAGTCACATTCATCTGCGCGATGTTGATATCGAAACGAGAGAGGGCTTCAGTAACATGGGCAATCATACCTGGAACATCTTGATGAACGATGATGATGGTTGGTGTGTTCATATTGAGAGAGACAGCAAAGCCGTTAAGCTCCGTAACTTGGATATTTCCCCCACCGATGGAAATTCCTGTCACACTGATGGACTTGTGTTCATTTTTCACAGTAATTTTAGTGGTATTAGGATGAGGAGCGTTGCTATCTTTCTGAATGGTCCAGACAATCTTGATACCACGTTTATGGGCAATCTCGAGACTATTTGGAATGTCAGGATCGTCCGTATCCATACCTAAAATACCCGCAACGAGAGCAAGGTCTGTCCCGTGACCACGGTAGGTCTTGGCAAATGAATTAAATAATTGGAATTCGACTTCTGTTGGCGTATCGTCAAAGATGGAGGAGACGATTTTCCCAATACGAACAGCTCCAGCAGTATGGCTACTTGATGGGCCAATCATGACTGGTCCGATAATATCAAAGACAGATTGAAAACGAAGTGATTGCATCTGTTTCCCCTTACAAAGATTCTTATATCTATTATATCAAAGAATGAAGTTCTGTGCTTATTTCCCTTATAAAACTGAAAAAATGGATAGAAATGGTATAAAATTTGGCCTTTTATGACAAAAATATCAATGTTTCAGTAAATATAAAATATTTTTGTAATATTTCTACACAAAATCGTTAAGAAACGGTAATATTCAAACGGTATGATAGAAGCATAGTAAAAAGGAGAATTTTCAGAAATGACATTAACAACTAAAAAAATCAAATCAACTCTTGCAGGAGTAGCAACATTACTTGCTTTCTTTGCGCCTGTACTTGCTTTCTTTGCGCCTGTACTTGCTTCTGCGCAAGAAACTGTAACTTATACAGTTAAACCAGGTGATACTCTTTCAGAAATCGCTGAGAAGTACAACACTACTGTTGAAAAATTGGCAGAAAAAAACAATATCAAAGATATTCACCTTATCTATGTGGATCAAGTTTTGGTTATCGAAGGAACAGCTTCATCGACAGCAACTGCAACTTCTGCAACAACCTATGAAGCACCAGTTGCTACAGAAGAAACAAGCGAAGCTACAACTTATGAAGAAGTTGCTGAAACAACAACTTACGAAGCACCAGCTGCTACAGCCAGCACTTCTTATGAAGAAGAAAGTTACACAGCTTCAACTGTAAGTGGCTCTGAAGCAGAAGCCAAAGAATGGATCGCTCAAAAAGAATCAGGCGGTAGCTACACAGCTACAAACGGACGTTATATCGGACGTTACCAATTGACAGATTCATACTTGAACGGCGACTACTCAGCTGAAAACCAAGAACGTGTAGCAGATGCTTACGTTTCAGGACGTTACGGTTCATGGACAGCTGCCAAGAACTTCTGGCTTAACAACGGTTGGTATTAAGAATTAGCTAACAGAAAAATATGTAAAAGTCGAGGAAATCCCTCGACTTTTTGTATGCTTTTCTACATGTGTTCTCATCCCTCCCTTGTCTTCTTCTTTAAAGCATGCTATAATGAATCTTGCTCAAGCGACCTTCAATCGTTGAAGCACACACGACCTTCAATCGTGAATAAACGAATAGATGGGAGACTTACCATGAGTGATAACTCTAAAACACGTGTTGTCGTGGGGATGAGTGGTGGTGTTGATTCGTCGGTGACGGCTCTCTTGCTCAAGGAGCAGGGCTACGATGTGATCGGTATCTTCATGAAGAACTGGGATGACACAGATGAAAACGGCGTCTGTACGGCGACCGAAGATTACAAGGATGTGGCTACGGTGGCAGACCAGATCGGCATTCCTTACTACTCTGTTAATTTTGAAAAAGAGTATTGGGATCGCGTTTTTGAGTATTTTCTAGCGGAATACCGTGCAGGGCGCACGCCAAATCCAGATGTTATGTGTAACAAGGAAATCAAGTTCAAGGCCTTTCTGGACTATGCCATGACCTTGGGAGCAGACTATGTAGCGACGGGGCATTATGCTCGAGTGGCGCGTGATGAGGATGGCATCGTTCACATGCTTCGTGGCGTGGACAATGGCAAGGACCAGACCTATTTTCTCAGCCAGCTTTCTCAAGAACAACTCCAAAAAACTATGTTCCCGTTGGGACATTTGGAAAAGCCTGAAGTTCGCAGACTAGCAGAAGAGGCAGGCCTCGCGACTGCCAAGAAGAAAGATTCGACAGGGATTTGCTTCATCGGAGAAAAGAACTTTAAAAACTTTCTCAGCAACTACCTACCAGCTCAGCCTGGTCGTATGATGACTGTGGATGGACGCGATATGGGTGAGCATGCAGGTCTTATGTATTATACGATTGGTCAGCGTGGTGGTCTCGGTATCGGTGGACAACACGGTGGTGACAATGCCCCTTGGTTCGTTGTTGGAAAAGACCTGAGCAAGAACATCCTCTATGTCGGACAAGGATTCTACCATGATTCGCTCATGTCAACAAGCCTAGAGGCTAGTCAGGTTCACTTTACTCGTGACATGCCAGAAGAGTTTACGCTAGAATGTACGGCTAAATTCCGCTACCGTCAGCCTGATTCTAAGGTGACAGTACATGTCAAAGGAGACAAGGCAGAGGTCATCTTTGCGGAACCACAACGCGCCATCACACCAGGACAGGCAGTTGTCTTTTACGATGGCGAAGAGTGTCTAGGTGGCGGTTTGATTGACAATGCCTACCGCGATGGACAAGTTTGTCAGTACATTTAGATTGACAAATTTTCTCAATTTGCTACAATAATAAAAGCAATAGAAATGATGGTCAAAGCTCATGGATGTTGCAGGCTTTTTGTCCTGCACTTCTTTGGAGTTTTGACTGTTTTTGTGTCGTTTAATGGAAAGGACAAAAATGACTCAACAAGACTTTCGGACAAAAGTGGAAAATACTGTTTTTGGTGTTCGGGCGACAGCCTTGATTCTCCAAAATGGCAGGATCCTAGTCACCAAAGATAAGGGAAAGTATTACACTATTGGCGGTGCGATTCAAGTCAATGAAAGTACGGAAGATGCGGTAGTCCGTGAAGTGAAGGAAGAACTGGGTGTCAAAGCTCAAGCTGGGCAGCTAGTTTTTGTAGTTGAAAATCGCTTTGAACAGAACGGTGTTTCCTATCACAATATCGAGTTTCATTATTTGGTGAACTTACTTGAGGATGCCCCATTGACCATGCAGGAAGATGAGAAAACACTGCCCTGTGAGTGGATTGACTTGGATAAGCTCCAGAATATCCAGCTAGTTCCAACCTTTTTAAAAACAGCCCTACCAGATTGGGACGGCCAACTAAGACACATTCATCTTGAAGAATAGGAGAGAAAATGACTTATAATTTTACAGAAGAATACGATATTATTGTAATCGGTGCGGGACACGCTGGGGTAGAGGCATCCCTAGCAGCTAGCCGTATGGGCTGTAAGGTCTTGCTTGCGACCATTAACATCGAAATGCTGGCTTTCATGCCTTGTAACCCTTCTATCGGTGGTTCTGCCAAGGGGATTGTCGTGCGTGAAGTGGACGCCCTTGGTGGTGAAATGGCCAAGAATATTGACAAGACTTACATCCAGATGAAGATGCTCAACACTGGGAAAGGTCCAGCTGTGCGTGCCCTTCGTGCGCAAGCTGACAAGGAGCTTTACTCTAAAGAAATGCGCAAGACAGTTGAAAATCAAGAAAATTTGACCCTTCGTCAAACCATGATTGATGAGATTTTGGTCGAAGATGGAAAGGTTGTTGGTGTTCGTACAGCGACCCATCAAGAGTATGCTGCCAAGGCTGTTATCGTGACGACAGGGACTGCCCTCCGTGGGGAAATCATCATCGGAGATCTCAAGTACTCGTCAGGTCCTAACCACAGTCTAGCTTCGATTAACCTAGCTGATAATCTCAAGGAACTTGGGCTCGAAATCGGCCGTTTCAAGACAGGAACTCCTCCACGTGTCAAGGCTTCCTCTATCAACTACGATGTGACAGAGATTCAGCCAGGGGACGAAGCGCCTAATCACTTCTCATACACTTCACGTGATGAGGATTATGTCAAAGACCAAGTTCCATGCTGGTTGACCTATACCAATGGTACCAGTCATGAGATTATCCAAAACAACCTCCATCGTGCGCCTATGTTTACAGGTGTAGTTAAGGGTGTAGGTCCTCGTTACTGTCCATCGATTGAGGATAAGATTGTGCGCTTTGCAGACAAGGAACGTCACCAACTATTTCTAGAACCAGAAGGGCGTGACACTGAGGAAGTATACGTTCAAGGTTTATCAACCAGCCTGCCTGAGGATGTCCAACGTGATTTGGTTCATTCCATTAAAGGTCTGGAAAATGCAGAGATGATGCGAACTGGTTATGCCATTGAGTATGACATGGTCTTGCCTCATCAGTTGCGTGCGACTCTGGAAACTAAGAAAATCTCAGGACTTTTCACAGCTGGTCAGACAAATGGAACGTCAGGTTACGAAGAAGCTGCTGGCCAAGGGATTATCGCTGGTATCAATGCGGCTCTGAAAATCCAAGGCAAGCCAGAGTTGATTTTGAAGCGCAGTGACGGTTATATCGGGGTAATGATTGACGACTTGGTGACCAAGGGAACTATTGAACCCTATCGTCTCTTGACCAGTCGTGCTGAATACCGTCTCATTCTCCGTCATGACAATGCCGATATGCGTTTGACCGAGATGGGGCGCGAGATTGGACTTGTAGATGATGAACGCTGGGCTCGTTTTGAAATCAAGAAGAATCAATTTCACAATGAGATGAAGCGCCTAGATAGCATCAAACTTAAGCCAGTCAAGGAAACCAATGCCAAGGTTGAGGAGATGGGCTTCAAGCCGTTGACAGATGCAGTGACAGCCAAAGAATTCCTTCGCCGTCCAGAAGTTTCTTATCAGGATGTGGTCGCCTTTATCGGGCCTGCAGCAGAGGACTTGGATGACAAGATTATCGAATTGATTGAAACAGAAATCAAGTACGAAGGCTATATTTCCAAAGCCATGGATCAGGTTGCCAAGATGAAACGAATGGAAGAAAAACGCATTCCAGCCAATATTGATTGGGATGACATTGATTCTATCGCAACAGAAGCTCGCCAGAAGTTCAAACTCATCAATCCAGAAACCATCGGCCAAGCTAGCCGTATTTCGGGAGTAAACCCAGCAGATATTTCTATTTTGATGGTGTATCTTGAAGGTAAAAATCGTAGTATTTCTAAAAATCAAGAAAAGAAAGCATAGAAAAAACAGCTCCGAAGACGGGGCTGTTTTGTTGACTTGTACTCAATGAAAATCAAAGAGCAAACTAGGAAGTTAGCCGTAGGTTGCTCAAAGCACTGCTTTGAGGTTGTAGATAGAACTGACGAAGTCAGTAACATATATACGACAAGGCGAAGCTGACATGGTTTGAATTTGATTTTCGAAGAGTATTATTCTTCATCTGGTGTGAGGATCATAGGGATAATAATCGGCTCACGTTCGGTGTTTTCATAGAGGAAAGGACGAATGGCGTTGACAATGGCGCCATTGACAGATTGCACGCTGGCATCTTTGTTCTTCAGCGCGATACGAATTGCATTGAAGAGGATACGCTGGCTTTGGCGAATCAAGTCTCCAGATTCCCTCATGTAGACAAAGCCTCGGCTGAGAATATCTGGACCAGACAAGATCATTTTAGACTTGAAGTCAACAGTAGCGACTGCTAGAACGACACCGTCTTCAGATAGATCACGACGATCTTTGAGGACAGCCGCACCGATTTCGCCGATACGATTTCCATCGACATAGATGTCTTGGGCATTGAAGTGACCTGCGATACGGGCTGAGTTAGCAGTAAGGGCAAGCACATCACCATTGCTCATGATAAAGATATTGTCCTTCTCGACACCCGTATCCACCGCTAGTCCAGCGTGGACTTTTTGCATGCGGTATTCACCGTGGACAGGCATGAAGTATTTTGGCTTAATCAAGCGGAGCATGAGTTTTTGCTCTTGCTGACCACCGTGTCCAGATGTATGGATATTGTTCACTTTACCGTGGATAACTTCGACACCAGCTTCAGAAATGATGTTGATCAGCTTGTTGACACTAGTAGTGTTTCCAGGGATTGGGCTTGAAGAGAAGATAACCGTATCGCCGGGTTGGAGTTGCACCTGACGGTGGGTTCCGTTGGCGATACGAGAGAGGGCCGCCATAGGTTCACCCTGACTACCTGTACAGAGGATAAGAACCTCGCCTGCAGGGTAGTCTTTGATTTCATTTGGCTCGATAAAGGTTCCCTTAGGAGCTTTGATGTAGCCAAGATCGATTCCGTTGACAATGGCCTTTTCCATCGAACGACCAAAGACAGCGATCTTGCGCCCAGTCTTAACAGCAGCTTCTGTTGCTTGCTGGAGACGGAAGATATTTGAGGCAAAGGATGCAAAGATGATACGTCCTTCAATGCCTTGGATAATCTTCATGATGGACTGGCCAACGACTTTTTCAGAGTTGGTAAAGGTTGGCACTTCTGCATTTGTTGAGTCAGACAGGAGACAGAGCACGCCTTCTTCACCAAGGGCAGCCATACGGTGCAAGTCCGCAGGTTCTCCAACTGGAGTAAAGTCAAACTTAAAGTCACCCGTACAGACTATTTTCCCTTGAGGAGTATGAATGACAATTCCCAAAGGCTCTGGAATAGAGTGAGTCGTTCTAAAGAAAGTTGCCTTGAGATTTTTAAAGGTCAACTCAGTGTTGTGGTTGATTTCGTAAAGTTTGGCGTTGCGCAAGAGGCCGTGTTCTTCGAGCTTCCCACGGATCAAAGCCAAGGCAAGCGGTCCAGCATAGATAGGGACATTTGCTTGCTTGAGCAGGAATGGAATCCCACCGATGTGGTCCTCGTGTCCGTGTGTGATTAAGACAGCCTTGACGCGGTCGATATTGTCCACGATGTAAGAGTAATCAGGAATGACATAGTCGATACCCAGCAAGTCATCTTCCGGGAATTTAATCCCAGCATCGACGATGATAATTTCATCTTGGTATTCAATTCCGTATGTGTTTTTCCCGATTTCTCCCAGACCACCGATAGCAAAAACGCCGACTTCTTCAGGTTTAAGAGTGTAGGCCATATTAGAACTCCGTGATTTCGAAGGCGCCAGTTTCTTTTTCGTAATCTAGCAATTTGTCAGACAAGAGTTCGATATACTCGATATTGTACTCTGGGCGATTTTCTTCGACAAGTTGGCGAGCAGCGATACGACCCTCAAGTTCTGAGCTAGCATCGATGTCTAGGTAAAGTGCGCGTGTTGTTTCACGACGTGGGCTACGTTCTTTTGTTTCTTGATAAAAAACTTTGTAAATCATATAGTTCCTTTCTATTTACAGGTCAGCTTATTCCAAACTTTTAGCAGATATTTGCTTGATTTCATTCCATTTTGTGTCTAGATTGACCTTGATTCGTTACAATTATTTCAATTATACCACAAAATGAAAAATTAGTAAAAGACGGAAAATAAGAAAGTCGGGAGGGGAAGAGGAAGCAAAAGACAGGTAGGATTTGGTCGGAGAGCGCTTAGGTGTTATAATTAAAGGGGGAATCTAAAGAGATAGTAGATTTAAGGAAGAATATAGTTCTAGTTTCATTAATCGTTGGAGTAGATGGTTGGGACAGAATGGTATCTTTGAAAAAAGAAAAAGCTCTTGAGAAATCTCAAGAGCAAATAAAAAAGCTGAGACAAAACTCGGGGATTTTCCTGGAGCAGTCCAGGTGGCAGCACCTCTACCTGAAGCGAATGCATCGCAACCTTTGAATGACTTGTCACCAAATCAAACTCGATCTCAGCCTTTACTTAATTCTATCATCTATGAGGCTAAGAAGTCAATCTATAAGTATAACGATGTAGAAATAGCAAGATGGAGTGGAGTGCTTACTAAAAGGCAAAGACAAGCACTTAATTTAAGAGTAAGCAAAAAGAGAGGACCAATGGTAGTCAGGGGTCTTTACAGCTCAAAGCTGAAGGCAGTCCCACACCCGTACCAGAAGTTGGTACCTTTGAACGCTCTGTTACCAGTCGCCCTACGTTATCCTCTCAATATTTATATTTTACTATAACTTACTGAGGGAATCAACTTTAAAAACATCAAAAAGCTCCTGACCGAAGTCAAGAGCCATCTAACACTGGGGGCGAACTAATCAATCGCAATTCCAGTTCTTTAGAAACCAAAGTTTCAGGGATAGCACCGCAACCCGAAGAGTCAACGACTCAACCTGATTTTCCTACCAGTGTTGAATTATATTTTAACATTGATAGAACAACATTGTCAACAGTTTATATAAAATAGGAATATCCAAAGGAGGATTAAGAATGTTTAGTTTGTTTGAATTTGCAGTAGGGGTTCGCCTCTTGATGTTTGTAGTCTTTGTAGCTTGTGTCTATGGGGGGAATGCCCTGTTTGTGCATCTGGAACACCGCAAAACAAAGTTCCTTTGGAAGCTTGCTTTTGTGACGCTCTATTCAATTTTTCTCCTCCTGGTCACCTATGTTGTCTGGCTCGTTTTCTACTTTGGTTTAAACGCTTAAAGTCAATTATTTCTCTAGATATACAGAAAATCCACCTCGTCTTGATAGATGGGATGGATTTTTCTATTCTTAGATGGGCTCTTTATTGTTACGATGATGATTCCTCGCATCGAAAATCGAGTTGAAACATAAAAAGAAAACAATACAAACCGATAAATCAACTGGTAAGGAGATCCTAGTTATGTTTAAATCATTTAGAAGATAGAGCAGGCTATAGTCGAATAAGAGAAAAAAGTTTACCCTTCTAAAAATGTAATTTCTATCTAGCATGACTGATCCAAACTTCCTACGAAGAACCTTTCAATTTCCTTGTTCACTTTTCTATTCAAAAAAGCTACAACTTTTTTGAATTTTTTGTGCAGGATTGCTTGTCTAAGTGGCAGGCTCTTTTGTTTCAAGGCAAAGAAAATTCCAATGCGCTGGCTTTTGTAGTATAATAGTAAGCAGACAAAAAGATAGGAATGTGTTATGAAAGTATTAGCTTTTGATACGTCCAGCAAGGCTCTTTCTCTAGCTATTTTAGAGGACAAGCAGGTTCTTGCCGAGACCATAATCAATATCAAGAAAAATCACAGTATTACCCTCATGCCTGCCATCGATTTTTTGATGGCAAGTTTGGATTGGACCCCCAAGGATTTGGACCGAATCGTGGTGGCGGAAGGGCCAGGTAGCTACACAGGCTTGCGAATTGCGGTAGCAACTGCCAAGACCTTGGCTCATACCCTGAACATTGAGTTGGTTGGTATGTCAAGTCTCTTGGCTCTGGTGCCACGCCAACAAGAAGGCTTGGTTGTACCTTTGATGGATGCGCGTCGCAACAATGTTTACGCAGGATTTTATGAAAATGCCAAACCTGTCATGGCAGAAGCACACCTGTCCTTTGCGGAAGTGTTAGAAAAAGTCAAGGATGCTGAACAGGTGACCTTTGTTGGAGAAGTTAGAGCCTTTGTGGAGCAGATCCAAGAACACTTGCCACAAGCTAACTATCAAGAGACCTTGTCAAATGCAGCTAATCTAGCTTTGTGGGCATGGGACAAGGAAGCAGACTCCTTGCACGACTTTGTGCCAAATTACCTCAAGCGTGTTGAAGCCGAGGAAAACTGGCTCAAGAACCATACCGAGTCTGGCGAGTCTTACATCAAACGCCTATGATTGAAATCAAACGAATTCAACAGCAACCTGCCCTAGCTCAAGCCATATACGCCGTCATGGCAGCTGTTTACTCAGTCAGTTCTTGGACACTGGAACAAATCCAAGCAGACCTGTCCCAAGACCAGACTTGGTACGCTCTGGCTTATGATGGGACAGAAGTGATTGGCTTTCTAGCCGTTCAGGAGAATCTCTTTGAGGCAGAAGTCCTGCAAATCGCTGTCAAAGGAGCCTATCAGGGTCAGGGAATTGCGTCAGCCTTGTTTGCAACATTGCCGATAGATAAGGAAATTTTCCTTGAAGTCAGAAAGTCAAATCATCGAGCGCAAGCATTTTACAAGAAAGAAAAGATGGCGGTCATCGCTGAGCGAAAGGCCTACTATCATGATCCAGTTGAGGACGCCATCATCATGAAGAGAGAAATAGATGAAGGATAGATATATTTTAGCATTTGAGACATCTTGTGATGAGACCAGTGTCGCCGTACTGAAAAACGACGATGAGCTCTTGTCCAATGTCATTGCGAGTCAAATTGAGAGTCACAAGCGTTTCGGGGGCGTAGTGCCAGAAGTAGCCAGTCGTCACCATGTCGAGGTCATTACAGCCTGTATTGAGGAAGCTTTGACAGAAGCAGGGATTACTGAAAACGATGTGACAGCTGTGGCGGTCACCTATGGGCCAGGATTGGTCGGAGCCTTACTCGTTGGTTTGTCGGCTGCAAAGGCCTTTGCTTGGGCTCACGGCCTTCCGCTTATCCCTGTTAACCACATGGCGGGCCACCTCATGGCAGCTCAGAGTGTGGAACCTTTGGAGTTTCCCTTGCTAGCCCTCTTAGTCAGCGGTGGGCACACAGAGTTGGTCTATGTTTCTGAGGCTGGGGATTATAAGATTGTTGGGGAAACGCGGGATGATGCAGTTGGTGAGGCCTATGACAAGGTCGGCCGTGTCATGGGATTGACCTATCCAGCAGGTCGTGAGATTGACGAGTTGGCTCATCGGGGACAGGATGTGTATGATTTCCCTCGTGCTATGATTAAGGAGGACAATCTAGAGTTTTCCTTCTCAGGGCTGAAGTCTGCCTTTATTAATCTTCACCACAATGCCGAGCAAAAGGGAGAAAGCTTGTCCAAGGAAGACCTGTCAGCATCTTTCCAAGCAGCAGTTATGGATATTCTCATGGCCAAAACTAAGAAGGCTTTAGAAAAATACCCTGTTAAAACCCTAGTCGTGGCCGGTGGCGTGGCCGCCAATAAAGGTCTCAGAGAACGCTTGGCAGCCGAAATCACAGATGTCAAGGTTATCATCCCACCTCTACGCCTTTGCGGAGACAATGCAGGTATGATTGCCTATGCTAGCGTTAGCGAGTGGAACAAAGAAAATTTTGCAGGCTTGGACCTCAACGCCAAACCGAGTCTCGCCTTTGATACGATGGAATAAAGAGTCAGCTAATTGTTAACTCTTTTATCTTGGACAAATTCTAGCCTTTTTTAGTATAGTAGAAATATGAAATTTAAAAAAAAATAATCAGTAGTCTGCTTGCTCTTGGAGCTCTACTCATGTTGCTAACAGCTTGCCAGAAATTTAAAAAAACACAACTGGTCTTGTTTGAATCTCTTTCATTCAATATGCCCCTCAAATCCATTGAAGAAGTATTTGGAGAGGCTAGCGAAGTGGAGGAGGAAACAGAGATGGCCTATCGGGACACTTGGCGTGCAGAAGACCCCTACTTCTATAAAACAGGCCGCCTTTTCTATGATTACGAAAATATTGCTTTGAATGGTTATACGGGTCGAGCAACCTTTACATTTTCAAAGTCGCATCGCTTGGAAACAGTAGCGGCTCATTTCCCCGTTGCCTCAAAAGTAGAGCAGCAAGCATTGCTCTTTAACTTATCCCAAATTGTAAAAAAAGAACTTGAATCTCTTCCAGATTACCAATCCATGGCAACTGATACAGTAGGTCTCTATGATGACGGTTATCGCTATAAAGTCAAGCGAAAAGGACAAAGGAGAGAATTCTGGATCGATGTTTATCCGACAGAAGATGAGTCTGTTGAAAGCCAAGCCGATAAGTATACTATTCGAGTGGATCAATTTCTCATGTACCCATAAGCATCTTTATTCTTTAGCACTTTTTACTAGTGCTTAGTTTCAAACTCTAAACTTTTTTCTCTTCTTTGAATGTGTTATAATATTTCTTGCTGTGGCTGTGATGAACAGCCTCAAACGAAGAGAATAAGAGGAGAGAGATGAAAGAAAAAGGATTTTGGGAAGGTGCACAGGCGGCCATGCCGACTGCCCTTGGCTATGTCAGCATTGGTCTGGCTTGCGGGATTATCGGTGCACCTTATGTGACACCTGTTGAGATGGGCTTGATGAGCCTCTTTGTTTATGCGGGGAGCGCCCAGTTTGCCATGTTGGCACTGATTGCGGTACAAGCGCCTGTGGCAGCTATTGCTATGACGGTCTTCTTGATCAACTTGCGCCTCTTTTTATTGAGCTTACACGCATCGACTTATTTCCGTCATACTAGTCTCTGGCAAAATATTGGCATGTCCAGTCTCCTGACAGATGAGACCTACGGGGTTTTGATGGGAGAATTAGCCCATACAGACAAGGTTCATCCCATGTGGATGCACGGGAACAATCTCAATAGTTATGTAGCCTGGTTTATTGGGACAGTGGCGGGGACAGCTTTAGGTGGCCTTCTTCCAAATCCTGAAGTCTTTGGCTTAGACTTTGCCCTTGTCGGGATGTTTATCGGGATTTTTACTTCGCAATTTCAGATTATGCAAAGACGGGTTCCTGTACGGAATCTGCTACTAATCCTAGCCGTTGTTGCGGTGTCCTTCTTTTTGCTCTTGACAGTAGTGTCTCAGTCGCTAGCTGTTTTGTTTGCGACCTTGCTAGGTTGTACTATGGGGGTGGTCTTAGATGGTCAGTAAATATCTTTTGTTAGCCGTTATATTTTCAGGCCTAGTGACTTGGATTCCCCGTATGATTCCCTTCATCTTGGTTAAGTACAAGGGGCTGCCAGCTATCGTTGAGCGATTTTTGAAGTTTTTGCCTGTCTCCATTATCTTTGCCTTGATCCTTTCAAGTGTAGTGACAGGTAAGGTCGGGAGCCTTCCCCAGATCAAATGGCTGGACTTTTTAGCAGTCTTTCCAACGGCTTGGGTAGCCTTTCGCTACCGCAATCTAGTTGGCACAGTTCTTTTTGGAGTAGTCTTGATTGCCGTCTTGCGTCTGGTCTTTTAATCAGCCATAAAAAAAACCTATCACCGAGATAGATATCATATAATGGCGAAAAAAAATATTTTCTGTTAAGATAGTACAGTATTCTATTTTGGAGGAAATGACATGAAAAAAATCGTCAAATATTCATCTCTTGCTGCTCTAGGGCTTGTTGCCGCAGGTGTACTAGCAGCTTGCTCAGGTGGAGATAAGAAAGATAGCGCATCTAGCGAAGCAGCAACATCTGCTAAGAAGGAAATTATCGTAGCGACCAACGCTTCACCAAAACCATTTAACTACGAAGAAAATGGTGAGTTGACTGGTTATGAGATTGAAGTAGTCCGTGCTATCTTTAAAGACTCTGACAAGTACGATGTTAAGTTTGAGAAGACAGAGTGGTCAGGTGTCTTTGCGGGCCTTGATGCTGATCGCTACCAAATGGCTGTGAACAACATCAGCTATACCAAAGAACGTGCTGAAAAATACCTTTATGCAGCTCCAACTGCTAAAAATCCTAACGTTCTCGTTGTGAAGAAAGACGACAACAGTATTAAGTCTCTCGATGATATTGGTGGAAAATCTACTGAGGTCGTTCAAGGAACAACAACAGCTAAACAACTGGAAGACTATAACAAACAACATGCAGATAATCCGACGGTTCTTAACTACACCAAGGCTGATTTCCAACAAATCATGTCTCGTTTGAGCGATGGTCAATTTGACTACAAGATTTTTGATAAAATCGGTGTTGAAACAGTTATCAAGAACCAAGGTTTGGACAACTTGAAAGTGATTGAACTTCCAAGCGACCAACAACCTTATGTTTACCCACTTCTTGCTAAAGGTCAAGATGAGTTGAAATCATTTGTAGACAAACGTATCCAAGAACTCTACAAAGACGGAACTCTTGAAAAATTGTCTAAACAGTTCTTCGGAGACACTTACCTCCCAGCAGAAGCTGACATTAAATAGTCTTATGAAATCATCCAGTCTGAGAAAGGCGGATGGTTTTCTAATTTTTAGACATATAGTTTCAAACTATATGTCTGCCTATCTAATAACAATTTGCGAAATCAAATAAAGTATGAGATACTATTACGGTATTATTTTTAAAGGAGATAGAATCATGAAAATTAAAAAATGGCTCGGTGTAGCAGCTATCGCTACAGTCGCAGGTTTGGTTCTTGCAGCTTGCGGAAATTCAGAAAAGAAAGCAGACAACGAAACAGTTGTTAAAATCGCAACAGTTAACCGTAGTGGTTCTGAAGAAAAACGTTGGGATAAAATCCAAGAATTGGTTAAAAAAGACGGTATTAAATTGGAATTCACAGAGTTCACTGACTACTCTCAACCAAACAAGGCAACTGCTGATGGCGAAGTAGACTTGAACGCCTTCCAACACTACAACTTCTTGAACAACTGGAACAAAGAAAACGGAAAAGATCTTACAGCGATTGCAGATACTTACATCTCACCAATCCGCCTTTACTCAGGTAAAAATGGAGAAGAAAACAAGTATACTAAAGTGGAAGAAATCCCAGATAACGGTGAAATCGCCGTACCAAACGATGCAACAAACGAAAGCCGTGCGCTTTACTTGCTTCAATCAGCTGGTTTGATTAAATTGGATGTTTCAGGAACTGAACTTGCTACTATCGCAAACATCAAAGAAAATCCTAAGAACTTGAAAATCACTGAATTGGATGCTAGTCAAACAGCTCGTTCATTGTCATCAGTTGATGCTGCTGTTGTAAACAATACCTTCGTTACAGAAGCAAAATTGGATTACAAGAAAGCACTCTTCAAAGAACAAGCTGATGAAAACTCAAAACAATGGTACAACATCATCGTTGCGAAAAAAGATTGGGAAACATCACCTAAGGCTGATGCCATCAAGAAAATTATCGCGGCTTACCACACTGATGAAGTGAAAAAAGTTATCGAAGAAACATCAGACGGTTTGGACCAACCAGTTTGGTAATAAGACACAGGGAGGTGGGAGAGAGTTTCCACCTCTTGCTTTTATATAGAGAGTTGATTTTAAAGAGGCACTTGTTGTCGTTTCAAGGACACAAGTACATAGTAGAAAGAGAGAGAAAATGGTTTTTCCTAGCGAACAAGAGCAGATTGAAAAATTTGAGAAGGATCATGTGGCCCAACATTATTTTGAAGTCTTGCGCACCTTAATTTCCAAGAAATCAGTCTTTGCCCAACAGGTTGGACTCAAGGAAGTCGCAAACTATCTGGGTGAGATTTTCAAGCGTGTAGGGGCTGAAGTGGAGATTGATGAGACTTACACGGCTCCCTTTGTCATGGCGCATTTCAAGAGTTCGCGTCCGGATGCCAAGACCTTAATCTTCTATAATCACTATGACACTGTGCCAGCGGATGGTGACCAGGTGTGGACAGAGGATCCTTTTACCCTTTCTGTGCGAAATGGCTTTATGTATGGGCGTGGGGTTGACGACGACAAGGGCCATATCACGGCTCGTTTGAGTGCTCTGAGAAAGTACATGCAGCACCATGATGACCTGCCTGTCAATATCAGTTTTATCATGGAAGGGGCAGAGGAGTCTGCTTCCATGGATCTAGATAAGTATTTAGAGAAACACGCAGACAAACTTCGTGGGGCGGATTTGCTAGTCTGGGAACAAGGAACCAAGAACGCCTTGGAACAGCTGGAAATCTCTGGCGGAAACAAGGGAATTGTAACCTTTGATGCTAAGGTAAAAAGTGCGGATGTGGATATCCACTCGAGTTATGGTGGTGTCGTGGAGTCAGCACCATGGTATCTTATCCAGGCCTTAAGTAGCCTGCGCGCTGCAGATGGCCGTATCTTAGTAGAAGGCTTGTACGAGGATGTTCAAGAGCCAAATGAACGAGAACTAGCCTTGGTGGATACTTACGCCAAACGCAATCCTGAGGAAATCAGTCGCATTTATGGCTTGGAATTGCCTCTCTTACAAGAGGAACGTGTAGCCTTTCTAAAACGTTTCTTTTTTGAGCCAGCCCTTAATATCGAAGGGATTCAGTCAGGTTACCAAGGGCAAGGGGTTAAAACGATCTTGCCAGCAGAAGCTAGTGCCAAGCTAGAGGTTCGTTTGGTTCCTGGCCTAGAACCGCACGAAGTTCTGGAAAAAATTCGGAAACAGCTAGACAAAAATGGCTTTGATAAGGTAGAATTATACTATACCTTGGGAGAGATGAGCTATCGAAGCGATATGAGCACGCCAGCCATTCTCAACGTAATCGAGTTGGCCAAGAAATTCTATCCACAGGGCGTATCGGTCTTACCGACAACGGCAGGGACAGGTCCCATGCATACGGTCTTTGACGCCCTAGAGGTACCAATGGTGGCCTTCGGTCTAGGAAATGCCAATAGCCGAGACCACGGTGGAGATGAAAACGTGCGAATCGCAGATTACTACACCCATATTGAATTAGTAGAGGAGCTGATTAGAAGCTATGAGTAGAGATATTATCAAGTTAGATCAGATCGATGTGACTTTTCACCAGAAGAAGAGAACCATCACAGCAGTCAAGGATGTGACCATTCACATCCAAGAAGGGGATATCTACGGAATCGTTGGATATTCTGGAGCAGGGAAATCCACTCTTGTACGGGTGATTAACCTCTTGCAAAAGCCATCTGCTGGGAAAATTACCATTGATAACGACGTCATTTTTGATGGCAAGGTGACCTTGACTGCAGAGCAGTTGCGTCGCAAACGTCAGGATATTGGGATGATTTTCCAGCATTTCAACCTGATGAGTCAAAAGACAGCGGAGGAAAATGTAGCCTTTGCCCTTAAACACTCTGGACTCAGCAAGGAAGAAAAGAAAGCTAAAGTAGCCAAGTTGTTGGACTTGGTTGGTTTGGCAGATCGTGCTGAAAACTACCCTTCACAGCTATCAGGAGGGCAAAAACAGCGTGTGGCCATTGCGCGTGCCTTGGCCAATGATCCAAAAATCTTGATTTCAGACGAGTCAACTTCTGCCCTTGATCCTAAGACAACCAAGCAGATTTTGGCCTTATTGCAAGATTTGAACCAAAAATTAGGCTTGACTGTTGTCTTGATTACGCATGAGATGCAGATTGTCAAAGATATTGCCAATCGTGTGGCAGTTATGCAGGATGGCCGTTTGATTGAAGAGGGCAGTGTTCTTGAAATCTTCTCAGATCCTAAACAACCTTTGACCCAGGACTTTATCACAACTGCGACAGGTATTGATGAAGCCATGGTCAAAATTGAGAAGCAAGAAATCGTAGAGCATTTATCCGAGAATAGTATCTTAGTGCAGCTCAAGTATGCAGGGGCTTCGACAGACGAGCCACTTTTGAATGAATTGTACAAACATTACCAAGTAACGGCTAATATCCTCTATGGGAATATCGAAATTCTCGATGGCACTCCCGTTGGAGAATTGGTTGTGGTCTTGTCAGGTGAAAAAGAAGCGCTAGCAGGCGCCCAAGAGGCTATCTGTCAGGCTGGTGTACAGTTAAAAGTATTGAAGGGAGGACAGTAAGATGACAGAGTTTATTCAAACTTACTTACCAAATGTCTACAAGATGGGCTGGGCTGGTCAAGCAGGCTGGGGAACAGCCATCTACTTAACTCTTTATATGACAGTTCTTTCCTTCATCATCGGAGGGTTCTTGGGACTGGTAGCAGGTCTCTTCCTTGTCTTGACCGCGCCAGGTGGTGTCTTGGAAAATAAGGTTATCTTCTGGATTTTAGACAAGATTACCTCTATTTTCCGTGCGATTCCTTTCATCATCCTCTTGGCAATCATGTCGCCACTGTCTCACTTGATCGTCAAGACTAGTATCGGGCCAAATGCAGCCCTTGTCCCCCTTTCTTTTGCGGTCTTTGCCTTCTTTGCCCGTCAGGTGCAGGTTGTCTTGGCTGAGTTAGATGGTGGTGTTATTGAGGCTGCTCAAGCGAGCGGAGCGACATTCTGGGACATCGTGGGTGTTTACCTATCCGAAGGTCTTCCAGATTTGATTCGTGTGACGACTGTGACTTTGATTTCCCTTGTCGGGGAAACAGCCATGGCTGGTGCAGTCGGAGCTGGCGGTATTGGTAACGTAGCCATCGCCTATGGATTTAACCGTTTCAATCATGATGTGACAGTTCTAGCAACCATCATTATCATCTTGATTATCTTTACAATCCAGTTCTTGGGAGATTTCTTGACCAAGAAATTAAGCCATAAATAAAAAGAGCCTTTCGGCTCTTTTTTGTTCTAGGAAGCCGTCAACAGGGGGCATTTAAAGTTTTTAAATTATGGTATAATAGATAAAGTTAACTCTCTCTGGTGATAGGATAGGAAAAAAACTAGAAAGATAAACCTTGAAGCGAGATGAGAAAATGAAAAAGGAGTTCGGTTGATATGAATTATTTCGAGGGGAATGAGTTTTTCCTTCTCTTATTTGTAGTTTTACTGATTGGTTTTGTGGTAAACTTTTTTGAAAAACGTAAAGACTACTATATTTTGGCGCTCTCCCTCTTATTTGCAGGAGCTATCTATGGTAAGAGCCGAGCGATGATTGTCTATTTACTCGCCTTTATCGTTTACCAGTATTTTCTGGTTTTTCTAGCACAGCGGATAGAGGCAAAGTGGCTGAAACCACTGGTTTTCCTTTCCATTCTTCCTTTGGTGATCAATAAAGTCTTTGCCCTGACTTCTCTGCATTTGTTGGCCTTTATTGGAATTTCTTACATGTCCTTTAAGACCATTCAGATCATGCTAGAAATATCGGATGGCTTGATCAAAGAAAAAATCACTGTAAAAGATTATTTACAGTTTTTGCTCTTTTTCCCAACAGTTAGTGCTGGTCCAATTGATCGGAGTAGGAGATTTTTAAAAGAGATAAACGAGGTCATGCCCCGAAAAGAGTATCTAGAGTTAGCAGGGGACGGTGTGTATCGTATCGTTCTAGGCCTTCTTTACAAGATTGTTTTATCAGCCTATGTTTACCAGATGTTACTCGCTCTAAATAATACTGGCACAGTCGTTTACTCAATCAAGTATATGTACCTCTATACCTTGTATCTGTTCTTCGACTTTGCAGGCTATAGTCTAATGGCTGTTGGAAGTAGTAACATTCTAGGTATTCAGACACCGATGAACTTTAACAAACCTTTCTTGAGTGTCGATATCAAGGATTTCTGGACCAGATGGCATATCACCTTGTCGACCTGGTTGAGAGATTTTGTGTTTTCAAGAGTATTGATGCAGGTTATCAGGAAAAAATGGTTTAAAAATAGACTACACAATGCAACCTATGCCTATATGGTCAATATGTTGGTCATGGGTTTTTGGCATGGTCTTAGTGTTAGTTACATTGTCTATGGTTTTTATCATGGTGTCTTGATGGCTGGATTTGAAGTGTATCAAAAGAAAAGCAATTTTTATAAGAAAAATAAAAACAAAAACTGGTATAAGCTACTAAGTTGGTTTGTGACCATGAATTTGGTTATGATTGGTTTCTTTATCTTTTCAGGTGAACCCTATAAAATCTTACTGACGATTTTAAAGAGATAAGAGATTGAGAAGAAATCGGACAGATCGAAGGGATAGGATAAAACGAGATGATTAAATTAAAAGCATTTTTACTATCGCTTGTGCTCGTAATTGCGACGCTTGCCCTTTTAAATGTGACGTATGTCAAGAAGATTGATGATTATTATAAAGTCAAGGATAACAGTATTCGTTACAGCACTTCATATGAAAAGTATAAAAGTAGAGATATTCTAACAAGCAATATCACCCCCAATACACTGGTTTTATTGGGATCATCAGAGTTGGTTGCAACGATAAATGAAGACTATCATCCAAATAAAATTTTTAACTACAACGATTTTAATATCATGCAGATTGGGACCAGTTATTCTCAAAACATCATTCAGGCTACGACCTTGGGCTCTATTGAAGGATCCATGAGTAAGCGAAAAGTAGCTATAGTAGAGTCTGTTCAGTGGTTTGAAAAAGATGGGACCCATCAAGATGCCTTTTTGAACAAGGCTTCTCAGGAACATATTTTCCACATGCTAGATAATGACAAGATTAGTAAGGAAACGAAAGAAAAACTAATCAATCGCATTATCGAGATTACCAAGGGGAACAAGCAACAAAATGACATCTACAAAAAATATAAAAGTTATTTCATAGATGGAAAAGGAACCATTGTTGATAAAAAATTATTAGAGTTTGAGAACGCGATGTATTCCTTTAAGCTCAAACAGACTTTTTATCAAAAACATGCCAAATCAGATTATCCTTCACTAGGAGACAAAACCCCAGACTATGATTGGGAAAAGATGACGGATCAGTTTGTGGAAGAGGTCAAAAAGAAAACAGACAATAATGACTATGCTGTTGATAATAACTACTACAATACTTACTTAAAAGATCGCTATGCATCGCTAAAAGATTCCAATAAAGATTTGAGCTACCTAGAGTCACCAGAGTATTCAGATATGGAACTCTTCTTGACAGTTGCTAAGGAATTGGGCATTGAAGTTGAGGTTATTATTTTCCCAGTAAACGGGAAATGGAATGACTACACTGGTGTCTCAAGAGAGATGCGGGAAAAAACTTATAAAAAAATAGAAGATGTCGCAAAAAGCCATGGTGCAACCGTATTAAACTATGGAAACAGAGAGTATGATGATTACTTTTTATTTGACGTGATGCACGTTGGAGTGAAAGGATGGATGGAAGTTGAAAAAGAACTTTACAAATTTGCAAACCAAGCTAACTAACACACATCGTTTAATCTTGTGGACACTATTTTTCTATACGGTTATCTTGAGCATCGTGATTTACTGTTTTGTGACCGATTTTTCGAATATTCAAGAATTTATCTATAGTGAATTCTAAGATTGTATATTTAAAAAGCCCTGGAACTAGGCATTGCTAGTCTTCAGGGCTTTTACATTATATTTTTTTATCGGCTATTTTTTGACTTAGAAATTGCCCAATAACAGCCCCAATCAAGGCACCTAGGAGGATGCTTGAAACAAAGAGAAGGATTTTGTCCAACTCTGGAGCGACCATGATACGGTCAATGTACTCTTGGGATTTTCCACGCGCGAGTAAGGTAGCCACGTAAGCTTTGGGACGGATCCACATGAGGAAGATAGGGCCACTTGTGCTAAAAGCAAAGACGAGGAAGGAGAGGGTGTTTTTGATTCGATCTCTGTAGTTGCCGAGACGAGCGATAGCGTCTGCTACAAGACCACAGGCGATAGCTGGTAGAAAGGCACCAGCACCGTGTTTACTAGCTAGAAAAAAGAGAGCCATAAAGAGTCCGAGAGTGGTAATCGCTCCAAAACGAGGAACCTTTGCCAAAAGAAACATGTAGACGCTACCCCCGACAAGGGTAGAAAAGGCAGGCGCATAGAACATATTGCCCGTTGAATCTACCAAGTGTCCGAGGAAGACTCCAATCCCTACACAGAGAAAGTAGAGGACGACAGCTAAGAGGGTGGTTAAGATATTTTTCTTCATGAGAATCTCCTTGATACAAACTAACAAAACCAATTGTATCATGCTTTTTGAGGATTGTAAATGGGAGCTCTATATTTTTGAAAACGTTTGAAATATGATATAATAGTCACATAGTTGTTTTAAGGAGGATATCATGGGAAAGTTTCTAGAATTTGTCTTTAATCGTTTCTTTTTAGGAATGCTTGCGACAGCTTTTTTCTGGTTATTAACACTAGCAGGAGGTATCGTATTCGGCTTAGCGCCAGCTAGTGCCACCCTTATGAGTTTGTATGCGGAGCATGGCTACAGTTACCGAGCTTACAATTTAAAGGAAGCTTGGGGGCTTTTTAAGAGTAACTTTATCAAGAGCAACCTAGCTTTCTATAGTTTTGTACTTGTAGATCTAGTCTTAGTCTATGGTTTGTACCTTTTGGTTCAATTGCCCCATCAGACTATCTTCCATCTCTTGGCAACTTTCCTCAATATCCTTGTTGTTGCCTTTGTTTTTTTGGCTTATACCGTTTCATTGAAGCTACAAGTTTATTATGAACTTTCTTATAGAAATACTGTAAAACTCGCTCTTGTCGGGATTTTTATGAGTTTACCAGCTCTAGCCAAGGTTTTATTTGGTACGGTTATGCTTATAGGAATTGGTTACTATATGCCCGCCTTGCTTTCCTTCGTAGGAATTGGGATGTGGCATTTCTTTATCAGTGATATGTTGGAACCCGTATATGAAAGTATCCATGAAAAATTGGCGACAAAATAAAATGAACTCGTTCTGGCTCCACTCGCTCTTACGCATCTATACCTTGGTGATGATTGCCATCATTGCAAGTTTTTCGGTCATGCTCTCCTATGCTGACTGGAGTTCCCGTGAAAAAGAAGCCCAGCGAGTAGCTCAACGTGTGACCACTCGGACAGTGAGTGAAGTGGAATATTATCACAGAGAGTCAACCCAACTTGCTCAGTCTTTGGTTGAAAATCAGGCCCGCATCGAAGGAATTTACAAGTATTTCAGTCTCAGCACACCAGACTATTTCTACTGGCAATTAGAACGTAAAACTTCGCCTTATATCTCTGTTTCTCTGTATGAAAATATTGATGATCTCTATGTTCGGAATGATTTTGTGACTGGAGTGGCTATTGTTCTTCAGGACTACAAGGAAGTGTACGTTTCGACTAGAGAAAAACGCAGTGGAGAGAAAGTTCCTGCGGAGGATTTTAAGCCGACAGCCAATAGTTTCGCCATTCCTGTTTCCGATCCTGTGTCTGACAAGGATTTAGGAGTGATTTATATCTCCCTATCTCCAGATGTTTTACACGGTGCTATTGACAATACAAGGGGTCATATCCCAATGGCTGTAACAGTAACTTCGCCTTTTGAGACCGAGATGTTCCATATTGGGGAGAAGATATCAGCCGAGCGAGAAAACTGGTTTGTAGGTGTCACCTCTCACGGCTATCAGGTTCGAGTTGCTGTTCCAAAGAATTTTGTTCTTACTGGAACTTTGACTAGTTCCGCTGTAATTGTTGGTTTAAGTGTTCTCTTTGTTATTATTTTATATGCAACTCTTAGACAAACTTTCTCAAATTACCAAAAGCAGGTTGTGGATCTGGTAGAGTCTATCCAGGTCATTGCCAAAGGAGAAGAAGGACTTCGGATCGATACTTCTGAAAAAGACCAAGAATTGCTTCTCATTGCAAAAACCACCAATGATATGTTGAATCGTCTGGAAAAAAATATCCACGATATCTATCAGCTAGAGCTCAGTCAAAAAGATGCCAATATGCGGGCTTTACAAGCTCAAATCAATCCTCACTTTATGTATAATACTCTGGAGTTTTTGCGCATGTATGCCGTTATGGAAAGTCAGGATGAACTAGCAGATATTATCTATGAATTTAGCAGTTTGTTACGCAACAATATCTCCGACGAGCGGGAAACGACGTTGAAGCAGGAGTTGGAATTTTGCCGAAAATATAGCTATCTCTGTATGGTACGTTATCCTAAATCCATTGCCTATGGTTTCAAGATTGCACCAGAATTGGAAGAAATGAGGATTCCAAAATTTACACTCCAACCATTAGTAGAAAACTACTTTGCCCATGGTGTTGACCATCGCAGAACGGATAATGTCATCAGTATCAAAGCTTTGAAGGGCCAAGGCTTCGTTGAAATCCTAGTGGAAGACAATGGTCGGGGAATGTCCGCTGAGAAACTAGCTAGCTTGCAAGAAAAATTAGCTCAGAGAAGTTTTGAACACGAGGCAAGCTATAGTGGGGAGCGGCAATCAATTGGAATAGTAAATGTACACGAACGCTTTGTTCTCTACTTTGGGGATCGCTACCAAATCAGTGTAGAGTCAGCTGAGCAAGAAGGTGTTCGTTACCATATCACTATCCAGGACGAATAGAAAGGGTAGAAATGTATAAAGTTTTATTAGTAGACGACGAGTATATGGTGACAGAGGGGCTCAAGCGATTAATCCCCTTTGAAAAATGGGATATGCAAGTCGTCGCAACAGCTAATCACGCGGATGATGCTTTGGACTACGTCAAGGAAAATCCAGTAGATGTGGTCATTTCCGATGTCAACATGCCAGATAAGACAGGGCTTGAGATGATTAAGGAAATGAAAGAACTACTTCCAGATACCTATTATATCTTGCTGTCTGGTTATCAGGAGTTTGACTATGTCAAAAAAGCTATGAACCTTAGTGTCGTGGATTATCTGGTCAAGCCAGTCGATAAGGTGGAGTTGGGCAATTTATTAGAAAAGATTGCGCAGCAACTTCAGGAAAAGGTGGAGCAAAGTCAGACCCTCAGTCAAGAATTGGATGAGGCAGGATTTACCAACTACCTGTCAGGCAAAGACAGCTGGTGGATTGGTCTATCCAAGGAAAAGCAGGGCTCTTTTACCATTCCTTACTATGTTTTGGGGCAAGACTGGCAGATTTTCATCTCTGATCAACCGCTCGATGGCATCGTTGTGACACCATTTGAAGCACCCTACCAGCAGTCCTTTGAGAATTGGAAGATCAATGCTGAAAAAGCCCTTTTCTACGGTTCAGTCAATCTAGAAAAATCCGAGAGTTTGTTTGCTTATTACGAGCCGATTTATCGGGTGATTATCCAAGGGAATATCAATCAAATCATCGAAGAATTAACCCTGCTAGAGAAGGTCGTCTTGGAAAATACCCCGCGCGTGGCCATCACGAAGCAGCTCTTCACCCAGTTTGTCATGGATGTCTTTCATTTGTTTGAACACCTAAAAGCAGATGATATGACCGAGATTGTAAAAGCTATTCATGCCATTAACACCTTTGAAGAATTGGTTGCCTATATCAAAGAAACCTTGACCAAGTTCTTTGGCCAGTACCGCATGAATGAAAATGTGGTGAGCGTTCTGGAGGTGATTGGGCGTGATTATCAGAAAGAGCTTTCGCTTAAGGATATTAGCAAGGATCTCTTTATCAATCCTGTCTATCTCGGTCAGCTAATCAAGAGGGAAACCAACTCAACCTTTGCGGAATTGCTCAATAAACAGCGAATTAAGGCAGCGCAGCAACTCTTACTTTCGACCAGTGATAGTATCGAAGATATTTGCTATGCAGTTGGCTATAGTAATGTTGGATATTTCTACAAGGTTTTCCGTAAATTGTGCGGAAAATCACCGAAAGCTTATCGGAAACAAGTTGAAACCAGCTTGTAAAAGTTGTATTCCTGTACAAAAAATGCTATAATGTTCAAAATATCTTATGGAGGAAAACATGAAAAAGAATCCTATTTATCTTTGGGTCTTGTTAGTCCTATCAGCCCTCATTTCATCTATGTCATTATTTGGAATCTTGAGTTCATTGCCAAGTAAAGATGTGCTTCGTGCGAGCCTGGCGAATAGCGGGACGCTTACTGCCCAGCAATTAGAAGACACAGTCAACTATACTTACCAAGTAACAGCGTCATCGCACTCTATTTTTAATACGTTGTTGATTGTTTTATCTGCAATTTTAGTTGTAGTAGCCTTTGTGTTTCTAGTACGTAAAAATGTGCAATTCGCAAACTATGCTTATATTGGCTATGTTCTACTAGCGATTGTTGGTTTGGTTTATAGTTATATGAACGTTCAAGATGCGGTTCAATTAATCAAAGATACTACCTTTGGCTTAGGAATGGGAGCATTAGCACAAGGAACGAATATTTTGTTCATCATCATCAATGTTCTCTTTTTAGCCTTGGTCTTCTACAAGATGTGGCGCCAACAAAAAGATTTGGTCGAAGAAGTCGAAGCAGAAGAGGCTGCCTAAGTATTGACAAAAAAGAACTATCAAGTTACAATCTTGGTAGTTCTTTTTAAATCGTAAACAAAAAATCGAGGTCAACATGAAAAAAATATCCCTAGTGTATATCAGTCTGAGTGGGAATACAGAGAGTTTTGTAACCCGACTCAAGGACTATCTCCTGTCTCAGTATGAGGGAATTGAGGTCCAAAAAATCCATATTAAGGACTTGGTCAAGGAAGGCCAAGAATTCTTTGAAATGGAGCATCCCTATGTCGCTTTTTTGCCGACCTATCTGGAAGGTGGAAATGGTGTCGATAACGGCGATGTTGAGATTCTAACGACTCCAGTGGGCGACTTTATCGCTTATGGAGACAATGCTAGTAAGTGTTTTGGAGTAGTGGGTTCCGGTAACCGCAATTTTAACAATCAATACTGTCTGACAGCCAAGCAGTATAGCCAGCGCTTTGGCTTCCCGGTCCTAGCAGACTTTGAAATGCGTGGTATGCTAGGAGATATTAAAAAGGTCGCAGCGATTATCGCAGATTTGTATGAGTTAGAAACAGAAAAATAAGGTAGTACTGAGGGGCAGTTGAGATTTTCAACTGCTTTTTGTGTATACAAAAAGCACCCCGTAAGGGTGCCATTTTATAAACTATCCTGCTTTTCCGATGGCAAGTGCATAGATAAAGAAAATAGCAAAGCCAAAGAGGAAAATCAACCCTGCGATAGCGAGGAGTTTTAGCCAGGAAGGAAGATTTTTATTTTCACGTGTCACCAATACATAGTTCAAAAGAGCGAAGAATGGTGTTGTCAGGAAAGAACCGATCATGGCAAAGCGAAGCATGGTGGAAACTTGACCAGCAAAGAACTTGATGATGACGATACCAATGATAGCGGTAATGGTCATCCAGATGTTCAAAGATTTACGAGTATCCTCTTTTTGACGAATCAAGAGTCGTAGCGATTCTTGATTGACACGAGAGTAACCATCGATAACGGTGATGACTGTTCCAAAGATACAAAGAAAGGCGATAAAGGTAATCAAATAACGGGACCATTCTCCAAGAACAGAGGCATACATACCTACAAATTGAGAAATGTACTTGGCTGAAGCGGCTTCAACTGCTTGTCCTGTAGGATACTGAATAAGTGCTCCTAGTGCCACGAAGAATACAGCTAGGATAGCAGTTCCAATGTAACCAACGTTAAAGTCGAAAAGAGCGTCTTCTGTATTAAAGTTGACGGTCTTTTTCTTTTCAGCAGACCAGAGTGAATTGATGGCTGAAATTTCAATAGGGGCAGGCATCCATCCTAAGAGGGAAACGATGAAAGGGAGCGCCGCCATTTGCCAAGGTGTCTTTTCGACAAAATCAGAGCTGTATTCAGGATGCTTAATTGCTGCAATGATAACTGCAAGAACTGTTGCAATGGTCAAAGCAGACATAATCCATTTTGCCATACCGTCCAATAGTTTGTAGCCACCAAAGAGTAACATAGCCCAAATGACTGCAACAAGGATAAGGGACCATTGAGTGATGCTAAGACCGATCATTGGGAAGGCACTGGCGATGATAGCTGAGCAAAGGATAGCGACTCCAGCTGTATTAACCATGGCAGAGAAGACATTGAGGACAAAGAAAATCCAGAGATAGAGTTTTCCTTTTTCGGCATAGCCTTCGACCAAGGTTTTACTAGTGTCGGCAGTATATTCGGCACCAAAACGGAAAAATGGATATTTAAAAACATTGGCCAAGATAACCAAGAGGAGTAGTGACCAACCATAAGAACCACCAGCTTGAGTAGAGGATACAATGTGAGAACCTCCAACGGCGGCAGAAGCCATCAGGATTCCTGGCCCCATTGCCTTTAGTTTGCTTGCCCAGGTTGACTGGTTTGATAACGTAACTTGTGACATAATAAACACTCCTATTTTTAAATTTTCAGAATAATCTGAATAGATAGCTACTATTCTACAAAAAACTTAAAAGAAATGCAAGGCTATTTTGAAAAAATATAGAAAATTACAGAAAACTTTACATGCATTAATGAAATTTCTCTAAGGAGAATATAGTTAAGTCTAAAAAATCCGAGAAGAAAGCTTCTCGGATTTTGATTATTTCAATTGATCTGTGACGTCTTTCGAGAGCAACATTCCCAGATGGTAAGTTTTATTGATATGTGCAATGACATCATTGATATTTTCAGTCGTGTGAATTTTCTCTTTGATGTCAGACCTAAATGTCTCGTCCTTCAAGAGTTGCTCTTGGTAAAGTCTTTGAAGTCTTTCCTTCTCGTACTTATTGAGCAGAAAAAGGAAAACTAAGCTAAGTACAACGAGGATATAAGCATATTGGCTCATAAGGAATCTCCCAGTGTGATAAAGAAATAGTAGTGAATAGATCGAATTAGTAAAGCGCCAAGCCAAATCACTATAGTTACGACGTCATGGACTCTAAATCGATTATATTTAGGGGCCATGACTAGTGAAGTGCCTAGCCAAATCCCTGATAGGATTTGGCGTTAGTTACTTAGATTGCTTTGCAATCAAGTAACTTTGGCGATTTACATCTTCTCCGGCGCTTCTACTCCGAGCAAACGAAGAGCTTCTTTGAGAACGACTGCGGTTGCGTAGCTAAGGGCCAGACGACTGTCGCGCTCAGGACTTTCATCTAGGATACGTGTATGTGCATAATATTTGTTAAAGGCTTGAGCCAAACTAATCGCAAATTTCGCAATGATAGAAGGTTCAAAGTTATCTGCTGCACGATTGATAATACGTGGGAAGTCTTGGAGTAGTTTAATGATTTCCCAGCTTTCAGCATTGTTCAAGCTGTAGTTGCCAGCTGCATCTGGTTTGAAATCGGCTTTGCGCAAGATAGATTGGATACGAGCGTAGGCGTATTGAACGTAAGGTCCAGTTTCTCCTTCAAAGGATACCATAGCCTCAAGGTCGAAGTCGTATCCATTTGTACGGTCGGTCTTAAGATCATAGAACTTGATAGCCCCAACTCCAACAGCGTGGGCAACTTGGTCTTTATTTTCTAACTCAGGATTTTTCGCTTCGATTTGGGCCTTGGCACGACTAACAGCCTCTGCAATAGTAGGCTCTAGCAAGATGACATTTCCTTTACGAGTAGAGAGTTTTTTCCCTTCTTTTGTTACCAATCCAAACGGAACATGGACAATGTCTTGGCTCCAATCGTAGCCCATCTCTTGTAGTACTGCCTTGAGTTGTTTGAAGTGGGCAGATTGCTCTTGACCAACAACATAGATGGATTTTGCAAATTGGTATTCCTTTTTACGGTAAAGGGCTGCAGCCAAGTCACGTGTGATATAGAGAGTTGCACCATCAGATTTTTTGATAAGGGCTGGATGTTCAATTCCATATTTCTCAAGATTGACAACTTGGGCTCCTTCTGACTCAACAAGAAGTCCTTTTTCAGCGAGGATGTCTACAACAGCATCCATCTTATCATTGTAAAAGGCTTCCCCGTTGTAGCTGTCAAATTCGACTTGCAATTCATTGTATAGGCGGTTGAATTCCACTAAACTTTCATCACGGAACCATTGCCAGAGAGCGAGGGCTTCCTCATCTCCATTTTCCAGTTTGCGGAACCATTCGCGTGCCTCTTCGTCCAAGCTAGGATCTTTTTCAGCTTCAGTATTGATGCGAACGTAGAGTTTAAGAAGTTCATCGATTGGATGCGCTTTAACGGCTTCCTCATTTCCCCATTTTTTGTAGGCGACAATCAGCATCCCAAACTGTTTGCCCCAGTCTCCCAAATGGTTGACCTTGACCGTTTGATAACCTATCTTTTGGAAAATATGTGATAAACTGTCTCCAATAACCGTTGAACGCAAGTGCCCAATAGAGAATGGTTTAGCGATATTAGGACTAGACATATCGATAACGACATTTTCTTTCTTGCCAATGGTTTGGTCGGCATAGTGCTCTTTTTCAGTGATAACATCCTGCAATACTTGAGTCGAAATAGCGCTTTTATCAAGGAAAAAGTTGACGTAAGGTCCAGTGGCAACAACCTTTTCAAAGGCTTGACTATTGATTTTTTCAGCAATATCTGCTGCGATCATTTGCGGAGCTTTACGCTCGACCTTTGCAAGAGAAAAAGCAGGGAAGGCGATGTCTCCCATTTCTGAGTTTTTAGGGGTTTCCAGTAAATTTAAAATAGCCTCTTGGTCCAGGCTATCAATGACGCTAGCCAACTCGCTAGCAATCAGTTCTTTTGTATTCATAAGGGCTCCTTTTTGGACTTTTCTACTATTTTATCACAATTTACTACATTTTTTGAGAAAGAAGAGAATTTTTTTGAATTATTCAGTTTTTTTGGTATAATAAAATCTAAAATCAGTTATAAATATTCATGTAAGAGGTTGGTATGAGAAAAAAAGAACGACATCAGTTGATTAAAAAAATGATTACAGAGGAAAAACTAGGAACCCAAAAGGAAATTCAAGACCGTTTAGAACTTTGTAATGTGTTTGTGACACAGACGACTTTGTCTCGTGATCTGCGTGAGATTGGCTTGACAAAGGTCAAGAAAAATGACATAGTGTACTATGTGCTAGCTAATGAGACAGACAAGATTGATTTGGTAGAGTTTTTGTCGCATCATTTAGAAGGAGTTGCAAGAGCAGAATTCACCTTGGTACTTCATACTAAACTTGGAGAAGCAGCGGTTCTAGCAAATATTGTTGATGAAAATAAGGACGAGTCGATTTTAGGGACGGTTGCTGGTGCCAATACCTTACTGGTTATTTGTCGAGACCAGCAAGTTGCTAAGGTTATGGAAGAGCGTTTGCTAGATTTGATGAGAGATAGATAGGGTTTTGGGACTTGTTCTCAAGCCTTATTTTTGGCAAGGAGAGACGTAAAATGGCGACAGAAAAGCTATCACCTGGCATGCAACAGTATGTGGATATTAAAAAACAATATCCAGATGCTTTTTTGCTGTTTCGAATGGGTGATTTTTATGAATTGTTTTATGAAGATGCGGTCAATGCTGCGCAGATTCTGGAAATTTCCTTAACGAGTCGCAACAAGAATGCGGATAATCCAATTCCTATGGCTGGAGTTCCTTATCATTCTGCCCAACAGTATATCGATGTTTTGATTGAGCAGGGCTATAAGGTTGCCATTGCCGAGCAGATGGAAGATCCCAAACAAGCAGTTGGAGTGGTTAAGCGCGAGGTGGTTCAGGTCATCACACCTGGAACGGTCGTCGATAGCAGTAAGCCGGATAGTCAGAACAACTTTTTGGTTGCTCTAGATCGTGACGGCAATCAATTTGGCCTAGCTTATATGGACCTAGTGACGGGTGATTTTTATGTGACGGGTCTATTGGACTTTACCCTCGTTTGTGGGGAAATCCGTAATCTTAAGGCGCGAGAAGTGGTGCTGGGTTATGACTTGTCTGAGGAAGAAGAACAAATCCTCAGACATCAGATGAATCTGGTACTTTCCTATGAAAAGGAAGGCTCTGGGGATGTCCATTTACTGGATCCACGACTGGCAGCTGTGGAGCAAGTAGCAGCTAGTAAGCTGCTCCAGTACGTTCACCGGACTCAGATGCGGGAATTGAATCACCTCAAACCAGTTATTCGCTATGAAATCAAAGATTTCTTGCAGATGGATTATGCGACCAAGGCTAGTCTGGATTTGGTTGAGAATGCCCGTTCAGGCAAAAAGCAAGGCAGTCTTTTCTGGCTTTTGGATGAAACCAAAACAGCTATGGGAATGCGGCTCTTGCGTTCTTGGATTCATCGTCCTTTGATTGACAAGGAGCGAATCGTCCAACGTCAAGAGGTAGTTCAGGTCTTTCTTGACCACTTCTTTGAGCGTAGTGATTTGACAGACAGTCTCAAAGGAGTTTATGATATCGAACGCTTGGCTAGTCGGGTTTCTTTTGGCAAGACCAATCCCAAGGATCTCTTGCAACTGGCGACCACCTTATCCAGTGTACCACGGATTCGTGCGATTTTAGAAGGCATGGAGCAGCCTGCTCTAGCCTACCTCATCGCACAGTTGGATGCCATCCCTGAGTTGGAGAGTTTGATTAGTACTGCCATTGCTCCTGAAGCCCCTCACGTGATTACGGAAGGTGGCATTATCCGTACGGGATTTGATGAGACCTTAGACAAGTACCGTCGTGTGCTTAGAGAAGGGACTAGCTGGATTGCTGAGATCGAGGCTAAGGAGAGAGAAAACTCTGGCATCAGCACGCTTAAGATTGACTACAATAAGAAGGATGGTTACTATTTCCATGTGACCAATTCGCAACTGGGAAATGTGCCAGCCCACTTTTTCCGCAAGGCAACGCTGAAAAACTCGGAACGTTTTGGTACTGAGGAGTTAGCCCGTATCGAGGGAGATATGCTGGAGGCGCGTGAGAAGTCAGCCAACCTAGAATATGAAATCTTTATGCGCATCCGTGAGGAAGTCAGCAAGTATATACAGCGTTTGCAGGCTCTAGCCCAAGGAATTGCGACCGTTGATGTCTTGCAAAGTCTCGCAGTTGTAGCTGAAACCCAGCATTTGATTCGACCGGAGTTCGGAGACGATTCACAAATTGATATCCAGAAAGGGCGCCATGCTGTCGTCGAAAAGGTCATGGGAGCTCAGACCTATATTCCAAACAGTATCCAGATGGCAGAAGATACCAGTATTCAGCTAATCACAGGGCCCAACATGAGCGGGAAGTCTACCTACATGCGCCAACTAGCCATGACTGCGGTTATGGCCCAGCTGGGTTCTTATGTGCCGGCAGAGAGCGCCCATTTGCCTATCTTCGATGCCATCTTTACCCGTATCGGAGCAGCAGATGACTTGGTTTCAGGTCAATCAACCTTCATGGTAGAGATGATGGAGGCTAACAATGCCATTTCGCATGCGACCAAGGATTCCTTGATTCTCTTTGATGAGTTAGGACGGGGAACTGCAACTTATGACGGGATGGCTCTTGCCCAGTCTATCATCGAATACATCCATGAGCATATCGGAGCCAAAACCCTTTTTGCGACCCACTACCATGAGTTGACCAGTCTGGAGTCCAGTTTGGAACACTTGGTTAATGTCCACGTGGCAACCTTGGAGCAGAATGGGCAGGTCACCTTCCTTCACAAGATCGAACCAGGGCCAGCCGACAAATCCTACGGTATCCACGTTGCCAAGATTGCTGGCTTACCAGCAGAACTTTTAGCAAGGGCAGATAAGATTTTGGCTCAGTTAGAGAGTCAGGGTACAGAAAGCCCTGCTCCGATGAGACAAACAAGTGCTGTTACAGAACAGATGTCACTCTTTGACGCGCCTGAAGAGCATCCTATCCTAGCAGAATTAGCTGAACTGGATGTATACAACATGACACCTATGCAGGCTATGAATGTCTTGGTTGAGCTCAAACAGAAATTATAAATCGTTCCAAAACGGATTTATTTTTCAAAAATTGAACTTATGTATTCGTAAAGGATTTAGTCTTGAAATTGGTAGGACTAAGTCTTTTTTACTTTGTTTCTACTTTTCAAGCCTTTTAGGAGGAAGCTTTTATAAGTTTATATGACAGAATGACTGAGTAAAAGGTAAAGAAAAGCCCCCAAACTTAGCTTTTTCCAAGTCTTGGGGGAGAAGTATTGTATGTTTTCTTGTTTATGACAATTTGATAATTGTCTTATTTTCCCTCAGCTAACTCTTTTCCGAGTTGGATGAGGTAATCTTTTAAATCGTCTTTGACTTGCGGGTGTTTGAGGGCGTAGTCGATAGATGTCTTCATAAAGCCAAACTTATCTCCGACATCGTAACGAGCCCCTTTGAACTCACGAGCAAATACACGTTGTGTCTTATTGAGGGTATCGATTGCATCTGTCAGCTGAATTTCATTTCCGGCACCTGGAGCTTGGTTTTCGAGGATTTGGAAAATTTCCGGCGTGAGGAGGTAGCGTCCGATGATAGCAAGATCACTAGGAGCATCTTCTGGAGCTGGTTTTTCAACGAAGGTTTCAACGCTGTAAAGACCGTCTTTTCCTTCGCCTTGCGGAGCAATAACCCCATAAGCAGAGACTTCGTCATGAGGGACTGGCATGACAGCGATAGTAGACGCGTGGGTACGCTCGTAGTCATCCATGAGTTGTTTGGTAAGTGGAACAGCCTTTTCGTTGGTGATATCCATCAAGTCATCGCCAAGCATAACGACAAAAGGTTCATTTCCGACGAAAGCTTTGGCTTGCAAGACAGCATCTCCGAGACCACGTGGATGTGTTTGACGGATAAAATGCAGGCGCATGCCGGTTGTCTCATCCACCAGCTTCAAAAGATCTGTTTTCCCTTTTTCTTTAAGGTTGTATTCCAATTCGAAGTTTGAGTCGAAGTGATCCTCGATGGAACGTTTTGATTTACCCGTAACAACCAAGATGTCTTCAATGCCAGATTTGAGGGCCTCTTCAACGATAAACTGGATCGTTGGTTTGTCGACGATTGGTAACATCTCCTTGGCCAAGGCCTTAGTTGCTGGGAGGAAACGAGTTCCTAGTCCAGCTGCAGGGATAATTGCTTTTCTTACTTTTTGTTTCATAATATTCCTTTCTCTAAAGGTCTAAGACCATTCGTTTTCTGCTTTAAATTCATTACTCATGATGTCGTTGATTGCTTCTTTGATATTGACACCTTCATAGATAACTCGGTAAATAGCCTGTGTGATTGGCATGTAGACACCCAATTCCTGAGCTAGTTCGTAAGCTGCTCGAGTCGTTGAAATGCCTTCGATGACCATACCCATGTTGGCTTCGATGTCTGCAAGGGATTCTCCACGACCGAGAGCATCACCGGCTCTCCAGTTACGAGAGTGGACAGATGTCCCCGTTACGATCAAATCCCCAACTCCAGAAAGACCGCTATAAGTCAGAGGATTAGCTCCAAGAGCGACCCCTAGACGGGTGATTTCAGTCAAGCCACGGGCAATGATAGCCGCCTTGGCATTGTCGCCAAATCCTAGACCATGTAGTGCCCCAGCGCCAACTGCGATGATGTTTTTAAGAGCACCAGCGGTTTCAACCCCGATAACATCCGTATTGGTATAGAGGCGGAAGTAGTGATTGCTAAAGAGATTTTGGACGTACTGAGCAGTTTCGAGGTCTTTAGAGGCTGCAGTGATCAAGGTAATGTCCCGTACAATGGTTTCCTCAGCGTGGCTAGGACCTGAAACAACAACAATGTCACTACGAAGGTCAGCTGGGATTTCCTCTTCAAGAATAGTTGATAGACGTTTGTGGCTATCTGGTTCCAATCCTTTGGAGGCATGCATGATGACAACCTTGTGATCAAGCACCTTTGCTACTTGTTGGGCAACCAGTCTCGTTACTTTTGTTGGGACTACAAATAAAACAGCATCCACATCCTTTAGTGTTTCTTCCAAGTCATGATAGGCTTTGATCTTTTCGTCGAGTAGGATATCTTTGAAGTATCGTTTATTTGTATGCTGGTTATTGATTTCATCAATCTGGTCGGGAATATTTCCCCAAATTCGAACCTCGTGTCCATTGTCGTTTAGGACCTGCGAAAGGGCAGTCCCCCAAGAACCAGGACCCAAGACAGCGATGGTTTGTTTCTTCATCTTTTCCTCCTTGTAAGAGTTCTTCCTTTCATTTTACCATAAAAAGCCTTTTCATGCATCACCTGTAGATGAAAGCGAACTAATTTATAACAAGGAGACTTCTTTGACAAGATGTCTCTTTTTTGCTAGAATAGCATCAATATGAACGAATGAGAAGGAGCTGACGTAGGATGTCGCTCCCTTTATCTATTTTATTAGGAGGAATTATGCTGATTAAAAAGATAAAAGCCTATAAATGGCAGGCCTTGTCATCCCTAATGATGACAGGCTTGATGGTTGCGAGCTCGCTCTTGCAACCACGCTATTTGCAAGAGGTGTTAGAGGCTTTGTTGGCTGGTCAAAATGAGGCTATTTATAGTATTGGCGCTTGGTTGATAGGAGTAGCCCTAGTAGGTCTGGTTGCAGGTGGGGTCAATGTAACGCTTGCAGCCTATATTGCTCAAGGAGTGTCTTCGGACCTTCGAGAGGACGCTTTTCGCAAGATCCAGACTTTTTCTTATGCCAATATCGAGCAATTCAATGCCGGCAACCTTGTCGTCCGTATGACCAATGATATCAACCAAATTCAGAATGTGGTGATGATGGCTTTTCAAATCCTCTTCCGTCTCCCTCTTCTCTTTATCGGTTCTTTTATCTTGGCGGTTCACACTCTTCCATCACTTTGGTGGGTGATTGTCCTTATGGTGCTCCTAATCTTTGCACTAACTGCTATTATGATGGGGATGATGGGACCACGATTTGCCAAGTTTCAAACCCTTCTTGAACGGATCAATGCTATTGCAAAAGAAAATCTACGTGGTGTGCGTGTAGTCAAATCCTTTGTGCAGGAAAAAGCACAGTTTACCAAATTTACCGAGGTTTCTGATGAACTTCTCGGCCAAAATCTTTATATCGGTTATGCCTTCTCAGTTATAGAACCCGTTATGATGCTAGTGGGTTATGGCGCGGTCTTTCTCTCTATCTGGTTGGTAGCTGGAATGGCTCAGTCAGATCCATCTGTAGTGGGTTCGATTGCTTCCTTTATCAATTATCTCAGCCAGATTATCTTTACTATCATCATGGTTGGTTTTTTGGGAAATTCTGTCAGCCGTGCCATGATTTCCTTACGCCGTATTCGTGAGATTTTAGATACCGAGCCAGCGATGACCTTTAAAAATCTCCCAGATGAAGAGTTAGAAGGAAGTCTCTCTTTTGAAAATGTGACCTTTACCTATCCCAATGATGATGAGCCTATGCTGAAAAATGTAACCTTTGATATTGCGCCTGGTCAGATAGTCGGTGTGGTTGGAGCGACTGGGGCAGGTAAGTCCACTCTTGCTCAGTTAATTCCACGACTGTTTGATCCACAGGAGGGGGCTATTAAGATTGGTGGTAAAGATATTCGAAATGTCAGCGAGGGAACCTTGCGTAAAACAGTTTCCATCGTCTTGCAACGTGCTATTCTCTTTAGCGGAACCATTGCAGATAATCTTCGTCAAGGGAAAGGCAATGCCAGCGTGTCAGAAATGGAACGTGCAGCACGGATTGCCCAAGCCAGTGAATTTATCGGACGCATGGAAAACAAATTTGAGAGTCAGGTCGAAGAACGTGGCACCAATTTTTCTGGTGGACAAAAGCAACGGATGTCCATTGCCCGTGGGATTGTCAGCAATCCCCGTATCCTGATTTTTGACGATTCGACTTCGGCCTTGGATGCCAAGTCAGAGAGACTCGTGCAGGAAGCTTTGAATAAAGATCTGAAAGGGACAACAACCATTATCATCGCTCAAAAGATCAGTTCAGTCGTCCATGCGGACAAGATTTTGGTCTTGGATCAAGGGCGTTTGATTGGAGAAGGACGGCATGCAGACTTGGTAGCTAACAATGCCATTTACCGTGAAATTTACGAAACACAAAAGGGAAAGGAGGAATAAAATGAAAACTGTTCGATTTTTCTGGAACTATTTTAAAGTTTACAAGTTCTCCTTTGTCATTGTGATTCTGATGGTTGCAGTTGCGACGATTGCCCAAGCCCTCTTTCCAGTTTTTTCAGGTCAAGCAGTGACGGAGCTCGCTAACCTAGTGCTGGCTTATCAAAATGGAACTTCCGAACTAACCTGGCAGAGTTTATCAGCTCTGATGCTGAATCTAGCCCTGGTTGTCCTTGCCTTAGTGGTATCCAGTTTGATTTACATGACCTTGATGACCCGTGTGATTGCTGAGTCGACAAATGAGATGCGTAAGGGCCTTTTTGGCAAACTTTCTCGTTTAACGGTTTCTTTCTTTGACCGCCATCAGGATGGCGATATCCTTTCTCGCTTCACGAGTGACTTGGACAACATCCTTCAAGCCTTCAATGAAAGCCTAGTTCAGGTCATGAGCAATATTGCTCTTTACATCGGTTTAATTTTTGTCATGTTTTCAAGAAATGTGACGCTAGCCCTGATAACAGTAGCCAGCACCCCGGTGGCCTTTCTCATGTTGGTTTTCATCGTGAAAATGGCCCGCAAGTACACTAATCTCCAGCAAAAAGAGGTTGGAAAACTCAATGCCTACATGGATGAAAGCATCTCAGGTCAAAAGGTTGTCATCGTACAAGGAATTCAAGATGATATCGTAGCAGGCTTTGTGGAGCAAAATGAGCGCGTGCGTAAGGCAACCTTTAAAGGGAGAATGTTCTCAGGCATCCTCTTTCCAGTTATGAATGGGATGAGCTTGGTCAATACGGCCATCGTTATTTTTGCAGGTTCTGCGGTCTTGCTGAACGATCCAAGTATTGAAACAACGACAGCCCTAGGTTTGATTGTCATGTTTACCCAATTTTCTCAGCAGTACTACCAGCCGATTATCCAGGTAGCTGCGAGTTGGGGAAGCCTCCAGTTGGCCTTTACTGGGGCGGATCGTATCCAAGAAATGTTCGATGCAGAAGAAGAGATTCGTCCGCAAAATGCACCAGTCTTTACGGAATTACGAGAAGGCGTTGAGATCAGTCACATTGATTTCTCTTATGTGCCAGACAAGCCGATTTTAAAAGATGTTAGCATTTCAGCTCCTAAGGGGCAGATGATAGCAGTTGTCGGTCCGACTGGTTCAGGGAAAACGACCATCATGAACCTCATCAATCGTTTCTATGATGTGGATGCAGGTAGCATTTGCTTTGATGGCAAAGACATCCGTGGCTACGACTTGGATAGTCTGCGGAGCAAGGTCGGGATTGTCTTGCAGGATTCGGTCTTATTTAGTGGAACAATCCGGGACAATATCCGCTTTGGTGTGCCAGATGCCAGTCAGGAAATGGTCGAAGCAGCTGCCAAGGCAACTCATATCCATGACTATATCGAAAGCTTGCCTGATAAGTATGATACCCTTATTGATGATGAGCAAAACATCTTCTCAACTGGTCAGAAACAATTGATTTCCATCGCTCGAACCTTGATGACAGATCCCCAAGTCTTAATTTTAGATGAAGCGACTTCCAATGTGGATACCGTAACAGAAAGCAAGATTCAGCATGCTATGGAGGCAGTTGTTGCAGGACGAACCAGTTTTGTGATTGCCCATCGTCTCAAGACCATCCTCAATGCCGATCAGATTATTGTCCTCAAAGATGGAGAGGTTATTGAACGTGGGAATCATCATGAGTTGCTCAAACTCGGCGGCTTCTACTCGGAACTGTATCACAATCAATTTGTCTTCGAATAAAAAAGAAGTTGTCCTCATTGGGCAGCTTTTTCTTATCCATAAAAAATACTTATCACGGTCTTTAAAAAAACATATTAGACAGGAAAGGGTTGGAGTGATAAGATAAGACTGTCGCAAGAAAATCGAAAGGAGACACATCATGGCTAGAACGGTTGTAGGAGTTGCTGCAAATCTATGTCCTGTAGATGCAGAAGGGAAAAACATTCACTCATCTGTATCCTGTAAATTTGCAGAGAGCATTCGTCAAGTCGGTGGTCTCCCTTTAGTGATTCCTGTAGGAGATGAGTCCATTGTGCGTGATTATGTGGAAATGATTGACAAACTCATCTTGACAGGTGGGCAAAATGTCCATCCTCAGTTTTACGGGGAGAAAAAGACCATTGAGAGCGATGATTACAACCTTGTACGCGATGAGTTTGAACTAGCTCTCTTGAAAGAAGCGCTCCATCAGAATAAACCAATTATGGCAATCTGCCGTGGGGTTCAGCTGGTCAATGTTGCTTTTGGCGGCACTCTCCACCAAGAAATTGAAGGTCACTGGCAAGGCTTGCCTTTTGGAACATCTCATTCTATTGAGACAGTAGAAGGAAGCGTGGTGGCTAAGTTGTTTGGCAAAGAAAGTCAGGTCAACTCAGTCCATCGTCAAAGTATCAAAGATCTAGCACCTAATTTTCGTGTGACTGCTATTGATCCAAGAGACCAGACCATCGAAGCGATTGAGTCTATTGACGAGCATCGTATCATTGGTTTACAGTGGCACCCAGAGTTTCTGGTCAATGAAGAAGACGGCAATTTAGAACTATTTGAGTATTTATTAAATGAATTGTAACGGTTAGAATCTCTAGCCGTTTTTATTCGTCCTTTCAGTTTTTTTATATTTTAGCAAATTTACGCAAACGTTTGAATTCTGATAAAAATTGGGCAAATTCAATAAAAAAGCTTGAAAAAATCGAAGGTAAGCGTTATGATAGAAAAGAAGAAATTTTGGAGGATTATCATGTCACATATTAAATTTGATTATTCAAAAGTTTTAGACAAATTTGTTGCCCCACATGAAGTGGAATACATGCAAGCGCAAGTAACAGCTGCAGACGAATTGATTCGCAAAGGAACTGGTGCTGGTAGCGACTTTTTGGGTTGGTTGGACCTTCCTGAAAATTATGACCGCGAAGAATTCGACCGCATTTTGAAAGCTGCGGAGCAAATCAAATCAGACAGCGATGTCTTGGTTGTGATCGGTATCGGTGGATCTTACCTTGGAGCTAAAGCAGCTATTGACTTCTTGAACCACCACTTTGCAAACTTGCAAACAAAAGAAGAGCGTAAAGCACCACAAATCCTTTACGCAGGGAACTCAATCTCATCTACTTACCTTGCTGACTTGGTAGAGTACGTAGCAGACAAAGATTTCTCAGTAAACGTGATTTCTAAATCAGGGACAACAACAGAACCAGCGATCGCTTTCCGTGTCTTCAAAGAACTCTTGGTTAAGAAATACGGTCAAGAAGAAGCTAACAAACGTATCTATGCAACAACTGACCGCCAAAAAGGTGCTGTTAAGGTTGAAGCAGATGCCAACGGTTGGG
>ERZ773075.177-NODE-177-length-54610-cov-82.9546_pt1 | contig 54610 bp, 46 predicted proteins | sample MGYA00580614_ERZ773075 | MGnify/ENA primary metagenome ERZ773075 (study PRJEB29015, sample SAMEA2738021) | human oral metagenome | biome: human oral; feature: human-associated habitat; material: dental | place: China | collected 2043 ...
CCACCTTCACGGAGTTCACCTTCGACGACGACTGGTCCAGCCTGGCCCCCTTCGAGCTGGGTCACGTGACGATGAAACGCACCGTCCGCCGCTGAACCTCCACGGTGGGGTGGTGTCGACACGACCCACTCGCTGACACCGGCGGGTCGGCTCAACCAGCTGGCTGGGAGCTCACTGCGTGAGGAATGGCCAGGTGCGGAAGGCCTTCTCGAAACTCGACTCCGCCCGGGACGACAGGTCCTCGAAACGGGTCAGTTCCAGGCGACGCCTGCCAGGGGTTCCGGCCCGTTTCCACGACCCCACCACGCGACCTCCCAGCACGGCGCCGCGTTTGAACATCCCGTTGTTGCCGGGGACCAGTTTCGGATGGTCGCGTTCGGTGAGGGCGAACAGGCGGTCCTGGTAGCCGAGGATGAACTCGTCGAAGCCCGGCAGCAGGAGTGGCCGCGACGCCGACCGCCCAGCCGCGGCGACCTCGTCGGCCAGCCCGACCCGCTGGTAGCGGGGTTCGTCGCCGGGCAGCTCCTCGAAACGTTCCCGGATCAGCGCGAACGCCCGACGGGCGGCGCCGAGGGACAGCTTGCTCCACCAGGAGAAGTCGCGCAGCGTCGCGGGGCCGCGGCTGGTCAGGTAGCGGTCGAGCAGTTCGGCGCAGGCGGCGTCGCGGTCGCCGTTGAAACGCTCCTCCAGCCCGGTTCCGGCGGGCAGCCACGTCCTCGTGAGGGCGAGGTGCTGATCGCCGTCGACGACCGGCCCGTAGCACAGCATTCCGGTGGCGATGTGGTGGAAGGTCATGTGATAGTTCGCGCCCTGCACCTCCGACAGCCCGGCCTCGGCCCAGTGCGCGTGCAGCTCCGCGCGCGGCCTCGGCCCGTCGGCCAGCAACTCGGCTGCGATCTCGACGGCGCGTTCGAGATGCCCCTCCCCGACCCCGCGGCCCTTGAGGAGGCGCTCCGATTCCCGCAGCGACTTGTCCACGCACAACTGCGTGATCCACCGGGCATCGGCGGCGGCCATCAGGAAAACGGTGCCGCGCATCGGGTAGCCGCGCACGATCTCACCGCGGGCACAGGCCTCCACGACGGCCTCGATGCCGCCGTCGCTGCGCAACGCGATCGACGCCAACACCCCGGGCAGGTCCTGGCCCTGATGCGCGCCGAACGCGGCCGCGACCTCGACGGGACGCTCCCAGCGGCGGACAACAAGCCCCTGGGAGACGAGCCGGGCGCGCGCGAGCGCGGCATCAACCATCGTTCACTCCGTCCGGAACCGACCGCGAACGCTGACCGCGCGGCAAATCTCGTCGGGTTCCACGACGACCTCCCGGTCGTCGCCCTCATGTTCCAGCCCCAGCCAGAGCTCCCCCAGCTCAGGTCGCACCCGCCGTTTCGCACACCCCTCGGCCAGAATCTCCATGCGCGAATCCTACGGGCATGCACCACCCCACAAGCGCCAGAACAGGTCGAGTCGAAGCCGTCGCGGCCGTACCCGGAGACATGGGGCTGCCTCTGACCACCATATGCCGGAATGGTTTCGCCACGGCGCACTTCTTCGTCACAGTCCGGCTCATCCAGGTCCGAGAAGCCCCCCTACGCCGCGGGAGGCGGGGCTGTGCTACCCCGCAGGATGAGTTCGGTGGGGATGATGATGCTCCGGCTGCCGTCGCGCACCCCGGAGGCCACCTGCTCCAGCACGAGACCCACCATTTCGCGACCGTGACGTCTGAAGTCCTGGCGCACGGTGGTCAGCGGCGGGAAGCTGTACTCACCGACGTCGAAGCCGTCAAAACCGACGACGGAGACGTCGCCGGGCACCCGCCTGCCCTGTTCGTGCATGGCCCGGATCAGGCCGAGGGCCAGTTCGTCGTTGGCGCAGAACACGGCCGTCACCTCCGGGTCGGCGGCCAGCAGCCGGCCTGCCGCGTAGCCCGCTGCCGCCCCCCAGTCGCCGGGAATCGGTTCGGGAACGGGCAGCCCCGCCTCCCGCAGGCACCTGGCCCAGGTGGCCCTGCGGATCAGGCTCGACTGGGAATCCCCCGGCCCGCACACGTGCTGGATGGTGCGGTGCCCGAGCCCCAAGAGGTGTTCGACGGCGTCGCGCGCCCCACCGACCTGGTCGGCGCTGGCGGAGGGGTAGTGGTCCACGAGCGTGGAGTCCGAGACCGCCACCGGCATCGACGGCGGCAGGACGAGGTGTTCGCGACCGGCCCGCCCGGCCTGCACCACGACGAGACCGTCGATGGCCTGGTGGGAGAGCCGATAGACGGCCTGGCGCAGGTCGTCGGAGACGGGACGTTCCACCTGGACGAGGTTGACGGCGTAGTCGGCGGCGGTGGCGGCCTCCAGCACGCCCGCGGTGGTGAGGGCCTCGCCGGTGCGCTGGATCTGCTGGGTCAGCACGCCGATCGTCTTGAAGGAGCCGCGACGCAGGGCCTGGGCAGCGCGGTTGGGGGAATACCCCAGCTTGTTCATGGCCCGCAGCACCTTCTCGCGGGTTTCCGGGCGCACGTGTTCGGAACCCGTCGTCACGCGCGAGACCGTTTGCACGGACACCCCGGCCAGACGGGCCACGTCACCCATCGCTGGCGCTCCCTCCGCGCTCCGGCGTTGCCTCGGCATGACGGGAGGCTATCAGGAGCGCAACGACGACCCCACCCATAGTCTTTGTGAACGTTACCATGGCGCCTCACTTCGCGACGCCGATATCTTGAGATATTTCCCGTGAAACAGTGCCATACCGCGGATCTTCAAGTATTGTGTGAACGTCACCATGAGGACGTTGCACGGCTGCACGTCCCCTGTGTCCGCCGACCTTCAGGGAGTCCGAACGATGATCGTTCCCGGATACTTCGAGGACCTCGGGGTCCTCCACGAACACACGCTGCCGCCCCGCGCCTATTACGTGCCGGCATCCGCCCCCGCCGCCTCGAACCCATGGGAGCGGGAGACATCCGACCGTTTCCATCTGCTCAACGGTCGGTGGGCCTTCCGGTACCTGCCCAGCATCCACGACCTCACCGAGCCCTTCTGGGAGACCACGGACGCCGGCCCGGAGGGATTCACCATGATCCAGGTGCCCAGCACCTGGCAGCACCTCGGATACGACCACCACCAGTACACCAACGTCCGCTACCCCATCCCCTTTGATCCGCCCCACGTCCCCCAGGACAACCCCTGCGGCGCCTACATCCGCGACTTCGACCACACCCCGGATCCCGCCGCACCCACCACCCAGCTGGTCTTCGAGGGCGTCGACTCCTGCTTCTACGTGTGGCTGAACGGCGCCTACATCGGCTACAGCCAGGTCTCCCACGCCACCGCGGAGTTCGACGTCACCGAACACATCCGTCCCGGCGCCAACCGCCTGGCCGTGCTGGTGCTCAAGTGGTGCGACGGCACCTACCTGGAGGACCAGGACAAGTTCCGCACCTCCGGCATCTTCCGCGACGTCTACCTCCTGCACCGCCCGGAGGCGGTGCTGTTCGACTACACCGTCACGACCTCGCTGGGTCCAGTGGTCGACGCGACCCCGGAAACCGCCGTCGTCGAGATCCGCGGCTCCTACCGCGGTGGGGTCGTCCCCACCACCGCCGAGCTGACCGACCGCGAAGGACGGGTGCTGGCCTGCGGCGTCCTGGAGCCCTTCGCCGGCTGCCCCGACCACACCCACCGCGCCCGGCTCACCATCACGGCACCCCACCCGTGGAGCGCGGAGGACCCCTACCTCCACACCCTGACCCTCACCACCCCCGGCGAGACCATCACCGACCGGGTCGGGGTGCGGGAAATCGAGGCCAAGGACGCGGTCGTGCGTCTCAACGGCAGCCCCATCACCCTGCGGGGTGTCAACCGGCACGACTCCGACCCGGTCTCCGGTCCCGTCGTCGACCTCGACCACATGAAACGGGACCTGCGACTGATGAAGGAGCACAACATCAACGCGGTGCGCAGCTCCCACTACCCCAACGATCCGCGTTTCTACCAGCTGTGCGACGAGTACGGCTTCTACGTCATGTCCGAGGCCGACAACGAGAGCCACGGCACCCAGACCCGGTTCCTGGCCGACCCGTCCTGGGAGAACCAGGTGGAGCACTGGAACGAACCCATCGCCGACAATCCCGCCTGGACCGAGGCCACCGTCGACCGGATGAAACTGTGTGTCCACCGGGAGAAGAACCGTCCCAGCATCATCTCCTGGTCCGCGGGCAACGAGTGTTCCTACGGCTGCACCCTCGAGGCGGCACTGCTGTGGGTCAAGGGCTTCGATCCGACGCGCCTGACTCACTACGAGAGCTCCTACTACCGCGACTCCAAACGTCGTTACGACTACTCCTGCATCGACCTGTACAGCCGCATGTACCCGGGCATCGAGGAGATCCGCGAATACCTCGACTCCGATCCGGACAAGCCCTTCATCCTCGTGGAGTACTGCCACGCCATGGGCAACGGCCCCGGCGACCTCGAGGACTACTGGGAGATCATCCGCGACGACGACCGCATGTGCGGAGGTTTCGTGTGGGAGTGGTGCGACCACGCGGTGCTGGCCGGCACCAGCGACGACGGCCGACCGGTCTTCCGCTACGGCGGTGACCACGGCGAGGACATCCACGACGGCAACTTCTGCGTCGACGGGCTCGTCTCCCCCGACCGCGTCCCGCACCCCGGGCTGGCGGAGCTGAAAAACGTGCAGCGTCCCGCCCGCGTCATCGAGTACGACCAGGACGAGGGTCTGCTCACCATCCACAACGACCTCGACCACACGGACCTGTCGCAGTACGCCCGCGTCTCGTGGGAGGTGCGCTGCGACGGCGTCGTCGTGGATCGCGGAGACATCGACCTGACCGATCCCGTCCCACCGCACACGAGCGTCATGCTGCGCTGCGAACCGCAGATTCCGCACGCCGGGAAATGCCACCTACTGGTCACCCACCGGCTCGCGCGTCCCGAACCACTGCTGCCCGCCGGGCACGTCCTGGGCATCGACGAGGTTCCGTTGCGCAACGCCGACGGGCGGCACCGCCGGGTCGCAGAGCTCGCGCACCGTCCCGCCAGCCGGGGATCGGTGCAGGTCGCACGGAAAGGGACGCGAATCGACGTGGCGACCGCGGGTCTGCGCTGCACCATCGACACGCGCACCGGCCTGCCCACCGCCCTGAGCGTCAACGGCCGGGAGGTCCTGGAGCGCCCGGCCGAGCTCAACATCTGGCGGGCCCCCACCGACAACGACCGCCACGTGCGTCTGGACTGGGAACGCGCCCACTACCACCGGGCCACGGCCCGCGCCTACGCCGTCGACGTCGCGGAGGAACCGGGGCGCGTGACGATCAGCGCTGACGTCGCCCTGGTGGCACCGACGGTCCAGCCCGCCCTGCGCGGTCGGCTGATCTGGACCGTCACCGCCGACGGTGTCCTCGGGGTGATCCTGCGGATGCGTCGCACCCTCGGGTTCCCGAGCCTGCCGCGCCTGGGGTTGCGGCTGTTCCTGCCCGAGTCCATGAACCAGGTCGACTACCACGGCCTGGGGCCCTTCGAGAGCTACGCGGACAAGCACCGCGCCAGCCATCACGGGGCCTTCAGCACGAGCGTCGCGGACCTCCACGAGGACTACATCCGTCCCCAGGAGAACGGCAGCCACGCCGACTGCGACGAAGTCACCGTCTCCGGCGGCGGCCTGGCCCTGACCGCGGTGGGACAGACCCCGTTCTCCTTCAACGCCTCCCGGTACACGCAGGAGGAACTTGCCGCACGGCACCGCAACACCGACCTGAGACCGTCGGGCAGCACGGTGCTGTGCCTGGACGCCGCCATGGCCGGCATCGGCTCCAACAGCTGCGGACCGGCCCTGCGATCCCGCTACCGGGTGGACGGCCACGAGCTGGGGATGGAACTCCACCTCCTGCTCACCACCCCCACCAACACCGAAACTCACGACGAGGTGACGTCATGAATGACACGACGAGCACGGCAGCGACCGGCGAGAAGAAATACCTGAAGTGGTACAACAAGGTGGGCTACGGCTCGGGTGACGTCGCAGGCAACGTCGTCTACGTGCTCCTGTCCGCCTTCGTCATGATCTACCTCACCGACACCGCCGGGCTCAACGCGGGCATCGTCGGCACGCTCATGATGGTCTCCCGGCTCTTCGACGGCTTCTCCGACATCATCTTCGGTGCGCTGCTGGACCGCACCAACACCCGGATGGGCAAGGCCCGGCCGTGGATGCTGTGGGGTTTCGTCGGCTGCGCCGGCATGATCATCGCGATCTTCGCGATCCCCACCGAGCTGGGTGAGACCGCCAAGTACGCCTGGTTCTTCATCGCCTACACCCTCCTCAACGCCGTGTTCTACACGGCCAACAACATCGCCTATTCCGCACTGACCGCGCTCATCACCCGTAACGGTTCGGAGCGGGTGCAGATGGGTTCCATCCGTTTCATGTTCGCCTTCGGGACGAACCTGCTCATCCAGAGCATCACGGTCGGGGGCGTGGCGATGTTCGGCGGCGGCGCCGCGGGGTGGCGGACCATGGCGATCATCTATGCGCTGTTCGGGCTGGCGGTCAACACCTTGTCGGTGTTCTCCGTCAAGGAACTGTCCCCGGAGGAACTGGCCGGTGACGACGACACGAAACAGAAGGACGACACGCTGACGGTGCTGGAGTCGGCCAAGATGCTGCTGTCCAACAAGTACTACCTCCTCATCCTGGTGGTCTTCCTACTCACCCAGGTCTTCACGGCAATGCTCAACATGGGCATCTACTTCATGAAATACATTCTGGGGGACGAGAACCTGCTGGGCACCTTCGCCTGGGCTATCAACGTCCCGCTCATCGTCGGCCTGCTGGTGACGCCCATCATTGTGAAGAAGTTCGGGGAGATGTACCGGGTCAACCTCGGCGGCTACGTCATCGCGACCCTCGGGCGGCTCGGGGTGCTGGTGGCGGCCTATTTCCACGACATCCCGCTCATGCTGATCCTCTCGGCGGTGGCCTCCCTGGGGATGAGTCCGCTGCAGGGGACGCTCAACGCCATGATCGCGGAGGCTTCGGAACACACCTGGCTGCGCACCGGCAAACGCATCGACGGGCTCATGTTCTCCTGCACCTCCCTGGGGGTGAAGGTCGGCAGCGGCATCGGAACGGCAGCGGCAGGGTGGCTCCTGGCCGCCAGCGGCTATGACGGCGGTTTGAGCATGCAACCGGACTCGGCGATCCAGATGCTCTACGTCATGTACGTGTGGTTCCCGCTGGTCGCCAACGCCCTCATCTTCCTCCTGCTCACCCGCCTCGACGTCGAGAAGGCCAACGCCCGCCTCCGGGAACAAACCGACGCCTGACCCCGCATCGCCCGTCGGTTTGCTGGCCTTAACCCGGTTTTGCTGGCCTTGTTCGTGTTTGCTGGCCTCACAGCGCAGGCAAACGTGAACAAGGCCAGCAAACCGTAAAGAAGGCCAGCAAACCCCGGCGTCTCACCCCGCGACCGGTGCCGTCTCCTTGTCGTCGGAACCCTCCGATTTCGTCTCTCCGGACGCCTTGGCCGCCCCGGACATGAGACGGGCGCTGGTGCCCTCGCCGAGTTCCTCCAGAGCCAGGCGACCGACCATCTGCTGGTTCGTCGTGACGCGTTCCGCCCGACCGCGGGTGAGGAAGCTGACGAACCAGTGCAGCAACGTCGACATCCGCTGCTTGAAGCCCGCGATGTAGAGCAGGTGCAGCACCAGCCACGCCGCCCAGGCCAGGAAGCCCGAGAACTTGACCTTCCCTGCGCTGACGACGGCGGAGAACCGGGAGATCGTCGCCATCGACCCCTTGTCCTTGTACGTGAACGGGGTCGTCGGGCGGTTCCCGGCCAACTGGCCACGGATGACGTTGGCCGCATACCTGGCGCCTTGGATCGCGCCCTGCGCCACCCCGGGCACCCCGTCGACGGCGGCCAGGTCACCGATCACGAACACCTCGGGATGGCCCGGCAGGGTCAGGTCCGGCAGCACCTTGACCCTGCCCACCCGGTCGGTCTCGGCGCCGGTTTGTTCGGCAAGATGCGGACCGAGCGGATTCGCAGACACACCAGCGGCCCACACCTTGCACACCGATTCCACCCTTTCGGTGGAGCCGTCCTTGCGTTTGACGGTGAATCCGCGCGAGTCGACCTCGGTGACCATGGTCTCCGTCCACACCTCGACGCCGCGTTTTTCCAGCGACCTGCGGGCCGAGCCACCGAGGTCCTCGCCGAAGCTGGGCAGCACCAGGGGTCCACCCTCGATGAGAATCACCCGTGCCTGACGCGTGTCGATGCGACGAAACTCGCCGACGAGAGTCTTGGAGGCCAATTCTCGGATCTGCCCGGCCATCTCCACTCCCGTCGGTCCCGCGCCGACGACCGCGAAGGTCAGGAACCTGGAGACGTCCTCCCCCTCCGGGGCGAGTTCGGCCAGCTCGAAGGCGCCGAAGATCCGGGCACGCAACTCCAGGGCATCGTCGATGGTTTTCATGCCGGGCGCGTAGCGGGCGAAGTGGTCGTTGCCGAAGTACGACTGCCCCGCACCGGCGGCGACGATCAGCGAGTCGTAGTCGGTGACCTGTTCGAGGCCGTGGAACCGCCACCGCACCTGCTTGGCCTCCATGTCGACCCCCTCGACGAGACCGAGCTGCACCGTCACGTTCTTGTTTTTGCGCAGCACCTCCCGGGTCGCAGGGGCGATCTCACCCTCCGACAGGATGCCGGTCGCCACCTGGTAGAGCAACGGCTGAAACAAATGATGGGTGGTGCGTGCTATCAACGTCACATCGACGTCGGCGCGCCTCAAGGCCTTCGCCGCGAACAGACCACCAAAACCAGAACCGATTATCACAACATGATGCTTGCGCATATCGGCTATTGTGCTGGGCGGGACGGCTTCATGCCAAGTCGGACTCACCTACCGGACGGCGCGAGGGTCGAGCATACACCACCACGCCGGGTGAGCCCCATCCCCTCAGCTGGTTGCACCGAATCACGAGCAACAAGCACCCCGAGTCGACGCCATCGACGCCTGGTGGCCAGAATCCGACCTCGGCCACCGAGGTGTCGACACGACCCACTCGCAGATGCTCGTGAGGACCGGTTCACCCAGCTGAAGACCCCGGAATCAGATGAGGGCCACGGCGATCGTGGCCGCGACACCCTCACCGGAACGAACGGCGCCTTCCATGTAGCCGTTGAACTTGGTCGAGTACTCCGCCCCGGCCCAGTAGAGGCAGCCCTCGGAGGCCGCGAGAACGGGGCCGCTGGAGGTCCAGATCCCGGGCGCGAAATGTGCCCCGTGACAGCCCCGCGTGTACTGCTCGGCGCTCCAGTTCCGTTCGACGTACTCGCTGGGTTCGGCGGCCTCCTCCCCGAATGCACGGACGGCCGACTCGACGAATGCGCGCCGCCGGGTCTCCAGGGAGCGATGGGCCAGGGAATCGGCCTCGTTGCCCTCGAAGAAACCCATCAGCAGCCCACGGGTCGAGTCGGCCGGTGTTGTGTCAAACGTGACGCGAACCGCCCCCTCGTCAGAGCTCGACTGCCCTGAAAGTCCTCGTTCGCGCCAGAAGGGCGTCTCATACACCAGATATGCCTTGATCACGTTGCCGGGAGCCACCTTCTCCGCGACGTCTCGTCTCCACTGCGGAAGAGGCGGGTCGTATTCCAGGGCGACGGCCAGGCGTGGCGGTAGCGTCGAGACGACGGTGCGGGCCTCGATGGTTTCCCCGGATGCGAGCGTCACGACGGCGGTGTCGCCGTGCGTGACCTTCGTCACGGGATTCCCGAGGCGCACCACCTCCCCGAGATCGTTGGCCAGGGCCTCGCACAGGGCGGTCATGCCTCCCTCGATGCGCTGCTGGTTCAACCCGCCGTTGTTCGCGATCATCGTCTCCAGGCTCGGCCCCGAATTGATCTGCCGCAACCCCTCCTCCAGGGTCGCCTTCGGGATCATCGGCCCGAAAGCCGCTTCGTAGACCTCACCGAAACGGGCCTGCGCCCCACCGGTGCGTAAATTCGTGCGCACCCAGCGTCGTAGGTCCTGCCGCAACCAGGCACCGTTCGCCGCCACCCATGCCGGATCATCGGCCAGGCGGTGTGCGAGACGTCGCAGTCTCAACAACCCCTGGCTGAGGTCGGCGACCTCGAACGGGGTCAATTCCGCCCCATCCGCAGCCGACGGCACCTCAAGCAATCTGCCGTGGATACGAACCACCAGATTTCCACGAGCTGGAATACCAATAGTCCTCAGCCCGTAGCGCTCGATCAGTTCAAAGATGGCGTCGTGTCCGGCGCCAATCCATTGACCTCCGAGCTCCACATACTGGCCGTCGGCGAGAACCCCATTCTCGACACGCCCTCCCACACGGTCTCGAGCCTCGAGCACAACAACACCGAGTCCTCGGTTCCGCAGGTCGCGAGCAGCCACGAGGCCCGCTAGGCCAGCCCCAATGATGGCGCAGTCCAGCATGTTTCCTCCTATAAACCGGCATGCTCTATATAAACCGGCATACTGTTTTCCCCCGGATTTCTTACATTACAAGGGGGCCGATTCCCGTTCTCAGGCGACCCCACCAATAACGCGTCTCACCGCATCCGCATCCACGGGGATGCGGGTCACATGCCTGGGGAGGTCCTCGATCCCGGCGAAGCGCTCGGGGCGCGGCGGGACGATGCCGATCGCCTGGGTGATGGTCTCGGCGAACTTCACGGGGAGCGCGGTCTCCAGCACCACGACCGGCCCTGAGATCTCACCTGCGGCCAGCAGCCCGCGGGCGACGTGCACGCCGTCGGCGGTGTGGGGGTCGATGAGTACCCCGTCGCTCTCCCAGGTGGCGCGGATCTCGGCCAGCCGGTCGGCATGGGTGGAGGATCCAGAGACGAAACCGAAGCGGTCGCGATCCTCACCGGACAGGTCGAGCCTGCCGGTTTCCGGCAGTTCCCGGCCAAACAGGTCGGCAACGCGCGCGCCGTCGCGACCCAGGAGGTCAGCAACGAAACGTTCGAAGTTCGATGCCTTCGAGATGTCCATGGACGGGGAGCTGGTGGCGTGGGTCTGCTGTGCGGCGCGGGGCCGATAAATGCCGGTGCGGAAGAACTCGTCGAGGACGTCGTTTTCGTTGGTGGCCAGCACCAGCTGGCGGATCGGCAACCCCATGAGGCGGGCGATGTGTCCAGCCGCGATGTTGCCGAAGTTGCCCGACGGCACCGCAAACGAGACCGGTTCCTCGCCACCGATACGCAGCCAGGCCGCGACGTAGTAGACGATCTGCGCCATCAGGCGCGCCCAGTTGATGGAGTTCACCGCGCCGATGTGGTGGTCGCGTTTGAACTCGGCGTCGGCGTTGATGGCCTTGACGAGGTCCTGGCAGTCGTCAAAAACCCCTTCGACGGCCAGATTCACCACACCGGGATCGTCGATGGAGTACATCTGCGCCTGCTGGAACGGGGTCATGCGGTCCGCCGGGGAGAGCATCACCACCCGTATCCCAGGCCTGCCCAGCAGCGCGTACTCGGCAGCCGAACCGGTGTCTCCGGAGGTGGCACCGAGGATGGTCAAACGCTCACCGCGGCGCGCTAGTTCGTGTGCGAACAACTCGCCGAGCAGCTGCATGGCCATGTCCTTGAAGGCCGCCGACGGGCCGTTGCTGAGGTGCGCCAACCGTACCCCGTCGGAGAGTTCGGAGACTGGCACGATCTGCGGGTCCGAGAACTTCTCGGGCGCGTAGGCGCGCCGGCAGATACCCAGCAGGTCGTCGGCGGAGATGTCGTCGATGAACAGGGAGCACACCTCGAAGGCGAGCGCCGCGTAGCCGTCGTCGGCCAGCACCTTCCGCCACTGGGCAAGGGTGCCTGCGTCCACCCGCGGGTACTCGGCGGGCAGGTAGAGACCACCGTCGGGCGCCAGGCCTTCCAGGAGGATGTCGCTGAAGGCCCTGGTGGTGTGGTCGGTGGCACGGGTGGAGACGTATCGCACGGGCAGCGATCCTACCGGGAGACGCCGGGCACGGCCGGCATGCCGACCGAATCAACTGGCTTCGGGCGGCTATTTGAGGATGTTACGACGCGAGAAGCTGGCCGAGGCCCAGATCCCGAGGACCACCAGCCAGAAGATCGCATACCCCAGCGAGTATCCGTAGTCGAGGTGTGGGACCGGTTCCTGCCGCACCCCGTCGCCGTTGTAGATGGTGCGGCTCCAGCCGCCGGTGATGAGGTTGAATGCGTTGGTGGTCGGTAGCAACCAGGCCGTCTGGGCGACGTCCCTGGAGAATTCGAGGAACTGGGAGAGCGCCAGACCGACGGAGATCAGCACCCACGCTTTGCCGGTTGACGCCAGGGCCATCGTCACCAGCGCCGCCAGCATCCCCATCACGGCCCCGGCCAGCAGTGCACGCCCCACCTGCGCACCCAGCAGGGAGCCGGCACTCAGCCCCTCGATTCCGCGCACATTCAGGTAGAAGAACACTCCCAGGAGCACCATGAGTGCCGCCCAGAAAGCCATCAAACAGGTCCCGCAGATCGCTGAGGCCAGGGCTTTCGCCCACAGCAGCGGCAGCCTGCGTGGGGTGAAGGTCAGCTGGGTGCCGATGGCGCCAGTGCTGAACTCGGCCCCGATCATCACGGTGATCAGGACCACCACGATGAGCAGGCCCATCTGTATCGTCAGCTCGAGGGATGCGATGACGAATTGTTCGAAGCTCATCTGGGGACGCAGGAACCCCTCCACGGTGATGTTGGTCGGAAGCGCCGTGCAGTCGCTGCTGGACGAACTCGACCCGCAGATCACCTCCAGGTTTATCTGGGCGTCGTTGGACTGCCGCCGCGCCTCGTCCCATTCGAGCGCGGTGTAGGGCTTGAGCGTCACGGCCATCGAGGCCGAGATCCAGAAACCCAGACCCAGCACGAACGCCCCCAGCACTGCCACCTTCCGGTTGCTGATCAGCCTGAGAAGCTCGGCGCGCAGCAGATTCAGCATCACGCTACAGCCCTCCCCTGCGTGGTGGTGAGGCGTTCATCCTCGGTCAGTTCCAGGAACACGGATTCGAGGCTGGAGCGTTGCAGGCTGAGGTGCCTCGGCCACAGGTCCGCCTCCCCGAGGACCCGGGCGACGGCGGCAGGATCGAGTCCTTCGTCACGGGTGACGCGCAGCTGCCCTCCCACCAGCTGGCCGCCGAAACCCGCCTGCCGCAGTGCCTCGAAAGCCGCCGGGACGTCGTCGATCTCCACCACCACGTACTCGGAACCGTCGTTGAGGAATTCCTCCAGCTCCCCCGCCGCGATCACCCGTCCCCGCCCCATGATGGACACGGAATCGGCGATCTGCTCGATCTCCCCCAGCAGATGGCTGGCCACCAGCACCGTGCGACCCGCATCAGCGAGGGCACGCATGGTGGTGCGGATCTCCTGGATACCGGCGGGGTCGAGGCCATTGGTGGGTTCGTCGAAAATCAGCAGGTCGGGTTCCCTCAACAGGGTCGCGGCGATCGCGAGTCGCTGTTTCATGCCGAGGGAGCAGGTGCGGAAAGCCGCCTTCTCGCGTCCCCGCAGCCCAACCTCCAGCAGCACCTCCGTGACGCGGCGGCCCGGCACCCCGGTGGAGATCGCGAGGATCTCCAGGTTGCGCCGAAGACTTATGTTCGGCGCGAACGTGGGGCTCTCGACGATGGCACCCACCCTGTCGATCACCTCGGGCAGCCCGTAGGGCACCTCGTGGTCGAAGATGCGCATCTCGCCGTCGTCGGGGCGGATCAGGCCGAGCAGCATCCGCAGCGTCGTGGTTTTTCCGGAGCCGTTGGGACCGAGCAGTCCGTGGATACCACCGAGGGGGACATCCAAGTCGAGTCCGGACACGGCCTGGACGCGCCCGAAACGCTTGGCGAGACCGCGAATCCGCACGGCCCACGCCCCGGGGGTCCGTTTCCAACGCTGCTCGGTCATGCCCGCGACCCTAGTCCGCGGTCGTGGAAAAAAGCGTCGGCCCGCAGTCGTGGAGACGTCAGACTCCGGTCCGCTCATCGAGAACGTCAAGGTTCTTCGCCTCGAGGCGTCGCCACATCAACCAGGCTGCCAATCCCAGCAGCGGGGAGCCGAAGGCAATCCGGGTGGTAGCCGCCACCACGACCACCACGGTTGCGCTCAACCAGATCCGCTGCCAACGGCGGTCGGGCAAGGCCAGGGCGACGAAGGGCGCCGCCCAGGTGAAATACCAGGGTTGCAGGGCGGGACCGAGCAGCGCGAAGGCCAGCAACCCGCCGAGCAGCACCACCCAGGGACGTCCCGGTTCTCCGGGCCGGGGGCCGAACCGCACCACGAGCCACACCCAGGCCGTCAGCACCGCTAGCCCGGCGATGAGGGTGAGTATCCGGATCACCGGGGTCAGCGACTCTTCCTGCCCGAGGAATTTCATCGCCTGAGTGACCCATGACAGCGGCGAGTCGCTCATCACGGCCAGGGGGCTGCCGGCGGTGGGCTTGTTCCAGCCGAAACCCAGCCCTGAGCCCAGCGACACCCCGACGAACACCCCGACCGCGACCGCTCCCGCCGCCGCGGCCCGGCCCGCGAGCCGCCACCAGTCGCGCCCCGGCGAAGCCGCCCAGGCCAGGGCGACGATCCCGAGCCCCGCGGCTGCCCCCGACTGCTTGATCGTCAGGGACGCTCCGATCAGGGCCCCGCCCAGCAGCAGCCCGGACCAGCCGCCGCGAGTCGCCGCCAACACCGCCAAGGCGATCAAGGCCACCAGCACGGCATCGTTGTGCAGGCCCCCGATCCACTGGAGGATCAGCAGCGGAGTGGCGATTCCCGCCCACAGGGCCGTGTTCACGGGGACCCCGACGCGTGGCGCGATGCGTTTCACCGCCCACGCCACCACCAGCAGACAGGCCAGGTGCAGCAGCCGGAACAACAGGATCCCCAGCCATGGCAGGCCACCGCTGGCCCAGAACACGGCTGCGAAGATCAGCAACGCCCCCGCCGGGTAGACCGACGTGGTCTCCACCCAGTCAGCCCCGACCGTGATTCCGGGCAGCTGTGGTTCCCCGAGCGTCATGACGTAGGGGTCGTGGCCGCCCAGCACCATCCAGCCCTGCGTCAGATAGGCGTTCACATCGAGGCTATACACCAGCGGACAGGCCAGCAGCGGCAGCGCCCACAGCACCGTCGCGACCACGGGATGCGGGAAACGCGGCCCGATCCGCCACCACGCGAACAGCATGCCCGCGCAGGACGCCAAGAACAGGACGGCCAGCAGACTGTCGACGACAGGCGCGGGGTCCAGCAGTGCCCAGGCGACAGCGGTCGTGACCGCGCTGGAGAGCATCCCGAGCCCCACCCATCCCCACCCGCCGGCGGGATCGGTGCCCCGGGAACGTGTTTCGAGAGCAGACATCAGGCACAACCCTAGAGGAGACGCTGTGTAGGGTGAGCGCGCGTGGCTCCACCGCGCCCGTCGGGGCGGTTCGGAAGCGATCAGCTGGGTTCGACGAACCGCACCAGACCTTCACCGCCGCCGCGCAGCATCACGCCATGAGTGAACAGTTTTCCGAAATCCCCGGGGTGGAACACATCCGGCGCCACCATGAGCGCTCGGACCACCTTTCCGTCCTTGAGGAACACGAAGAGGCTGGCGGAGCCGAGGTAGCGTTCGTCTCGGATGATCCTCTCCCCGAACAGGGACTCGATCTCCTCGGCCTTGGTCCCTTCACCCACAACTCCGAACTGATCCCAGTCGAAATCGGTCATTGAGGAGAGCGCGACCGGGCCACCCCCCTCCTTGATGAACGCCGACAGCGCAGCATCGACGTGTGCATCGGAACTCGGCATGACACCCTCACTCTTCAAACAGGCTGTGAGCGAGACGACGGCGCAAACCACGCACACAATCCTGAACAAAGCACCACGCATGAGGCGCCTCCTCACGACTTTGCAGACTCATCCGGCCCGCCTGGGCTCTCGTCGAGGACGTCAGGCTCCAGAGCCCACATTGCCCCGAAGCTCTTTCGCCCCTGCACCCGCGCAAGTATAACGGGACCCTAGGTGACGTCCCCCGGGAGCAGCCTCAGCACCGGAGGGCGAAGCATTTTATCAGGAAAATTCCGAAGCAACCGGTTGGTTCGTGTCATACGATTGGCTAAAAGACCGACGGCTGGGAGAACCATGAAGGCATTCATCCACGTGCTCAAAGGCATCACCCTGATGCTCGCCCGCATCATCATGGGCTTCATCATGGTCACCCACGGCTGGCACCGCTGGCAAAACGAGGGAATCGCCGCGGAGGCCGGCATCCTCGAACAGGCGGGCATCCCGAACCCCGGGCTCATGGTGTGGTTGTTGATCGGGTTCGAGGTGGTCGGAGGCATATTCCTGATCCTCGGGCTGGCGACCCCCGCGATCGGCCTCGGCCTGGTGGTCCTGAACATCGGCATCATCCTCACCCTCAGGTCGCACAACTTCTACGTCCATGACTCCGGCTGGGAGTACAACGCGGTGATGGCCGTAGTCGGCATGGTACTGATGAGTCACGGAGCGGGACGGCTGGCCCTGGACAATCTGTTCCGAACACCGAAGGACATCACACCAGTCGAGGAGGATCCACTTCCCGAGGAGGAATCACCACAACACCCCGCCCGATCCCTCCCGGAAGAGCCCGCCTGCTCCCTGGACGCGGAGCCCGCGCGTTCCCTCGACGCGGAGCCTGTCCTCGCCACGTCGGACAGCTGGGCCACCTCGACATGGGGAACACATGTCACACAGGAAACACACAGCAGTCTCATGGCGAAACCCCACTCCTGACTGTCACAGTAGAGGCATGCCTCCCGCACAGCCCACTGCACTGACCCGCCCCGACGGCACGCCCCTGAGGGTCCTCACCGTCGACGACGAACCCAGCCTGACCGAGCTGCTGGCCATGGCCATGCGCTACGAGGGTTGGGACGTGACCACTGCCGCCACCGGCACCGACGCCGTCCACGCGGCCCGCGCCGTAAAACCCGACGCCATCGTGCTCGACATGATGCTGCCGGACTTCGACGGCCTGGAGGTGATGCGCCGCATCCGCACCGAACAACCCGATGTGCCCGTGATCTTCCTGACCGCCAAGGACGGCGTGGCCGACCGCATCACCGGGCTCACCGCTGGGGGCGACGACTACGTGACCAAACCGTTCTCCCTGGAGGAGGTCATCGCACGGCTGCGCGGGCTGCTGCGACGCTCCGGGGCGACGACGGTGCAGCCGGAAACCCAGCTCGTCGTCGGCGACCTGATCCTCGATGAGGACTCCCACGAGGTCACCCGCGCTGGCGAGAACATCAACCTCACCGCCACCGAGTTCGAGCTGCTGCGCTACCTGATGCGCAACCCCAAACGGGTGCTCAGCAAGGCCCAGATCCTCGACCGGGTGTGGAACTACGACTTCGGCGGCCAGGCCAACGTCGTCGAGCTCTACATCTCCTACCTGCGCAAGAAGATCGACGCGGGCCGCTCCCCGATGATCCACACCATGCGCGGCGCCGGCTACGTACTGCGCCCCGCGAGTTCCTGATGCGCCCGGCCAGCCTCTCCGCCCAGTTGCGGCGGCGCGTCACGGTCGTGGTGGCGGTGCTGGCGCTGCTGATCTCGGCAGGAACCATCGTCGCAGCGGGCGTCATCATGTACGAGCAGCTCGACAAACAAATGGACAACACCACAGCCCTCCAAGTGCGCGAAACCGGCCAGCAGAACGGCCGCCCGAAGGGCATCCTGGCGCCCGGCACACCACCCGGTACCGTCGTGGTGCTGCGCAGTTCGAGCGGCGTCAGTGTCGCATCGAAGATCGGGCACGGCGAGTACGACAACGTCTCCGCGGAAGCCATCAACACCCTGTTGAAGGTCGACACGGACGGTCAGAAACACACCGTGGACGTCCCCGAACTGGGCCAGTACCGGGCGGTCGCGCAGTACAACCGCGACCACGAACTGATGGTGTTGGCCCTGCCGCTGGAGACCGTCAACACCACCATCGTGCGCCTGAGCCTGCTCGCCGTCGCCCTGGGTGTGGCGGCCGTGGTGGTGGCGGCGTTCGCAACCCGCGCCGTCGCCAACGCCGCGACGAAACCGCTGCGGTCGTTGTCGGCTACGGCATCGACGGTCTCGCAGCTGGACCTGGACCGCGGTGAGGTCGACGTGCCCGCAGTTCCCGACCCGGCCCTGCCCCCCGAACACGAGGTGGCGCAGCTGACCGGCGCCTTCAACCGGATGCTCGGCAACGTGCAGGGAGCCTTCAAGGTCCGGGAGGCCTCCGAGACCAAGTTGCGGCGTTTCGTCGCCGACGCCTCCCACGAGCTGCGCAATCCCCTGGCCGCCATCCGCGGTTACTCGGAGCTGGCGGCCCGCAGCGACGGCGCGGACTCGGCGTTCGCGCTGGGCCGGATCGACGCGGAGTCGCAGCGCATGACGAAACTCGTCGAGGATCTTCTCCTGCTGGCCCGGCTCGACGCCGACGCCCCTGTCGAGATGCAGCCCGTCGATATCGTCGCGGTGGTGCTCAACGCCGTCAGCGACGCGCGCGCCGCCGGACCCGATCACACCTGGCGCCTGGAACTTCCCGAGGAAGGGTTCGAGGTGCGGGCCAACGCCGACCGCCTCCACCAGGTGATCGTCAACCTGCTGTCCAACGCCCGTAACCACACCCCCGCGGGCACCACCGTCACCACCGTCGCCGGCATCAAAGACGGTCAGGCTTGCCTGATGGTCGTCGACGACGGTCCCGGCATCGCACCCGATGTGCTGCCCCGGATCTTCGAACGCTTCACCCGGGCCGACGCGTCGCGCCGCCACAACGAGGCAAAATCGACGGGACTGGGCCTGTCGATCGTGCAGGCGGTGGTCGCGAGCTTTGGTGGCCGGGTGGAGGTGGAATCCCGCCCGGGTCGCACGTGCTTCACGGTCTGGCTGCCCCTGGCCACCTGAGTCTCACCCCGAAAACCGGCTACCCTCGGCGCATGGAGATTTCCCGGGAAGCGCTGGCGCGCATGATCGACCACACCCTCCTGCGAACCGACGCCACACCGGCGCAGGTCTCCGCGCTGATCGCGGAGGCCAGGGAGCTGGGTGTCTTCTCGGTGTGCGTCTCGCCGTCGATGCTGCCGCTGACCGACGACCTCGTCTCGTTGAAGGTGGCGACGGTGTGCGGTTTCCCGTCCGGCAACCACACCCCGGCGACGAAGGCCGCCGAGGCGGCGGAGTCGTCGCGGCTGGGCGCCGACGAGATCGACATGGTCATCAACATCGGTCATCTGAAGGCCGGTGAACCGCACCGGGTGCTCGAGGAGATCGCCGCTGTGCGCGAGGCCACTACCGGAACGTTGAAGGTCATCATCGAATCCGCGGCCCTGACCGACGAGGAGATCATCACCGCCTGCCGGGCCGCCGAGGATGCGGGCGCCGACTTCGTGAAGACCTCGACGGGCTTCCACCCGGCGGGCGGCGCCAGCCCCCACGCCGTCGCACTGATGGCGGCTACCGTTGACGGTCGCCTCGGGGTCAAGGCCTCCGGTGGCATCCGCGACTGGGCCACCGCCCAGGAGATGGTCGCCGCGGGGGCCACCCGCCTGGGGTTGTCCGCCAGTCGCGCCATCCTGGAGGGCGCCCCAGCCTGAACAACAGGGCTGCGGTAATCCGGACTGGCTGGACCACCCTCATCAGGAAACAACCAGCCCCGCACGCAGCTCGTCAGCCTGGACCAGAACCCTACAGCCACAGGAACACTTCGCACAGCCGTCTGAACAAGCGCATCCGATCCAGCAGAAGCCTGAGCAACCAATGCCATGAGCTTTCCAGGTCGAGAAGAACAGGCAGTGAGCTGTACCGCATCAGCCCGGGCTATGCGCCCCGCCAACTGATCATGCAGGTCAGACGGAGTGGTATCGCGGCCTTTGCCGTGCCGGATGAGATCCAGGTGGTTGACGAGTTCCCACTCACAGCTGTGGGAAAGATCAGCACACACCGGCAGCGATGAGACGACTGGAGCACGGTGATACACGTGCACGATGATGAGGTTAGGCAAAACTTCCTGAAGGGATCAGTCGTGGGTAAGGGGATTCAGGGGGCGGTACTCAAGGGACTCGGGGCGAGGGAGCACGTGTTGACGGTGACGGGACGCGAATACCGCGCGGACCACTTCGTGCGCGTGTTCCTCCACTCCGACACTCTGCTCACTCCTGAGGGGGAGGCGCCCGGGAACTGGGTGCGTGCCTGGTTTCCGGATCCGGATGGTGGGGCGAAACAGTTCCAACGGGGTTACACGCTGGCTGAGACAGATCCGGGGACCGGAGAGTTTGCAATTGATTTTGTCATTCATCATCCGATGGGCCCTGCTGCTTACTGGGCCACGACGTGTGAGCCGGGCGATCAGATCGTGGCGATGCGACTTGGTGAGGAACCCTTCGAGCTGCTCGATCCAGCACCCAGAGGGTATCTCTTCCTGGGTGACCTGGCGTCCTATCCGGCGATCCACGCCTTGGCGTCCTCGATCCCACCGGAGCATCCCGTCGTGGTGTATCTGGAACAGCACGACGAGCGTGACGTCGAGCTGCCGCTACCGGAGGGGCCGAACGTCGAGGCCCGCTGGGTGGATGAGCTGCCCGACGGGCAGGGTCTGGCGCAGGCCATTTCCGGGCGGGACTGGACCGGCTGGTACGCCTGGGTCACCGCCGAGTCCCTCGCGACCCGGCGTGCCCGCACCCCGCTGGAGCGTGAGTTCGGGTTGAACCGGGCCACGCTCCATGCCCAGGCCTACTGGGTGAAGGGGCGTGCCATGGGTAAATCGCGCATCCTGGAGCAGGCCGCTCAGCAACAGGAACCGCAACCCGTAGGGACGGCAACTGTATCTCCCACCCCGGAGCGGGTCCTGGCCCCGGCCCGCGCGGCGTTGGTCGTGGGTGGCTTGGCGCAGGCTCTGCTCGCCGTGGTGCAGGTCGTTCCTTTCATTCTGTTCGCCGAGGTGGCCCGGCTTTTCCTGCGTGGCGCCGGAGTGGGCGAGTTCGTCGCGGTGGGGTTCGCAGCCCTGCTGGTCATGGCCCTGAGTGCTGCCGGCACCGCGGTGTTGCTGTTCGGCATGCACCTCTACGATGCCCGGTTCGCCGCTGCGTTGCGGCGGCGTCTGATGGACAAGTTGAGCACGCTACCGCTTGGTTGGTTCACCAACCGCAAGGCAGCGGATGTGAAAACCCTGGTCGGTGGCGACGTGGCCGCGCTGCACTACCTGGTCACCCATTCGGTACTCGATCTCGTGGCTGCGATCGTCACGCCGGTAGCGACCCTGGGATACCTGTTCGCGGTGCAGTGGCGGCTCGCCCTGGTATTGCTACTCCCGCTGGTCGTGTTCCTAGTTGTGATGATCCGGATCTCGCGGCGCGACGCCGACAAGAACGCTCTCGTGCAGCGCACCTCGGCGCTGGCCTCAGGGCAGGCGCAGACCTTCCTCAGCACGATCGACCAGGCCCGGGTGTTCGGTCCGAGGGCCGTTGTCGACCTGCCGGAGACGCTGTGCCGGATGGGTGATGTCGTGGAGCGTTGGCAGCGGGAAACCTCGCTGGCGAAAACCCAGGCGGTCATGATCAACCGCCCGACGACGGTGCTGGGTCTGCTGGTGCTGGCCGGGTGGGCGTTCATCTCGGCAGGTTGGATGCGTCCCGAGGAGCTGATCGTCTTCCTGATCGTGGGTACCTCGTGTGGGGCCCAGCTGATCGGGATCGCGTCGGGCATCGGCATCCTGACGCAGTCCTTCGCGGCCCGCGACTCCCTGGAATGGCTGCTCGGCACACCAGGTCTGGCTTCCCTTGAGAACCGATCCGCTCCCCCGGGGCACGTTCGGTTCTCGGGTGTCAGGTTCGGCTACGGGGCGGGGCCGACGGTGCTGCCGGCCCTGGACCTGGAACTCCGACCCGGGCAGGTCACCGCGCTGGTCGGTCCCTCCGGAGCGGGTAAGTCGACGGTGGCAGCGCTGCTGGCGCGGATGTGGGACCCGCAAGCGGGAACCATCAGCATCGACGGCGTCGACATCCGCGGCCTCTCCTCCGATGAGCTGTACGCAAAGGTCGCGATCCTGCTGCAGGACGTGCAGCTGCTGCGGGCCAGCGTGCGCGACAACATCGCCCTGAGCCGACCGGAGGCCACCGATGAGCAGGTGCGGGCGACAGCAGAGGCGGCCCAGATCCATGAGCGCATCATGCAGCTGCCGCAGGGCTACGACACCATCGTCGACAACACCCGGCTCTCCGGCGGGGAACGTCAACGCATCGGGATCGCCCGGACACTGCTGGCCGACACCCCGATCGTGGTCCTGGACGAGGCCACCGCCGCCGCCGACCCGGACTCCGAATGGGCGATCCGCCAAGGACTGGATCACCTCCTCAAGGGACGCACCGTGCTCATGATCGCCCATCGGCTCCACACCGTACGGGACGCTGACCGGATCATCGTGCTGCGAGACGGCACCATCGCCGAATCCGGAACCCATCAGGAACTACTCGACCGGGACGGAATCTACGCCGAGTTGTGGCGCGCCGGCTCCGGACATGAAGGGAGCCGGTAATGCTGCGACACCTGCACGCCATCACGAACAGGCTCGACTTCTGGTCCTATCTGGTCCTAGCCGTCGCCTCCGCGACGCTCCAGGCGGGCGCTGTCCTGGTGCTGTTTCCCCTGGGCAGGTCCCTGTTCGGCGAATCCCCGGCCAACGGCGCCCCGTGGGTGGCGGCGCTGCTGGGACTGATTGTCGCAGCCTGGGGCATGGACGTGCTCGCCGCCCGACGCGGGCTGCGTCTCGGGATCAGCGTGATGCGCACCATCCAGCAGCGCACCCCCGAAGCGGTCCTGGCGTGGCCCGACACGACCCCACAGCGAGCAGCGACGCTGCGCGCCCTGATGGCCGATGGGGCCACCGAGGCCACCTCCGGGGTGATCCTGCTGATAACCCCGGTGATAACCGCCGCGGCTTTCACGCTGGCGCTGGGACTGGGGCTCCTGGTCGTCTCACCTCCCATCGGAGTGGTCACACTGGCCGGCGGGCTCCTGTCGCTGGTGGCGTTGCGGGCAGGCACCGCCCTGGAGGCGCGAGCCCAGCACGCCTACACGGCGGCAACCGAGGAACTCAACGACCGGCTCTTCGAGTTCGCCTGGGCCCAGCCGTCACTGCGCACGGCACGCAACCTGTTCCTGGGGAACCGGTTGGTGACCGATGCCATCAGGAAAACCCGGGGTCGGGTGCTGAAACTCCTGCTGTGGCAGATCCCCGGTGAATTCCTGTTCAGCCTCGTGCTGCAGGTGGTGCTGTTCGGCTTCGGCTGCACGGCATGGCTGGCCCTCGATTCCGGTGTGATCGACGCGATCACCGCCGCCACCCTGATCATCGTGCTGCTGCGGGTACTGGAACAGGTCACCGCGGTGGCGGGCACCGTCGCCGGAGTTGTCGCGATCAACCGCAACCTCCAGGAGGTCCGGGCCATCGTCGAGACCACCCCGATCAACCCCTCGCCTCCCATGTCCGAGGCGCCGCACCTGCGAGCCCGAAACCTGAAACTGACTCACCCCGACGGCACCGTCGGACTTGCGGACGTGAACCTGGACCTGGCGCCGGGAACGGTGACCGTGGTGATCGGCGGCTCCGGGTCAGGCAAAACCACCCTCATCAAAACCCTGGCTGGATTGAACACCCTCGACATGGGCACCATCACACTGGGTAGCGGCGACAACCCGGCCGAAGCCACGACGAACCAGCTACGAGGCAACGCAGCCATGGTCTTCCAGGACACGGTCCTGGCCGACGCGTCCCTGCGGAACAACCTGCTGGTAGTCAACCCGAACCTCACCCAGACAGATCTCGACCGCATCGCGGAGGCCGCCATGCTCACCCCCATCCTGAAACAGGCACCGGCGGGCTGGGACACACCGGTGGGTGAACTAGGCGGCCAGCTCTCCGGCGGAGAACGACAACGGGTGGGCATCGCTCGTGCCCTGGCGAAAAAAGCCCCCCTGCTCCTGATCGACGAGGCCACCTCGGCCCTCGATACCCGCAACGAACACGCCATCGTGGACAGCATCAAACAAATCCGCCACAACCACACCACCGTGGTGGTGACCCACCGGCCCGCGATGCTGGAACTCGCCGATGTCGTCATCATGATGCGCGAAGGTCGCATCACAGAGCAAGGCACCCCGGCCGATCTGGCTGCGGCATCCGGGGAATACGCACGACTCCTCCAAGAATGGCGAAAAGCCGCACAATGGAGCATATGAGATCAGAAGCACTTCCGCGGCAGAGAACCGATACGCCAGCCGCTTGGGTCCTGCCGGATCCGCCACCCATACCCGACCTATCCAGATACACACCACAGCGGACAGGTCATGGCGACATCATGATACGAGTAGCGGATCCTGACACGGATGCCTCGCTGGTCGCCGAGTGGATGTCGCAGCCTCATCTGATTGCCACTTGGCAGCAACCATGGCCAGCGTCACAGTGGGCTAGGTACTGGGTGGCACAACTATCAGGAACATATTCGGTTCCTGTGATCATGCTTTATCAAGGTGTCGCCGTGGGCTATCTGGAGATTTACCGCGCTGGCAGAGATGAAGTGGGACGCTGCTACCACCCGGCACGCCACGATCTCGGTTTCCACATCGCGGTTGGCGATCCGCACCTGACGGGCAGAAGGATTTTCTCACCGTTCCTGCCCACGCTGGCCGACGCAATGCTGGAAGCTGACCCACTGTGCCAAGTAGTGATCGTCGATCCTGCTGTGAACAACACACGGATGCACCAGGCTCTACTGAACAACGGCTGGCGCGGAGGTGGCGAGGCGCAACCGCGCCCGGACCGTCGAATCCGGTTGTTCTATCGCGGTAGCAGTGGTCTAGATCCAGTCGAGAGAGGGTTGTCATGAATTCCTCACCGTCCTGGCTGGTGCGGCTAAGCCCGCAATCTGCGGATGGCCCCACGCTCCTGATTTGCCCGCACGCAGGTGGCGGCCCCGTGTTCTACCGTGCACTCGCCGCAGCACTGTTCAACCGGTTGACTGTTTGGGCCGTGAACTATCCTGGGCGCGAACGCCAGGTACAGACTCCCTTGGCTGACTTCATGCATTCCTTGGTGAATTCTATCGTCGACCAGATCCCTCGACACCTTCCCGGGACATTCGTGCTGCTAGGACACAGCATGGGCGCGTTCGTCGCCCAAGAAGTTGCCGTACAGCTCGCACATCAAATTCACGGAGTAATTGTCTCGGCACAGACCTCTCCCTTGACACAGCAGACAGATCGCGAATTACTACACCAAGCAAACGATGAAACACTTCTTCGAGCGGTGGAGTCATTGGGAGCCTCACCTGCCAGTCTGCTGCAACATCCAGAGTTCAAACAGCAGCTGCTGCCGTTACTTCGGCGAGATTTTCAGATCACAGAAACTCACCACCCACGAACTGAGCCACTGCACGTCCCGTTGATCGCTTACGCGGGCGAACAGGACACACTGGCACCGCCGGAGAATATGCGTTCCTGGGAGCACCTCACCACGGCCGAATTTCGATATCGCATCTTTCCAGGTGGACACTTTTATTTTACGGACGATGTTCACACAGTTGCCCATCATCTACACCATGATGTGATGTGGTTCCTGACATGATTGGCAAGCCCCAAGAATGTTCCCGCATGGAGCGCTAAGAGCTGATCATGAAAGCAGCTGCGAGATGTGGTACTCCCTGACCTGCCTGCCAGCCGTGAAACAGGCTCAAAATCCACCCACTTCACCACTTGGATCAGAAGACCTCGGTCGCGATCCGGGGAGCTACATCACCTAGGTCAGGGAGCTCGCCTTTCTCCAGGAAACACCACCAGCTCACAACCGGAAAGGCTCCACAATCAACAAGCACACCTCAGTAATCCAGTCGGCCATCACAGCCCCGAAACGGACTGATCATGTCGAGTGCGGCGGCGGCCCAGCCCCCCGAGCCAGCACGCGGCGACCACGCCACCCAGGCTGGCGACTGCGAAGGCCACGAAGACAGCACCGGCCGGGCTGGTGATTCCCTCTCCGGCCGGGACATTGACCAGCAGGTAGGAGCCGATCACCGGGGCGAGAACCGCGCCGAGCCGGCCGACCCCCAGAGTGAACCCCAGCACGCCCGTCCGCCAATGGGCGGCCACGGCTTCGCTGACGAGGGAGTTGACCAAGTTCTGAGCAGAGGGAGAGACCATACCCAGCACCGCCACGACGAGCATCATTGCGGCCCCAGTGATCACCCCCGAGGGCAGCAACACCAGGCAGACCGCCCCGATCACACCGGAGACCACCGTCAACGTCAAAGTTCCGAACCGGGTCGCCAACAGACCCGTCAGCAGCGAACCGAGAACTGCACCCGTGTTCAACACAAGAGTCAGCTGAAGCGCACCATCGAGTGGGACGCGGATCTCGGTCATCAGTTTCGTGAGCCACGTCATCAGCCCGTAGAAGGAGAGCAGAAAACAGAAAGTGGCGGCCATGCCAGCGATCGTCGGGGCCAGTAGCTCCCGCAATGGCACACCACGGCGGGACCCCGGGGAAACCTCCTGCGCCACCCCACGGTCCGTGGCCTCGCGTTCCGGATCAACAATCCTTCTGAGCACGGAAAAGAGCAACGGGATCAGCACCGGCCCGATCAAAGCCCCCACGACGAACAAAGGCCTCCACCCGACGTGGGATGCGGTCAGCCAGGACAGCAGACTCGCAGCGATACCACCGGCCGGGATGCCTCCCATCACCACGGAGATGCACAGCGAAGACATCGCCGACAAGCAGGCGGACCGGGCCATGGCCATACAGACCGGCATCACCACACCCAGACCGACTCCCGCCAGCAGCCTCGTCCCTGCGAAGAGCACCGAGTCATGCACCAAAGCGGTACACAGCATGGCGGCCGAGAACACCGAGATACCGCACACCAGCACTCTGCGCTGCCCGTATCTGGAGCTCAGCCACCCGGCCGCCAGACCACCCAGCAGCATTCCGATGAACACGGCGGAGCCCGCGACTCCGGCCAGGGCGGTGTCCAGCCCCAGGGAACCGTCGCGCAGCAGGAAGGGCAGCAGGTTCCCGTAGATCCCGAGGTCGTATCCCTCGACGAGCATGGCCGCCGCAGCGGCCAGTACAACCGGCCAGTCAATCCTTCGTGTTTCGGACACACCCTGCCCATCTCGTGTTGATGCACCGCTGTAAACAACTTCCAACGGCATACAGTTTAGGTTAGCCTAAACAACTATGTCGACGGTTGACGCCCTGTCCCCAGATGGGGTTCCAACCCCTCGCCCGGATCGCTCCAAAGTGGGCCGCGCGGCGACTTTCCTCCCGAACCCCGCGGAGGGTTCGGGTCACCCTCCCTCACCAAACCCGACTTCAGGGTGGGGTTGGTCATGCTGGTCGCGATGGCCTTCGGCACCGGCCTGGTCCAGGCCCCTGCCGGCACCGCCATGCTGACCGCCTGTCCCATCGTCCTGGGGTTCCTGCTCGGGTCGTCCCGGCTGTCCCTGCAACTGGCCGGGAGCTACGTCGCACTGCGGGTCCTGCACCACCTGTGCCTGCTTGGGGCGCACCTGCCGTTGGTACCGTGGCTCGGAATCCTGTTGGCCCTCTCGCTCTACGGTTTCCCGGCGCTCGCCATGGGTTTGGTGGTCTTCACCCGGGTGCCGATGAGTGAGGCGATGGCGGCCTTGGGAAGACTGCGGCTGCCGGGCACCTTTCTGGTGGTCGTCATGGTCATCTATCGTTACGTCCCCACATTGCTGGGTGAGCTCAGGACCATCCGGTCAGCGAAGCCGTCACCATCGGCATTTTCATCGCCTTGTACATCGTGCTGTTCTTCATCTGCAGCATGACCATGGGAGCCATCCCGCTGATCATGGTGCTGCTCCCGGTGATCTTCGGAATCTTCGGCGGCCTGATCTTCATGGTCCTGCTCGCCATCGTGGCCTGCGTCGCCGGGTGTTTCTGGGGCCGCGTGTTGACCCGCAGGCAATTCTCCCGCGCCGGAATAGTCTGACGGGTCACGCCCGGCCGAAACTGGACGGGTTCCCCCTTCCCCGGAAACCGGAACTCCCAATCCCATCAAGGAAGGAAACATGGTCGCCACCATTCCGCGACAGAATCCGACGAGCGCCTGGGAACTGATCAGATCCGCGCACACGGCGATGTTCCTGGGCGGCGTGGCCGACAACCAGATCCGGGGTCAGCATGGCGATCATGACGGCCGTCAGGCAGCCGGCCGCGCTGCTGGCCCTGACCATCGGGTTGGGTTTCTGGTTCTTCCACCTGGGTTGGGTCACCCCGATCACCGTGGTGGCCTTCGCCCTGGTGTGGGTGGGGATCCCGGAGGGCCTGACCGGCCTGGTCGGTCCGTCCGGGGGTGGCAAGTCGACCGTCACCCGCTTGGCCGCACGGTTCTGGGACGTCGACGAGGGCTCGATCACCATCGGCGGCGTCGACGTGCGGGACATCCCGACCACGAAGCTGATGGAGATGACCTCCATGGTCTTCCGGGATGTCTACCTCTTCAACACCACCATCACCGAGAACGTCCAGATCTCCCGTCCCGACGCGACCGACGCCGAAGTGGCCGACGCGCTCCACCGGGCCGGGCTCGACCAGACGCTCTCCCGGCTGCCAGACGGCGCTGGCACGCAGGTCAGGAAGGGCGGCCAGAAACTGTCCGGCGCTGAACGGCAGCGCGTCTCGATCGCCCGTGCCTTCCTGAAGGACGCGCCGATCCTGCTGTTGGACGAGATCACCTCGGCCCTGGACGCCGAGAACGAGGCCGCTATCACCGCGACCCTGGGCGAATTGTCGCGGGCCGGACGGTCATTGTCATCGCCCACCACCTGTCGACGGTGATGCAGGCCGATCACATCCACGTGCTTTCGGGTCGCGAGAACGGCACACCGACGCGGGTGGTGGAAGAAGGCAGCCCGGGTGGTGACCTGGCCGCCGGGAACGGGGTTTTCGCCTCGTTGCTGGCCGATTTCGAGCAGACCGCTCGTTGGCGGGTCCGTTGAGTACCCGTCGCTACGGGATGGCAGCGGTCACCGTGGTGCACAGCGCCGCGCGGTGGTCGGGCATCCCCGGGAGCGCCACATCGTGGATGCGCAGCCCGGCGACCGGGGTTCCCGGGATTGCTCCGGCGCCCACGTAGTCGCGGGAGATGCCGCGCGACAGACCGGTTCCGATGGCCTTGAGCAGGGCCTCTTTGCGCACCCAGACGCGCGCGAACGCCTCGGGGCGTTCGTCGGCGGGGAGGTCGAGCAGCTCCGCGGTCTCCCGTGGATGAAAACTCGAACCGACCTGATCCACCGTCCGCTCCTCCGGGATCTTCTCCACATCCGCCCCAAGCGGAAGATCCCCGAGACCGATCAGCACGACGGAGCCCGTGTGGGACAGCGAAAACTCGACCCCATTGACCGACGGCTTCCCGAACTCGCCTGCGCGGATCTGCACATCCGCCGCGGGCGTGAGCGTCGCACGCCCCAGCACCTCGCGCAGCAGCACGTGCGCCCCGGTCCACGCCTCCCCGAGCCCGGGGAAGACGAACCGCGCCGCCCGTTCCGCCTCCTCATGCGAGAGCACGTCGCCCCGTCGACGCGCCCACGCCGCCCCGGCCACCGTGTCGGCGAGCAGCACCACAGCTGATCCCGCCACCGGAAGACAACGCACCCCCGGCAGTCCCGGCAGTTCACCGCGGGCTCCGTCCACACCCAGGCGTCGCCTCAGCTCAGCGACGGAAGGGGAAACAGCCATGCCACCACGCTAGCGGAACCCTCGAGTCGGGATTCACCTCCAGCACACATCGTCCACAGCCCCGCGAGAAAGATCCGCCTTGAAGCATATATGAGCATCTAAATCCATCATTTGGACGGAAACCGACGCATATAGCATGAAATGATGCATAATTGCCGCATGTTGCTGCTTCAGTTCAGCCTGTCGAACCATGCCAGCTTCAGGGATGAGGCCACCCTCAACCTCGTCTCGCACACCCTGAAGTCCCACGTGCCGCGCGACTCGCACTGGTTGCGCCACGTCAGCCGGGTGGCCGCGATCTACGGTCCGAACGCCTCCGGCAAGAGTGCCCTGCTGCACGGGATGCGCTTCTTCGCATCGATGGTGCGAAACTCAGCGACCACGTGGGCGGGAGACCCGAAACTGCCCCGAAGGCCTTTCCTGCTGGACGCCGAGTCCGCCAACCGGCCCTCGACCTTCGTCCTGGACTTCGTCGTTGACGACGTCCGCTACGAGTACGGTTTCAGTCTCACCGAGCACGAGGTCACCGAGGAGTGGCTCCGGGGTTATTGGACGTCGAAGCCCACGACACTCTTCGACCGGCACGGCGGCGACATCGAGGTGGGACGCAGGCTGCGCGGCGGCGCCGCGCTCCTGAGCCGGATCACCGGCCCCCGGGAACTAATGCTGTCCCGCGCCTTCACCGCAAAACACGAGCAGCTCCAGCAGCTGGCCAGCGAGATCATCGAGGGTTTCGAGTTCGTGTCCTACTCCGAGCAGGCACGGGAGGAACGTCTTCGACAACTCACGACTGAGCTGGCCGAGGGGCGTTTCAAGGCAGACGATCTCGTCACGTTGCTGCGCATGGCCGACGTCGGGATCTGCGATGCGGAGGTGAGCGAACGAGAGCTTCCCGAGCACCTCAAGGAATTCCTGATGAACCTCAGCCCGGCCACCGACGCGACGCAGCCCGAGGCCCCAGAGGATGACACACCCCGCGGTCCCGTCCATCTGAATCTGGTCCTGGAGGCAGACCAGCTCGAGGAGTTGATCCTTCAGCTTCGTCGCGCCCTGAGATTCCACCACCTCGGGGTCGACGGGGCCTATCCCCTGGATCTGAACGCCGAGAGCGCGGGAACCCTTACGTGGCTCGGCCTGGCGGTCCCGGCCCTGGCCAGGCTTCGCAGCGGCGGGGTGCTGTGCATCGACGAACTCGACGCCAGTCTCCATCCGCAGCTGGCGCAGGTGCTGGTATCCATGTTCACCGACCCGGACATCAATCCTCACGGCGCCCAGATCGTTTTCACCACGCACGACACGCACTTCATCGACAACGTGAACCCAGCGCGACTCACCCCCGAGCAGGTCTGGTTCACCCAGAAGAACGCGCAGGGGGTCAGCGACCTCTTCAGCCTCGATGAGTTCCCCACCCGGGCCGAACAGAACCACGCCCGTCGTTACCTGTCGGGACGCTACGGGGCACTCCCGCGCCTCGCCCCAACCCAGGTTCGGCACCTCGTCGGCGTCCAGGAGCAACTGCCGATATGAGCGGACGACACAAACGCCGACCGGCGAGGTCACTGAACCGACGGACCGGAACCCGACGAGAAAATCGCAAGCTCTTGGTGGTGACCGAGGGAAAAACGGAGAAAGAGTACCTCGAAGGCCTCATGCAATCCCTTCGCCCCGATGGGATGCAGGTGACCCCAATTGACGTGGTGGACGGCAGAGGAGAACCGAGTAAGGTGCTCAAAACCGCGAAGGCACGATGTCATTCACACACCGATGACTATGACGAGGTCTGGTTGCTCCTGGATGTTGACCAGCACGCAAAGCTCACCCCCGTTCTCCGGGAAACACGGCAGGAGAACTTCTCAGCCGCCGTGTCCAACCCCTGTTTCGAGGTCTGGCTCCTCTGGCACTTCGAGGACTGGACACGGGAGGGCTCCAGCAGCGAGGTCCAGCAGGCCGCTAGACGTCACGGCTTGGGCAAGTCCATCCCTCCGGCCTTTCCTTACCTCAAACATCCTGAGGCGAAGCGTCGGGCCTCACGCGCCCCGGTCGGTGCGAATGAGATCGGGCGGAACCCCTCCACCGCCCTGCCGTCCCTGCTGGAGGTGATTCTCCGGAACGACCCTAAATCCTGAGGAAAAGGCTCGATTCACCGGGATTGGCGGATCGATCCAATCGGTTGTGTTGGCGGCCTGGGCAGCCTTCCTTCGCTGAGCACCATGAGGACTCCCCCAGCTGGTCGCAAACGACCTTGTTCTCGGAGCACCAGGCGTGATGGCGTTGACGTGCTAGCCGGAGGTGTCGAACTGACGCTGGTACAGCTTCGCGTAGGCGCCGTCGGCGGCCAGGAGTTCGTCGTGGGTGCCGCGTTCGATGATCCGGCCTTTATCGAGCACCAGGATCAGGTCCGCGGAACGCACCGTCGAGAGGCGATGGGCCACCACGATCGCCGTGCGACCCTGCCGTGCGACGTCGAGGGCCTGCTGGACGAGATGCTCGGATGTGGCGTCGAGGTGCGCGGTGGCCTCGTCGAGGATGATCACGGGCGGCGACTTCAGCAGCAGCCGGGCGATCGCCAGCCGCTGCCGTTCCCCGCCGCTGAGCCGATAGCCCCGCTCCCCCACCATCGTGTCGAGGCCCTCGGGTAGGCCGCGCACGAAATCGGCGAGCTGCGCCCCCTCGAGAGCTTCCCACAGTTGCTCCTCCTTGGCCTCGGGCCGGGCGTATTCGAGGTTGGCGCGGATGGTGTCGTGGAACAGGTGCGCATCCTGGGTGACATACCCGACGGTCTCGCGCAGGCTCGCCTGCCTCAGGCCCCGCACATCGGCGCCACCGACGCGCACCGCCCCGTACTCGACCTCGTAGAGGCGCGCCACCAGGTGAGTGATGGTGGTCTTGCCCGCCCCTGAAGGCCCGACGAGAGCCACCGTCTGTCCCGGCTCGACGTAGAAGCTGATCTCGCTCAGCACCTTCTCGCCGCGTTTCTTTTCCCTGCCGGCCTCCGGGGAGAGGGAGGCCAGCGACACCTCCGAGGCCGTGGGGTAGGTGAACCACACCTTGTCGAACTCGACGCTCGGCGGGCCCGGCACGTCAATGGAGTCGTGGGCGTCGTAGATGGAGGGTTTCAGATCGAGCACCTCGAAGACCCGCTCGAAACTGACCATGGCGGTCATCAGGTCGATTCGCAGGTTGCTCAGCTGCGTGAGGGGACCGTAGAGACGCGCCAGCAGCGCCACCATCGCGGTGAGGGTGCCGAGGCTGAGTCGTCCCTCGATGACGGCACTGCCACCGAGCCCGTAGAACAGAGCGGTGCCAAGGGCCCCCAACAGGGTCAGCGTGGACAAGAAGACGCGCACCATCATCGCCATCCGCACCCCGTCGCGGGCCACCTGCCCAGCCTGCTCCTCGAACATCCGGGACTCGCGTCGCGGGTCGCCAAAAAGTTTCACCAACATCGCCCCGGAGACGGTGAAGCGTTCCGTCATCGTGTCGGTCAGTTCCGCCTGATGATCCATCCTCAGGCGCGCCAAACGGGCGGCACGACGCGCCACCAGTTTCGCGGGCACCATGAACACGGGAAGCAGCACCAGGGCCGCCAGGGTCAGCTGCCACGACAGCACCAGCATCGAGCCCAGGACGAGAAGCAGGGTGGTGGTGCTACTCAGGGCCTGCGAGAACGTCGACGTGAACGCCTGCTGCGCACCCGCGACGTCCCCGGAAATACGGGAGATGACCCTGCCCGTGTTGGAGCGGGTGAAGAAGGCCAGCGGCATGGTGCTGACGCGGTCGAACAACTGACATCGCAGTCGTTGGGTCAGGCCCTCCCCGATCCGGGCCGAGCACCAGCGTTCCAGCAACGTCAGCAGCGCACCGGCCAGCGCCAACCCGGCGACGAGCAACGCCAGCTGCACGACGAGATCCGTGTTGCCTGTCAGCACTCCGTCGTCGATGATGCGCTGGAACAACAGCATCGGCAGCACGGTGGTTGCGCTGCCCAGCAGGACCGTCACGGCGAAGACGATGAGCCAGATCGTGAACGGGCGCGCCTGCAGGAGTATCCGACGGGCCGTGCCGCGCGAGAAGTGGTGTTGCAGCACCGAGCGGTCGCGGGCGAGGGGACTCAACATCGCCCCTTCAGCCCGGCTCACTCCCAGTCCGTCCAGAAGTCTCATGCGAAGAGGGTAAACCCCTTCACCGTTTCAATTTCATTTCCACGGCCAATTCGTCCTCAAAACAGCCATAAGAGGGGGTTCTGCAAAGCAAGAGAGCACGTTTCATGAGCGCCGAGCCCCCTATCGGACCGGAACGTGTCGCGAGAAGAAGGACGAACCACCACGACACTGCACTGCTCCCCGCAGGACATCCCCAGGCCCGGCCCCGAAACCATTAGGCTCGGTGCATGCTTCTGAGCGACCGAGACATCCTGGCCGAGGTGACCGAGGGACGGATCGCCCTGGAGCCGTGGGATCCCGCGATGCTCCAGCCGTCGAGCGTCGACGTGCGCCTCGACCGGTTCTTCCGAGTGTTCGAGAACCATCGCTACCCGCACATCGACCCCGCCGAGGAGCAACCCGAACTGACCCGGCTGATCAAGGTCGGCGACGAGGACGCGTTCGTGCTGCACCCGGGCGAGTTCGTGCTCGGTTCGACGTGGGAACAGGTGAGTCTGCCCGCAACGGTGGCGGCCCGCCTGGAGGGCAAGTCGTCGCTGGGCCGACTGGGATTGCTGACCCACTCCACTGCTGGTTTCATCGACCCGGGGTTCTCCGGTCACGTGACCCTAGAACTGTCAAACATGGCGACCCTGCCCGTGAAACTGTGGCCGGGAATGAAGATCGGGCAGCTGTGCTTCTTCCGGCTCTCCTCACAGGCCCAGCATCCGTACGGGTCGAAGGAGTACGGATCCCGCTACCAGGGTCAGCGCGGCCCCACCCCGTCGCGTTCCCACCTGAACTTCCACCGCACCAAGGTGTAATCAAAGAGCGCCAGGCATCTCGAGGGGCCGGCTCCCGTGGGTCGTGACGACCTCCGGTGCCACCGATGTGGCATATCGCCTCCGGACGTGGATGGGGTATCCGGAAGATACCGATGATGCTTCCGGATACCCCATCCACATGAGTGCGGTGTGTCACCGACGTCGGTGGCCGGGGACAATAGCGCAGGGCTTTGCGTCCGTTCCTCCGCTCGGCTTCACGGCGCCGGTCATGACATCACTGGGCGACAAGATGGAACGGGTTGATGTCCTGCTTGGCCATGAGGTACCAGGCGGTGGCACCGGTGTGCAGGCTCGTGTAGTTCACGTCATCGCCACCGGAGTAGCCTTCCTTCGAGTTGGCTTGGATTCCCTTGCCGTCCGCGTTCGGACCGTTTAGCTGTTCCTTGTGGATGCTGTCCAGATACACGCTGGCCTTCTGCTTGTGCGCCTCCGTGCCGCTGGCCCTCAACGCGAGCGCCATGTGGGCGGTGCCCTCCAGCCAGACCGTGTCGTCGTTGCGGCTCAGTTCTTCCGGATTGGTGCGCAGGGCGAACCGCACACCGACGATTGGTTGGGCGGGATTGGTGTTGTCGGTTGTTTCGACGTTGGCGACAGCCCAGTCCAGGGCCCGAGCGTAGGGTTCCGAAAGAAGCGCCAGGTAACCCCAGGACTGCACGTCCTCGGGAACGTACTCGTCCCGGTTGATGGTGACGCCATCAGATTCGGTCCCGATGTGGAAACGCCCTTCCTTCTCGTCCCACATGCTCTTGACGAATTCACGGGCCTGCTCGCAGGCCTTGCTCCACTTGTCATCATTGGTCAGCTGGTGAAGCATCTCGAACAGACCCACCATGTCGATGTTGTGTTCGGTCGAGTTCCAGGCCATTTTCTCCCCATTGGCCCCGTAGCCGGCGGTGAAGCCGCCGGTTCCACGGCTGTCGCTGGTTTCCCGCAGCAGCCACTCACCGACGCGCAGCGCACCGTCACGGTACTTCGCATCCTTGGTGACATGCGCGAGATGGGCAAGCGCCATTCCGGCCCATGCCTGGTTGCCGGCTGCCGTTCCCGTACTCAGGATGTTCGGCACACCATCGGCGTCGAAGAGGTTCTCGGGCCCGTAGGAGTTTCTCACGCGCCCATCACCTATGGGATCCTTCGCCTGCATTTGCAGGAACGCATCCCCCATGTTCTTCGCCCGCTCGAGGGAATCGGCGTTGTCCTTGCGGTTGGCGTAGGCAATAATCACCAGCGCGTCGTCATAGATGACGGAGTTGTTCCAGGAATCCAGATGCCCTCCGTGATAACTCGACGGCAACCGTAGAGCCGGCGCCGCGGCCCACTCATCCATTGCTCCGTCGAGATGTAGGTAGGCGTTGCTGACCGTTTCCTCCTCGGGCGCCGCGCTGGCGGGAGTGAGCACCGCCAAGGACATGCTCACGGCAGCGGCGAGGATTTTTAAGGCTTTTTTCATCAGATTTCCTCACTTTTTCTTTCAAATATTCTTGTTTTCACATATTCCTGCCAGGCATCGGTGCAGACTGTTGCGCGCCGGATGTGGCGGTGTTACGGAGAGCGGGGGCGGTCGTGGAAGTACCCCGCATAGTGCAGGGCCGGTCGAGATATTCCTGACACACCTGGTGCCGCTGTCGGCTATAAACGGCGGGCCGTCCCGTGGATACCTGTTTATTTCCCGCATCGGAAACGTCATCGAGCAGCACTGGCCGCACCCGGTAACGGCGAATGTGCCGGGAACCACGAGTGTTCACCTCAGATCACTTCTCAGCCCTGCGGGGACAGCTTTCCCCAGGAAAACTTGTTGATGTTCAAAATGTGTCAATCCAGGCCGTCCCGGCCCCGCCGGAACGTCGCGCTGCCCACGGTCCCCGGCCTCGTGTTGACGGCCCCGCGCGACGTGCGTGTGTGCGCAGCGTAACAACGGTGAGGTTCACACGAACCGGGCAGCAACGAAGAAACAACCCGGGTCTGCATCACCCTGCAGCCGGGCAACAGATCTGGACGTTCACATCGTGGTGTCGACGCGGCCAGTTTCATATAGAACAAAGCTGGCTGAGTCGGTCCGCAAGAAGCGAGCAGGCCGACTCAGCCAGCTTTGTGGGGGGTGTTCAGCGGGCCTGTTCCACCCGCAGGCTCACACCGTCGCCAAGGTTGAGGACTGTCCCGATCGGGACAGTCACCGATTCGCCGTTCTCCAGCAGGTATGGCTCCTCACCATTGAGCTGGATGGTGGTGCCATTGGTGGAGCGCAGGTCCGTGACGCGCGCGTCGCTGGGGCCTGCGGGTTCGATGAGCAGGTGGCTGCGGGAGATGTCGTTGCCGGGGCTGGGCACGCGCATCAACGATGACCCCATGGGGCCGCGTGCCGCGTCAGGGGCACGCCCGACTACCAATCCTCCGACAACATTGGCGAACTCGCCGGTGTTGACTTGCACGCCGATGCCGACGGGGCCGTACTGCTGTGGCTCATCGGCGTAGCCCGCACCGGGACGCTGGAACTGGGAGTCTTCGCTGTGGGCAGCCGCCATCTGCTGGGTTTCCGGCATGCTGACGGGCTGCAGCGGCTCCGAAACGGGTTGGGGTTGCTGCACGACGGGCTCGGGGAACTGGTGCTCGGCGTCGGGCAACCGCACGAGCTGGTCGGGGTCGGTGGTCAGGTGCAGCGCCGAGGCTCCAACCGCTCCGACGACCAACGGCAAGTGAAGAAGCGCGTCGTACTCGAGGACCCCCATGTCGACACGAAGCCCACGGATGGTGCCCAGCGGCGCCTCGTGCCAGGTGAGGGCACCCGATCCGTCGAGTGCAGTCTGACCCGTCGCCATGTCAACGACGGAGATCCGCCCGCGCGCCAACCCGTGCAGCGACCCTCCATCCCAGACGAAAGCCGCGAAGTCCGGCATCTGATCCAGGGAATAACCACGCAGCACCTCGAGCAGTGAGGCCAACGAACCGGCTGCCTGCATGTCCGTCCACAGCTGGTTCACGAGTACCGACATTTTCGGCGGCGCAGGCTGCATGATCGCAACCAGACGCGGTCCCGCCAGCACCAACCACTGGCCGGGTGTGTAGGTAAGCCGCCAAGGACCCAAAGGAAGTGACATCACTTCTCCCGTCGTCGATTTGCTTTCAGCGTAACGCCGGAACGCGCACCAACGGAGTCGGAACACCCCCGGGCAGCCAAACAGGATACAGAAATTGTCCTGTCAAGCATCTACCGTCAGCAACCCCACGACCGACGTGACCCCCCAGACAGGGCCACCCTAGACGTCGACACGCCCGGCTCGCTGACGCTCACCGGGCGCGTCGGGGAGACGTGTTCAGGCCTTGGTGATCTTCACCGTGAGACCGAGTTCCGGTTCCTCCGCGGTCGGGTCCTCGACATCGCCGTATTGCAGGTCGACGGCCAGGACCTCATCGGAGATCAGGTCGGCGTGTTCGCGGATCGCTTCCAGCAGTTCAGCCCCGGCGGCGAGACGCAGAAGGATCCGGTCGGAGACGTCGAGCCCCGCCGACTTGCGGGCCTCCTGAACCACTCGGATCACCTCACGGGCCCGGCCTGCGCGCACCAGCTCGGGGGTGAGCTCCAGGTCGAGGGCGACGGTCTCGCCCTGCTCATTGACCACGCTCCAGCCGTCGCGGGGACGTTCGGTGAGCAGCACCTCGTCGGCGGACACCTCCAGCGACTCGCCGTCGAAATCGATGAGCGACCTGCCGCGTTCCCGCAGTTCCCGGACAAGCCGGGAGGCGTCGGCGGCGGCGATCGCGGCAGCGACCTTCGGGGTGAGTTTCCCGAACCGTTTACCCAGGGCCCGGAAGTTGCCCTTGGCCGTGTGATCGACGAGATCGCCGGCGGAGGTGAACGACGCGATGTCCTGGACGTTCAGCTCGGCGCGCACCTCGGCGACGAGCTCCGCGGTCAGCTCCGCGAGGGCCGCCGTCGGCACGAGCATCCGTTTGAGCACCTGCCGCACCTTCATGCGCGACTCGGCGCGGGCCGCGCGACCCAGTTCCACGATTCGCCGGGCGGTGGCCATCGCACCCATGAGACCAGCATCGATCAGTGACTCGTCGGCAACGGGCCAGCTGGCCAGGTGCACCGACTCGGGCCCGGTGGGATCGGTGGCGGCGAACAGGTCCTGCCACACCCGTTCCGTGACGAACGGCATGATCGGGGCCATCAGCCGGGTGACGACGTCGAGGGTTTCGTGGAGGGTGGCCAGCGCACCGGCCTCGCCCGCCCAGAAACGCCGCCGCGAGCGGCGCACGTACCAGTTCGACAGGTCGTCGACGAAACCGGCGAGCAGCGCGCCGGCCTTCTGGGTGTCGAAGTCGTCGAGGGCAGCGGTGACGTCGCGGATCAGTTCGTTGGTGGCCGAGACCAGCCAGCGATCGAGGACGTGCCGGTCGGCGACGGCGGGCACCGCGGCGCCCGGCTCCCATCCGGAGGCGCGCGCGTACAGCGACTGGAAGGCGACGGTGTTCCAGTAGGTCAAAAGCACCTTGCGGACGGTCTCGGCGATCGTCGAGTGCCCGACACGACGAGCCATCCACGGCGACCCGGAGCAGGCCATGAACCAGCGGACCGCGTCGGCTCCGTGCTGGTCCATGAGCGGGATGGGCTCCAGGATGTTGCCGAAGTGTTTGCTCATCTTCCGGCCATCCTCGGCGAGGATGTGACCGAGGCACACGACGTTGCGGTAGCTCGACTCGTCGAAGACGAGGGTGCCGACCGCCATCAGCGAGTAGAACCAGCCGCGGGTCTGGTCGATGGCCTCGCAGATGAAGTCGGCCGGGTAGTTGGCCTCCAGTTTCTCCGAGGAGCCGGGGACGTGCGGGTAGCCCCACTGCGCGAACGGCATCGACCCGGAGTCGAACCAGGCGTCGATTACCTCGGGCACGCGCCGGTAGGTGGCGCCGTCGCGGACGATCTCAACATCGTCGATGAAGGGACGGTGCGGGTCGAGGTCGGAAAGGTCGCGACCTGCCAGTTCACCGAGCTCGGCCAGGGAGCCGACGCAGATCAGGTCGGCGGGGTCGTCGACGTTGCGCCAGATCGGCAGCGGCGTGCCCCAGTAGCGGCTGCGCGACAGGGCCCAGTCGATGTTGTTGTTGAGCCAGTCGCCGTAGCGACCGTGTTTGATCGACTCGGGATACCAGGTGGTGGCCTCGTTCTGCGCCAGCAACTGCTCCTTGATGCGGGTGGTGCGGATGTACCACGACGGCTGGGCGTAATACAGCAGCGGGGTGTGGCAGCGCCAGCAGTGCGGGTAGGAGTGGAGGTAGTCGAGCCGACGGAACAGCAGACCGCGTTCCTGGAGGTCGGCGACCAGCGGCGCGTCGGCGTCCTTGAAGAAGACCCCACCAACCAGCTTTACGGCGTCGTCGAAGGTGCCGTTGGCGCGGATCGGGTTGACGAACGGCAGGTCGTAGGAGCGGCACACGATCATGTCGTCCTCACCGAAGGCGGGCGCCTGGTGCACCAGACCGGTGCCGTCGGAGGTGGTGACGTAGTCGGCCAGCACGACGTAGTTGGCGGGGGCGGGGAACTCGACGAGTTCGAAGGGACGCTGGTAGTCCCAGCGTTCCATCTCGGATCCCCTGAACAAGCGACCGCGCGTCCATTCCTCACCCAGCACCGCGTCGAACAGCGGTTCCGCGACCACGAGGCTGCCCTGTTCGGGATGCGTGCCGACGACGTAGTCGACGTCGGGATGCACCGCGATCGCCGTGTTGGAGACCAGCGTCCAGGGGGTGGTGGTCCACACCAGCAGGTCGGCCTGGCCGGCGAGCGGCCCGGAGGCGACGGGGAAACGCACGTAGACCGACGGGTCGGTGACGTCCTCGTAGCCCTGCGCGAGTTCGTGATCGGACAAGGTGGTGCCGCAGCGCGGGCAGTACGGGGCCACCCGGTAGTCCTCCTGAAGGAGGCCCTTGTCGAAGATCTGCTTGAGCGCCCACCACACCGACTGCACGTAGTCGGGGGTCATGGTGACGTAGGCCTCGTCGAGGTTCACCCAATACCCCATGCGGCGGGTCAGGTCGGCGAAGGCGTCGACGTGCCGCAGCACCGATTCACGACACTTCGCGTTGAACGGCTCCACCCCGTAGGCCTCGATGTCGGGTTTGCCAGAGAAACCGAGTTCCTTCTCGACGGCGAGTTCGACGGGCAGACCGTGGCAGTCCCAGCCGGCCTTGCGGTCGACGCGGCGGCCCTGCATCGTCTTGAAACGCGGAAACAGATCCTTGAAGACACGGGCCTCAATGTGGTGCGTCCCAGGCATGCCGTTGGCGGTCGGCGGGCCCTCGTAGAAGGTCCACGGATCGCCGTCGCGGGTGTTCTCGAGGGACTTCGCGAACGTGTCGCGCTCGGCCCACAGGGCGATGATCTCGCGCTCCAGGGCGGGGAAATCAACGGTTGCAGGGACTGCGTTGTAGGAACTCATCGGTACCTCGGTTGGTGACTGAACGAACCGGAGGGACGAGCCGGAACCCGCGGTACCACCCTCCTTGGACGCGCTGGGCGTCCCACTTGATTGTCGATCGCGGCCGGGTCTAGTGAGCGTGCGCCGTTCTTCCGGCAGCTCCGGGGTGATGGCCCCATCAATGCCTTGCGATGCGGGAACAAGTATGCGTGAGACATCCGATTCGGGCAATTCGAGGGCTGCCCTTTCTCTGAAGCCGGTTGCACCAGCACGTAACCTTATCCCTCCCCCAACACCGGTTGAGCCGGGACATGAGGAACGAACACCCCGCCTCGACACCGCATCAAGGGCGCCCGCGCGTGAAACCTCTAGGATCGACCCATGGCCATTTTCGACATCCCCCTTGAGACCCTCCGCAGGCGGCGCAGCATCAAATGGGCCCGGTTCGCGCCCGACGTGCTGCCGTTGTTCGTCGCGGAGATGGACGCCAAGCCGGTGCCGGCGGTGGTGGATGTCCTCTCGCGAATGGTCGCCGAGGGTGACACCGGCTACCCGGAGCTGCCCGACTATCAGGAGGCGTTCGCGTCCTTCGCCTCCGATGTCTGGGACTGGGACATCGATCCGGCGACGGTGTCGCTGGCCTGCGACGTCATGACGGGCATGCGGGAGATGACCCTGGCGACCACGAAACCCGGCGACGCCGTCGTCATCAACCCGCCGATCTACCCGCCGTTCCGGGCGGTCTGCAACGAGACGGGACGCCGCATCGTCGAGGTCCCCACCACCGAGGCGGGACGCCTGGATCTCGACGCCCTGGAGGTCGCGTTCGAGAAGGAACATCCCGCCGCCTACCTGCTGTGCTCCCCACACAATCCGTCGGGGGTGGTGCACACCGCCGAGGAACTCGCCCGGGTGATGGAGCTGGCGAACACCCACGATGTCGCGGTCATCTGCGACGAGATCCACGCTCCCCTCTCGGGCGCGGAACACACCCCCCTCCACCAGGTGCCGGGTGGTGAGCGGGCCTTCGTCGTGACCTCGTCGTCGAAGTCGTGGAACCTGGCCGGCCTGAAGGCTGGGTTGATCATCCCAGGTGCGGAGGTCGCAGATGTGGTCAAGGGTCTCAGCGGCTACGTTCCAGAGTCGGCCAGCTACCTCGGGGTGGTGGCGCATGCGACGGCCCTGACCGAGGGTCGCGACTGGCTGACGGAGGCCTCCGCGGAGATCCGCGAGAACAAGCAGCACTTCGCCGACGAACTCCACCGCGCCATTCCGGAGCTGACCTACACGCCCTCGCAGGGCACCTACCTGGCGTGGCTGGACTGCTCCCCTCTGGGCCTCGACCACGCGGGCCAGCATTTCTTCGAGAAAGCGAAGGTCCGTTTCGGCCAGGGCACCGACTACGCCCCGTCGGCAGCCCAGTTCGTGCGCGTCAACCTGGCGACGTCGAAGGAGATCATCTCCGAGGCGGTGCACCGGATGGCAGCATCGCTGTAACCCCACCTGCCGCCCGATCCCACCGTTGTTTCGCTGGCCTTAATCCGGGTTTGCTGGGCTTGTTCACGTTTGCTGGCCTCACAGCGCAGGCAAACGTGAACAAGGCCAGCAAATAGGTGCTAAGGCCAGCAAACCGACGTGCCAGAGAACAGCCCCAAGGGAGAGTTTTCCACAGGCGAAAAACTGGTCCTTGACAGCGCAAAGTCGACGTGGCTTCCAATGGTGGCATGACACGCACAACCCTGTGGACCCACGAGCATCTCACGACCCTGGGTCTCACCGACGCCCAACTCAAACAGCACCTCCGCGACGGCACGATGGTGCGTCTTAGGCGCGGTGTTTACGCCCCGACGCAGCAGGCGGACGTGTTCGCGGAGCACCGACGACGAATCCAGGCGGCCGCCATCGACGTTCACGACTCGAGCGTCTTCAGTCACACCTCGGCCGCAGTGCTGCACGGCCTACCTGTGCGCATCGAGTCGTTGCGGGAGGTGACCATGACCCGCCGCACTCCCGGGCATGGCGATCACAGCGACCTTCTCCGGGTCCGTCGCACCGCCATCCACGACGACGAGGTCACGCGCATCGCCGGGTTACCGGTGACCACCCTGTCGCGCACGGTGACCGACCTGGCCCGCACGTCGCCCTTCGGGTGGGGTCTCGCGGTGGTGGACGCCGCCCTGGGTCGCGGTCTCAAGCGCGACTTTCTTCAGGACGAGCTGCACAGGCATCCCCGGCTTCACGGGGTGAGGCAGGCCAGGCGAGTGCTGGCGCTCGGCGACGGACGGGCGGAGTCCCCCGCCGAGTCGCTGAGCAGGTTCCACATGCTGCGGGCGGGCATCCCGGCCCCGGAGCTACAGTTCGAGATCTTCGACGCGAATGGCGAGTTCGTCGCCCGCACCGATTTCGGCTGGCCCGAGCACGGTCTCGTCGGAGAGGTCGACGGGCGCATCAAGTACCGCGAGCTGCTCAGTCCCGGCCAGTCCGCGGCGGATGTCGTGATGGCGGAGAAGCGTCGCGAACAACGAATCCGTGCGTGCGGGTACTGGATCGTCCGGTGGGGTTGGCAGGAGGCCAACGACCAAGCCGCGCTCGCGGCTCTGCTGAACGCCGGTTTCACGAACACCAGCCCCGTCTGGCCCGCCCGTCGCAGCTCCTGACCCCGGTTTGCTGGCCTTACTCCTGATTCGCTGGCCTTGGCAATGGTTTGCTGGGCTTGTTCACGTTTGCCTGCGCTGTGAGGCCAGCAAACGTGAACAAGCCCAGCAAAACCGGAATAAGGCCAGCGACCCCTCAGATCGCGATCTGCGCCTCCTCCTGTGGACGGCCCAGCTGCGTCAGGCAGCTTTCCAGCACCCGCATCACCTCGACGGTGTCGGACAGCGGCATCGTCGCCGACTGGGTCTGGCCTGCGAGCAGACAGTCGCTGACCTCCATGAGCTCGTGGGCATATCCCCTGCCGATCTGCTTGGCCTCGATGATCCGCGGCAGCACCCCCGAACGGTGAACGGAGATGGTCGTCGGGTGGTGGAACCTGGGTTGGACCTCCACCCATCCCTTCGTCCCGAGGATGATCATCCTTCCCGGCCCGTGGACGTCGAATCCGCAGGTGAGGGCAGCAGTGCCACCGCCGGTGTAGGCGATGTTGATCGTCGCTGCCGACTCCACCCCGTTCGGCGCGTACCGCCCAACGCAGTGCACGTCCCGGGCATTTCCCAGGAAGTCCTGGGCCATGGAAATGACGTAGACGCCCAGATCGAGGACGGCCCCGCCGCCCGTCGCCGGATCCCACAACCGGTTGTTCGGGTCGTAGAACCGGAAGGCACACAGGTCGCCCTGCACGCCGAGCACCTGCCCGATCCTTCCCCACGCAACGACCTCTCGGGCAGCCGCCACTGCGGGCAGGAACCGGGTCCACATGGCCTCCATCGCGAACACTCCGGCATTGGTTGCGGCCTCGACCACCTGCTCAGTCCCGGCGAGGGTGGCGGTGAAGGATTTCTCCACCATCACCGCTTTTCCTGCGGATATCGCCGCCAAGGCGATGTCGCGATGATGCGGATGCGTGGTCGCGATGTAGACCACATCGACGCCGTCGGATTCGATCAACGCCCGGTAGTCCCGGTGGATCGCAGGAATTCCGTGCTTACGCGCGAGCCTCCGCGACCTCTCCAGGTCACGTGAAGCCACCGCTGCCAGTTCGGCCTGGGGCACGAAAGCAAACTCTCCCGCAACGGTGTCCGCAATGCTCCCTGCCCCGATGATTCCCCATCGGATGCTCTCCATGACCCAAGGCTACTCTGGATTATTGGGAGCTGGCCATAACTTTGCGACAACAAATTTCGGGACGAGGACACCCACACACGACACGTTCCGCCCAGCCGCCGCTCCCGTGGGAAAATGCCGACGATGCAGTTTCAGGAACCAGCCAGAAGAATGCGCCGTCTCATGGGGTTCGGCGTGGGGCTGGTCACGGCCCTGCAGGGCCTGGCTCCCATCGAGGACCTGCTCACCCCCGGTCTGGACAGTCTCGCCGCATCCGGGCTCGCCCTCATGGCGCTGGCACATCTGCTGGCCGCACTCGGGGCCTTCCTCGACCTTCCCCTGGCCTGGCCCGTGGCCGTGACCAATACCGTTGGGTTCTGGTTGGCCGGCGCCAGCATGTGGTTCGGCACAGGCCCGGTGGTGTGGCACTCCAACCTGTGGGTCTGGACGATCCTGATCTACCTGCTGCTGCGAAGACGTGACAGTCACGGGCCCTGGATCCTCATGACAGTCGGCGCGCTCGCGCCAATGCTCGCGCTGCTGCCGCGTCTCGACTGGCGGCAGCAGCTCATCGATATGAATTTCACGATCGTCGCGATCGGCATCATGGCACTGGGCTACCGCACCATGCAGGCCCAGCTGCAGGACCTCGAGGACAGCGTCGCCGACGACGCCCGCCGCCGCAGTGTGGAACGACGCACCCGACTGTTGGAGAGCACCCGGCGGGAGAACATTCGTCGCGTCCACGACACCCTCCTGCACCTGTTCCAGCAGGTCGCGAGCGGACGCGGGGAGATCACACGTGAGGAAGTGCTGCGGCTGGGTGAGGAGTCGCGGGCGGGGTTGGGCACCTCCGACCTAGACCTGGAGGCCTCTCCCCTGCTGAGCGCTCTGGAGCAGGCCGTCACGAACGTCGGCTGCCCCGTCGCGCTACGCGTCGAGGACGAGGCCAGCCTGCCCTCCAAGGTGACCCGGAACATCGCCGAGGCCACCCGGGAGGCGGTCCGAAACGTCGCGAAACACGTTCCCGGCGGCACCGCCCAAGTCACGGCCCGCGCGACCGGCAGCGGCTGTACCGTCGTCATCAGCGACTGGGGTCCCGGATTCGATCCCAGCGAGGTTCCGCGCAGCCGCATGGGCATCAAGGAGGGCATCCACGGGCGCATGGCGGAGGTCGGCGGGCACGCCACCATCCACTCCGACATCGTCGGCGGCACCGCCGTCACCCTCACCTGGCACCCGATCCCGCACGCGGCTCGCATCGGCCCCTCGGGTCGGCGGTGGTTGTCGTTGATCGCGCTGCCGAACCTGTTCGGAACGGGTCTGTTGCTGACGTTGAAGGATGTCGGGCCGAATCTGCTCATGGCCTGGACGCTCTTCGCGGCGACGGTGTTCGTCGTGGCGCTGACCAGCCGCGTGCTACGCAGGCGTGGTCTGCACATCCACGAGGCGATCCTGGCAAACACCTGGGGCATCGGATTGCTCATAGCGAACCACGCCTGGGTGTCCGTGGCTTCCGACAGCAATCGCTACGACCTGTGGACCACCGGCCTGACCACCGCCCTGATGGTCCTGACTATCCCGGGACGGCAGTGGAAGGAAGCCACCGGTTTGATGCTTGCCAACGTCACCGCCAGCATCGCGGGGGCGCTGGGACTGTTCGGGCAGGTCCCGGAGGGCACCGACATCGGCGCCCCCGGGGCCATCATCACCGCTGGCGTGGTGACGCTGGTGTTGGCGCTCGGGGCCTCGGACATCGGGAAACACGCCCACCAGGCACAGGAGGAACGCACCGAAGAACAACTCGCCGAGCAGCTCAGGAACGAGCGGGTGGCGGAGCAGGAGGCGTGGATCGCGGCGCTGGACCGGATCTGCGGCCCCCTGTTCACGGGGCTCTACACCGGGGCCGTCGACCCCGCCGATCCAGCCGTGCGCGTCGAGGCCAGGCACGTAGAGTCGCGGCTACGCGACGCCCTGCGGTTGTGGCCGGGGGGAATTCACCTGGCCACGTCCCTCGACCGGTTGCGTCGCATGGGGTGGGGATGTCTGCTCGATGTGGAACAGGTGGAGGCCTTCGAGGCCACGAGATTCGCCTCTCTGCTGAACCAGCTGGAGCCCGCCGTCCCGGGTCAGCACCTGACCATAACCCGTCGTCAGGGCACACTTGTGGCGACCGTTGCAGAACCGGGTTTAACGGAGACGCGACAGGCAGGCCTCACAGGTGCCAGAATCTTGCTTACCGATCCGGATTTCACCCAGTTCAGTTGTGAGGAGGACCAGCCGTGAGCATAAAGGTGGCAGTCCTCGATGACCACGAATTCATCTGCCGCGCCATTTCGGCGCTCGGTCGCGACTACCCGGAGTTGGAGGTGGTGTACACCAGCACCTACCCCGAGGAGTTCCAGGCGTGGTGCCTCGAGAACCATCCCGACGTGGCCATGGTGGATTTGATGTTGCACGGCCAGTTGGCCGGGCACGAGACCATTCGAGTACTGAGTCAGGCGGGCATTTCGTGCCTGGCCTTCACCGCGGACCATCGTCGCGTCCCGATCAGCATGGCCATGCGGGCCGGCGCCCGGGGACTCGCCTTGAAGGACGAGTCGCCGGATAAACATTTCGAGACGTTACGGGAGATCCACGAGACGGGATGGTCGCCGTCCTCGGCGATGGCGGCTGCGCTCATCGAGGACGCGGCGGAGTTGCCCGCCTTGTCGGCCCATGAGCTGCGCTGTCTGCGACTCGCCTCAGAGGGAGTTCCCATCAAGGCCATCGGTCGCCAGTTCAATCCCATCATCTCCTTGTCCACCGTCAAGACCTACCTGGCACGGGCCTACGAGAAGTATGCGGCTGTCGGCAGACCGGTCGGCAACACGACCGCAGCGGCTACCCAGACCTGGGAAGACGGCTGGTTCGATCTCGACGGGACGACGGAACCCCACTGAGGACGCACCTCCGGCGCATCGCGCCCAGTGAAGAGTGCTCGCGCTGGACGAGGTTCTGGGTGTTCCCGGCCTCGTCCGGTAGCCTTCCCTGTCGGTGAAGGAGGTTTGCGTGGGACGCATTGTTCAAAAGTACGGCGGCTCCTCGGTGGCCGACGCCGAATCCATCAAACGCGTCGCCCGCCGGATCGCGCGCACGCGTGCGGACGGGCACGAGGTCATCATCGTCATCTCGGCGATGGGCGACACCACCGACGAATTGATGGACCTGGCGCTGAAGGTGAGCCCGAACCCGAAGTCCCGTGAGCTGGACATGCTGCTGACCACGGGGGAACGCCAGTCGGCTGCGCTGCTGGCGATGGCCCTGGCCGACCTCGGTGTCGAGGCCGTCAGCTACACCGGCTCCCAGGCGGGCATCCTCACCACCCCCACCCACGGCAACGCGCGCATCATCGACATCACCCCGGGGCGCGTCGTGCGTTCCCTGGACGAGGGCAGCGTCGTCATCGTCGCCGGCTTCCAGGGGGTGGCGCAAACCACCAAGGACGTCACGACGCTGGGTCGCGGAGCCTCCGACACCACGGCGGTCGCACTGGCCTCGGCCCTGGGCGCTGACCACTGCGAGATCTACACCGACGTCGACGGCGTCTACACCGCCGACCCGCGGATCGTGCCGAGCGCCCGCCGGATTGCCGAGATCGGCTACGAGGAGATGATGGAGCTGGCGGCCTCCGGCGCCAAGATTCTCCACCTGCGCTGCGTCGAGTACGCGCGTCGCGAAAACGTGAAGGTCCACGTCCGTTCGTCCTTCAGTGACAAACCGGGCACCTGGGTGAAACCCCACGACGAGGTCAGGAAGGCAGACAACATGGAAGAAGCCATCATCACGGGCGTGGCCCACGACCGCAGCGAGGCCAAGATCACCGTCATCGGCGTCCCCGACCAGGTGGGGGCCGCCGCCTCCATCTTCGAGGTCATCTCGGATGCGGGCATCAACATCGACATGATCGTGCAGAACGTCTCCAGGCTCTCGGACGTGAAGACCGACATCTCCTTCACCCTGCCCATGTCCGACGGTCGCAAGGGCATCGAGGCACTCGAGGCGAACAAGCACAAGATCGGTTTCGAGGAGGTCCTCTACGACGACCAGATCGGCAAGGTCTCGATCGTCGGCGTCGGGATGCGGTCCCATTCGGGTGTGACCACCACCTTCTTCAAGGCCCTGGCGGCCGAGGGCGTCAACCTGCAGATGATCTCCACCTCCGAGATCCGCATCTCCGTGGTGGTCAGCACCGACGAGGTGGATCGCGCCGTCCGCAGCGCCCACGCCGCCTTCGGCCTGGACGATGAGGAGAAGGCCGTCGTCTACGCCGGAACGGGTCGCTGAGAGGTCCCCGGGGTCGGGGGACCGTCCCCCCCGGCGGGCAGGATCATGGTGGAACACTCGGATCGACCCGGTCCAGCGCACCGCAACCGGCGTGACGTCCTAAGCTGGGGCCATGCTCACCCGACTCCAGGTTGACGGGTTCAAGAACCTGCTGGGACTCGACGTCCATTTCGGCCCCTACACCTGCATAGCGGGGCCCAATGCGGTGGGAAAGTCGAACGTCTTCGACGCCATCGAGTTCCTGTCCCTGCTGGCCGATCACACCTTCCTCGAGGCCACCCAGCGCCTCAGGTTGCGCGGCGGGCAGGTCGTGGACCCGCGGTCCCTGTTCTGGAACAACGCCGAATCCAGCGATCCCGTCATCTCCCTCGGTGTCGAGATGATCGTGCCCCCGGAGGTGACCGACGACTTCGGCCGCGAGGTGTCGGCGACCACCACCTTCCTCCGCTACGACCTGACGCTGCGCTACCTCCCACCCGACCCGGGTTCCCCCCAGATCGGAAGGATCCAGCTCGAACGCGAGAGCCTGACCCACATCAATCTGGGCGACGCCCTCAAACATCTTCCATGGACCCGCGGGAATAAGCAGTTCCGCAATGCCGTCGTCATGGGGAGGCGGCGCTCCGGTGTGGCCTACATCTCCACCACACGGGGTGAGGACGGGGAGGCCGTGGTCAATGTCCACCAGGACGGGGGCAGCCGGGGAAAACCGCGCCCCTCGGCGGCCGCCCGGGCGCCGCGTACCATCGTGTCCACCACGACCGCCGCCGACGACCAGACGATCCTGTCAGCCCGCCGGGAGATGCAGCAGTGGCGGCTGTTGGCGCTCGAACCTTCCGCCATGCGCGCCCCGGACAGCACCCTCGTGGATCCTCACCCCACGACGTCGGGGGCACACCTGGCGGCGACGCTGTACCGCATGGCCAGGGAACAGGGCGACGGCGTCTACGCCGAGGTCGCATCCGAGGCGGCGATGCTCACCGACATCCGCGGCATCACGGTCGACTACGACGAACGCCGCGACACCCTCACCCTGATGGCCTCCATGGGCGCCGGCCCGTGGCTTCCCGCCCGCTCCCTGTCCGACGGGACGCTTCGTTTCCTCACGTTGTGCGTCATGCGCGTCGACGATTCCTTCGGAGGGTTGCTGTGCATGGAGGAACCCGAGAACGGCATCCATCCGGCGCGCATCGAGGCCATGGTCGATCTGGTCCGTTCCCTCGCCGTGGACCCGCAGGATCCGCCGGGCCCGGGAAATCCAATGCGCCAGGTCATGGTCAACACCCACTCCCCCCATTTCGTCCGCTACCACGATGACAACCTGCTGGCCGCGGTGCCCACCCGGGTTCGCAGGGACGGGAGGATCGCGACCACGGTGCAGCTGCGCCCGCTACCGGGTACGTGGCAGGCGATACAAGGAGCACGCACCGTCCTCAAGGCTTCCCTATCGGACTACCTGACTGAACCAGAGAATGCACTGCTGTCACTTGAGGAAGTCTCGTGACCGGCCGGAGCGTTTCCTTCGCATTCCTGTGCGAAGGCTCATCCGACACGGGACTCATCGCACACCTGGAAACCCTGCTGATGCATTTCGGCGTCCAGGAAGCCACCGGCATGCCAGACACCCGGAAGGGCACGATTCCCGCCCGGCTACGGCAGCTGCGTGCGGAGGGAACAGAAGCTGGGATCGACATGGTATTCATCCACCGGGACTCCGACGATCCTGACCGTAAGGGACGGGAACGCGAGATCCGCCGCGGAGTTGAGGAAAGCGGTTTCCCGCATCCGTTCATCCCTGTCATTCCGGTCCAGGAAACCGAGGCCTGGCTTCTCCTGGACGAGCAGGCGATCCGGGACGTCGTGGCCTGTCCAAAAGGGAAACAACCCCTGAGGCTGCCGAAACCGAATGCCATCGAAGGCACCAGAAATCCCAAGGAAATCCTGCAGAAAGCACTTCTCGCGGCAAGTGAGACAAGCGGACGACGGTTGAAGAAGGAGAAGAACAGTTTCAAACATCACCGCAGGGTGTTGCTGCAACGCCTCGATCCCTTCGGCGCCGTGCGGAACCTGCCATCCTGGCAGTGTCTGGAGCGCGACATCCGGCGGGCGCTGGCGCAGCTCGAGAACTAGAGCTGAAGGGAATAGCCCATGCTCAGCCGCTTTCCCACTTGGTCCGTCCGGAAACCGGACAACCCCCGGGCCGATGCCGTCTGCAAGGTGGGTGGGGCACCGATCGGATGGTCGCGGGACTGGCCGGTGTGTGCCTTGTGCAGCCTGCCCATGAGTTTCCTCGGCCAGTTCACCGGCGACCCCCTGGCGCCCCGGCTCCCGGTCGGGCAGACGCTGTTCCTGCTCGACAGCTGGTTGACGGCTCCGAGGGCCAAGAGGCCCACGCAGAAAACTTTCCCGGCACCGTCCAGCTGGAAGACGACGCGGCATCGATCGCGAACTTCTGCCTGGACGGCATCGGTTTCGTCATGACCCATGCGGGGGAACCGGAGATCTACTTCATGATCAATCGCTGATCCCGCCCATGTAGGGTCGGCGCCTCCCGGTTCCACCCGGTTGTGCAGCACACGCCCCGGGGTTTCCTCCCTCAGCAGCGGTTTTCGGGATTGAGTACTGCATGACCGCGTTGTGGGTGCCGCAGAACTTGACGTCATTCCAGTTTCCTGGACCAATGCTCGACCATCAGTCGCTGCGCATCAGGTTCCGACAGATTCGCTATTTCCTCCATCGGCAGGTGCAACTCCTCCCGAAGTCCACTGACGAGCCAATCCGGTAATCCGGCAGGTTGGGTGGGTTCGGGAGTCGCAGGAATATCGCTGTACAGCCTGCCCATGCGCTCCAGCACCTCGGCGAGCGGTTTCGCCTGCGGATGTCCTGCCTTCCTCGCCTTTTCCACCCTGCGTTTCATCTCCGAGTAGATCTCTCCATCCTCGCGGGCCCCAGCGGCCCAGATCTCGGAGATGTCCAGCACGGGGTTGTTTCGCACGTCCGTCGTCTCGCGCCACACGATGCGCCACGAGCGATCACCGACGACGAGCTTGCGGAACCCGACCAACGCGCCGACGAGAGGCTCACCCGCATCGCTCGCCCGTTCGAGCAGAATCATTTTTGCGAACAAGTCGCGCACGATCCGGGGATCTTTCCTGTGCAGCCTGCGGAGGTCGTCAATGGCGTCGTCGGTGAGGCGCACGCGCTTCGCGTTCTTCGTCACGGCAGGGTTTGCAGGCCGGACTTGATCTCGGATTCGAGTTCATCCCGGTTGATTCCGAAAGCCTCCATCGCGTCGTCGAGCTCCGTCCGATTGCCCGAATCGGTGACCATCCGGGTCATGATGAGGACGACATCGCGGAGAGTTTCCCGGTCGCGGCGGAGCAGGTCCATCGCTTCCCGGGAAACGATCTCGGCGACAGGTTTTCCGTGACGGGACAGGGTCACCACCTGCCCGGATTCCGCGGAACTGACGAGCCCGGAAATTCCGACGTGGTTCGCATCGGTTATGGAGAACACGCTCACGGCGACAATTCTACCTGGAAATCTAACTGGAATGACGAGGCCGAGGGGATCGTGGTCGTCACTCGGCCGCCCAGGAAAACCCCACGAACAGACGCCCCGTCGCAGCCGGCCCGGTCACGAGCACGGGGAGACGCCCCCGCGCCGCGCAGAAAGGCTTCACCCGGTTGCGCAGCGCTCAATCCCGGAAATCGCCCCCGAATGGGCAGAAATCGAGTTAAGTGCTGCGAAACCGGGATTCCCGCCGCTCAGGTCTGCGTCACCGGCCTGAGGAACTGGAACAGCGGCGTCTCGTCGCCGTCCGGATGCAGGATCCGCACCTCCACCCCGTAGACCTCACGGATCAGGTCCTCGGTCAGCACGTCCGCCGGACGCCCCAGACACACCGCCCGGCCCTTGTGCAGGACCAGCACCTCGTCGCAGAACGTGGTGGCCAGGTTCAGGTCGTGCAGGGCGACGACCACACCCACACCGGTCTCCCTCAAGGTTGTGAGGATGTCCAGCTGGTGGGAGATGTCGAGATGGTTGGTGGGTTCGTCCAGCAGCATGACCTGCCCCACCTTTCCACAGGGCGTTGACGACGCCCGTGCGCGGCTGGATGGTGCGGGCCAGCATGCCCAGCAGCGTCGATTTTCCCGACCCGTTGGGTCCCAGCAACCCCAGGACGCGACCGGGCATCGCGGGCACGTCGATGCCGTCGACGATGATGACCGGGCCGGCGGCCCACGACAGGTTCTCTGCTTCTATCTTCATCGTTTCCTAGTCCTGGCGAGAATGGGTGCGAAGATGGGCACCCCGACCAGGGCGGCGATCACCCCGACCGGCACCTCCAACGGCGCGAACAACGTCCTGGCGATGGTGTCCGCCCAGAGCAGGAAGATCGCACCCAACAGCGCCGGGACCGGAAGCAGCCCCCGGCGCCGGGAACCAACGAGCATCCGCGAGATGTGCGGTAGCACGAGACCAACGAAACCGATCGAACCCGACGAGGAAACCACGACCGCCGTCATGAGGGCCGCGCATCCCAGCAGCACCACCCGGGTGCGCTGCACGGAAACCCCCAGCGAGACGGCCTCCTTCTCGCCGAACATGAACGCGTCCATGGAGCTGGCCATGCCGATGGTGAGCACGAGGAAACACCCCAGCACCGCGGCTGTGAGCGCGACCTCCTCCCAGGAAACGTTGGCGAAGGAACCCATCAACCAGTGCAGGATGCCCCGGGTGACGTTGGCGTCCGCGCCGATCATGATGATGAACGACGTCAACGCGGAGAACCCCTGGGTCACCGCGATGCCCGCCAGCACAATCTTGTCGGTGGTGCCACCGGCCAGCCGGGACAGCAGCAGGGTCAGGGCGAACGCCCCCAGCGACCCCACGAACGCGCCCGCCGAGAAACTGATGACCCCACCCCCCGAGACCCGCGATCAGCACCAGGACCGCGCCGGTGGAGGCACCCGAGGAAACACCCAGCAGGTAGGGCTCAGCCAGCGGGTTGCGCAGCAGCAAGGCCGACAGCAGCGCGAGCGAACAAACGGAACAAGTTTCCGGAACAAGCGGTGCGGCTCAGTTCGCACAAGTCATCGGGTCTGGTCACGGTCAAGGTGTATGGTGGTGCTCGAACTCGACTGACGACTGGTATCCCAGTGACGAGTGTTGTCGAGGCTTCTTGTGGACCACCTCGATCCAGCGGGCGACCTCAGTGCGGGTTTCGGCTCGGGTACATCCACCACCTGTAGAGCCTCTCGTAAGGTGATTGGCCGATAGTTACTACTGCCGGATGGTGTCGGCGGGGTAGCGTGGTGAGAACA
>ERZ773075.178-NODE-178-length-54597-cov-17.3377_pt1 | contig 54597 bp, 44 predicted proteins | sample MGYA00580614_ERZ773075 | MGnify/ENA primary metagenome ERZ773075 (study PRJEB29015, sample SAMEA2738021) | human oral metagenome | biome: human oral; feature: human-associated habitat; material: dental | place: China | collected 2043 ...
GCGGGGCCCGTTCTGGCGGCTATACCGGGTGGTCTCCGGGCGCCCGGGCCCGGGAGCCGCGCGCCGTGGGCTGTTTTCACAGCGATACCGACACGACGGGGCACACTTTCGCAGCGGTACCTCCGCTTTCACAGCGCTACCACACTTTGCAAGCGTTATAACGCTCTTGGTCTTTCACAGGAAGTGCAACGTGCGGTGTGTGTAGGCTTCCTCAGGGGTTTTCCAGCCGAGGCGTTTGCGGGGTCGTTGGTTGAGTTGATCGTGCACCTGTTGGATCCGCGTGGGGCTGATGCCGTCCAGTGGGGTCCTCTTGGGGAAGTACTCGCGCAGCAGGGGCGTTGGTGTTCTCGCCTGAGCCGCGCTGCCAGGGGCAGCGGGCCTTGCAGAAGTGGACGGGGGCGCCCAGTGGTTCTTGGAGGGCGGGCCCGGGGGCGAACTCGTGGCCCCGGTCCACGGTGAGGGGGCGGCGGTGTGGGGGGCCGGGGCCCGCTCGATTGAGCAGTGAGACGTCGACCGCGCGTTTGGAGGGGGCCTTGCCGCCCACCAGGCACCACCTGGTGGCCCGGCCGCGCCGGGGTGACCTATAGCGCCGCTCATACGGCCCGCGACGGTGTCGCCCTCCCCCTCGCCCACCCGTTCGCGCCGGTCGGCGATGGCGGGCCGCTCGCCCAGCTCGTGGGTGATCGTGATCCTGCCCCGCCCGTCGAGACGGCCCCTTCCTGCGGCGCCTCTTGCGGCCGCAGCACACTGGCGGAATGAGCAACGCATGGCAGGACTTGCGGATCCTGACCGGTAACGACTGGCGCTCGGTGCGCGGGGACCCCTCGTGCGTCCGGTTGCGCCGGGGTGCCGCTTTGAGCGATCCGGGCGCGATCCCGCTGTGGAAACGCTGGCAGGACGCGGCACTGGCGCGGATCGCGGTGGCGCACGAGCAGATCCGGCAAAGCGTCGTGTTCTGCGGCGAGAGCGCGCTCGCCATCCACGGCGTCCCCCAGTGGATCTCCAATCCTGACGTGGAGTTCACCAGCGGGCGGGTGTACACGGTCTCATGGTTCCCGCGCGTCGACATCGGCGACCAATGCGTGCCCAGGGTTCGGGTGCGCCGTGTCACCAGGAAGCACCCGTTGCGCGGAGTCGGGAACGTGCGCGGCCTGCCAGTGGAGGACCTTTGGACGACGAGCGCGCTGATCGCCGTGATGCGCCCACTGCTTGAGGCTTTCGTCGCGGTGTCGATGGCGCTCCGCCGGCTGTCGCGCTTCGACCGCCGGGATTTGGCCGGGTTGCGCGCCCGGGAGGAGGAGGCCCGCAGGATCCTGCTGGAACTCGTCGCCCAGGGCGAGGACGCGCGCGCCTACGGGATGGGGCGCGCGAGGCGGGTCGTCCTCGCGGCGGACGCCGGGTGCGAGTCGGGGACGGCTGTGGACGCCCCAGCCGGACTCGGGCAACGAGGCGCGGCGCATCCACGTCCGCGCTGATCCGGTCGCCCAGGCGTGGAGGTCCGCGGTCGGGGCGGGACCTGTTCCACGCGATTGGTGAACTGGTACCAGGCGGGCGGAGCGCCCGGGTGCTGCCGGTTGTGGGGCTGAACCCGCGAAGGGAGCGCTGCCCCGCGGGTAGCATGGAAGACGCGTGGGGCGCACGGATCCCAGGGGTCGAGGTGCGCGCCGGTACCGGTTTGAGAGAACGGCTAAGGAACCCGTCATGGATCCCATCGAAGAACTCAGTGACCGCGTTGCCGCGCTCGCGGGCCGTGACCTGGCACTGTCCGAGGTCCACCAGTTCATCCTGGATGCGGCCGAGTTGCTCGCGCCCGCTGTCCCGGTCGTGACCGGCAACGGGGTGTGGGTGCGATGGGGGCTGGGGGAGCGCACGGTCGTGGTCGCCCCCCACAGGTTCCGGAGCATGCTGACGCTGACCGTGCACTTCTTCAACAGCGAGTACACCGAGACGCACGACTACCACGCCTTCAAGTGGGGGATGGCCGACGATATGCCGTTCCGGTGGTCCATGGTGCTCGGCGAGCGCACGACATCCGTCTTCGACTGGTGGCGGCAATGCGGCCTGGTCGGATACAACTGGGATTACTTCGACAGGCAATTCGACTCGGTTCTGGACTCTCTCCCTGAGGATCTGGAGTTGATGCCTCCCCAATGGCGCCGGGAGGTGGTCTACCGGTGGGACATGTCGGTGAGTGGGCTGGGCGCCGTCACCCTGCGCGCCACCCACGAGGGGATCGAAATATCCAGTGCGGCGACGGGCGAGAGCGTCATGTTCCCGCAGGGGCGCACGCAGGGGATGGGAGCGGTCCTCGCCGGGCTCGCAGGCGGTGCACCCCTTAAAAAGGTGCCGATGCTTGAGAGCAGTGGATTCGACGCCGGTCCGATCACCCTCGACGGCAGTGAGCCCGAAGACGTGCTCAGGGAGATCGAGATGATAGAAGAGAACAACAATGAGGGGATACGCCCGGACACCGACGACAACCGCAGACCCGCCCTGACGTTCGCGGATCTGCGCGCCCGCCTCGCGGAACCAGAAGAGGAAACGGTTTCCCGCGCCTACGCCCGGGCCGAGCACGCGGTCCTCCCGATGCGGTGGGGGCTCTCGTTGGACCAACTGCACGCCATCGTCCGTCAGTGGTCGGCGGGCGCGCAGATGGACCGTGTCCTCATGGAACTGGGGGCGGTTCCGGGCACCTACCTCAACGACGAGGCGCTGGTCGGAAAGGACTGGGTCGCCGTGACGGGCCGGGTCTCCAGTGAATGGGAGATCGTTGTGTCCCCCGACGAAGAACACGCGATGACTGACAACCGGCAACTGGCGGCCGCCGCCTGGCAACTGAGCCAGGAGTTCCAAGACGTGTACGGGAGCCCCTTCGCAGGATGGACATCAAGCAGTTTCGGATTCTCGCGGTTCTTCCAGATCGGGGACCGCGGGCTCGCGATCAACACGTTCCTCGGGTTGCGCGTCGTCTTCGGCTCTTTCGAGAAGCTCGCGTTCCACAGCGTGTACGGGTGATGCGCGGAGCCGGGCGGTCTCGTGCCGGGGAAACGGCGGCGGGGAGGGCTGGATAGCGCGTTCGGGGCCGCGCGGGGCCCAGCTGCGCGGGGGGTCGGTTAGGATAAGACCGTGTCTCTCACGATTGGTATCGCCGGACTGCCCAACGTCGGCAAGTCGACCCTGTTCAACGCCCTGACGCGCGCGACGGTGCTCGCCGCGAACTACCCGTTCGCCACCATCGAGCCGAACGTGGGCGTGGTCCCCCTGCCCGACCCGCGCCTCGACAAACTGGCGGAGATGTTCCACTCGCAGCGGACCGTGCACGCCACCGTGTCCTTCGTCGACATCGCCGGCATCGTGCGCGGCGCCTCGGAGGGGGAGGGGCTGGGCAACCAGTTCCTCGCGAACATCCGCGAGGCGGACGCCATCTGCCAGGTGACCCGTGCCTTCAACGACCCCGACGTGGTGCACGTGGACGGGAAGGTGGATCCCGCCTCGGACATCGAGACGATCCAGACGGAACTGGTCCTGGCGGACATGCAGACGCTGGAGAAACAGATCCCCCGCTTGGAGAAGGAAGTGCGCGGCAAGAAGACCGAGCCCGTCGTCCTCGAAACGGCGCGGGCGGCGCTGGCGGTCCTGGAGAAGGGCGAGCTGCTCAGCGGCCCTGCGGGCGCGGGGCTGGACCAGGAGGCGCTCGCGTCCTTCCAGTTGATGACGACCAAGCCCTTCATCTTCGTGTTCAACATGGACGCCGACGGCATGGAGGACGAGGCCCGCAAGGACGAGCTGCGCGCCCTGGTGGCCCCTGCGGAGGCGGTCTTCCTGGACGCCCAGTTCGAGGCGGAGCTGGTGGAGCTCGACGAGGCGGACGCCCGCGAAATGCTCGCCGAGTCCGGCCAGGACGAGTCGGGCCTGGACCAGCTGGCCCGCGTCGGCTTCGACACCCTGGGCCTGCAGACCTTCCTCACGGCCGGCGAGAAGGAGTCGCGCGCCTGGACCATCCACAAGGGCGACACCGCCCCCAAGGCCGCCGGCGTCATCCACACGGACTTCGAGAAGGGCTTCATCAAGGCTGAGATCGTCTCCTACGAGGACCTGGTCTCCCTGGGCTCCATCGCCGAGGCGCGCGCCCACGGCCGGGTCCGCATGGAGGGCAAGGACTACGTCATGCAGGACGGGGACGTGGTGGAGTTCCGTTCTGGACTCACGTCTGGAGGGAAGAAGTAGAACAGCTGGTTCCATGTAAGTCCCGATGTCAGTGGTTTGCATACTGTGAGGTAACGCAGTTAGGAAAAAATGATGATGAAGACGTTACTGGCGCGCCGTGTGAAGAATACGTCATTGCCCAAGACTCATGCCCTGCTACCTCTTCTGGAGGCGGTCGTCAATGGGATTCAGGCGATTGATGCTCTCTACAGCGATGATGTAGGTCGAGGTTCGCTGAGGGTGTCGATTGATAGATCGTCTCAGGAAGAGCTGGCTATTTCAGAAGTGGGGCAGGGGCGCCCTTCGTTGAGACCAATTGTCGGTTTCACTATCTACGATAACGGTGTGGGTTTCACTGCCGATAATATGTCCTCCTTTATGACGCTCGATAGCGACTTTAAGGCCGAGCTTGGTTGCCGTGGGGTTGGTAGGCTCCTGTGGCTCAAAGCTTTTGACCGCGTCGAAGTTGCGAGCACGTACCGAAATGACAAGGGTTCGCTCGAAGGCCGTAAATTCAGTTTTTCGATAGAGCACGAAGTTGAGCAGGAAACGGCTCCAAGTATTGCTTCCGATACAGGTTCAGTTGTTCGTTTGATCGGTTTTAAAGAACGCTATCAACAAAGTGCGGCAAAGACTGTGGAGGCAATTGCGCGTCAAGTATTCGAGCATTGCATCTGGTATTTTCTTCGTCCTGGTGGTGCTCCGGACGTGGTTGTCTCGGATGATGATGGTGAGCAGATCTCTCTCAGAGATCTGCTCGAGGATTCGGACTCTTCGGGGATGACGCGAACGGCGCTGGACGTCAAAGGAAAGCGGTTTGATTTACTTGGACTTCGACTGAAGCCATCGGCGCGCAACTCGAGTCCCCGGTTGTACTGGTGTGCGGCGAACCGTGTTGTCAAGGATGAGAACATTGCCGGTAAGATACCCGGGCTGTACGCGCGATTGAAGGGCGAAAGCTCGACTGAATTCACGTATGTTTGCTACCTCTCGTCTCGGTTTCTCGACGACCATGTTCGTGCTGACCGCACAGAGTTCGATCTTCCCGAGCGTGTTCCTGGGGAAGGTTTAATTGATGAGCCGTCGCTCGACGACATCAGGCAAAGGGTGTTCTCGGAGATCTCCCAGAGCCTCGCCGGTCCGCTCGAGTCCGCTCAGCAGGCGGGCCGCGAACGGATCCAGCAATTCGTCAGCACCAAGGCTCCGAAATACCGTCCGCTGATCAGTAGGATTGAGTCGCGCGGTACCGCAATCGACCCTTCGATCAAGGATCAGGATTTGGAACTCGAGCTCCATCGCATCAGCCGAAAGATCGAAGAAGAGGTGCTAGTCGAAGGTCAGGCTGTTTTCGCGGACTCTAGTGGAGATAAGCCTGAAGGCTACGACGAGCGTCTTGCTAATTACTTGGAGACGGTTAAAGAGTTCAATCAGTCGGATCTGGCGAACTATGTGTCCCGGAGGCGAACAACGCTCGACATTCTCGCTAAGTTGATTCAGTCTGATAGCAGTGGTGCGTATGCCCGAGAGGACTCTATTCACAATTTGCTTTTCCCAATGAGAAAAGAGTCGACGGAGGTGGACGCTGATGCCTCGAACCTCTGGATTCTGGACGAGAGGCTTGTGTTTCATGACTATCTTGCATCGGATAAGGCCTTCAAGCACATCGGGATCGTTGATGATTGCTCTCTGGAGAGGCCTGATATTCTTACAACGCGCGTTATAGAGCCAGATTCTCCGGTGCTTGCTGCGGAGGGTAGCAGGTTGCCGTTGCAGTCGATCGTTGTCGTGGAACTCAAGCGGCCGATGCGCGATGATGCGACTGAGGGAAAGAATCCTATCGAGCAATGCCTGAACTATGTCAGCCGGGTGCGGGAAGGAGGTGCGAAAACCGCCACGGGAAGGCCTATCCCAAGGACGGATGACTCCCCTGCGTTTTGCTATATTATCGCTGATCTCACATCGACAATGGAGAGACGGTGCAAATTGTCTGGCTTGTCGATGACCCATGATGGAATGGGTTACTTTGGTTTCATTGAACCGTACAAGGCCTATGTTGAGGTGATGAGTTATGATCGTCTCGTTAATGCTGCCCTGGAACGAAATCGTGCATTTTTTGATAGACTTGGCCTGCCCTCAAGCTAGTTCGAGGGCAGGTGTATTTCTGGTTCAATGTGTGAACAAAGGAACCTCGCCGTAACGACGCGTGTCCCAGGTTGCAGTGTGTCGATCCAAGCCTGGTGTCCGTATCTACCACATAGCAACTTTTCTTGCCTAACGATGTGTCTAGTGAGCAAGGCCGACGGTATCAAGGATGCCCCGGATCCGGTAGCAGATCTGGTTGCGGAACCCGGGGTGCTACTCGTCGGGTGGCCCATGTGCACGTTGATGGCTTCGGTCGGCCTCTTGGGGTGCGGGGGACGGGGGAAGCAGACAAGGGCGCCCGGCGTGCAGCGAAGGACCCTCGACCATGCGGATCGGTGCCTGTGGGAGGGTTGCCGACAACCTACCGGGTGGGCGGGCCGTCCGCTAGCGTGTGTGGTGGGACCGCGACCGTCAAAGGGGGAGAGATGGGGGCCATCGATGCCCGGGCGATGCACCTGCTGGTGCTCGACCAGGGCCAGCCGGATTTCGAGGATGTGACGGGCCGCGTGAGCGGCCTTGAGGAACGGGGCGATCGGGTCATCGTCACCTACTTCCGTAGGGGAACACGCAGTTACCAGGCCGCCGAAGTCCGTATCTACGATCAGGTGGTCCGGCACGACCTCGCCCAGGGGGACGAGGTCTATGTACGGGGGTCCTTGTGGGGGACCGTCGAAACAGTTTACTCGCTCGGCCTGCGCGAAGACCCCAGTAGGGTGCGCTACACGCTTGTGTACCGACGCCGCAACGGCACAGTAGGGCTCAGCCGACGCGGCGAGGGGGAGGTCCAGATGAGGCTGCTGACCCCGGAACGGCGCAACGCGCTCGAAATCATGGACTACGTGCGCGACGAAGTCCGGGACCAGGCGAGGCGGGTGGGCGCCTGGCAGGAGGGCACGGGGCGCTCCACGAAGTGGAGGGCCGAGAAGGACTCGGCGAGGGCAGCGGCCACGTTGGCGAACGTGTGGGAGTGGCTGCGCAGAGTCCCACCGGGCTCGGCGCTCGAGGCCTATTTGACGGGCACGAGCAGCGCGAGCACGGGAGCGGAGCAGGACATCATCATGCCCTTCGCCTCCAACCTCGACCAGCGCAGGGCCCTCAAAGCGGCGCTTTCACACCAACTCTCCGTGATCGACGGCCCTCCAGGAACCGGCAAGACGCAGACGATCCTCAACCTGGTCGCGACCCTTGTCGCCCAGGGGAAAACGGTCGGCATCGTCTCCGGAGTGAACTCGGCGGTGGACAACGTCGTGGAGAAGCTCACCGAGGAGGGGTACGGGTTCCTGGTGGCGAACGTGGGGAAGCGGGGGAAGGTGGAGGCGTTCCTCCGCGAACAAGGACGCCTCGGGGAGCTGTGGGAGGAGTGGGAGGCCACGGCCAGCCTCGGAGCCGACGGAACGCCGGTTGCGGTCGACCCCGATGACCTCCACAAACGCGAGGCGCGCCTCGTCCAACTGTGGCAGGACGGGAGGGACATTCCCCGGATCCGGGCGGAACTCGCTGCGACGCGCAAGGAGCGCCAGCTCCTCGAAGTGAAGATCCGGGAGTCCCGGCGCCCGCTCCCGGACGTCTCCGGCCTCCCCGTCGTGAGGCGGGGCCCGGAGGCGCTGGCGGATCTGCTCGCCCTCGCGCGGTCAGCGCCCAAGCCCCACCGGGGAGTGCTCGGCCTCGTCGAAAGAATCCGCCGCTATTTCGCCTACGGCTCCCTCAAGGGGGTGCGGCTGGACGACGCCGACACGCAGGCCGCATTGCAACTGCAGTGGTACCGGGCCTACGAGGAGGAGACCGCCTCGCGGATCGAGCACGCGGAGGAGCGCTCCCGCAATGCCGGGGCCCAGGAGGAGGCGCGCGAGTACCGCAGCCAATCGCGGGCCGTGCTCGACAGGGCGCTCCGACGCCGTTTCACGGCCGCGCCCCGGGCCCTCCTCACGTCGACCGAGTACCTCAGCGCGCAGACCCGGTCCCTGCTCGCCACGTACCCCGTGGTCGCTTCCACCTGCCATTCGATCCGCGGGAACCTGGACGAGTCGGCCCTGCTCGACTGGGTCATCATCGACGAGTCCTCCCAAGTCGTCATCCCCGAGGGCGTAGCGGCGCTGAGCAAGGCCCGCAACGCCGTCATCGTCGGGGACGAGCAACAACTGGGCCCCGTCCTGACGGGATGGAAGAAGAGCCGCCGCGAGCCGCCGGATCCCCGTTACGACGTGCGGTCCCTGTCGCTCCTGAGGTCCGTCAAAGCGCTCGGCGAAGTGGCCGGGATCCCGCGCACCCTCCTCAGAGAGCACTACCGGTGCCGCCCGGCCATCATCGAGTTCTGCAACCGCATGTACTACAGCGGCCAGCTCATCGCGATGACGGATCCCTCCGACACCCAGGAACCGCCCATGCGCGTCGTGCGCGCCGCTCCCGGCAACCACGCGCGCCACTTGCGCGGTAGCCGGTACTCCCAGCGGGAGATCGACATCATCGCCCAGTTGGAGGATCTGCGACTGCTGGACCGCGGTGTCACGACAGAGGACAAAGACGAGTCGGGGGACTACGTGCTTGGGATCGTGACCCCCTACCGGGAGCAGGCGAACCGCGTGGGCGCGCGGGTGCAGCAGGAATCGGAGAGCGGCGGGCACGCGAGGTGGCTCGCGGAAACGGCCCACAAATTCCAAGGCCGCGGCGCGGGCACGATCGTGTTCTCCACGGTGCTGAACTCCGACGACACCGCCGGCGGGGATTCGGGGTACTACGACGACTCGCGGATCACGAACGTCGCCGTTTCACGGGCGAAGGACCGGGTCGTCGTTGTGACCGCGCACGGAGGGGTGCGCCACAGCCGCAATGTGACCGCGCTGCTCGACTACATCACCATGCTGGATCCCGAACAGGTCGTCGAATCCGACATCGTGTCAGTGTTCGATGTCCTCTACGCCCACTACTCGGACGCTGTGCGCCAGTACGCGCGCAGCAAATGGCACGGCCCCAGCCGGTTCCCCTCGGAGAACATCATCGACACGCTCCTGGGGAACGTCCTCGCCGAGACGCACTACGCGCGCCTGGGCTACCAGTTCCAGGTGCCTCTACGCGACGTGCTGCCGCACACGCGCCGTCTCAACGAGGAGCAACGGCAGTTCGTCTGGCACGGCAGTGCCCTCGACTTCGGAGTGTTCTCCACGGTCACGCACAAACTGGTCCTGGGCATCGAGGTCGACGGGTTCCGCTACCACGAGGGCGACCCCGCCCAGCGTCGCCGCGATGCCTTGAAGGACCAGGTGCTGCGGGCCTACGGCGTGCCCGTTCTGCGGCTGCCGACGAACGGCTCCAATGAGGAGGCGAGGATCCGGGCCGCGCTCGACGCTGTGGAACAGGACCCCTTTCCCCCACGGTTCGGCTGAGAGGACCGAGGGGATTGGGCGCACCCCGCCTCACAGCGACGCGCGCGCCCGCGTGCGGCGCACTCCCATGGCGACTGAGAGGAGGGCCAAGGCGAAGAGGGCGCAGATCCCGCAGTCGGCCAGCAGGGGGAGGAGCGCTTCCGCGGACGTCGAGGTGGCGGCGTAGGCCCCGGAGAGCGCCTGGTCCACCCAGTACCCGGGGGTGAGCCTCGCGGCCCGGGCGACGGCGTCGGGCAGCCATTCGATGGGCACCCAGGTCCCGCCTAGGAAGGACAACGCCATGCCCCCGATATTGGCGATGGCGTTCGCCGCGTTCTCGCCCAGGCCGATCTGCCCTATGAGGAACCCCAGCGACACGGCCACGAGCGTGTAGGCTCCCAGGGCGGCGCCGACCACGCCCAGCAGCGGCGCGGACACCGTGAGGGCGCTCATCCCGAAGACAGCCACTCCCAGTCCGAACACCCACAGCCACCCGATGGCGCCGACGACCAGGCAGGCGCCCAGCACACCGAGGTTGTGGGTCCCGCTGCCCACAGGCGCCGCAGTGAGGCGGGAGCGCACGGCCCGGCGCCCCAACGACGCCATGAGCGTCGCGATCGCGACGACCGCGAAAGCCAAGAGCGGGTACAGGGAGAACCGGGCGTAGACGAGGAGGCTGTGCGGCAGGGGGGTGGCGTCCTGGGCGATCCTCTCGGTGGGGGCGCAGTGGCGCATCGTCTCCTCCGCCAGGGCGACGGCCCGGGCCGGGTCGTCGGTGAGCGCGGACAGGTAGTCGGCGACCTTCCCCACGTAGGAGTCGGCGCGCACGTCCATGAGTGCGCCCGAGGCCGACTCGTACCCGATGACCGTGTCCATCTGCGGCGGCCCGCCCCCGTTTCGCGCGGCCCTCTGCAGCGCCTCCCCGTAGCCGGCGGGGATGATGAGGATGTAGCTGATGCGGTTCTGCGCGGTGGCGTCCTGGATGGCCTGCCTGGAGTCCTCCAGCGGCTGGACCTTGCCGACGGACTCGACGTAGTCCTTGACCCCCCGGGAGATCGTGGAGCCGTCGCGGTCGATGACGGCCACACTTGCCGTGGCTTCCTTGACCTGGCTGGACGCGTCCTCGGTTCGAGCGGCTCCCACATTCAGGCCGAGCAGGGACAGTGCCACCAGGTAGACCAGGACGTAGCTCCGATGGGCCGCCATGATCTTCAACGATGTCTTAAAGGTGCTCATGGTTCATCCTCCTGGCACGGATCAGGGAAATGGTGAGGAACAGGCAGGTCATGGCCAGCAGGGCCGCGCAGCTGCGGGCGAAGGGGGCCAGGGAGTCGTAGTAGAGCAACCCGTAGAGGCAGCGGGCGGCTTGCCACAGGGGATTGGTCTGCAGCAACAGTGGGGCATGGAGTTCGACGGCGTTAGCCAGGGACTGGGTTGAGGGTCCGTAGAAGCCGGTGAACAGCGACAGGAGGCAGCTGATCGCGGCGACCATCCCGATCCCCATCTTGCTGAAGGTGCCCAGTGCGGCGCCCGCAGCGCTCGACACGAGGCTGGCCATCCCGATCGCTGCCAGGCACAGGAGCACATGAGGCCCGAAGTCCACACCCACCACCGTGGCGATGAAGGCGAAGGCGATGAGCAGACAGGCCAGGACGCACACCCAGGAGGCCGCGAGCGTGGAGGTGAGGACCTTCCACCGCGGCAGGCCCGCCAGGGTTCGGCGGGCTCCCAGAGGAGAGGTGGCCATGATGCTCTGCACCGCGGTCATGGTGACGGTCATGCCCATGCCGCTGGCGAAGGCCAGCAGCGCGAAGTAGTAGTGGGTCTCGGGCTTGACGGGAGATGGCGTCACCGAGATCGAGTGGGTGAAGGAGTGGTCGACCTGAAGGGAGGCCGTCTGCTCCGGCGGAACCCCGGCTTCGATGACGGCTTCGAGCTCGGCCCGCTTTTGGGTGTAGGAGTCCATGACCACCCGGAGTACCTGAGTCGTCTCTGCCTCATTGCCCTTCTGGTTCACGTGCAGCACGGGATCGCCGTCCTCGACGGCGAGGTAGCCGTTCGTGTCCCCGCGTTTTGCGGCGGCCTGGGCCTCGGAAGCGGTGGAGTGGGTGACCTTGGTGATGAGGCGGGGATCGGCGTCGTCGGCGGAGATCCGTTCCACGACGGCGTCCAGGCCGGGAGCCGCCCGGTAGGCCTCGTCCTGGACGACGCCGAAGCTGATGGGGGTGGCCTGGAAGTCCTTGTCCAGGTTGGCGAACATCGCCATGAACATGAGGGACATGACGATCGGGAAGCCGAGCGTCCACACGAGCAGGACACGATCGCGCAGGAGCCTGAGCACCTGGTAGGAGAAGACGGTCAGCATGTCAGGCCGCCTCGTCGCGCAGGGCCCGCCCGGTGATCTCCAGGAAGACGTCGTTGAGGGTCGGGGGCTCGGAGGTCACTCGGCCGCAGGTCGCTCCCGCCGCATTCAGCGCCCTCATGATGTCGGAGAGGTTGTGCGCCCCGGGGGAGCACTCGATGAACACCTCGCCGTTCTCGCAGGTCGCCGTGCGCACGTGCTCCAGGCGGCGCAGACCCTCCAGAGTCTCCTCGCCCAGGGGAGCGGGGTCGACGATCTCCACCCGGATGCGCTCACCGGTGCCGATCATAGCCTTGAGCTCGTCGGAGGTTCCGGAAGCCACCTGCTGGCCGCGGTCCATGATGACGATCCGGTCGCACAGCTGCTCCACCTCCTCCATGTAGTGGCTCGTGTAGAGGATGGTGGCGCCGCGCTCGTTGAGACGCTTGATGCCGTCCAGGATCGCGTTGCGGCTCTGCGGGTCGACGGCGACTGTGGGCTCGTCGAAGATGATGAGGTCGGGGCCGTGGGCGATCCCGCAGGCGATGTTGAGGCGGCGCAGCAGACCGCCGGAGAGCTTCTTGGGCTTGAACTTCACGAACCTCTCCAGGCCAACGAAGGCGATCGCCTCGGCCACCAGGCGGCGCCGCTCGGCGCGGTCGCGCACGTAGAGGGCGCAGAAGGCGTCGATGTTCTCCGCCACGGTGAGCTCGTCGAAGACGGCCACCTCCTGGGGCACCACGCCGATGCGGCGCTTGAGGTCGTAGGCGGTGGCGCTCATGGGCCTGCCGAACACCCGGATCTCGCCCTTGTCGTAGGTGAGCAGCTGGAGGAGGCAGTTGATCGTCGTGGTCTTGCCCGAGCCGTTGGGGCCGAGCAGGCCGACGACCTCGCCCCGCCCGATCCTCAGGGACAGCCCGTCCACGGCGATCAGCTCCCCGTAGCGCTTCACCAGGGACTCGATCTCGACGGCGGCGCCCGCCCGGCCGTCGCTCCCGCTCGGGGCGCCCGCCCGGCCGTCGCTCCCGTGCGCGGTGTCCGCTGGGTTGTCGTTCCCGTGGGCGGTGCCCGCCCGGCCGTCGTTCCCGTGGGCGGCGCCCGCCCGGCCGTCGTTCCCGTGGGCGGCGCCCGCCGTTCCGGCTCTGCGCTGCCGGTCCGTACTCGTCCCGGTTCCGCGCGCCGGCACCGCGTCCCCGCCCGCCCTGTTCCGCTGCGCGCCCTCGGCGCCGTTCTCGGAGTCCATTCCTCCCCGCCTTCCTCATGTCGGTGCGTTGGCCCCGTGCCCCCAATCATCCTGACGAGGCGGGCGCCGCGGAAGTGCGGGAAGTCATGAGTGCGGAGGGAGGGCATGACTTCTGTCATGACTTCGACGGGGTTCTGCGGACGCGGGGCGCGCCCGGCCCTTGATCGCCGATAATCGGGGCATGAGGGTCTTGGCGGACAAAGGCGCGCTCCTGTGCGGATGCCTCCTGATGTGGAGGGCGGACACCGCCACCGTGGTCTGGCTGCTGCTCGCTGTGACGGTCAGCGGACTGGCAGTGGTGGCGGAGCACTGGCCCTGGTTCGCCGCCGTCCCGGCCGCCTACCTGCTGGTCGCGGCGCTCGCGGCGGCCCCGGCTGTGGGCGCGCCGCTGGCCGTCTACGACCTCGCCCGGGCCAGTGCTGGTCGTCCGCCGTGGCAGCGCTCGGCAGCCGCCGCCGTGTGCGCCCCGATCGTGGTCGCGGCGGTGGGCAGGGGCGAGCCAACCGCGGTCTACACGGCGGCCCTGGGGGCGGTCGCCGCGCTGCTGGCGCTGCGCACCCAGCAGGGGGAGGCCAGCCGCCAGAACCTGAACGCCGCCCGCGACGACCTGCGCGAGAGGGTCCTGGCCCTGCAGGACGCGAACGCCCGGATGCTCCAGATGCAGGACGACGAGCTGCGCGCCGCCGCCCTGTCCGAGCGCACGCGCATCGCCCGCGAGATCCACGACGGGGTCGGGCACCTGCTCACCCGCCTCCTGCTGCGGGTCAAGGCCCTTCAGATCACCCACCGCGAGCATCCCGGCGTCGTCACCGACCTGGCCGCACTGGATGACGGGCTCGACGAGGCGCTGGACTCCATGCGCCGCTCCGTCCACGCCCTGTCCGACCAGGGGGAGGACCTGGCGGTTTCCCTCAACCTGCTGGGCTCGCGGAGCGCCATCGCAACAGTGGACGTGGACTGCTCGCTGGACGCGGAACCGCCGCGCACGGTTTCACGCTGCATCACGGCCGTCGTGCGCGAAGCCCTCACCAACGCGGCGCGGCACGGCGGCGCAGCCTCGGCGCGGGTCACCGTCATCGACTACCCCGCCTTCTGGCAGGTCACGGTCGACAACGACGGCGCTGTTCCCGCCGGGGACGCGGAGCCGGACGGCGGCTCGCCCGGCTCCGGGGCCTCCCCCGGCAGTGCGCCATCGGACCGCGGGTCCGGGCTCGGGATGCCAGGCGTCCGAAGGGCAGGGCTCGGGACACCATCCGTCCGAAGGTCCGGGCTCGGGGAGCCGGGCGACGGCGCGATCCGCCCCGGCCTCGGACTGCGCGCGATGACGGACCGGGTTGAGGCTCTGGGCGGGACCGTGCGGATCACTCCCCGCCCCCGTTTCACAGTGTTCGCGACGATCCCGAAAGACAAGGACGGTGCGGTATGAGGGTTCTCATCGTCGATGACGACGCCATCGTCGTCCAATCGCTGGCGACCATCTTGTCAGCCGAGGACGGCATCGACGTGGTCGGCACGTGCTTGTCCGGCGCGGAGGCGGTCCAGGAGTTCCGGCGGCTGCGCCCCGACGTGCTCCTCATGGATATCCGCATGCCCGGTGCCGATGGGCTCAGCGCCGCGGAGGAGATCCTGGAGGGGGACCCGCAGGCGCGCATCGTGTTCCTCACGACCTTCTCGGACGACGAGTACATCGTGCGGGCCCTGAGAATGGGGGCGCGCGGCTACCTCATCAAACAGGACGTCGCCCAGATCGCCCCGGCACTGCGCTCCGTCATGGTCGGCGTGTGCGTCCTGGAGGGCGACGTGCTCGAGCGCGGGGCCTCCATGGGCATGCGCGCCTTGCCCGCCCCCGCGTCCGGCAGTGGGGCGGGGACGTCCGGCAGTGCGGTGGGGGAACCTGGCGGCCGGATGGGGATGACCCGCGGACGGATAGGGGGGACTAGCGGTCGGGCCGGCTCCTGCGGCGCGCCGGGGAGGCCGACAGGGGCGGTGGGGGCCCCGGACCCACGGAGCACGGTCTTCGCCTCGTTGACCGACCGCGAGTACGAGGTCGTCGAGGCAGTGGCGGCCGGCCTGGACAACGCCGAGACGGCGGAGAGGCTCTTCATGAGCGAGGGCACGGTGCGCAACCACATCAGTTCCATCCTGGCCAAGACGGGGCTGCGCAACCGCACGCAGGTGGCGGTCCGGTACTACCGCGCCGGAAGGTGAGGAATCCCGGTCGGCGGTCGCAACGGCGAGTCGGAGCAGGCACTACCGCAGGCGGGCGCGACTGCCGACGGGCGGGGGCTGTCCGTCTGCGGGGTCCGGCCGCGCTGCCTGTTGCGCCTACTGGTCCAAAATGCGTCTGGGTTTCGCCGCATTCGGATGGCTTAGCCGCGGGTTGGTCCAAAATGCGTCTGAGTTCAGCGGTTTCGGCCCGATCTGGGCGGATTCGGGCAGACTCAGACGCATTTTGGAACAGGTGCCTGCCGTGCCTCCGTTCTCACCCGAGACTCAGACGCATTTTGGAACACCAGACGACCCGCCGAGCACCACACCACCATGTGGGGATCCACTGCCGCGCCGCGGACAGCGCGCACCGATGGACCAGCAGAAGACGCGCATCGCACGGCGTCCCCGAACCTATGAATGCGAAGAGCTCCACACACGCTGTCGGACCTTGGTGCTTACCCGCTACCTCAGGCAGGCTGATTCTGCTATCGTTCCGCTCATGGGCACCAACGACGGATCGACCTCATCTCCGCGCGAACCTGGTGGGGAAGCGACGCGGGAACCGGGTGAACGGGTTGCACGCGGATCTGATGGAGAAGCGGATCGCGAGCCTGACGGAGCAACGGCACAGGGGCAAGGCGAACTGGTCGCGCAGGCGCTGGGCGCCACTCTCATTGAGGTTTTCCCGGAGATCGCGCTCATAGTCGGCGAGTCGCTCAGCGCGCTGCCCGACGAAGTCACAAGCGATCTGGTCGAACTGCCTTTCGGCGTTGACCATGTCGAACTGGACAAGGTGCTCGGAACAGCGGGCGTTCTCGCACAAACGGCTTCCGCCGCACTAGCGGTCGGGAACCTGCAGGGGCTCGTGCGCCTCACCCCGGACACCGTGGCCGCGATGAACGGGGGGCTGAAACCCCTCGTGAGCGGCGGCGACAACCTCGGCGTCCTGACGGACGCGGGCGGGCGGTTCGCCAGGCAGGTCCGTTGGAAGCCAGTCGGCCCGCAGGTCGCTGGGGGTACTGTTCTGGCATCCCTGGGCCCTGCCTTCATGATGGTCGCGCTGCAGCTGCAACTGGGCAGGTTGGAGAAGACGGCGAAGGAGACCCGCGGGATCGCGCGCAAGATCCTCAAGGGAATGAACGAGGACCGGCAGGACGAGCTCACTGGGATCGCGCGCGTGGTGGATCAGGCGTTCGAGGAGGCGAAGCGGATCCGCAGGGTGACCCCCGGGGTGTGGGAGGAAGTGCAGGGGCAGCAGGCGAAGATCAACGACTACAGGGAGAAGTACCGGCGCTTTGTCGAAGGGCACGTGAACGAGGCGCGGGCGCTGAGGGGGTCGTCGGCCGACGAAGTGCGGGCGCACGTCATGGAGAACGGGCCGCAGATCCTCATCGACTTGGAGTGCTACATGACGGTGGAGCGCATCAACTGCGTGTACCGGGCGCTGAGGGCCGAGCGCCTTCGCGACGAGGGGAGGGATGATCCGAAGGAAGCAGAGCTTTCTGAGTTCGTCGCCGCTGACGCCCGTGAGGACTACGAGAACGCGATCGGAATGATGACCGGACTGGTGGACGCGCTCAATCGCGGATTCCACCTGGCCGCGGCGATCGAAAAGGGCCTCCTCGATAAGACAGTTGTCAGAGGCATCAACGACGTGGTGAAGGGCCTGTTTGTCGGCGAACGGAAGAAGACCCGGGAGCCCGGCGACGGGGCGCAGAACGCGATTCAGAAACTCGCGGAAGGGGTGGGGCGGTTCGCCGCGGCCATCGGCCTGGCGCCCCCGCGGGACCCCGAGCCCCATGCCCGCGTCATGGGGAAGCGCACCGATGAGGAGGCCAAAGAGCTCCTGGAGGTTCTGCGCTGGACGCTCGAGCGGGACGAGGAACTCGTCGGCTTCGCCCACGCGACGGACGCCCGGCAGCAGACGGTGATCGCAATCACCGATCAGCGGGTCGTCGAGGCGAAGCTCGCGGATCTGCGCAGCCGGGGCGAGTTCTGGCGCGAGATCCCCAACGACGAGATCCGCTACGTCAGGCGCCGGGGCGGCAACGAGGGCCGCGCGGAACTCGACGTCATCACCAAAGATGAGAACCTCACCTGGAGCTTCGGCCCCGCCGACGAGTCCGATCAGGCTGGCCTGGACGCGATCACCGGGATGCTCGCCGAGCGGATGCGGCTCCCCGAGGAGGAGATGCGGGAACTGACCGGTTCCCCCAGTGACGGCGCGCCGCGCATCGAGGCTCCGGCGCCTCCCCCGCTCCCGGAAGGTGGTCACTCCGGCCAGTCGGACTCCAAGTAGGCGCCCACCGCCCTGTTGCGGAACGTGTAGTGGGGGCGGCCCCTGCGGATCACGCGCCGGATGAGGTCGAGGCGCTGGGCGGTCGGTCCCGCGTCGGAGGCCCGACGGTAGTCGAGTGCGCGCGCGATGTTCGTCAGGGTCCGCTCCGCGGGCGGCAACTGCGCCATCGCTTCGAGAAACGCCCGTTCCCGGGCGGGCAGGCGCTCCAGGATGCGCTGCACGTGGGTCTCGGCCTCGTGGGCGGCGCCGCGCCACCCCGATGCTACCTGCTCGGCGGTGATGAGGTCGTCGGTTCCCGCGTACCAGGAGCGCTCGCCCGCCAGTTGGAAGAGGAACGGCTCGCCGCGCGAGAGCTCGACTATGGCCCGCTGTGCTGATGCCTCCATGTAGACGCGCTCGCCGCCGGGCACCTGCCATCCCTCGGTCACGAACGGGTGGAGCGCGACCAGAAGGTCGTTGTCGCTGATCGGTTCGAGGATCGTCGTGCGGAAACGCCGTGCGAAGGTCGCGCCCGTCCTGGCCCCCGCCATGTCGGCGAACTCAGGGAGGCCGGTGAGGTACACGGCGATCGGGAGGGCGCGAGAGGCGCGCGGACCGCCCGGCAGGACGATCTCCTCCTCGTGGGCCAGCGCGTCGCCGAGGGCGATGAGCAGTTGCGAGCGGGCCGCTTCGTCGGTGATGTTCTGCACCTCGTCGATGTGGATGACGACCACCGCGTCAGCATGGATCGCGGCACGGCCGATCTCGACGAGGAGCTCGGTGAGCGCCGTGTACGGCTCGGGTCCTGCGTGCGCCCGCACCGTGAGCCCGAATCCTGATGCGGCGATCGACTCGACCCGGCCGAGCAGGTCGGCGATACGGCGCTCGCGGGCACTGGGCAGGCCCGCGTCGGATGCGAGGCGCAGGAGGGCCGACGCCACCCGTTTCACGGGGTCGGTACCGGAGGGGATCCTGAGCTGGGGCGTCGTCCAGTCGCCTTCGGCCGCAGCGGAGTGCGCGATTTTGCGGACCAGTGCGGACTTGCCCGACCCGGCTTCGCCGAGGATGGTGCGCCCGCGCTCGTGAACGCCCGCGCGCCGACGCGGGCACACGACATCGCGCCAGTCGCTGAGTTGCTCGACCCGACCCGCCCACACGTGGGGGACGGTGTCGGATCCAGGGCTGAAGGGCGAGTCCAGCGGAGTCCTCATGGTGATAAGTTTATCAAAGCTTCGGGCGTTTGATAAGTTTATCAGCGCTTTTGCCGTGGGAGGCGGGAGGCTGGGAGCCGCGCCGCGCCGACTCGGGCGCGGGCGGGCAGTGCGGCTCGCGCTCCGGGCGCGGACGAGGGGCCCGGAGCACGGACAGGGAGCCCCGCGCGCGGACAGGGAACCCCCACTACCGGCAGCGATAACTGTTCCCCCTGAAGGGAGCCCCGCGCGCGGACAGGGAACCCCGCGCACCGGCCCGGGCCCGAACGTGTTCGCGGGGGAGGGGTCGTGGCCGCAGAGAGCCCCGCGCACAGGCGGGGAGCGCGGTCCTCCTGTCGGCCGACGACCAGATCGGTGGGAGTCCCGCGCGCGGGCGGGGAACACGTCCCCGGTGACGGCGCCGGAGGCGAGCAGGGGGGGAGTCCCGCGCGCGGGCGGGGAGCTCGGTGTGCGGACAAGCGCGCTGGGGCAGGGGCCCTCAAAGGCGGGCGGCCTTCTCCAGCCCCTCCTGGATCGCTGGCAGGTTCGAGTGCTTCCTGTGGATGCGCCACTTGCCGAAGGTGGGTGAGTAGTCGGGCAGCCACGCCAGCCCTCCGTCGCGCACGCCGCCCAGGAACATCGCCGTCCATTTCGGGTGGCCCTGCTGGGTGAGGTCGAACTGCCAGGCGGCCAGGACTTTGCCCAGTTCGTCCCACGCCGACGGGGTCAGCCAGTCGTCGAAGTGCTCGGAGCCGCGCTCGAGCGCGGCGTAGGTAGAGACCTTCTGGCTGTCGGGCGCCTTGTTGACCAGCAGGCCCACCTCGGTCCACCCCTCCGCGGTCGCCTCGGCGTTCGCGTGCAGGATCCTCGCGACCGCTGCGATGTACTTGACGTTGGTGTCACGCGAGTCAGCGGTGTTCGGACGTGTCATAGAATGCCCCTCCTCGAGTCGTTCGCCGACGGCGGGGGCTCCGTCGCCTCGCCCGCCGGTGTCTGGTCCTTCCCCCTCAGGTTAACAGTGTATGGGGCGCGAGTGAACCCCTCTTTACCCTCTCTTTCAGTATGGTGCGCGTTCGGATGGGCCGCCGCTGGAGCGCGGGCCCTCCCGGGGCCGCCGAGCAGCACCAGACTCCCTCCATGCCGCGGGGCACTGGCGGCGTAGGATTGGGTGGGGCCAACGCGTAGGAGGACACCGGTATGCGCCCGGAAATGCTGGTATGCGATCAGATCTCGCGGATGGTCGGCGCGCCTTTGGACGAGGAGGGGATCCATCGTTTCCTCCGCGGCCTCGCGCAGGTCCTGGAGGCCGAACCGATCTCGATGTACGGCCCCGGCCTGCGTTTCCGCTGGGTGGTGGACGACCGGACCATCGAGGTCGAGGCGCAACGGGCGCGCGGGGACTGGCCGTTCGAGCTCAGTGTGCGTGGAATGGACACGGAGTACGCCATTGACATCGAGGAGTACAGGACGTTCAAGTGGGCGGATCCCGCCGACTACCCGTTCTACTGGTCGGTCGATATCTGCCAGATCCCGGGTGCGTGGGTGTTCTACCCGGGCGCGTACCCCGTTGGGACATGGGACTCCTTCAGTGACTTGATAGCGCCGACGCTCGATGAGCTGCCCGCTGACATCGCGATGACCCCGCCCGAATGGAGGCACCCGTTCCGCTGGAGGATGACGGCGCCGCAGTTGGGGGACGTGTTCTTCACGGCGTTGCCCGAGGGCGTCGAGGTCATGGTCGAGTCCACGGGGGAGACCTTGCTGGTGCCGCGTTCGATCCTGGAACGGTGGAGCGGGAGCCACCCCGTGGGAATGGGGATGGCCATCGCCGGACTCGCGCACGGCGTGCCTTTCATGTCCGTCGGCTTCGCCTTCTGTGAACGGGACGAGGCGCACCATTTCTACGCGGAGGCGCCCATCGGGCCGGAATGGGAGCGCGAGGGCATCAGCGCCGACGACTTCGACGAGGGGGAGAAGACGTGGGAGCCACTGAGCGTGGGGGAGTTGCGGCGCCTGATAGCGCGCCCGCCCGTGGAGCAGGAGGAGGAGCCCATCGAGATCCGCCGCGCGCCTTTCCGCGCGGGGCTTGGCGCGCCGGAGGTCCTCATGATCGTGGGGGACATCAGGCGGGGCCGCAAGCCGGCCCGGGTCTTCAAGAAGCACGGCGCGCGCAGAGCGCGCGGTGGGGACGGACCTGTGTTCGAAGCAGACGGGTGGAGCGCGAATCCCAAACGCGATGACGGCTGGAGGGTCAACCTGGTGGAGCCGCCCGCCGCGCGTGTGCGCTTCGACGACCGCGAGGTGGTCGAGTACGCGAGGGGGATCGGGGGGGCGCTCGCGCAGCGCTACGGCCCGCCATTCGGGTGCGGGGCGAGCACGGCTGGAACGCTCATGCAGTTGTTCGCGGTCGATGGGTTCGGTGTGCGGCTCTACGCGGGCTACTCCCGCGTAGAGGTGGAGATCGGCCAGTTCAAGCCCATGGCTGAATACGAGTACGGGTAGACCCAATCGAAGCGGGGCCGGGCCGCGCTCCGAGTGCCCGCACCCCGGGCCCCATCCCCGCGCAACGTCACGCCCTCCTGCGCCTAGAATGAGACAGTGGCCGCTGAGTCGGCGGCCACTGTGCGGAAAGGCCGGCCCATGTCTTTGGAAATGGCGCTCACGCGGGGCGTTTTCCGGTTGGTCCCCCGGATGCTCGACTCCGAGGAGCTCACCCGGCGCTCCATGGCGCTGCCCCGCCGCGGCGCCCGTGTGCCCTGCTGGATGCGGCGCAAGCACCGGATCAGCGCCACCACTGTCGCCGGGATGCGCGTCACCCGGGTGGAGCCGCGCGCCACGGGCTCCGGAACGGTCGTCGTCTACCTGCACGGCGGCGCCTACGTCTCGCCCATCAGCTGGGCGCACTGGCTGCTCATCGACGCCCTCGTGGAGCGCACGGGCGCGGCGGCCGTGGTCCCCGCCTACCCCCGCGCCCCCGAGCACACGGCGGCCGAGGCATTCGCCCCCCTGGGGGTTCTCATGGACCAGGTCCTCGACGCCCCGGGCAGGGCCGTTCTGGCGGGCGACTCCGCGGGCGGGGGACTGGCGCTGAGCCTGGCCATCCAGCGCAGGGACGCTGGCGTGCGCGCTCCCGACGGGCTGGTCCTGTTCTCGCCGTGGGTGGACGTGTCCATGTCGAACCCCCGGATAGCGCCCATGGCGCGGTTGGACCCGATGCTCGGCATCGACGGCCTGGTCTGGTGCGGGAAGGAGTGGGCGGGGGGCCTCGGGACCGCCGACCCGCGCGTCAGCCCCTTGCGCGACCACTTGCGGGGCCTGCCGCCGACCCGCGTCTACCAGGGCGACCGGGACATCCTGCTGCCCGATGTGGAGCTCTTCGCCCGCAAGGCCCGCGCCCGCGGCGCGGACATCCGCCTGCGCGTCGAGCCCGGCGGGATCCACGACTACGTCGCGCTCGTCTCATCCCCGGAGGCGCGCGCCGCACTCGACTCGGCAGCCGCCTTCGTCTCGTCGCTGGACTGAGGGCCGGTCCCGGCGGGTCCCGTTTCCCCTTCGGCGCCCGGTCCTCGTTGCCCGGGCGGCCGCGTCCGGCTGGTGCCCCGTTCCCAGGGGAGGCGTGCAGCGGCCGGGCGGGCGGAGGAAGCCCCGTCGAGTAGAGGGCGCGGCTCCCAGGGGAGGCGGGGCGGGCTCAGTCGTCGGCGCTGTCCCGCTGCTCCCCGGGCGTGGAGATGAGCCGCTGGGAGACGCGCTCCACCATGGGGCCCGCCTCGTTGGAGGCGCTGGCTGACACGCGCCCGAAAATCCCGACCGCGATCACGCCGAAGGCGGTGTCGAAGTCCTCCTGAGTGGGCTCGGCACGGCCGTAGAAGCGGGCGGTCTCCAGGGCGATCCCCGCCACCCAGCGGTGCCACGACTCGGAGAGCTTCTCGCGGGTGTCCTCGTGGCGCATCGCGTAGAGCCACGACTCCAAGTGCAGCAGCACGTCGTCCGCGGGGAGCGCCTGGATGCCCGTCACCCATTCGTGCGGATCGGTGCCCGCCAAGGCGAAAAGCGAGCCGGCCCCGGGGACGGAGCGCATGCCGGTGTCGAGGCGGTCGACGATCTCGAGGAACAGGGCCTCTTTCGATGGGAACGACGAGTAGAACGCGCCCTTCGTGTACCCGGCCTTCTGGGCGATGTCGCTGACGGAGGCGCCGTCGTAGCCCTGGGCGGCGAAGATCGAGCGCCCGGCCTCGAGCAGGCGCGCCCGGGTCTCCTCGCTCCTGCGGCGGCGCCCGTCCTGCTTCCCGGACACGCCGCTGACGGCGCGCGAGGCCGAGGCCAGGTCGCGGGCCGCCTGGTCGAGCGACGCCGCCACCGCGCTCTTGCTGGTGCCGAAGGCGTCGCCGCTGGCCGAGCCCACGGCGCGCGAGAAACGGGTGACCGCCTCGTTGAGGGCGCGGACCGCATCCCTGATGTCGTCGTTAGCGGTGGGGGTGGCCTCCGGGGCGCTGCCCGCGCCACCGTGGTCCTCGAGCGTGGGGGCGGTACGGCGGTTGGTCATACCGTCCATTGTAAAGGAGGTTCCCGTGAACCATGTGCGCGGTCCCTCAGCGCGCCCCCGGGGGACTGCACCGCGACGGCGCGGGGAGGCGATCGACGCTGGCCACGAGGCACTCAACAACGTCCGCCTCCACGCGGGCTCCGACGCATCGGACCCTGGCAGGCCCGCCCAGTGCCGCGTCGCACTGGTCTTCGAAGGCGGCGCGGTGCGCGTGACGATCACCGACACGGGCGCGGCTTCGACCCGGACCGGCCAACCGGGCTGCGCCACGGGATCCGCGACTCCATCGTGGCCAGGATGGAGGCGGTCGGGGCAGGGCGTCCCTGGCCTCGCGCCCCGGCGGGGGGACGCGGGTCGTCCTGGAGTGGAGCGGTCCCCGGGACAAGCAGGTCAAGCGCGGACCCGTCCTGGACGCGCTCGTGTTCACCTTCTTCTTGGGGCACGTCGTCACCTTCGTCTTCTGGCTGCTCCTCACATCCCGGTCGGGCGCTGCGACGACCGCGATCGAGGAGGCACTCGAGGCCGAGGACGAGGCGCGCCTGGCGGGCGAGGAGCAGCTGACGCTCAACGCCGTCATGGCCGCCGGACTCGCCGACTACGGCCAGGGCGCGTCCTTGCGCGCTCCGCGCGCCCTCAGGGTACGGCGATGTGGCCGGGCGCGGTGCCCGCCAGCTCTTCGACGACGACGCCGTTCGAGTTCACGGCCATCGTGGGGCCGTCGGTCGCGGCGACGACGATGGCGGTGCCCGCCTGAGCGGCGTGCAGCGCGATGTCAGCGGCGTGGAACTGCTTCTGCAGGTAGCCGTAGGCGGCGTCGTCGAGGGGCACGTAGGCGACCTGCGCTCCCCGCAGGCGCTCCACGGCGTCCGGGTAGTGCAGGTCGTAGCAGATGTAGGACGTGGCCCGGTGGCCGGACAGGTCCGCGGTGTTCGAGGTATCGCGGGGCTCGCCGACCTCCTCGTCCGGCGCGAGGTGCTTCTTGTAGTTCGACAGCGCCTCGCGCCCGGTGGAGGCGTCGATGACGACCGTTTTCTTGTAGACCGCGCCCCCGTCCGCCTCGGCGGTGTGGTACACGATGTTCACCCCGTTGTCCGAGGCGAAGGCCGCGATGCGCGCATGGGCGGAGGCGGGGACCGAGTTCTCCGGCCACACGACCGTGGTGCCCTGCGCGGGGGCGGCGCCCGCTGCGGCGAGCGTCGCGGCCATGAGGGAGTCGACGTCCTCCTCGGTGGCTGGGGCGTCCACGCCTCCCCGCGTCATCTGCTGGAGGGCGAGAGCGGGCGGGATGGGGCGCGCGGGCAGGTTCCAGGCCACCGCGTCCAGGCAGACGACGGCGAGCGCCACGCCGCCGAAGGCCAGGGCGGCCGCGCGCGCCGAGGAGCGCAGCAGCGCCCACGCGACGACCGCGCCGCCGAGCAGCACCGCGCCCTCCAGCGCGGCCTCGCCGCCGAATCCCCCCAGCCACACGAGGCCGGGGTTGCGCCACACGCCGTAACCCAGGTGGGGGATCCACCAGTCCTCGGTGACGGGCAGGCGCATTCGCGCCCACGTGAGGACCACCCACGCGGCCGAGAACGCCAGCCACACCCCTGGCACGCCGATTCGGTCGCGCAGCGCCGCCAGGTGGAAGAGGTTCGCCTGCAGCAGCGCCCACCCGATGCTCGCGCCGACGGCGACGCCCACGGACATGAAGGAGTAGTACCAGTAGGTCGTGGGGACCAGCCACGCCAGGGCGAAGCACGCGCCCACCGCGTAGGCGTGGCGGGCACGGACGCGGGCGAGCAGCCAGAACACGGGCGCCAGCGCCAGCGGGGCCAGCAACTGGCCGGACCAATGGGGGCAGAACGTGGCCGCCGCCAGCACCAGGCCGCTGGCGGCCCCGATCAGCGCACCGCGGCGCAACGGGGGCGCGGTCGTCTCGTACTCCATGTCGCAACTGTACATGACCGGTGCCCCGGGGCCTGTGACAGCGGTTGTCCGGCGAGGGGCCGTCGCCCGCCCGCCGCGGGGACGGCGCGGTCCTCGGGCGCGGCGGCGCCCACCGGGAGGAGCCCCGTTGCCGCCGGCCCGCGCCGAGGCGCCGCGCCCGCCCCGACACGCCCGGCTCCGCCCGGCTTTCGCCCCGGCCGCCGACCTGGCACCATCGGAGGGTGAGCGAGAACGACAGCGAATCAGCGCCCGCCGCCCCTGCCTCGTCGGCGGGCCGGCCGCAAGAGCACAACCCCCTGCTGCTGCAGGCCTTCGCGTGGGACCTGCCAGCCGATTCCTCGCACTGGCGGCTGCTGGAGGCGAACGCTCCCCTGGCCGCCGAGTACGGGGTGACCTCCGTGTGGCTGCCGCCCGCCTACAAGGGCAAGCGCGGGGCCGAGGACGTCGGATACGGCGTCTACGACCTCTACGACCTGGGCGAGTTCGACCAGAAGGGCTCCGTCGCCACCAAGTACGGCACCAAGGACGAGTACCTGCGGGCCGTGGACGCCCTGCACCGCGCAGGCATCGGGGTCATCGCCGACATCGTCCTCAACCACAGGATGGGCGGCGACGCCACGGAGGACGTGCGCGCCACGCCCATGGACCCGGCGGACCGCTGCAGGGCGCTCGGGGAGGCGGAGTGGATCACGGCGTGGACGCGCTACACCTTCCCCGGGCGCGGCTCCACCTACTCGGACTTCGTGTGGGACTGGACGCGCTTCCACGGCTGCGACTGGGACGAGCGGCGGCGCCAGCGCGGCGTGTGGCTCTTCGAGGGCAAGCACTGGAACGACAACGTCAACGCCGAGCTCGGCAACTACGACTACCTGATGGGGTGCGACGTCCACGTCACCGATCCCGAGGTGAGCGCCGAGCTCGACCGGTGGGGGCGCTGGTACGTGCGGACCACGGGCGTGGACGGCTTCCGCCTGGACGCCGTCAAGCACGTGGGCTCCGACTTCTTCTCCCGGTGGCTGGCCGAATTGCGCCGCTCCACGGGGCGGGAGCTGCCCGCAGTGGGGGAGTACTGGTCGGGCGACGTCGCCGAACTGGAGCGCTACCTCGAGCAGGTCCCGCACATGAGCCTCTTCGACGTGCCCCTGCACTTCCGCCTGCACGACGCCTCGGTGTCGGACGGGAACATGGACCTGTCGCGGATCTTCGAGCGCACACTGGTCGGATCCGACCCCGCGCGGGCCGTGACCTTCGTGGAGAACCACGACACGCAGCCCGGGCAGTCGCTGGCGTCGACTGTGGCGCCTTGGTTCAAACCGTCCGCCTACGCGCTCATCCTGCTGCACGAGGCGGGACTGCCCTGCGTGTTCTGGGGGGATGTTTTCGGGACGCCCGAATCCGGGGGGCTCCCCGCAGTCTCCGAGCTGCCCGCCCTGGTGCTCGCGCGCCGCTTCCTGGCCTACGGGCCCCAGCACAACGCCTTCGACGACCCCGACGTCGTGGGCTTCGCGCGCGAGGGGGACAGTGCGCACCCGTCGTCGGGATGCGCCGTGGTGTTCTCCGACCGCCTCGCGGGCGTGAAGCGCCTTGTCGTGGGCGAGCGCCACGCCGGGTCCACGTGGGAGTGCGTGATCGGCGGGCACCCGCCGGTCGTGGTCGGCCAGGACGGCGCGGTCGAGATCCCCGTCAACGACGGCGGGCTCAGCGTGTACGCCCCCGCCGGCGCAGTGCCGTTGCTGCGGCCCCGAGGGCGGCTCGTCCGGGCCGGGGGCGGGGCGGACTGAGGCCGGCGCCGGGCGCGGTTGCGGTTGGGCGGTGCTGTGCCCACCACGCCGCCTCCTAGGGGCGGAGGGCTGCCTCCAGCTCCTGGCGGTTGACGAAACTCGTGTGCGTCCCCGCCGAGCCGCACGCCCACGCGCCGCCGACGGCGCCCGCGCGGCCCGCCTCGGCGAGCGGGCGCCCCATCAGGCGCGCGTGGAGGAACGCCGCGACGAAGGAGTCGCCCGCCCCGTTGGAGTCGACGGCGGGCCTGTCCGGCAGAACCGCGGCGGCCACCCGGATCGGCGAGTCGGGGGCGGCTCTGCTCCAGATCCTCGCCCCGCGCTCCCCGTCCATGACGACGACAGTGCTAGCCCTGCCGCATGAGAAAACGTCCGCGACGATCCCGGCCTCGTCGGCCAGGGCGGTGGCTGAGACGAACACGGTGTCCGCACCGTAAGCGAAGTCGCGGTGGTAGTCGGAGCGGCCGTCCCAGTCGTGCAGGTCGGTGGAGGTGGTGGCGCCGGACCCCAGGGCGTCCGGCAGGGCGCGGCGGGCCCAGTCCATGATCGACACGTGGACGTGGCGGGTCCGTCCGAGCCAGTCGCGCCACAGGGCGGGGTCCGGTTCGTACCCGTCCGCGCGGGCGTCGTAGAGGGAGAGCCTGCGCCCGTCGGGGGCGACCAGGTTGACGGAGCGGCGGGTGCCCGCGGTGTTCGTCGCGAACGACGCGGGGATGCCGTCGTGCTCGAAGGAGGAGCGGATGAGGGCGCCCTCGGGGTCGTCCCCGATCACGTCCACTACCGCCGCACGCATTCCCAGGGCGTGGGCGCCGCGGACGACGCCGTTCCCCGTGTGCCCGAGGAGCGTGTGGACGGGGGGCACCATCAACGAGTCCGCTTGGGGGAGGGGGAGGGCGGGGACGCGCACCACAGTGTCGACGCCGACGCCGCCGATGACCAGGATATCGAGGGATGCCATGGCCCAACCGTAGCGGATGGCGGAGTGTGCTGTCGCGCGCTTGGAGGGCGCGCACCGTCGGCGCCGGATCTCAGCGCCCCGGCGCGGCCGTGGACTCGCGGATGACGAGTTGCGGGTCGAAGGAGCGGTGCTCCACCACGGCGGGGCCCTCCTCGTCGGCGGGGGAGCCGGCCAGCAGCAGCTCGACCGCCGCCATGCCCAGCTCCTCCATCGGCTGGCGGATGGTCGTCAACGGCACGGAGGTCTGCGAGGCGAGGGCGATGTCGTCGAAACCGACCAGGGAGACGTCGTCGGGAACGCGGATGCCGGCGTCGCGCAGCGAGGACATGACGCCGAAGGCGATGAGGTCGTTCGCGCAGAAAACCGCTGTCGGGTGCCCGTCGTCCCCGTCGGGGCCGGTGCGGCCGGGGCGCCCGTCCTGCGCGCCGTTGGAACCGGGGCGGTCTGGGCCCCGGCCGTCTCCGTCCGCTCCGGCCGGGGCGCCGTCCCCGTCCTGCGCGTCGCCCGCGCCCGCCCCCAGGCCCCGCGCCGCCAGCCATTCCCCGGCGAACTCCCGTCCGGCGCGGGCGGTGAAGTCCGCGACGGAGACCACGTCGAGCGCGACCGATCCGGTCCCCGTCAGCTTCTCCCAGTGCGCGATCGCGTCGCGGACGCCGAGCAGGCGCTGCCGGGCCTGGCGCACGTGGGTGGGGCCGTTGACGAAGATGATGCGCCGGTGCCCCAGGGCCAGCAGGTGCTCGATCGCCAACGACGCGCCCGCCCGGTCGTTGACGGCGATGCTCGACATGTCAGACGGGGTGTCCGGGGTGTCGAAGAGGACCACGGGGATCCCCTGGGCGACGAGCTCGTGGGCCGCCTCGAGTTCCGAGTCCGCGGGGGTGAGCAGGACGCCGCGCACGGCCTGCCGGGCCATAGTGCGCAGCAGTTGCGCCTCCTCTGCCACCGAGGCGTGGGTCGAGGACAGGGTCATGACGAAGCCCGCTTCGCGCAGGCAGCGCTCCATGCCCGAGGCGGCCTCCATGAAGAACGGGTTGTTGAGGTCGAAGACGGCGACGGCCACCAGGGGGGAGGTCCCCCGTCTGAGGGCCTGGGCAGTGGGGTTGGGGACGTAGCCGAGCCGCGCGATCGCGTCCTCGACCCGTTTGCGCACTTCGGGACTGACGCTCCCGCGCCCGTTGATCACATTCGACACGCTCCCCACGCTGACTCCGGCCAGGGTGGCGACGTCCTTGACCCCGGGGGCCTTCCCCCCGGGCCGGGCCGGGCCGGGGCGGCGCGGCGCCTTCGGCGGGTCTTGGTCCGAACGCTGGGTCGCCTGGGTCCGTGGGGTCATTGGCTCCGCTTCCGTCGCGCGTGGAGTGAGAATCGAGGATGAATCGTTCATATTAGTACATTCGCGCCCTTTTGTTCCGCGTTATTCCGCAGGGCGCGGCGGGGTTCTGTGGCCGAGTTGACAGGATCCGTCCGCCATGCCACACTTCTGACCACTGAATCGTTTCATTCCTCAGTGCGGAGGTGAACCATGACACGTGACACCGTCGAACCCATTGTGTCGCTGCAGCACGCGGTGAAGCGGTTCGGCAGCTTCACGGCGATGAGCGACGGGTGCATCGACCTCTTCCGCGGGCAGATCCACGCCCTGGCGGGCGAGAACGGCGCCGGGAAGTCGACCCTGGTCAAGGTGCTCGCCGGAATCCACCGGCCCAACGGAGGGCGCCTCCTGCTCGACGGGGAGCCAGTGGCGTTCAAGAGCACCGCGGAGTCCAAGGCCGCCGGGATCTCCGTCATCTACCAGGAGCCCACGCTCTTCCCGGACCTGTCCGTCGCGGAGAACATCTACGTGGGCCGCCAGCCCCGGGGCCGCTTCGGCATGATCGACCACGCCGCGATGCGCGCCGACGCGCAGCGCCTCTTCGACCGCCTTGAGGTCGCCATCGACCCGGCGGTGCCCGCCGAGGGGCTGTCCATCGCGGACCAGCAGATCATCGAGATCGCCAAAGCGATCTCCCTGGACGCGCAGGTCCTCATCATGGACGAGCCCACGGCCGCGCTGTCCGGGCACGAGGTGGAGCGGCTCTTCGCCATCGCGCGCTCCCTGCGCGACCGCGGCGCGGCGCTCATGTTCATCTCCCACCGCATGGACGAGATATACGACCTGTGCGACCGGATCACGATCATGCGCGACGGGCGCTACGTGTCCACGCGAGTCCTGGCCGAGACCGACCGCGCCCAGCTGGTCAAGGACATGGTCGGCCGCGAGGTCGACCAGCTCTTCCCCAAGCTCGAGGCCCAGATCGGCGAACCGGTGCTCCGCGTCGACGGGCTCACCCGCTACGGGGCCTTCGAGGACGTCTCCTTCGAGTTGCGCTCCGGCGAGATCCTCGCCCTCGCGGGCCTCGTGGGCGCGGGGCGATCCGAGGTGGCGCGCGCGGTCATGGGGATCGACCGCGCCGACGCCGGCTCGGCCACCGCCTTCGGCGAGCCCCTCAAGCTCGGCGACACCGCGGCGGCGATCCGCGCGGGCCTGGCGTTCGTGCCCGAGGACCGGCGCAAGCAGGGGCTCGTCATGGACCTGTCGGTCGCGCGCAACACCACCCTCACCCTGCGCGACAAGCTGGCGAAGTGGGGCATCATCGACGCCCGGGCCGAGGCGCGCGCCGCCCAGGAGTGGACGCGGACCCTCGAGGTCAAGGCCGCCAGCCAGCACTCGCCCGCCTCCTCCCTGTCCGGCGGGAACCAGCAGAAGGTCGTCCTGGCGAAGTGGCTGGCGAGGGATCCGAGGATCCTCATCGTCGACGAACCCACCCGCGGCATCGACATCGGCACGAAGGCGGAGGTCCACCGCCTGCTGTCGACGCTGGCGCGCCGGGGGGTGGGCATCCTCATGATCTCCTCCGAGCTGCCGGAGGTCATGGGAATGGCGGACCGGGTGCTCGTCATGTGCGAGGGCCGCGTCACCGCCGAACTCGAACGCGCCGAGGCGACCGCCGAGGCGATCATGACGGCGGCGACCGACCACACGAAGGCGGCATCATGACCACCACCGCTCCCTCCAACGATGCCCCCGCCCCGCCCCGGGCACCCGCCGCGCGCAGCGCCTTGCGCTCCCTGGCGTCCCTGCGCGAGGCGCCGGTGCTGGTCGCCCTGGCCCTCCTCGTCCTGGCCACCTGGGCGCTCAACCCGCGCTTCCTGACACCGCAAGGAATCAAGGACCTGTTCCTCAACGCCACCATCGCGATGCTCATGGCCGCCGGGCAGTCCCTCATCATCCAGTCCGAGGGCGTGGACCTGTCGGTCGGCTCGATCCTGGGAGGCTCCGCCTTCCTCACGGGCGTGCTCTTCGCGTCGGCGCCCGGGGTCCCGATCATCGCCGTGTTCCTCGCCGGAACCGCCCTGGGCGCGGCGCTCGGCGCGGTCAACGGGCTCCTGGTCACCCGGGCGCGGGTGCCCGCGATGGTCATCACCCTGGGCACCCTCTACGTCTTCCGCGGAGCGCTCAACTGGTGGGCGGGCTCCACCCAGTACTTCGCGGGGGACAGGCCCCAGGCCTTCGGGGACCTCGGTGTCGCCACCGTCATGGGCTTCCCCTTGCTCACACTGCTCGCTGTGGCCGTCATCGCGGCGATCTCCCTGTTCCAGCGCTATGCGCGCTCGGGGCGCGACCTCTACGCGATCGGGTCGGACCGCGCCGCCGCGGCCGTGTACGGCATCCCCGTGGGGAGCCGCGTCCTCATGGCCTTCATCGTCAACGGGGCGATGGTCGGCCTCGGCGGCGTCCTGTACGCCTCGCGCTTCAACTCGGTCGGGGCGACGACCGGGAGCGGCATGGAGCTCGACATCGTCGCCGCCTGTGTCGTCGGCGGCGTCGCCATGACCGGCGGCGTGGGAACCGCCTACGGCGCCGCCATCGGGGCCCTGCTGCTCAACACGATGACGTCCGCGCTCACCGCGATCGGCGTCGACAAGTTCTGGCAGAGGGCCGTCGTCGGCGCCCTCATCCTGGTCGCCATCGTCATCGACCGGGTCTCGACGGTCCGCCGGCGCGAGTCCCTGCGCAAGGAAGGAGGCGCATCAGCATGAGCCGGACACCGAACACCCCGGCGGAGGGCTCGGGAAGGAGGGCGCCGGGCGCCCTGCGGCGCATCGCCGCCTCCAGGGACGCCAAGATGACGCTGGTCCTGGCCCTGGTGGTCGTGGCCGCCCTGGTCCTGGTCCCCCGCTTCGGACAGCCGCGCACCCTCACGTTCCTCACGCTCGACGTGGCGGCCACACTCCTCATGGCCCTGCCGATGACCCTGGTCATGATCAACGCCGACATCGACCTGTCCGTCGCCTCGACGGCCGGCCTGGTTAGCGCCGTGATGGGGGTCCTCGTCCAATCGGGGACGGGCTTGTGGGCGGTGGTCGCCCTGTGCCTGCTGATCGGCGTGGCGTGCGGCCTGTTTAACGCGGTCATGACGGCCTACGTCGGACTCCCGGCGCTCGCGGTCACGATCGGCACGCTCGCCCTCTACCGCGGCCTCGCACTGGTGGTCATCGGCGACCAATCGATCTCGGCCTTCCCCGAGTGGGCGACGGAGGCCGTCACCGGCTCCTTCGGCAAGACGGGGATCCCCTACATGATCGTCCCCCTGGCGCTGGCGGTCGCCCTCTTCGCCGTCCTCCTCCACATGACGCCCTACGGGCGGGGGCTCTTCGCCCTCGGCCACTCCAAGCAGGCTGCGGAGTTCGTCGGCATCGACACGAGGCGCGCGCGCCTGATCGCCCTGGTCCTGTCGGGCGCGATGGCCGCCCTGGCCGGCGTGTACTGGACCCTGCGCTACTCGGCGGCCAAGGCCGACAACGTCGAGGGCCTGGAGCTGGTCGTCATCGCGGCGGTCGTCTTCGGGGGCGTCAGCGTCTTCGGCGGCAAGGGCTCAGTGTGGGGCTCCGTGTGCGGCGTCTTCACCGTCGGCGTCCTCAACTACGCACTGCGGCTCAACCGCATCCCCGATGTGGTCCTGGTCATGGTGACCGGGCTGCTGCTCATCGCCTCCGTGGTCGCCCCGTCGATAGCGTCGGCGTGGTCGCAGTGGCGCTCCCATCGAACACCGATAACACCCAACACCACCGGCGCCCAGGGCGCCTAGCGGAATCGCGCGCGACTCCGCGACCCACCACCGGCGCCTGAGGGCGCCTGAAAGGAAGACACCGATGTCTCTCACGAAACGCGGCGCGACCGCGCTGGCGGCCCTGGTCCTCGCTGCCTCGACGGCGGTGGCCGCATGCGGCGGGGGCTCCGGCTCCCAGGCGTCCGGCGGCTCGGGGGCCACCCCCGCGGGCGGCGCCTACGACGTCTCCTCCAAGACGATCACCTTCATCCCCAAGCAGCTCAACAACCCCTTCTCCGACGTCATGCTCGGCGGGGGCAAGGACGCGGCGGCCGAACTGGGCTTCGCCGAGGCGCACGTCGTCGGCCCGCTGGAGGCGTCGTCCTCCTCGCAGGTCTCGTTCATCAACTCCGAGGTCCAGGCGGGCACCAGCGTCATCGTGCTCGCGGCGAACGACCCCGACGCCGTGTGCCCGGCGCTGAAGGACGCGAGGGGCGCGGGCAGCAAGGTCATCACCTTCGACTCCGACGCCTCGGCCGACTGCCGCGACCTGTTCATCAACCAGGTCGAGTCCAAGCAGGTGGCGCTGACGATGCTGGAGATGGTGTCGGAGCAGACCGGCGGCTCGGGCAAGGTCGCGATCCTGTCGGCCACTGCGAACGCCACGAACCAGAACACGTGGATCCAGTACATGGAGGACGAGATCGCCTCCAACGCCAAGTACAAGGACATCGAGATCGTCGCGAAGGTGTACGGCGACGACGACGACACGAAGTCCTTCCAGGAGGCCCAGGGCCTGCTGCAGGCCCACCCCGACCTCGACGCGATCGTGTCCCCGACGACGGTGGGGATCGCCGCGACTGCGCGCTACCTGTCGACCTCCGACTACAAGGGCAAGGTCGCCCTCACCGGCCTGGGCCTGCCCAATGAGATGCGCTCCTTCGTCAAGGACGGCACCGTCAAGGAGTTCGCCCTGTGGGATCCCGCCCAGCTCGGCTACGTCGCCGCCTACGCGGGCGCGGCGCTGGAGAGCGGGGCGGTCAAGGGCGAGGTCGGCGAGACCTTCACCGCCGGCACTCTCGGCGAGCGCACCATCGAGGAGGGCAAGACCGTCGTCGTGGGCGACCCGGTGCGCTTCAACGCGGACAACATCGACAACTACGACTTCTGACCCCCGGGTCCTGCGCGGCGGGCCCGCCCACCGCGCAGGACCCGTCGGCGGGGTCCGCCCGCATACACGATTGAACGATTCATCCACTGGCTCCCGATAGTCCTGGCCCGCGGAGGCGGGCCCGACGACCAGTACCACGCGGTGGACACCGGGAGCGCCACACCGTGCCCGAGCAGAAAGGACGGCCATGACTACCGTGCCCACCTTGGACGAGACACTCACCAACACATCCCAGTCCTCCCCGTCGCGCGCCTGCTTCCTCCTGCGGGTGCGCCCCGAGAGGCTCGCGGAGTACGCCGACGTCCACCAGCGCGTGTGGGAGGAGATGCGCTCCGCGCTGAGCCGGGCGGGGTGGCGCAACTACTCGCTCTTCCTGGACCCCTCCTCCGGCCTCGTCGTCGGCTACTACGAGGCGGACGACGCCCGGGCGGCCTCCGAGGCCATCGCCGCGACCGGGGTCAACGCCCGCTGGCAGCGGGAGATGGCCCAGTACTTCGAGCCCGGTGGCGGGGGGCAGGCCCAGACCCTCCACCAGTACTTCTACCTCCCCTGACCCCTGAGCCGCCGCGCCACGACCCGCACCCACGCAATAGGAGACCCCCATGCCCCCCTCCCTCGCCGACCTCACCCCCACCCAGGCGCGCCTGCTGCGCGAGCAGACGATCGAACTGCCCAGCTGGGCGTTCGGCAACTCGGGAACACGGTTCAAAGTGTTCACCACCCCTGGCGCGCCGCGCGACCCCTTCGAGAAGATCGACGACGCGGCCCAGGTCCACAAGTACACGGGGATCACGCCCCGGGTCTCGTTGCACATCCCCTGGGACAGCGTCGACGATTTCGCGCGCCTGCGGGAGCGCGCCGCCGAGCGCGGGATCGAACTGGGGACCATCAACTCCAACGTCTTCCAGGACGACGACTACAAGTTCGGCTCGCTGACCAACTCCGACGAGGCGGTGCGCCGCAAGGCCGTCGACGCCCACCTGCGCTGCATCGACGTCATGGACCGGACGGGCTCCACCACTCTCAAAGTGTGGCTCGGCGATGGCACGAACTACCCGGGCCAGGACTCGATCGCGGCCCGCCAGGACCGCCTCGCCGACTCGCTGGGGCGCATCTACGGCGCCCTGGGCGAGGACCAGCGCCTGCTCCTGGAGTACAAGTTCTTCGAGCCCGCCTTCTACCACACCGACGTGCCCGACTGGGGGACGGCGCTGGCGCACGTGAGCGCCCTGGGCGAGCGGGCGGTGGTCTGCCTCGACACCGGCCACCACGCGCCGGGCACCAACATCGAGTTCATCGTGGTCCAACTGCTGCGCGCCGGTCGCCTGGGCGCCTTCGACTTCAACTCGCGCTTCTACGCCGACGACGACCTGGTCGTCGGGGCGGCCGACCCGTTCCAGCTCTTCCGCATCATGCACGAGATCGTGTCCTTCGGGGCGCTGGAGGCCACCAGCGGCGTGAACTTCATGCTCGACCAGTGCCACAACCTGGAGCAGAAGATCCCCGGCGAGATCCTCTCCGCCCTCAACGTCCAGGAGGCCACCGCCAAGGCCCTGCTGGTGGACCGCGCGGCACTGGACGCGGCCCAGCGCTCCCACGACGTCATCGGGGCGAACCAGGTCCTCATGGACGCCTACTCAACGGACGTGCGCCCCCTGCTGCGCGAGCTGCGCGAGTCCCAGGGGCTCGACCCCGACCCCCTGGCGGCCTTCGCGCGATCGGGGTACCTGGCGCGCGCCGAGGCCGAGCGCGTGGGCGGCGCCCAGGCCAGTTGGGGCGCGTGAGCGCCGTGTCCACGACTGTCGCCGCCGTCGACCTGGGCGCCTCGTCGGGCCGCGTCCTGCGCGGCGTCCTCGACGGGGGGCGCCTGAGCGTCCGCGAGTGCGCCCGCTTCGCCAACGGCCCGGTGCGCCTGCCCCTGCGCTCCGCCCCGCCGGCGGGGGGAGGGATGGGGGAGGAATACGCGTGGGATGTCCTGGCCCTGTGGTCGGGGATCCTCGACGGGCTGCGCGTGGCCGCCGGACTGGGCCCTGTCGACGCCGTGGGGATCGACTCGTGGGCGGTGGACTACGCCCTGCTCGACGCCGACTCCCGACTGCTGGGCAACCCGGCCTCGTACCGCAGCCCCCGCTGCGCCGCGGCGGCGGCCGCCGTCCTGGCCGAGCTGGACGCCCAGTGGCTGTACGAGCGCAACGGCCTGCAGTTCCAGCCCTTCAACACGGTGTTCCAACTGGTCGCGGACACCCGTGAGGCCCGCGCGTCCCTGGCGCGGAGGGCGTTGCTCATCCCCGACCTGCTGGCGTACTGGTTGACGGGGGAGGCCGTCACCGAGGTCACCAACGCCTCGACGACCGGCCTGCTCGACCCGGGCGCCCGCGCGTGGGATCCGGGGATCGCACAGGCGCTGCTGGAGGGGTTCGGCGTCGAGGCGCGCTTCCCCCGCCTCGTCGAGGCGGGCGCCGTGGTCGGCCCCATCACGGTCCCCGGCCTCGGCCTGCGCTCCCCGTCGGGGGAGGCGACTCCGCTCGTGGCCGTGGGCACCCACGACACGGCGTCGGCGGTCGTCGGCGTCCCCGCCGACCCGGACGGAGGCCCCTTCGCCTTCGTGTCCTCGGGGACGTGGTCGCTCGTGGGAGTGGAGCTGGGCGCGCCCGTGCGCACGCCCGAAGCGCGCCTGGCGAACTTCACGAACGAGCTCGGCGTGGACTCCACCGTCCGCTTCCTCAAGAACATCATGGGGATGTGGGTGCAGCAGGAGTGCCTGCGGCAGTGGAGGGAACGGGGCGAGGGGGGCCTGGACTGGCCCTCGCTGGACGCCCAGACCGAGGCGGCGCGGCCCCTGCGCTCCCTTTTCGACATCAACGCGCCGGAGTTCCTGGCCCCCGGCGGGATGATCGAGCGCATCGGCGCGCGGCTGGAGGCGGCGGGCGAGCCGGTGCCCACCACGCGCGGGGAACTGCTGCGGGCGGTCACCGAGTCCCTGGTGGTCGCCTACAGGCGCGCGCTGCGCGAGGCGGCCGAGCTGTCGGGAGTCGCCCCCGCCACGATCCACATCGTCGGAGGCGGGTCGAAGAACGCCCTGCTGTGCCAGTCCACAGCCGATGCCACGGGCATCCCCGTCGTCGCCGGGCCCGTCGAGGCGACCGCGCTGGGGAACATGCTCGTCCAACTGCGCGCCGTCGGCGCAGTGTCCGGCGGCCTGGGGGACATGAGGCGCCTCGTCGCCGCGTCTGCCCCTCTCGCGCGCTACGCCCCGCGGCCCGGCGCCGCGCCCCAGTGGGAGCGGGCCGAGGAGCGGGTCGCGCGCGGCGGGGCGTAGGCGGCGGCGCGTCCGCCACCGGTCGGCCGGGGCGGCCCGCTGGGGCACGCCGGCCCGGCGGGGGGCCTCCGGTCAGGGCAGCCCGGCGCTGGCCACCTGCTTGCGGTAGGACTCGGCCTCCCAGTGCTCGATGAAGCGCCTCTCCTCCTCGTCCATGACCCGCACTTCCCCCAGGAGCCCGGCCTCACGGGCCACGCGCAGGGCGTCGAGGAAGACGGCGAGGGCGTTGTCGGCGCCGCCCTGGGAATCGCCCCGGGCGATGACGGCCGCGGCCGGGATGACTGCGACGACGGGCAGTCGTCCGTGCTGGGCCCGGTAGAGCGCGGTCTTCGCCCCCACGACCTCCTCGGTGTCGTTGCGGTCCAGCAGGAGGGGCAGCGATCCGGCGTACACGATCTGGTCCGGGATCAGGGGGCCGTGCGACACCGGGCCGGCATCGCGTTCCGAGTCCGAGCGGGTGGCCTCGTCGGCGGCGATGGCGACCGCCGCCGCCCCGGTCGCCCCTTTGAAGTGGGAGGCGACGCGCAGGCACTGCTCCTCCATGTCGGCGGCGGCGCGCTCGATGGCCGCCCGGATGGAGGCCGTGAGGAAATGAACCCTTTCATCGATCTCCTCGACGGTGGCGCCGGACACGATCACTCCGTGGTTGCCGAGCATCGTGATGCGCGGGGGCCGCTTGCGGTGGCGGGCCTGGAAGGCCTCGCGCTGCCGTTCGATCTCCAGGGCGAGCGGGATCCCGGGATCCGTGTAGTCCACCCAGATCGCCTGGTCCCCGAATATCTCCTCGGTGAGGGCTGCGCCCCTGGCGTTGCAGGTGACTGCGTTCGCGGTGAGCGGGTGGAGGTGCAGCACCAGGGGGTCGGGGATGAGGGCGTGGAAGAGGATCTCGACGCTGGGGCGCCGGTCGCGGTGCCCGAGTTGGGCCCGGGCCGCTGCGGCACGGACGGGATCCTCGCCCTCGGGCGCGGGGGAGTGGAGGGTGTCGAGCAGTGTGGGGATGTCGAGGGGGACCAGATCCTCCTCCCGCAGAGTCGCCAGGGGGACTCCGCTGGGCTTGATGCGCAGGGTCGTGCCGGTTTTCGCCGACGAGTTGCCGCCTCCGGCCCTGGTGAACTCGGGGTCCGCTCCGATCCGGTTGCACAGTGCGATGAAATCCGCGGTGGGGGTGGTCATGGGAGCCTCCGCATTGAGGATGAAACGTTTCATTCAAGAGTACGGGCAGAGCGGGGGCCTGTCAATCGGCTATCGATCAGTGAGGGCGCTGCCGGAGTCGAGCCGCAGCGGGCAATGGCTGGCGCTGCGCTCAGGTGAGGGCGAGCGCCACGGCGGTCGCCGCGTACAGGGAGCCCATGAGGATGTGCAGGGGGATGTTGCACCGCAAGTAGATCCGCCGTTGGCGCTCCGTCAGGCCCTTCCCGGACATGAGGTCCTCCTCGGCCTGCGCGAAACCGGTCGGAACGTGCGCGAGGAAGTAGTAGAGGAAGAACACGACGACGGCCAGGGCCTGCGGGAGGACGGCGTGCGCGGAGTGGTTGAGAGCCAGGGACGCGGCCGCCGTAAGCGCGGGCCCGAAGGGCATGAACAGCCTGTAGCGCCACTTGAGGCCCAGCGCCGTGCGGAAGGGCGTGTACACGCGCGTGAAGAACTCGTCGTCCCCGGCGCGCACCTGCCACTGGAAGAACGCGCCGAGGGTGACGGCGTAGGAGAAGGCGAACCCCGCCGCCACGGCCTGCCACACCAGGTTCAAAACCCACAACGCCTGTGCCATCAGTCGATCACCTCGGGGTAGAGGCTACTCCCCGGCGCCCGCGCGGACAAGCGGGTCCACTGCGGCGGAGCCCACCGCGCCCCCGCTACTCCCCGGCGCCCGCGGGGACGGGGCCGCCCCGTGGCCCCGGGAGGAGCGCGCGGCGCCTACCGGCCGTCCGGGGCCCGGCCACCGCGCCCGCCGGATCCGGCAGGGCCGCCGGGGCTCAGGAGCCGCCGTTCGAGGGGGGATCCTGCAGCAGAGCCGGGAACTTCGTCGTGATGTCCTCGAAGAAGTCCTCGGCGGTGGTGATGAAGCGCTTGACGTTGAGGCACAGGTTCGTGAACGTGAGGCCGTGCCTGCACGTCACGTACATCTCCGCGTAGATCCGCAGCTGCCCGTCGAGGTCCGAGACGTAGGCCTTGGGCCAGCGCATCAGCGAGTTCCACTCGTTGCAGGCGTCCATCAGGGGGCCCCTCAGGTCCTCGTCGGGCACCACCAGCAGCGCCCCGCGGAGCTGGACGTCGTCGCCGTCGGAGTCGCACGACAGCCAGTAGTGGCCCCGTCCGAAATCCGTGATCAGCACGCCCCTGTCCTCTTTGAGCGCGTACTTCCACTCCTCGCGGTCGAAGTACCGCGCGATCTGCTGGACCGTCGGCGGGGCCACAATGGTGCGTTCGGTGATCTCGCCCTCGCAGCGCTGCAGGAACGTGGAAGTCGTCGAGTCCGACGGGTTCAACTCCAGCGAGTGGCGCAGGTACGGCACAGCCTCCTCATTGCGGTCCAGCCAGTACAGCGCGACCCCCATGCGCTGGTTCCACAGCGGATCGCCCGCGCCCTGCGCCTGCGTGCTCGCCAGCAGGTTGACCGCCGACTGGAGGAGGTCGTTGAAGGCGTCCATGGACGGATGGGCGTAGTCGATGTAGGCCTGGGCCAGTAGGCCCACCAGCTCGTAGTCGTTCTCGTAGCCCCTGTGGCTCTCGATGAGGGCGATGACGCGCCGGTACTCGCCGTCAGCGTTGAGGCGCGATATCTTCGCGAACAGTCGTTGGCGGGGCTGGAACACACCGAACATACCGGCTCCTGATCACTCTTCGGGGGAGTAGGCCAACGACGGGAAGCGCTCGCCGACGTGCGTGAAGAACTGCTGGGAGGTACTGACGAAGCGGTCGATGTTCGTGCTCAAAGTGGCCCGTGTCATCCCGCCGTTGAGGGTGAGGTGCATCTCGGCGTAGACGAAGACCTTGCCGTCGTCGTTCACGTAGACGCTCGTCTTCGGCCAGCGGGTCCGGGAGTTCCAGTCGTTGCAGACCTCCACCAGCGCGGAGCGCAGGTCGAGGGACGCGGGCGTCTCGATCCTGGCCAGCAGCGACACGTTGTTGTCCTCCGGGGCGGCCGAGAACCAGTAGTGCCCGACGGAGAACATCATGCACACCGCCCCGTCCTCGTGGAAGGCGTAGGTGGCCTCGCGCGAATCGAGGTGCTCGGTGATCGTTTTCGTCGTGATGGGGATGACGGTCGTCTTGTCGGTGATCTCCCGGGCGCAGTTCTCGGCGAGCTGCGAGAACGCCTTGTCCGCCGGGTCCAGCTCGCACGCGCGGCGCAGGCGGGGCATCGCCTCGTCCAAACGGTCCAACCAGTACAGGGCCGCGCCCATCCGGAAGTTCCACATGGGGTCGTCGGCGCCCTCCTGCTCGAAGGGCACCAACAGGTCGACGGCGGTCTGGTGGAGCTGGTTGAACGAGGACTTCGACGAGTCCGCGTAGTTGACGTACGCGCGCGCCAGCAGGCCAGCCATCACGTAGTCCTCGCGGTGCCCGTTCACCCTCTCGATGCGGGCGATGATCTGCTGGTGCTGGCCGGCGTCGTGCAGCTGCGCCACCTCGGCCAGCAGCCTCAGCCGCTCCTCCTCGTCGATAGCCGCCATGGTGGGCCTCAGTCCTCCCTCGGGGACCGGGCCAGTGACGGGAAGCGCTCGACGATGTGGGAGAAGAACTGCTCCGACGTGTCGATGAAGCGGGTCACCGCCATCGACAGCTGGGCGCGGGTCATGCCGAAGTGCGTCGTCAGGTACTGCTCGGCGCAGATGCGCACGGTCCCGTCGTCCAGGGTGACGACGTGGGTCTTGGGCCAACGGGTTGAGTTGTTCCAGTCGTTGCAGGTCTCGACCAGCCGGGGGCGCAGGTCCATGGGCGCGTCGGTGCGCAGGGCGCCCCACAGGCTCAGGTCGTCGGTGTCGGTCTCCTTGCGGAGGCGGTACACGCCTTCCGTGAAGCCGGTGAGCAGGGTGTTGTCGTCGAGGTTGTAGTTCCACCCCCGGTCGTCGAAGTAGTCGGCGATGCTCTGCGTGGTGATGGGGACCAGCTCCGTGCGTGCGGTGAGGGAGCGGTGGCAGCTGTCGATGAGGTCGGTGACGGCGGTGTCCGTGGGGTCGAGCGCCTGGGCCTGGCGGAGGTAGATGAGGGCCTCGTCCTCGCGGTCGAGGAAGTAGAGCGCGTAACCGATCCGGTAATGCCACTTCGGATCCGACAGCCCCTCGGTCTCGACTCCGCGCAGCAGGTCGACCGCCCTGCGCAGCAGGTCGTGGTAGGTGTCCATGTGGGGCTGGGCGTAGTTGTTGTACGCGCGCGCCAGCAACGACGCGAGGTCGTAGTCGCCGGTGAAATCGTTCTGAGCCTCTATCAGCGCGATGATCTGCTGGTGCTCGTCGTCCAGATGGAGCTGCTCGATGCGGTCGAGCAACTGCGCGCGTGCGTCGGACATTCCGTCTCCTCGTGGTCAAGCGATGGGTCAACCCTAGCAGCGCCCGGGCGCGTCTGCGTCCCGGTTCCCCGGGCGGGGGCACCGGTTCCGAGGTGCCCGGCGGCGGCCGCGCCAGGGGGTGGCGGGCGCCGTCAGTCGCAGCGCTTCCCCCCGGACTTGTAATTGCCGCGCGGCGGCTCGTCGTCGGAGTCGGGAGCGCCGTCCGGCTCCGGCGTGGATCCGGGGCGGGCAGTCGAGGCGGATCCCGGGGCGGGGGAGGCGCCGAGCGGCGGCAGGGAGTCGAGCGCGGAGGGGTCGTCGGGGATGACGAACCCACCCAGCCCGCTCGGCGGGCGCGCCTCGGGCCTGAAACGGCTCGGATCCGACGGCGCCGTCCCGGCCTGCCCGGCCGGGGCCGCGGATTCCGGGGCCGTCGGCGCGGTGGGGGCGGACGGCCGGCCCTGGGCGCCCGCTGCGGCTCCGGGAGGGCCGTAGGGGGCGGGGGACCCCGGCGCCGCGCTGGGGCCCCCGGGCGCGGCAGCGGGTTCCGGTCGCCCGTACCCCGTGGGCGCTGCGGGCCACTGGCTGGGCGGGGGGAAGCCCTTGGGCTCGGCGACGGGCTTGTTGCGCCTGCGCGCAACACCGAAGCCCGCGGCGGCCACGGCGACGATTCCGGCGACGACGAGGCGGCCCCAGTTGATGCCCCGCTTCGCCAACGACGGCGCGGTGGAGGAGGACGCGCTCGGGGTGGGGGCGGTGCTCGCGGCCGTGTAGAACGAGTGGCCGCCCGGGTAGGCCGGCACCGCCGAGGCCGGGGAGGCGATGGCGCGCGAGGGGTCGTCGGCCAGGGCCACGCCGCCGGCCGTCAGGGAGCCCGCCGCGACGAGCTGCCCGGGCGCCGTGTCCCACCGCGCCACCGTGAAGACGCGGCCGGAGTCGGTCTCGTCGGTGCCCAGGCGCGCCTGCGAGCTGGAGGAGTCCTCATCGACTGTGCCCTCGACCATGACCGTCGCCGAGCGGTAGTCCATGGGGACGCTGAAGAGCTGCTGCATGTTCTCCGCCGTCGCGAACGTCTCCGTGTTCAACGCCCACGTGCCGTTGACCCCCGCCTTGACCTCGGTCTGGGTGTTGGCGTCGTTGTAGGACATCGTGAGGTCGCAGATGGTGGTGCTCCCCGAATTGGTGCCGCGGGTTTCGGTCTGGTCGGCCCGCGAGGAGGAGGCGAGGGGAGCCTCCATGGCCTGGCACCGCTTGTAGTCGATGCGGCCCAAAGGGTCGGTGATGGAGACGCGGTTGATGAGCTGCCCGTCCTTGGTGAGCATGAAGATCTCGTCCACGTGCGCCGGCCCGGGGGCCTTGTCCGCGGCGAGCGCCGGGACGGCGTGGGCGGCGCCGAGGCAGGCGGCGAGGACGGCTGCGCCGACGAGGCGCGTCAGCGCCGTCAAACGCGGTGGGTGCATGGCAGCTCCTCCGGGGCGCTGGCACGGGGTGCGCGGCGGTTCCCTGCGGCCCGGGATCGCGGGTGGCGGGAACCGCGGGCGGCGTGCCGTCGGCCAGTCGCGCGCGATCGTTCGAATAGCATAATGAGTAGACTCATCCTACTAACGAACAGTTGGTCCGGGCACCCCGCCGCCGACGGATGGAACGGCCCGGTGCCCATCCCCATCACCACAGCTAGGGAAGAGAGCCCCCCATGACCCTGAGATGCCGCGCCGCGCGCCACGACGACATCAACGCGATGGCGCTCATCGCCGCGCACGGTTTCGAGGAGTACCCGCTGCACGGGATGATGCGCCCGTTCATGAAGCCGGGCGCCTCCTACTTCGACTTCCTCGTCGACCTGAACACGACGATGGTGCGCGCCTACCTCAGGTGGCGCAACGCCCTGGTGGTCGAAGAGGACGGGGAGGCGGTCGCCATCGCGCTGCTCAACCGCGTCCCCGTGGGGCTGGCCGGTTACATCGCCAACGGCGGCCTGTCGATGCTGCGCTCGGCGTCGCTGGCCTCACTGCTGCGCTTCTTCGCGATGACCGAGGAGGCCGACCGCGGGGCGAAGGAGAACGCGGACTACGACTGGTACTTGGAGATCCTGGCCGTTGCCCCCGGCAAGCGCGGGCACGGGATCGGCAGCTGGGTGATGCGCGACGTGCTGCCCGCCTACGTGCGGCGCAGGGGCGGGCACAGGATCGCCTTCATCACGTGCACGGAGGACAATGTGCGCTTCTACAGGAACAGCGGGTGCCGCGTCGTCAACGAGGACCAGGTCTCCCTGGGTGGGCGGACGTGCCCGGTGTGGGCGTTCGAGAAGGTGGCGCACGCGGACTGATCGGCCCGCCCGCTCCGGGGAGCGGCGGGTCGGGGGCGCCTCCGCCGAGCCCGCCCGGCCGCCCCGGCGCGGGCGTCACCGCCCCGGGGGGCGGTGTGGGACCGCGCGCACCCGCACCAGTGCCCGCCCCGGGGGCGGCGCGGGGCCGGGCCTTCCGCGCCCGCCGGAAATGTGCCACTATTGCGGTGATACGAATCACGCTCGAAGAGGAGTCCCCCATGCTGTCGACGGACACTGTTTCCCTCAGTCCGAACCCCCTCGTGCAGGCCCTGGGCAAACCCGCGGAGGAGTTCACGAAAGCCGACGTGATGGGGTACGCCGAGGACCACCGGATCCCGATGCTGAACCTGCGGTACGTCGGCGGCGACGGGCGGCTCAAAACACTCAACTTCGCCATCCAGTCGAAGGCGCACCTCGACCGCGTCCTCACACTCGGCGAGCGCGTCGACGGCTCCTCCCTGTTCTCCTTCGTCGAGGCGACCAGCTCCGACCTGTACGTGGTGCCCCGCCTGTCCTCGGCCTTCCTCAACCCCTTCAGCGCCATTCCGACGCTGGAGCTCATGTGCAACTTCTACGACGTCGACGGCGCGCCCCTGGCCTCGGCGCCCCAGGAGGTCCTGCGCAAAGCGCAACGGATGCTCGAGGCGGAGACCGGGTGCCGCCTCGAGGCGCTGGGGGAGTTGGAGTACTACCTGTTCTCCGAGCAGGAGCGCCTCTTCCCCGTCGAGCCCCAGCGGGGCTACCACGAGGCCGCCCCCTTCTCGAAGTGGGAGGAGGTGCGCACCGAGTCGCTGCTGCACCTGGCCTCCATGGGCTGCTCCGTGAAGTACGCCCACGCCGAAGTGGGCAACTTCGTGTCCGGCGGGCTCCAGATGATCCAGCAGGAGATCGAGTTCCTGCCCGTGGACGTGTGCGACGCCGCCGACCAGATGGTCCTGGCGAAGTGGGTCGTGCGCCAGGTCGCCCACTCCCACGGCATCGAGGTGTCGTTCTCCCCCAAGATCGCCGTCGGGCAGGCGGGGTCGGGGATGCACTTCCACACGCGCCTGGTCGAGGACGGCGTGAACCGGTTCTCCCAGGGCCACGGCCTGACCGACGACGCCCTCAAGGTCATCGGCGGCTACCTCTCGCACGCGGCCTCGCTCACGGCCTTCGGCAACACCGCCCCCACCTCGTTCCTGCGGCTCGTGCCCCACCAGGAGGCGCCCACCGCCGTGTGCTGGGGGGACCGCAACCGCTCGGTCCTGGTGCGCGTCCCCCTGGGATGGCAGAACATCTCGGACTCCATGTTCCGCGACGCCAACCCCGCCGAGGCGCCGATCGGCGCGGTCCCGAACGACGCCCAGACCGTCGAGCTGCGCAGCCCCGACGGGTCGGCCGCCATCCACCTGCTGCTGGCGGGCATCACCGTGGCGGCCCGGCTCGGCCTGACGGAGCCCGGGATGCTGGAGTACGCCAAGGAGCGCTACGTCAGCGGCGACGCCTCGCGGATCGAAGGGCTCGACCAGCTGCCCGCCTCGTGCTTCGAAGCGGCGGGGCGCCTGCTGGCCCAGCGGGCGGACTACGAGGCCGGCGGAGTGTTCCCCAGCGGCCTCATCGACGCGTGGGCGCACCAGCTGGTCGCCCTCGGCGACGAGCACCTGCGCGAGGACCTGGCGGAGTCGCGCGTGAGCGTGGAGGACCTGGTGGAGCAGTACTTCCACATCGGCTGAGAGTGGGCAGGGCGAGGGGAGCGCCGGCGCTTCACACGTCCGTCCTCTGGAACCTCCAGGCCGCGAAGACGGCGGGAAGCAGCGCCCAGGCGGCGAGGACGGCGAGCGCCACGAGGGCCCCCGTGTGCTCCGCGCTGCCGATCTGGGCCTGGCCGGACAGCGTGTGGATCGCCGAGGCGGGCAGGAGCGGGACGAGGGCGCCCCGCAGTGCTCCTGGGAGGAGTTCGGCGATCGCCGGGAGGAACAGGACGGCGAACGGGATCGCCGCCCCGGCGGCCGTGCTCCTCGTGCAGAACGTCGCGCTGACCGCGAGCAGGACGTAGAAGAGCGGCATGAGGGCGCTCCCGGCGGCGAGGCGGCACGCCTCCGCGAGGGCGGGCGCTTGCTTGCCCACCGCTGATACGAGGAGGAGCCCGTCGAGGAGGGCGGCGAGCGCCACGGCGGCTCCGACTGCCAGTGAGACCAGGCCGAACGCCAGCGATTTCGCGATGAAGTAAGTGCTCCTGCGCGGCGAGACGGCAAGGTAGGACTGCGCGGTCCTCTCGCGGAACTCGCGGCCGACCTGGACCGCCGCGAAGAGCAGGAGCAGGACCGCCACGACATCCACTCCTAGGACGTTCGCGCTGATTATGGACATCGGGTCGAGCTGGGACAGGGCCTCGCCCCGCGTGACCTGTGTCGTCGAGGCGAACACGAGTCCCATGGCCACGGCGGCCACCAGCGCGAGGAGTAGGTACAGCCGCGAGTGCGCGGGGAACCAGATCTTCTTCCACTCCGCGTTGATCGACCTCGTCATCGTCGTGCCGCTCCGCTCTCCCGACCAGGGGCGGCGCCCCCGTACTCCGTCTTCCCCTCCACCAACTCGGCGAAGAGCTGCTCCAAGGACGGCTGGTGCGCCACCAGCTCGTGGACGCGCAGGCCCTCCTCGAAAGCGGTGTCCCCAACGCGCCTCGCGCTCGAACCCCTCACACGGAGGGCGCCGTGCCCCAAAGCCTCCACTTGCGCGCCCTGCGTCACCAGCGCGCGGCGCAGCGCGGACGCGTCATCGGACTGCACCCGCACGTAGGAGCCCGCGCTCCTGCCGCGCAATTCGGCCATGGGCATGTCGGCGACCAGCGCGCCACGGGCCAGCACGACGATCCTGTCCGCGATCTCCTCGACCTCGCTCAGCAGGTGGCTCGACACGAGGACGGCCTTCCCCTGCCCCGCCAGATCCTTGAGCAGTGCGCGGAGCCAGTGGATCCCGTCCACGTCCAGGCCGTTGAAGGGCTCGTCCATCAAGACGGTCTCAGGGTCGCCGATGAGCGCTGCCGCGATGCCGGCCCTTTGCCTCATGCCGTAGGAGAACTCGCTGATCCTCTTGTCCGCGGCCTCGGCGAGTCCGACGGCGGCGAGGACGCCGCGGATCCTGGCGCCGCCGGTCCCCGAGGCGGTCGTGAGGATGTCCAGGTACTGCGCAGGGGTCAGGCGGGGGTCTATCGCGCTCGCGTCCACCATCGCGCCGACCTTCTTCAAAGGGGCGTCCAGCGCGGCGTACGGGCGGCCGTCGATCTCCACGCGTCCCGAGGTGGGGGCGGCCAGGCCGAGGATCATCCGCATCGTCGTCGTCTTGCCCGCTCCGTTGGGACCGAGGAAGCCCGTGACCGCCCCCGGGCGGACTCGGAAGCTGATGCTGTCCACCGCGACTTTGTCAGCGTACCGTTTCGTCAGGCCGCTCAGCTCTATCATCGTCATCTCCTCCCGCACTGCTCCCGTCCGGCTCGGGGCGCGGGCCGCCGTTGGCGGAGAACAGGCCGAAAGCCGCCTCCACGTAACGGCTGGCCGAATCCATCAGCTCGTCGTCCCCCGTTCCCATCTGGTCCTTGAGGCCCAGCTGGGACAATTGCTCGATGAGGTCCATGTCCCCGCCGGTGAGTGAGAGGATCGCGTTCCACCACCGCCTCGCCAGATCCTGCGCGGCGGCGCTGTCCGGGGGCGCGTTCTCGTGGACCAGGACCGCTGCTTCGATGAGGGCCTCTTTCCACCTGTGGTAGAACGCTTGGACGGGTTCGACGTCCTGGAACCGCGGTGAGAGCGCTTCGCGCTGTTCCTCCGTCAGCAATTGTGGCGCTCGTGAGAACACGTCGTCCCCGGGCAGGGCGCTGAGGAACCTGAGCAGCAGGGCGAACGGCGGTTGCCTGTCGGATTCGATCATCTCGGACATGATCCCGATCGTGGCGAACGAGGTGTGCAGGTGCTCCATCCTCTGGAGCAGCAGTAGCCTCTGCTCTTCGAGCATCGTCAATAACTCGGTCTTGCCGGGTTCGAGCAGTAGGCGCTCTTTGATCTGGTCCAATGGGAAGTCCAAGGACTTGTAGAAGACGATCTGCTCGAGCCGGACCAAGTCGTCCTGGGTGTAGTACCGGCGCCCTCCGTCGGTTCTACCCGTGGAGGGGAGCAGGCCGATATTGTCGTAGTGCTGTATCGTGCGCACTGTCACTCCCGCGGCAGTGGCGATCTCGCCGCTCGTGTACCGCTTCCCGCTCATCGCGCCCTCCTTTCGTTGGGCTCACGATAGTTCATTACGCAACGTAACAAACAAGCGCACCAACCGGTCATGGAATGTGGCCTGGCTCATGTGGGGTGGTGCCAGTGGTGCGCGCCCGCGTTCGCGCCGGGGCGGTTCCAGACGGGCTCCCGCCGGGTTGCGCCCATAAGGGGCTGATCCGCGCCGCGGGCGTTGGCAATACCCGGAAGGACGCCCGCCGGGTTGCGCCCATAAGGGGCTGATCCGCGCCCCGGGGCCGCGCTCCTGCGGGGAGGCGCTCTAACCGCGGGGCTTCCCGTAGGGGAAGCGCGCTGACTCGGCGGACTCGGCAGGATCGGCCGGGGGTGGAAGGGCCTCGGCGGCTGCCGTCCCCTCGGACGCCGCCCCCGCCCTGTTCGCGCGCCAGCGCCCCACGATCAGGAAGACAGCCACGACGGCGAGGGGAGTGAGGAAACCGGCGAGCACGGGGTAGATCCCCGAAGAGGAATCGGGCGCGTCCGCGTGCCCGGCCGCCTGCGGGCGCGCCAAACCGCTGGGCGCCGCAGTGGCGGGGGGCGGCGTTGCCCCAGTGGCCGGGGGAGGGGGCGGAGTGGGCGAGGCCCCGGGGTCGATGGTGCCCCGGGCCTCCACGGCGCCGTCGGGCTGGGACCACGTCACCGTTGTCGCGTCATTCTTGGTGGACTCGTCATGGGAGTCGATCTGCGGCTGCCCGCTCGTCTCGTGGACGTGGGCGCCGTGAACGGTCAGCACGACCGAGGCGACGGTGGCGCGGGCGTCGGGGGTGTCGAATCCGGCGAGCAGCTCATCGGTGCGGGAGCGGAAGGCGAACTTCCCGGTGTCGTCGATCGTGAAGACCTCGGCGCCCGCGTCCGCCAGGGACCAGTGGAACTCGCAGCCCTCCTGCCCGTCGTGGCGCGCCGTCCGCGACACGTCCGCGTTCGTGCCGTTCCCCATTTCCTGGCACTGCTTCTGCGAGAGGGCCACGCCCTCAGCCGTGAGGAAGACGCGGTGCTGGGCGGAGACGGCGGGGGTCACCTCGTACTCCTCGTAGAGGGAGATGCGCTGGACCGGGTCCGCCCCGGCGGGTGCGGCGAGCCCCAGGGCGGCCGTGCCCGCGCAGGCGGCGATGACCAGGCGCGGCCACAGGGGGCACCGGTGGCACCGGCCGCCCCGTCGTCGGAGGGGCCAGTGGCGCGGTGGCCGGCCGCGGTGGTCCGGGGCCCCGGCGGGCGGGGTCATCCGTCCTCACCGCGCAGGCGCGGCACGGAGGCCCTCTCCGGGTGCACGCCGGTCTTGCCGGCGTAGAAGGCCCGGATGGCGTCCATGTCCGCCCGCATGTCCCCGGTCAGCTCGTAGGTGGGGCCCCAGCCGAACGTGCGGGTGGACGCGTCGACGAAACCGAGTTGGATCGGCACACCCGCCTCGAGGGCGATCCGGTAGAAGCCGGACTTCCAGTGCTCCCGGGGGGAGCGCGTGCCCTTCGGCGTCATGCACAGGGTGAAGGACTCCGAGGCGCGGAAGCGCTCCGCGACCTGGCCCACCAGGCCGTTGGCGTGCCCGCGCTGGACGGAGACGCCGCCGATCGCGCGGATGAAGGCCCCGAGCACAGGCGCTTTCGCCAGGGAGTCCTTGACGAGGAACTGGAAGGGGCGGCCGGCCTTCCACAGTGAGACCGCCATGAAGACGCCGTCCCAGTTCGAGGTGTGGGGCGCACCGATGATCACGACCTTCGGCGGCAGGGGCTCGCAGACCAGCTTCCACCGCGAGACGGCCAGGTATGCGGTCGCGACCGCGCTCTTCAGTCCCATGTTCACTCCCGGGCAGGTGATGGTGCGCGCACCATTGTACGAGGCCGGGGCGTCCGCGCGCGCACGCGCCTGGGGTGGGCGGAGCGCGCGACGGGGGGCGCCCGCGCGCACGCGCCCGGGGCTCCGGGGCAGGGGGCGTCAGTCCATCTGGTCCACGCCGTAGGTGGCCGTCAGGCGGCGGGGGTGGCCCGGCCACAGGGTGATCGCGCGCTGGCGCGCGTTGGCGGTCTCCACGCACACGAAGCGCTGCCAGTCGTCGTCGCCCATGTCGGCGATCCTGGCCGCGCCCTCCCGCCAGGGGTTCCACACGACGGTGGTGCCGGATCCGCTCTTGTCCACTGTGATCCGCCGCCCCCACCGGGGGTCCATGACGTGGATGGGGGAGGTGGACACGTAGATGCGGTCGGTCGGCCCCACCAGGGAGAGCGCCCCTTTCTGGACGGCGTTGCGGCCCTTGGCGGCGTCGTAGTAGGGCGCCCCGTCCAGGCCGTCGATCGTGATGTCCTTGACGTCGCCGACTGCGAGGTAGGCGTGGAGGGCCGCCTCGACGGCGAAGGGGTGGTCGTCGTCGTTGACGAGGGTGAGCGCGACCGTGAGCTCCTCGGAGCCCTGGATCACCACGCGGGCGGTGAAATCGTGGGGGAAGACGCCTCCTGCGTCCGCGCGCCGGTGGGTGAAGGAGTAGGTGAGGGACTGGGGGGCGCGCTCCTCGAGCTCCCAACGGCGGGTGCGCGCGAGCCCGTGCGCGGGGGCGCCCGGCGGGGGCATGGCGGGGGACTGGTCGGGTGCGGCGAACCACGGCGCGCACACGGGGATGCCGCCCCGGATCGGCGCGGTGCCGTCGGTGACGGCGCGGGGGGAGAGCCACAGCAGCGGGTGGTCGCTGTTCGGCTGCCAGTCGAGGACGTGCGCGCCGAATGACGAGGCGTGCCCCGCGTTGGCGTGGCGCCCGAAAGTGTGGATGTCGATCTCAGTCATGGTCCCAGTTAAGAAGGCGTATAATTACTGTGCAACTAGACCGGTTGGTCGGTCTTGCGCGGCGCCTACGTGTCTCATGTCGCAGGCGCGTATGAGCGTGCGCCCGGGGCAGCCGATATTCTGAGACCCGTATGCCTGTGAGGATCGGTTGACTTTCCGCCAGCAGGGGGTACCACGGTGTCCCGCACCTCACAATGCTAGTCGTCCATGCAGGAGGAGTCCACGATGTCCACCCGTCAAGATCTGCGCAACGTCGCGATCGTCGCCCACGTCGATCACGGGAAGACCACCCTGGTGGACGCCATGCTCTGGCAGTCGGGGGCGTTCTCCGAGCGCGACACCGTGGAGAAGACGGGCGAGCGCGTCATGGACTCGGGCGACCTCGAGCGCGAGAAGGGGATCACGATCCTCGCGAAGAACACGGCCGTCCACTACAACGGCCCAGCCGCCCGGGCGCTGGGCGTCGACGGCGGCGTCACCATCAACGTGATCGACACCCCCGGCCACGCGGACTTCGGCGGCGAGGTCGAGCGCGGCCTGTCCATGGTCGACGGAGTGGTCCTCATGGTCGACGCCTCCGAGGGGCCCCTTCCCCAGACCCGCTTCGTCCTGCGCAAGGCCCTGGCCGCCCAGCTGCCCGTCATCATCGTCGTCAACAAGGTGGACCGTCCGGACTCGCGCATCGACGAGGTCGTCGCCGAGACCACCGACCTGCTGCTCAACCTCGGCGAGGACCTCATGAACGACGGGGCCGACATCGACGTCGACTCGCTCATGGACGTCCCCGTCGTCTACGCCTGCGCCAAGGCCGGGAAGTCCTCCCTCGACAACCCCGGCGACGGGCAACTGCCCGCCGAGGACCTCGAACCCCTCTTCGAAACCATCCTGAACCGCATCCCCGGGCCGGCCTACGACGAGTCCGCGCCCCTGCAGGCCCACGTCACCAACCTCGACGCCTCCCCCTTCCTGGGCCGCCTCGCCCTGCTGCGCATCCACAACGGCACGCTGCGCAAGGGGGCGGACGTGGGCCTCGCCCGCCATGACGGGACCATCTCGCGGGTCCACATCTCCGAACTGCTCGCCACCGAGGGCCTCGAGCGCGTGTCCACCGCGTCCGCAGGGCCCGGCGACATCGTCGCAGTCGCCGGCATTGAGGACATCATGATCGGGGAGTCCCTGGTCGACCTCGACGACCCCCGGCCCCTGCCGCTCATCACGGTCGACGACCCCGCGATCTCCATGACCATCGGCATCAACACCTCGCCCATGGCAGGCCGGGTCAAGGGCGCCAAGGTCACCGCCCGCCAGGTCAAGGACCGCCTGGACCGCGAGCTGGTCGGCAACGTCTCCATCAAAGTCCTGCCCACCGACCGCCCCGACGCCTGGGAGGTCCAGGGCCGCGGCGAGCTCGCCCTGGCGATCCTGGTCGAGCAGATGCGCCGCGAGGGCTTCGAGCTCACGGTCGGCAAGCCCCAGGTCGTCACCAAGGAGATCGACGGCACCCTCAGCGAGCCGATGGAGCGCATGACCATCGACATCCCAGAGGAGTACCTCGGCGCGGTCACGCAGCTCATGGCCGCCCGCAAGGGACGCATGGAGACCATGGCGAACCACGGCTCGGGCTGGATCCGCCTCGAGTTCGTTGTCCCCGCCCGCGGCCTCATAGGCTTCCGCACGCGTTTCCTCACCGAAACACGCGGCACAGGGATCGCCTCGTCCATCGCCGAGGGCTACGCGCCCTGGCAGGGCCCCATCGAGCAGCGCCTCACCGGTTCCCTCGTCGCCGACCGCGCCGGGCAGGCCACCCCCTACGCGATGACGAACCTGCAGGAGCGCGGCACTTTCATCGTCGAGCCCTCCTCTGAGGTCTACGAGGGGCAGGTCGTGGGCGAGAACCCACGCGGCGAGGACATGGACGTGAACATCTGCCGCGAGAAGAAGCAGACGAACACGCGCAGCGCCACCGCAGACGTGTACGAGTCCCTCACCCCGTCGCGCAAACTCACCCTTGAGGAGTCCCTCGAGTTCGCGGCCAACGACGAGTGCGTCGAGGTCACCCCCGAGGCGGTGCGCGTGCGCAAGGTCGTCCTGGACGCCCAGGAGCGCTTCAAGATCGCCGCCCGCGAGCGCCGCGCGAACCGGTGACCGGGCGTAATCGTGATCGAGGGGGCCGCATGATCAGTGGCTTTGATAGCAGTATCCAGAGGCGTAATCGCGATCGTGGTCGAGGGGTGCCGCATGAGGCTTGACGGTTTCGGACTGCTCGTCGAGGACATGGCGGTGATGATCCGGTTCTACAGGGACGTGCTCGGCTTCGGGATCAAGGAGGCGGAGGACTCTTCCAACGTCTACCTGGTCAAGGACGGCACCCTGTTCCTGCTGTACGGCAGGAAGGACTTCGAGAGGATGACGGGCCGCCGCTACGACTACGCCAGGGGACTGAACGGGCATTGTGAGATCGCGCTCTACGTGGACACTTTCGGGGAAGTGGACGCCTCGTTCAGGCGCGTTGTCGACAACGGCGCGAAACCAGTGATGGAGCCCACGACGGAGCCGTGGGGACAGAGGACCTGTTACATCGCCGATCCCGAGGGGAATCTGATTGAAATAGGCTCCTGGGACAAGCCCTACGAGCAGAAGGACGCGTGAGCGCCGGCTCCGCCGTGGAACGGCGGGCCCGGGGGGCGGCTGTGTGCCTTGCCGCATTGGGGTAGGCAACGCACCGTGCTTTGCCGCATTGGGGCAGGCAAGAGGGCATTGGGGCAGGCAACTGCGAGTGCCTTGCCGCATTGGGGTAGGCAAGGGGGCATTGGGGTAGGCAACTGCGAGTGCCTTCCCGTATTGGGGTAGGCAAGAGGGCATTGGGGTAGGCAACGTGGCGTGCCTTCCCGCATTGGGGTAGGCAACTGCGAGTGCCTTGCCGCATTGGGGTAGGCAAGAGGGTATTGGGGTAGGCAAATTGCCTACCCCAATGGGTGGTTTCCTGCCCCAATGCGTCT
>ERZ773075.182-NODE-182-length-54234-cov-15.1987_pt1 | contig 54234 bp, 54 predicted proteins | sample MGYA00580614_ERZ773075 | MGnify/ENA primary metagenome ERZ773075 (study PRJEB29015, sample SAMEA2738021) | human oral metagenome | biome: human oral; feature: human-associated habitat; material: dental | place: China | collected 2043 ...
GTAGTGGAGTACGGCTTGGTATTTGAAGTGTAATGTATATTTGCTCATAAAAAAACTGCACCTTGTGAGTTGGAGGGGGGATGTCCAACTTTTGGGGTACAGTTCAGGGATTTCAGACGGCCTTTATTTGCGAGTCGGATTTAGTTTTGGTCCAAGTCCAAATCGGCTTTGTATTCGATACGGCCTTGGCCTTTGTCTTCGATGGAAACGTCCAGCTCTTGTTTGCCGCGTTTGAATTTCAGATCGACATCGTCGTGTTTGATTTCAGACTCAACCACATGGAAACCTTTGCTGCGCGCGTGGGCGATCACTTTTTTGGCCAAGGAAGGAATGGAATTGCGTTGGCCGGAAAGTTCGGCTTCGTATTCAAATTCGCCGTTGCCTTGATGATCGGCTTTTATGGTGTGCGCGCCATCCGGACGGTAGATTTCGGAAGGCAGCGGGGAGGCGAATGCCGTGGCGGAGAAAAGAGCCAAAATGCCGGTGGCCAGTAACGATTTTGCTTTGGTCATCGGTTTTCCTTTCTGAAAAGGGTTTTGAGAACGACATCATCTTATCGGCAGGTATGAGGGGCGGCAAGCGGATAAACTTGATTTTACGCGCGGCTACATGATTTGTTTGGAGGGCGTTGGTTCTTTGCTTTGGGCTGGTGTTTGCTTGCAAAAAAATGCTGCCGGATAAGACTTAGCCGAGGTGGAACAATTCGCTGCCGTGCGCCTTCAGCCATTGTTCGGCTTGGTCAACATGCGGCGTGAGCGAGTGTGTCAGAGCCCAAAATGCAGGGCTGTGGTCGGGATGGTGCAGGTGGGCGAGTTCGTGCAGGCAGACGTAGTCGGCGACATATTCGGGCGCGCCGATGAGCCGCCAGTTGAGGCGGATGCCGGTGGTGTGGCGGCAAACGCCCCAGAAGGTTTTGGCGTTGGAAAGGGAAATGGCACTCGGGGTCAGGCGGGTGGTTCGGATATGGCCTTCGAGGCGCGGCAGCAGATACTCGTGCGCACGCTCGAGCAGGAAGCGGCGCAAATGGGTAAGTTGGGCGGCGTTTTCTTTTTCGGGCAACAGGATTTCAGACGGCCTGATTTGGATGTGGTTTGCTGTGTGGACGGACAAGGCCGTCTGAACGCCTTGATACCAAATCCATTCGGGAAGCGAGTCGGTAGGTGTTTGTCGGGCCGGTGTTTTGTTTAGGGTACGGCGCAGGATGGCTTCGTTGTCGTTCAGCCATTGGGTAAAGGTGTGCTGGGTAACAAACGGAGGGATATTGATGCTGACGGTATCGGCGGAAACGGGGCGCAAGATGAGGTTTTTCTTGGCGCTGCGTTTGAGCTGGATATGAATGGTGAGGCCGTCTGAAAGGGTGTGGGTATGGAGGCGGGGCATGATATTAATGGAAATATTGGACGGCATGGAAAGGGCGGGCATAGCGGCCCACCCGATGGAATGATTTATTTGGTTTTGGGCGCGAACGGACCTTGTCCGGTAATCAGGGGCTGTTGGCTTTCAATCCATTGCTCACATTGGGCCATGAGTTTGGCTTCATCGCCGTTGTTGTGGGCAATGGGTTTGCCGATGATGACGCTGACCGTGCCGGGGTATTTGAGGAAGGAGTTGCGCGGCCAAAACTCACCGCTGTTGAGCGCGACGGGGACGATGTCCATCTCGAACATTTTTGCCATGCGCGCGCCGCCGAGCTTGTAGCGGCCTTTTTCGCCGGGCGGCAGGCGTGTGCCTTCAGGGAAAATGGTAATCCAATACCCTTCGTTTTTACGCGCAAGGCCTTGTTCTAAGAGTTGTTTGTTGGCTTCGCGGCTGTTGCTGCGGTCGATGCCGATGGTTTTAACCAGCTTCAAGCCCCAGCCGAAGAAAGGGATTTTGAACAGTTCGCGTTTGGCAACATAGACTTGTGGCGGAAAAATCTCTTGCAGGGCGAGGGTTTCCCAGCCGCTTTGGTGTTTGGCGCAGATGATGGCGGGGTGGTTTGGAATGTTTTCCGCGCCGCTTAAGGTGTAGTTCAAACCGATGACGTGCTTGAGCGACCAGTTGAGGATGCGCACCCAAATTTGCGCCATTTTGTGTGCGCCGCCTTGGAAGGGCAGAGCAAGCAGCATAAAGGGGAACAGCAAAATAATGCTGGAGGAAAGGATGAACCAGTAAATCAGGTTGCGGATAATCAGCATATCGGGGAAAAGTCTGTCGTTTGAAGGCTGTCTGAACGCCGTTGTCGGCAGTTTTCAGACGGCCTTGTCGTTTATAGGATGGCTTGCGCGGCTTCTTCGATTTGTGTGTTTTCACGCATGATGTATTGCGAGAAAGCCAGCAGGTTGTCGAAGACTTGGGTGTGTTCGGGCAGGTCTTGTTCGTGTTTGGCCAGCGTTTTTTTGCCTTTGCCGGTCAGGACGAGCGCGGATTTGCCGCCTGCGGCATCAATGGCTTGCAGGTCGCGCAGGCTGTCGCCGACCAGCCAGGTTTCGGCGGCATTGGCCTTGAAGCGTTCGATGATGTCGATAATCATGCCAGGCTTGGGTTTGCGGCATTCGCAGTTGTCGGCGGCAGTGTGCGGGCAAAACCAAATGCCGTCGATGGTGCCGCCTGCTTGAACGGCAAGGCGGTGCATTTTCGCGTGCATTTCGGTCAGGTCTTGCACGGTAAAGTATTTGCGGCCGATACCGGATTGGTTGGTGGCCACGGCGATGGTGTAGCCTGCCTGCGTTAAAAAGGCGATGGCATCCATGCTGCCTTCGATGGGAATCCATTCGTCAACGGATTTGACGAAATCGTCGCGGTCTTGGTTGATGACGCCGTCGCGGTCGAGGATGATGAGTTTCATGGTGTTCCTAAATATTGTTTTCAGACGGCCTTCAACATATTGAGAGTTTGGTCGATATGATGCGTTAAGGTGGGATTATAGGTTAATGCCTGCATAGGAGAGGTAATTTTGTGTTTTCCCTGTCGTTTGAGAGAAACTGCTTGAGTGATGGCTTGTGCCAATGTTTCTGGGTTTTGACGTGAGAAAAAGAAGCCTGCATTTTCGTTCATGACTTCGGTACATGCCATATTGTCGGAGAAAACAACTCGGGTTCCACACAAAATAGATTCTATGCCAACCAGTCCGAATGGTTCGTACAGTGATGCCATAATGGTGAAGTCAGCAGCTCGGTAAAGTTCAGGCATATTTTTGCAGAAACCAAGCTCAATAACGTTGTTCATCGGGTGGGGTAAAGCCGATCCGGCAACAGCCAGTTTGATGGGCAAATCGGTATGCTCGAAAAATTCTGCTAATAAATCCAAGCCTTTTCGGGTGTGTCCGGTTGATGGAAATAGGAAAATAGTTTCGTCGTCTTTAAATCCGTATCTCGCACGAGTTGCAGGAATTTCTTCCGGTTTAGCGTAGAAGCGTGCAGTATCGGCAGGGGGATGGATAACATGGATTTTTTCAGACGGCACCCCATAGAGGTTGATCAACTCGTGTTGCATTAGGTGTGAATGCGCCATGATCAATTTTGCCGTTGAGTAGTTGGTACGGTTACGCCGAATGATGAGTCTATCAAGTAGGTTTGGGGTTTTACCCATGTTGTGCAGGTAACCTAAGTGTGTACCGCCGCAGACAAAGATATCAGCATAATCACTGGGATTGCAGGCAATAAGGGGGATATTCCTGTTTTGCCGGAGTTTGGCCAATTGCATACTGAAGAAAAAAGGACGCAACTTTTTCGGAATCTTTTTTTGATTGACGTGATGCGTATCAACTTGGCGGTATTCCGGAACCGTTGTATCGATTTGTGCAGCAAAAACTGTAGGTTTGATGCCGTGTGCGCTTAAACCACGGACCAGGTCGAAAGTGTAGCTTTCCATGCCGCCACCTGGACGGAAGCAGTTAATAGCAATGTCGATAGAATAGTTCGGCTTCATTGTGTGGATTCTTTCGAATATTTTTCTACTTTCAAACTGCTTTTCCATTTTTCAAATGCCGTCTGAAAAACGGGGGTCAGTTTGGCGAAGGTTTCCGGGGTGCTTTTGACGTGGTAGAAGCCGCCGAGCGAGGGTGTGTCGAGGGCGAGGACGTAGTCTTCCATAAATGCGCCGTAGCCGTCTTCTTTGTCGGTGTAGTAGAACTCGGTAAACCGTTGGCCGAGTTCGGTAAAGTCGTCCGCCGTCAGTGCGCCATCCATGTGTTTGAGCAGGAAGTGCCGTCCGCTGATTTTGCCCGAGGTCATGGCGGCGAAGTCGGCTGCGGTTTCGGGAGCGGTTTGCCAGACGGGGTTGACGAGGCCTGCCTGCGCCGCCCACTGCCAGTACATGCCGATGTGGGTAGCGGCGTTTTCGGGTGGGAGCTGGTCGGGATAGTCTTCGTCGAGATGGAAACGGATATTGTCGTACATGGACGGGGTTCGTTGGGGGAAAGGGGGTATTGTAGCGGAAAATAATGAATTAGGCCGTCTGAAAGAGGGTGTTTCAGACGGCCTTAAGGGAATTTAACCTTTAAATACGGGAACGAGCTCCATTTGGCTCAGTATTTGGGCGGCAATGTTGATGATGCCGAAGAGGAAGACCCAAACCATCAGCCAGAATCCGCCGTAAACTTTGTAGTTTTTGCCGACGCCGAATTTATGGCGCGAGCGGTAGAGCAGCATGGCGGGGATGATGCCTGTCCAGATGGTTGCGGCCAGGCCGACGTAGCCGATGGCGGTAACGAAGCCGGTAGGAAAGAGCAGGCAGGAAATCAAAGGCGGCAGGAAGGTCAGTGCGGCGGTTTTGGTGCGGCCGGAGATGCTGTCGTTCCATTTGAAGATGTCGGCGATGTAGTCGAACAGGCCGAGTGTTACGCCGAGGAAGGACGTTGCAATCGCCATGTAGGAGAACAGGGTCAACACTTTGTCCATATTGCCGGTCTGGGCGAACTTGGACAGAGTTTCGATCAGGATGGAAACTTGGCCTTCTGCGGCGATAACCGGTGCGAACTCGTTGCGCGGCAGGTTGCCTTGGATAGCGATTTGCCAGAGGACGTAAATCACCAAGGCAATCAGCGTCCCCGACCACAGGGATTTGGCCACTTTGGGCGCATCGCCTTTAAAGTATTTGAGCAGGCTGGAGACGTTGCCGTGGAAGCCGAATGAGGCAAGGCAGACGGGTAGGGCGGTGGCGACATAAATCCAGTAGCTGGTGCCGGCAGGGGCTTGGGTATCGAACAAGATAGGCATTTTGGCATCGGCAATCAGGCCGCCGGTTGCCCAAATAAAGGTCAATACCATGCCGCCGATGAGGATACTGGTAAAGCGGTCAACCAAGCGTGCGGATGCCCAAACGCAAAAGGCGAGAATGCCGAAGAAGACGAGTTGGCCGACGGTGAGCGAGATTTCGCCGCCTACCGCGCTGCCGATGCCTTTGGCGGTCAGGTCGCCGCCGACGAAGATGTAGGCGTAGGTGAGCAGGTATAAAACGAAAGCGACGGCAACGCCGTTGATGACGTTCCAAACCGGGCCGAGCAGGTCTTTAACCATGGTGTCGAAGCTGGCGCCGTGCGGATAATGGGTATTGACTTCCAAAATCATCAGGCCGCTGGAGAGCATGGAAAACCAGGTGTACAGCAATACGGCCAGCGAGCCGGTAAACCATACGCCGGAAGTGGCGGTCGGGTTGGCAAGCATGCCTGCGCCGATAACCGTACCGGCGATAATCATCGCGCCGCCGAATAGGGAAGGGGTTTTGGTTGACATTGTTTATCTTTCTTCTAGAAATGCGTGGCTGCCATTATGCCGTAAAGTGTAAGAAAAGGTAAAGCAAAGGCCGTCTGAAAACCCGATTGTCGTTTTCAGACGGCCTTTGATGTGTACAAATGCAACTGATTAAATCAATTTTCGCAGTTTCAATTCATTTTTCAGATACGCGTAATAAACCGGCGCGACGATGATGCCGCCGATGCCGAAAATGCGTTCAAAGACGACCATCGCCACCAGCAATTCCCATGCGCTGGATTCGATTTCCGAGCCGATGATTTTGGCGTTGAGGAAATATTCGAGTTTATGGATGACAACGAGGAAAACCAACGAGGCAAGTGCGACGTAAAGCGATGCGCCGAGGCTCAAAATAATGATGATGGTGTTGGAAATCAGGTTGCCCGCCACCGGAATCAGACCGACGATAAAGGCAACGATCAGGACGGTCATTTTAAACGGTAGGTCAACGCCGAACAGCGGTAAAACCAAGTAGAGGTACAGGCCGGTCAGGAAGGTGTCGATCAGCGAGATTTTGACTTGGGCGAGGAACACGCGTTCAAAGCTGGTTTCAAAATTGACGATGCGCCGCATCAATTCGGCTTTAAACAGCGGCATTTTGTGGCGGTTTTTGCGCATTTTCAGGCGGTGGAAACTGAGCATGGCGCCGATGATGATGCCGATAAGGATGTACACGAAGGACGTGATGCTGTTTTTACTGATACGGGTCAGCGCGGCGCGGTATTCTTCAATCAGCTTGATTGCCGAGGCTTTGATTTCGGCCATATTGTTGGGCAGCATATTGAGAATGGCCGCAGGCAGGTCTTGGCTGTTTTTGGTGTCTTCCAAAATTGCCGCCAGCTTCGCCAGCATGAAGCCGACATGGCCGCCGTGTATCAGGTGGTAAATGCCCAAAGACATCATCGTGATGATGCTGAACACGATGGCCAGCGTCAGCGTGGTGGAAATCAGGTTGATATTGTGCGCGTTGAGCGATTTATGCAGCCGCGTGTTGCGCGGCAAAACACGGCGGCGGAGTTTGAGGATCACGCCGTTGGTGCGTGTAATAAAGATATAGGTCAGGATAACCGACAGCAGCAGCGGCAGCAAATGGTAGTGCAAGACAATCAGTAAGGCCAAACCCATCAGGATATAGGAAGCGTTGCGGAAAGTCGGGTTGTCGGAGTGGGAAGAGAGTAAGGACATGTGAAGCCAATAAGGTAAAAAGCAAAAAAACAGGTCAGGCCGTCTGAAAAACCATGTTCAGACGGCCTAACTTAATGACAGCGATTAATCGTGCAATGAGGCCGCGTGTACCGTGTTTTCCAATAAAGTAGCAATCGTCATTGGGCCGACGCCGCCGGGAACGGGCGTAATCATGGACGCGCGTTCTTTGGCAACATCAAACTCCACGTCGCCGCACAGGCTGCCGTCGTCCAAGCGGTTGATGCCCACATCGATAACGACTGCGCCGGGTTTGACCCATTCGCCTTTAACGAAATTCGGAATACCTACGCCGACCACCAAAATATCTGCGGCCGCAACTTCATCGGCAAGGTTTTGCGTGGCACTGTGGCAGATGGTTACCGTCGCGCGGGACAGCAGCAATTCCAACGCTTGCGGGCGGCCGACAATATTGGATGCGCCGACGACGACCGCTTTTTTGCCTTTCGGGTCGATACCGTAGGCTTCCAACAAAGTCATCACGCCTTTGGGTGTGCAAGGGCGCATCAGCGGCATTTTGACGACCAGGCGGCCGACGTTGTAAGGGTGGAAGCCGTCCACATCTTTATGCGGCTCGATACGCTCCAAAACCGCTTGGCTGTCGATGTGAGCCGGCAGCGGCAGTTGCACCAAAATACCGTCGACGACAGGGTCGCTGTTCAATTCGTCCACCAGTTTCAGCAAATCGTCTTGCGTGGTTTCAGACGGCAGCTCATAAGAGCGCGATTCTATGCCGCTTTTTTGGCAGGTCAGTTTTTTATTGCGTACATAAACCGCGCTGGCAGGGTCGTCGCCAACCAATACTACTGCCAAGCAAGGCGTGTGCAAACCTTTTTCCTGACGCGCTTTTACCGCCTGCGTGACCGCCTCGATGCGTTGCTGGGAGATTTTTTTTCCGTCTATAAGTTGTGCAGCCATGATTTTTCCTCCTCAATAGGGATAAATATTGCGTTTAAATTATCGCATTTTTCAGACGGCCTGACACAAAAGAGTGGCCCTGATTGTGAAGTATAAAAATAAATAACGATTAAAAATAATAAGATAATCACAAAATGAAAAAATAAAGCAAAGTAGGTGTTGACCGGGTTAAAAAGGGTCTGTATAGTTCAGGTCTTCAGTCGGGGCGTAGCGCAGCCCGGTTAGCGCATCTGCTTTGGGAGCAGAGGGTCGTGAGTTCGAATCCCACCGCCCCGACCACAAAATTCTTCGCACGAATCGGCATGAGCGCCCGTAGCTCAACCGGATAGAGCACCGACCTTCTAAGTCGGGGGTTACAGGTTCGATTCCTGTCGGGCGTGCCAATTTTTACGGTGGCTGTAGCTCAGTTGGTAGAGCCCTGGATTGTGATTCCAGTTGTCGTGGGTTCGAGCCCCATCAGCCACCCCAGATGAAAGCCTGCATATTGTATGCAGGCTTTTTCCATTTATACCCGAATTTTACTTCAGATTTAATTGGGTTTCAAAAAAGTATTTATCAAACCGTTTCATCATGGCATCGGCAAAAATGGCATTTGCCGTGTTATCAAATATCAATGAATACGCAATCAAGCCCGAATATTGTACCGTTCGGTATCTTTTTATGGTGTTTCGCCGTTATCCTTTATAATACCCCGATTATTTTCTGTTTCATTCCCAAAGGAACCGCATCATGTCCGAATGGTCAGCTCCAGAATTTGAATCCAAAATTTGTCCGCCCGAAAAGTTGGCGGAGCGTTTGGCGGCATTGCCCCGTCCGCTGGTGTTTACCAACGGCTGTTTCGATATTCTCCATAGGGGCCATGTAACGTATTTGGCGCAGGCGAGATCGGCCGGTGCGGCTTTGGTGCTGGCGTTGAATACCGATGCCTCGGTGCGCCGTCAGGGCAAAGGCGACGACCGCCCGATTAATCCTTTGGAAAACCGTGCGGCAGTGGCAGCGGCATTGGCCAGTGTGGATTTGGTCACATGGTTTGATGACGACACGCCGGCCGCGCTGATTGAAATGGTCAAACCCGATGTGTTGATTAAAGGCGGCGACTGGCCTGTGGATAAGATTGTCGGTGCGGCCGAGACGTTTGCGCGTGGCGGCAAAGTGTTTTCGATTCCGTTTTTACACCAGACTTCGACCACCAAAACTTTGGCGAAAATCCGCAAAGCCGGAGGAGGCGAATGACGGATTTGAACAGCCGCCATTGGGTCTTGCTCGCCGCGCTTTCAGACGGCCTGCCGCAACACGTTTCGCAGTTGGCGCGAGTGGTCGGGATGAAGCCGCAACAATTAAACGGATTCTGGCAGCAGATGCCGGGCCATATCCGCGGTTTGCTGCGCCAGCATGACGGGCAATGGCGCTTGGTGCGCCCTTTGGCTGTGTTTGCCGAAGAATCTTTGCAACAAATGGCCGGAAAACAGGGTTTTCGTGCGCAGTTGAAACACGAATGTTCGTCCAGCAACGATGAAATCATGGCATTGGCGCGCCAGTCGGCAGATTTGGCGCATAAGGCTTTGTGTGTGGCGCATTTCCAAACCAAAGGCCGCGGACGGCAAGGGCGGAGTTGGGTCAACCGACAGGGCGAATGTCTGATGTTCAGCTTGGGCTGGACGTTTGACAAGCCGCAATATGAGCTGGGTTCGCTGGCGTTGGTAGTGGCATTGGCTTGCCGCCGTGCGCTTGCCGATATTGGTTTGGATGTAAATATCAAGTGGCCGAACGATTTGGTCGTGGCCAACGATAAATTGGCCGGTATTTTGATTGAAACGGCGCGGGTAGAGAATAAGACTGTCGCCATCATCGGCATCGGCATCAATTTTGTATTGCCGAAAGAAGTTGAAAACGCCACTTCTGTGCAGGCCTTATTTCAGACGGCCTCTAAGCAGGGCGTAAGCGTCAAAACCTTGTTGAATGCGGTATTGGCGCAACTCGATGCGCTGTTGAACGAATACGCGCAAAACGGATTCGCGTCATGTGTCGGCGAATACAATGCTGCCAACCGCGACACGGACAGGCCTGTGTTGTTGCTTCAGGAAGGACGCGTTGTACACGAAGGCGTGGTCAAAGGCGTGGATGCGCAAGGCGCGTTGCGTTTGCTGACGGACAAAGGTGAGAAAACCATTGTCAGCGGCGAGATCAGTTTGCGCCCGGATAACCGCCCGGCACAACCTGCCGCTGCGAAACCGGAACGCTTTTTGCTGCTGGACGGCGGCAACAGTCAGTTGAAATGGGCGTGGGTGGAGAACGGCACATTTTCCGAAGTCGGCCGCGCGCCGTATCGTGATTTGACCCAGCTGGGCGAAGAATGGCTACAATTTGCCGATGATGATGTGAAGATTGTCGGTTGCGCCGTGTGTGGTTCGGTAAAAAAAGCGATGGTAGAAGAACAATTAACCCGTCCGGTCGAATGGCTGTCTTCCATGCCGCAGGCCTTGGGTATCCGCAATCATTACCGCCGCCCTGAAGAACATGGTTCCGACCGTTGGTTTAATGCGCTGGGCAGCCGCCGCTTTACGCAAAACGCCTGCGTCGTCGTCAGCTGCGGTACCGCCATAACCACCGACGCGCTGACGGAAGACAATCATTATCTCGGCGGCACCATCATGCCCGGTTTCCACTTGATGAAAGAGGCGATGGCGCTCAAAACCGCCAACCTCAACCGCCCCATCGGCAAGGTATATCCGTTCCCAACCACAACGCCGAACGCCATTGCCAGCGGCATGATGGATGCCGTTTGCGGCGCGTTGATGATGATGCATGGCCGTCTGAAAGACAAAACGGGCGGGGGCAAACCGGTCGATATTATTATCACGGGCGGCGGCGCGGGCAGAGTCGTGCAGGCGCTGCCGGAGTCATTCGTTCATGACAATCAAGTGAAAATCGTCGATAATCTCGTGATTCACGGGCTCTTGCATTGGATTGCCCATCGCAACGGACAATAAAAAGGAAAACGCATCATGAAATGGCTGTTTGCGGTCTTGGTCGCACTCAACATCATTGTTTTTGGCAGCATGGTTACCTATCGGACGCAACATAAAACCGCCAAACCCGAATCTGCTTTGGAAGGCAGTACACACGAATTATTGCGCCCGTCTTCTTTGGATGTGCCTAAAGCCGAACCTCAGCAGGCATCACAACCTGATTGGGTGGTGGTCGAATCAGACGGCCTGATTATGGCCGAACCTGAATCAGAAGAAGCGGAAGCCTTGCGTAAAAAGCAAGAAGCGCAGCAGTTGAAAGAGAAAAAAGAAAAAATGCGCCGCGAGAAAGAGGCGCAAGAGCGTCGCGCCGCTGAAGAAGAGATGGGCGCGGCCGGCGTGGAACGCTTGTGTACCAGCAGCGCCACCGTGGTGATGGATGAAGACGATTACCACCGCATCAAAGGCTTGTTGGGCAAATGGCCTCATGCGGCCAGCCGCAGTATCGAAAAACGCAACGGCGCATCCGGTGGCGAGACTTCTTCCAAAACCTTCCGCGTGGTCTTGCCTGCCGACGGCGACACTTCCGCCCAGCTTGATGCCTTGGGCAGCCGCGGCTTTAGCGGCAGCATTCACAACGGCGAAATCAGCATTGACGTAACACGCAGCCGCTCTTCCGCCCAAGTTTTGATTTCACGCTTGTCCAGCGCAGGTTTCGGCGGTGCGCGCATTGTCGAACAGGAAGACAGAAGCGCGCCCGATACCGGTTTGAGCGTGGCGCGCATGACCGTGGTCTTTATGGCGGTCGACGAGCGCGATGCCCAAGACATCAGAAATATTGTCGGCCGTTATGGCAAGTTGAACATGAAAACCTGCCGATAATCAGGCCTATTCGGTTTCAGACGGCCTGATAAGCAGCTGGTCAAGCCTAATAAACCAAACGACACAAAACACGAAACCCACTGTATCGGCAGTGGGTTTCATGTTTTTCGGTTTTGAGTATCTGATATAAAGGGGAACAGGTATGTTTCGTATATGCGCACTCCGAGTATCAAGAGATAATGGGAAAGAGGGGGATAAAATCTGTCGTTTAATGGCTCGGATTAGGACGTCTTCCGAGTGGTTTTGATTATACGCTAATAATAACTATTATCAATAGCAAAATTAAAAAAAATAATGGGTTTTGTTGTAATACTTTGTTTTGTATGGAAATTAAGTTTTGGTATTGGCTTTGCTATGATTAAAAAGGCCGTCTGAATAAAGACGGCCTTTGGTCTATTAGAATTTAGGCAGTGAACAAGTTTCTGGGATGAAAAGCCTGCATCCTGAAACACCAGCAGCACGGCATTTTCTTAAAGCTTTTTCTTCTGCAAGACCAGGTCTTTCTGAAGCTGTGAATAGTGTTGGTTTTTTTTCATTGCCTCGTGCAATAGCAATACAACCATTTCCTGCCCATACAATTACTTTACATGGAGCATTACTTCCTCCACGTTCACAAGTTTTGATGGCTTCTCTCTCTGCAGCAGCCCGAGAATCCATATCGAGTGCACCACCTGACATACCTGTTTTTGTATTTATGGCCAGCGCCAAATATTTTGAAGGAACATTGATATTAACAATTTCCGTAGGTTGATTTTGTTGATACTGACGAGACGACGTACAGTTGGGATTATAGCCATACTGACACAGCGCCGGATTGTTTTGCAATGCTCCTCTGGTTGCGGGGTCAGCAGCATAAACATTAAGACTTACCAGTCCCAGCAATAAAACAAGTAACTTTTTCATTTCAATTCCAATCTATTTATTTGAATCTTTATCAGCCTGCCGCTGCATCAGTCATGCGATGATTTGTTATCTTCTTCACGCGGCTGATGTTGAAATAGGGTAAGGCAAACATTTCAACCCTATCTTTCAGACGGCCTTTTATTTGTTTCAATCACTCATAAACCCAAGCAATCAACATATCCCAAGCCATATAAAATACCGTATAATCAAGGCCAAATTAACTTTGCCTGCTTGTCGGGCCGTCTGAAGAATTATGCAACAAACCTACGCCGCCGTACAGCGGGATTTGCTCGAAGCCAACCATCTTTCCCCCGATTTGCTCGCCCAAAGCCTGAGCATTATCGGCGCCAACCATGTTGATTATGCCGACATCTATTGTCAGCGCACTGCCTATGAAAGCTGGCATCTGGAAGAAGGCATCGTCAAATCGGGCAGCTTTCAAATCGATCAGGGCGTGGGCGTGCGTGCCGTTTCGGGCGATAAAACCGCTTTCGCCTACGCCGACAGCCTGTGTATCGATTCGATCAACCGCTCTGCCAAAGCCGTGCGCGTAATTGGTGCGGCCGGCGGCGAGGCCAGCGTCAAAGTGCCGACACCTGCTTACGGCAAGCCTGTCCACATGGCGATTGACCCTATTGCCAGCCTCGATTCTGCCGCCAAAGTCGCGCTGTTGAACAAAGTTGAAACGCTGGCCAAAGCTGCCGATCCGCGTATCGTGCAAGTGATGGCCGGTTTGACCTGCGAATACGACATGGTGTACATCGCCCGTCTGGACGGTAAACACGCTGCCGATATCCGCCCGATGGTGCGCATGAATGTAACCGTCATTGCCAAGCAGGGCGAGCGTCGCGAGCAGGGCAGCGCGGGCGGCGGCGGACGTTATGATTTGGCGTATTTTGATGAAACCTTGGTGCATCGGTTTGTCGATTCCGCCGTCAAACAAGCCCTGACCAATCTTGAATCCCGTCCTGCGCCTGCCGGCGAGATGACCGTTGTTTTGGGCAACGGCTGGCCGGGCGTGTTGCTGCATGAAGCGGTCGGACATGGTTTGGAAGGCGATTTTAACCGTAAAGAAACCAGTATTTTCTCCGGTCGAATCGGTGAGCGCGTGGCCGCCAAAGGCGTTACCGTTGTGGACCAAGGCGATATTGCCGACAGACGCGGTTCGCTCAATATCGACGACGAAGGCAATGAAACCCGCCGCACTGTATTGATTGAAGACGGTATTTTGGTCGGCTATATGCAGGACGAAACCAACGCCCGCCTGATGGGTACGCAATCCACCGGAAACGGTCGCCGCGAAAGTTACGCTTCTGCGCCTATGCCGCGCATGACCAATACCTTTATGGAAAACGGCGGCTATGAGCCGGAAGAAATCATCGCGTCCATCGATAAGGGCATTTACGCCGTCAACTTCGGCGGCGGACAAGTGGACATTACCAGCGGCAAGTTCGTGTTCAGCGCATCCGAAGCGTGGTGGGTGGAAGGCGGCAAACTGCAATACCCTGTCAAAGGCGCGACCATCATCGGCAACGGCCCCGAAGTGCTGAAACATGTTTCGATGATAGGCAACGATACCGCGTTGGACAGCGGTGTCGGCGTGTGCGGCAAAGAAGGGCAGAGCGTCCCCGTCGGCGTGGGGCAGCCGACTTTGCGTATCGATGCCGGGCTGACCGTCGGCGGCAGCGCAATCTGACGCGGAATCCAGTACGATGCCGTCTGAAAGTTTTTTCAGACGGCATCGCCTTATTCTTTTTTATGATGTTTGATATTCCCAAGAATTCTTTAACATTATCTTAAAAGTTCATTAAAATACCGCCTTTCGTTAAGCTGATTGTCTGATTCTGATGAACTGGCCTTATCTGATCGATGCCATACCCAAATTCGCCGATGCGGCAAAGCTGACGCTGGAATTGTCCGTTTACGGTGTTGTTTTGTCGTTGCTGTTCGGCCTGCCCGTCGCCGTGGTAACGGCATACCGCATCCGCCCTTTCTACGCATTGGCACGCGCCTATATCGAACTGTCGCGCAATACGCCCCTGCTGATCCAGTTGTTTTTCCTGTATTACGGCCTGCCGAAAATGGGCATCAAATGGGACGGTTTCACCTGCGGCGTGATCGCGCTGGTTTTCTTGGGCGCAAGCTATATGGCGGAAGCCGTCCGCGCCGGCATTTTGGCAGTGCCAAAAGGGCAGGTCGAGGCGGGCAAAGCCGTTGGTTTGAGCCGATTTCAAGTGTTCCGCTATGTCGAATTGCCGCAGGCTTGGGCGGTCGCTTTTCCGGCTGTTGCCGCTAATATATTGTTTTTAATGAAAGAAACATCCGTTATTAGCGCGGTCGGTATTGCAGAATTGTTGTTTGTTACCAAAGATGTGATTGGTATGGACTATAAAACCAACGAGGCATTGTTCCTGCTGTTTGCCGCTTATCTGATTATCCTGCTGCCTGTTTCTTTGTTGGTGCGGCGATTGGAAAACCGCATACGGAGGGCGAAATATGGCGTTTGACTGGCTTTTTGAAGGAAAAAATGCGGCACGTTTGGGCGGAGGCCTGCTCTTAACGGCACAAATTTCTTTAATCTCTGTTGCGGCTTCTTGCGTATTGGGGACGTTGTTCGGCCTGGTTTTGCGTTCGCGCAACCGGCCTGTCCGCCTTATCGGACGGTTTTATCTCGAAACCATCCGCATCGTGCCGATTTTGGTGTGGCTGTTCGGCCTGTATTTCGGTTTGTCCGTGTGGACGGGCATACACATCGGCGGATTTTGGGTTTGCGTTTGGGTTTTTACGCTTTGGGGCATCGCCGAAATGGGCGATTTGGTGCGCGGCGCATTGGAATCGATTGAAAAACATCAAGTCGAATCGGGCTTGGCACTGGGTTTGAGCCGTCGTCAAGTGTTCCGCTACATCGAATTGCCGCAAAGTGTCCGCCGTGCTTTGCCGGGGGCGGTTAATTTGTTTACGCGAATGATTAAAACCAGTTCGCTCGCCTCGCTTATCGGCGTGATTGAAGTGGTCAAAGTGGGACAGCAAATTATTGAAAACTCTCTGCTGACGCAGCCCAATGCCTCATTTTGGGTTTATGGCCTGATTTTTATGCTGTATTTTTTATGCTGTTGGCCGCTGTCGCTGTTGGCGACAAAGCTGGAACAAAAATGGGAACACTGATATGGCTTTATTGAGCATCCGCAAGCTGCACAAACAATACGGCAGCGTAACCGCCATTCAATCCTTAGATTTGGACTTGGAAAAAGGCGAAGTGATTGTGTTATTGGGTCCGTCCGGCTGCGGCAAATCTACCCTCCTGCGTTGCGTCAACGGTTTGGAGCCGCACCAAGGCGGCAGCATCGTGATGGACGGCATCGGCGAATTCGGCAAAGACGTTTCCTGGCAAACCGCCCGGCAAAAAGTCGGCATGGTCTTTCAAAGCTATGAATTGTTTGCCCACATGACCGTCATCGAAAACATCCTCTTAGGCCCGGTAAAAGTACAAAACCGCAACCGCGCCGAAGCGGAAGCACAAGCCGACAAACTGTTGGAACGCGTCGGTTTATCCGACCGCAAAAACGCCTATCCACGCGAACTCTCCGGCGGACAAAAACAGCGCATCGCCATTGTCCGCGCCCTGTGCCTAAATCCGGAAGTCATCCTGCTGGACGAAATCACCGCCGCACTCGACCCCGAAATGGTGCGCGAAGTCTTGGAAGTGGTTTTGGAACTCGCCCGCGAAGGGATGAGCATGCTGATTGTTACCCACGAAATGGGGTTTGCACGCAAAGTTGCCGACCGCATCGTCTTTATGGACAAAGGCGGCATCGTCGAATCGTCCGATCCCGAAACCTTCTTTTCCGCACCCAAAAGCGAGCGTGCCCGCCAATTTCTGGCAGGTATGGACTACTGATTTACCGCAAACCGTCCGCTCCCCCTTTCAGACGGCATTCTATCCCAAGCAAACATTCAAAAAGGAGATTCCCAATGAAACTGAACGCAAAATTCAAAGCGCTACTCGCTTCCGCCGCCATCGCCATCGGTCTGACCGCCTGCGGAGGCGGCTCCGGCGACACCCAATCTTCACAAAGCAGCGGCGCGGCAACCGTTGCCGCCATCAAGGAAAAAGGCGTGATCCGCATCGGCGTATTCGGCGACAAGCCCCCGTTCGGCTATGTTGACGCAAACGGCAAAAACCAAGGCTTTGACGTTGAAATCGCCAAAGACCTGGCCAAAGACCTGCTCGGCAGCCCAGACAAAGTCGAGTTCGTCCTGACCGAGGCTGCAAACCGCGTTGAATACGTCCGTTCCGGCAAAGTCGACCTCATCCTGGCCAACTTCACCAAAACCCCCGAACGCGCCGAAGCTGTCGATTTTGCCGACCCCTACATGAAAGTGGCATTGGGCGTGGTTTCCCCCAAAGGCAAACCGATTACCGACGTGGCGCAACTGAAAGACCAAACCCTGCTGGTCAACAAAGGCACCACCGCCGACGCCTTCTTCACCAAAAGCCATCCCGAAGTCAAACTGCTGAAATTCGACCAAAACACCGAAACCTTCGACGCGCTGAAAGACGGACGCGGCGCGGCACTTGCCCACGACAACGCCCTGCTGTGGGCGTGGGCGAAAGAAAACCCGGATTTTGAAGTCGCCATCGGTAATTTAGGCCCTGCCGAATTTATCGCACCCGCCGTCCAAAAAGGCAACGCCGATCTCTTGAACTGGGTCAACGGCGAAATCGCCGCCATGAAAAAAGACGGCCGTCTGAAAGCCGCCTATGAAAAAACCCTGTTGCCCGTGTATGGCGAAAAAGTCAAACCGGAAGCATTGTTGGCCGAATAAGTTTGTTTGACAAGAAAATCCGTATCCGCATTTGAAGGCGGATGCGGATTTTTTTCAGCCGCCGCAAATATCGCAAATTCAAAGTAAAATCAACTATATCATTGTTTTTTATTTATTCCGTTATTGCCGCTTGGAAGGGAATCCGCCCCGTTCGGTTTCGCTTATTTTTGAATTTCGGGCAACTTTCAAATCGTCATTCCAGAAAATCGCTTCAGCCTTATGTTTCCGGATGACCGCTTTCGCGGAATGACGGCGGAGCGTTTCTGTTATTCGGATAAATTCCTACGGTATCGAAACGGCGATAAGGTGTTTTTCTTTATTATATAATTTCAAAGCGAAAATGATATTTTTTGAACAAGCGTGCCGCAAAGCCGGAAAAAATGTTCGAGCCGCATCGGCGGCAGACGGGATAAAAAATGATGTTTGACGAATGGTTGGGCTTGTCAAAACTGCCTAAAAATGAAGCAAGAATGCTGCTGCAATATGCTTCGGGATATACGCGCGTGCAGTTGTTGACACGGGGCGGGGAAGAAATTCCGGACGAAGTCCGGCAGCGGGCGGACAGGCTGGCGCAACGCCGTCTGAAAGGCGAGCCGATGGCCTATCTGTTGGGCGAACGTGAATTTTACGGGAGACGTTTTGCCGTCAATCCCCATGTGCTGATTCCACGCCCTGAAACCGAGCATTTGGTGGAAGCCGTACTCAAACGCTTGCCGCCGCAAGGCCGTGTGTGGGATTTGGGAACGGGCAGCGGTGCCATTGCCGTGACCGTCGCGCTTGAACGCGTTGATGCCGATGTTCGCGCATCCGACATCAGCACCGGTGCTTTGGATACCGCCCGTCAAAATGCGGCCGAATTGGGCGCAAAAGTCGAGTTTGCGCAGGGTTCGTGGTTTGATACCGACAGGCCGTCTGAAGGCAGATACGATGTGATTGTTTCCAATCCGCCGTATATCGAGAACGGCGATGAACATTTATCGCAAGGCGATTTGAGGTTTGAACCGCAAAATGCGTTGACCGACTTTTCAGACGGCCTCAGCCATATCCGCCACATTACTCAAGAAGCCCCCAAATACCTGAAAGCTAACGGCTGGCTGCTGTTTGAACATGGCTATGACCAAGGCGAAGCGGTGCGGAATATTATGCTGAAGAACGGTTTTGCCGAAGTGGCAACCGAACAGGATTTGGCAGGATTGGACAGGGTCACGCTGGGGCGTTTGCCTGCTTAGCGGGCATGGTTTGTCGGAATTAAAAAAGGGCGTGTCAATCACGCCCTTTTGGTTTTCTGGTTTGTCTGTTCAGACGGCCTGGTTTAATGCCAAGCAGCGATGAACTCCGCCCAATGTTGTTTTTCTTCGGCTTGTGCGACCAGATAATGTTTGATGCGTTTGATTTCGACTTCGTATTCGTCGGCATCGAGTGCGCCGCTCATCATGCGAAAGCGTTGATACATGAGATAGGTATTGGCGGCATCGGTTTCGCAATAGTCGCGGATGTCTTTCAGACGGCCTGCATGATAAGCGTCCCAAACCTTGCTGCCGTCCATACCCAGTTTGCCGGGGAAGCCGCAGAGTTTGGCCATATCGTCCAAAGGCACGCTGGCACGCGGTTGGTAGAGGGCGAGCAAATCCATCAGGTCGCAATGGCGGGTGTGGTAACGGCTGATGTAGTTGTTCCACTTAAAGTCGCGGCTGTCGCCAAAATCGCCGTCACCCATGTCCCAATAGCGGGCGGCGCTGATGCCGTGTATCAGGGCGCGGTAGTGGAGGACGGGCAGGTCGAAACCGCCGCCGTTCCAGCTGACGAGTTGCGGCGTATAGTTTTCGATGACCTCGAAAAACTTGGCAATCATGACTTCTTCGCTGTCCTCGGGATCGCCGATGGTGCTGACGCGGATTTTGTCTTGCCCCCAGCGCATACAGCAGGAGATGGCGACGACTTGGTGCAGATGGTGTTGCATAAAGTCGCTGCCGGTTTTGGCTCGGCGTTGCTGTTGGGCAAACAGGACGACTTCGTTGTCGGGCAAATCGGCAGGCAAATCGTAAAGCTGGCGGATGCCGTTTACGTCGGGAATGGTTTCGATGTCGAAGGCGAGTATCGGAGTCATGGCGTGATCGGGTTGGATAAGGGATGATGTCATTGTGGCATGACGGCGCAGATAAAAAAAGAGGCAATCCCCCACAGGATTGCCCCAATACCTCAAATCAGAGATTTACGCTTCACAAACAATACAGGCTTTCACCTGCGGCTTTACAGATGCAGCTCAACTCTGCATCAGTAAACTTTCATTTCGGGAATTGCACCGAAATCCTCTAAAATACCGCAATTTCTTGCAATATCAGAAAACTGCTTACAAAAGTATCTAAAGCCGGCGAGGCCGTCTGAACATTTTGTAATTTGATGTAGTGAAATTTACGCGAATTTTTACAGTTTGCCAAGTATTTTTTTCTGAAGACTTGTTTCGGTATAAATTTCAGGTGTTGTCATATTTTTGCAATTATATTTCATAATTATTCAAAAGTTAGATATTTATTTTATTTTTTTAAATTTTAATTTAATTTTATTTCATATTTTGAATGATTAAAATGTATTTTTCAGATGAACTATTTTATAACATATTGTTTTTAAAATAAATTAAATTTAATATGTAAATGAAAAGAGTGTATTGGGCCCGATGTTTTCAGTTTGAGAAAAAATATAGGGTTGTTTGAAAGTTTCAATCACGATGAAAAAAGTTGTTTTTAAAGCATTTAAAGCGGAATATTATTTGATTGTTTAGAAGCAAACATGAGTTTCGGTTTGATTCGATTAAAATAAAAAAGCGGAGAAAGAAGGATTTCGCCGCTTTTTGTATATTCAAATTGTAATTCGATGTAGTCAATAAAAGCTATTTTCGCCTTCGGGACGGGTTTTGAAGCGTTTGTGCAGCCAGAAATATTGCTCGGGATGTTCGCGTACCCGCTCTTCGATGAAGTCGTTCATGCGTTGGGTGTCGGCTTCGACATTTTCGGTCGGGAAATTGTCCCAAGCCGGATAGAAGCGCAGGGTTACGGTATTGTCGGCTTCGCGTGTGGGGATGGCGGGAATGATTTTGGCTTTGGTCATGCCGGCGATACGGCTGAGTCCGGTAATCGTGGCCGTCTGAATGCCGAAGAAATTAACGAAAATGGAATCGTTGCGGCCGAAGTCTTGGTCGGGCAGATAAAGAAAGGGAGCATCGCTTTTGCGCAGGTGTTTGATGATGGCGCGCAGGCCTTCTGTGCGGCCGATCAGGAAAACATTGTTGTAGCGGTGGCGGCCTTTCAGGATTTGCTCGTCCAGGGTTTTGTTTTTTTGGTGCGAATACATACTGGTCAGCGGCACATCCTGATTGAGCGTGTAAACCGCCATTTCAAATGCGGTAAAGTGCGGATAGAGGATGATGACTTTTTCGCCGGCGGCGAGGGCTTCGTCAAGATGGTGTTTGTCTTGATAGCGTACCAACGAGCGCAGCTTGTCCGCAGGTGCGTACCAGTAGAGGCCGTATTCGAGCATCAGCTTTGCCATGTGTTGGAAGTGGCGTTTGAGCAGGGCAGTGCGCTGGCTGTCGTTCAGCTCGGGAAAGCATTTTTTGAGGTTGACCTCGCCGACTTTGCGGCGCGGTTTGACCGCGTAATAGGCGAGAATACCGATCGCGTCGGCAATCTTGTGCAACACGCAAAAAGGCAGCAGGCGGATGAGGTAGAGAAAAAGGAAGGCGGCTTTCATGAAGGCTCGCTGTATGTGGGCAAAGGGCTATTATAACCGAAAGGCCGTCTGAAAACGGGCTGGAACACTATTTCAGACGGCCTGAATGTCGGCTTACCATTGGAAACGGCCGCGCTTGACCTGCAGGCCGTCAGGGTTAAGTTGCGAAGCCAATCCGTGATTGCGCAGGGCGTGGGTAAGGGCGACGGCGAGTCCGTCGGCGGCATCGGCTTGCGGCGTGCCTGAAAGTGCAAGCATTTGGACCACCATATGCTGCACTTGCTCTTTGGAGGCCTTGCCCTTGCCGACCACAGCCTGCTTGACCTGAAGAGCGGTGTATTCAAACACGGGCAAATCGTGCATGACCAAAGCGGCAATCGCTGCACCGCGCGCCTGACCGAGCATTAACGTTGCGGCCGGATTGACGTTGACGAATACTTGCTCGATGGCTGCCTGATGGGGTTGATAGTGGCGGATGATTTCGTCGATATGGCGGACAATCACGGCGATGCGTTCGGAAAGCGACGCGCCGGTCGGCGTTTTGATACAGCCGGAAGCAACATAATGATGCTCGCGGCCGTGGACATCAATCACGCCGAAGCCGGTCACGCGGCTGCCAGGGTCGATGCCAAGAATGCGTGTGGGTTGGAACTGGGACATAGTGCGTGTTTAAAGTAATCGGTGTTTCAGGGCAGGCAGGCGCGTGCGCACGCTTTGCAGGCGCGCAGTATCCAAATCGGCACAAATCACGCCTTCGCCTTCCGGCAACGTCGCCAATACATCGCCCCAAGGGTCAATAATCATACTGTGGCCGAATGTGCGGCGGCCGCTTTCATGCAGTCCGCCTTGTGCCGACGCGATGACGTAGCATTGGTTTTCCACCGCACGGGCGCGCAGCAGCAATTCCCAATGCGCCTTGCCGGTCGTGTAGGTAAATGCAGCCGGTAACAGCAAAACATCAAACGGCTGCTGGGCGCGGAAAAACTCAGGAAAGCGCAAATCGTAGCAGACCCCGGCCGCCAGCGGAACATCGTCCACGCTCAATTTCGGCACATCGTTGCCCGCCAATATCGTATCGGCTTCGGCGTAGCGTTCGCCCAAACCGGAAAAGCCGAAAAGGTGCATTTTGTGGTAAAGCCCGATTCGGTTGCCGTCGCGGTCATACACCAGCATCGTGTTCATCACCTTGCCAGCGTCTGGGCTTTGCAGCGGAACAGTTCCGCCAAACAACACCACGCCGCATTCCCTTGCCGTTTCGCTTAAGGCCGTCTGAAAACGGGTGTGGCAGGTTTTGCCAACTCGTCCATCGTCCAAAGGCTCGGCAAATGCCAGCTTGTCCGTATCGTTTTTGCCCATCAGCGGCCAATATTCGGGCAGCAACACCCAATCCGCCCCTTGTTCGGCCGCCTCGCGGACAAGGCGCTTCATGGTGGAAATATTGGTTTCGGGGTCGGTGGACGACACCATTTGCACAGCGGCGGCGCGTAAAGAGCGCATCATCAAAACTCCTGTCAGATTTTGCAAGAATTGTAACTTGTTTACGCACAAGGCCGATACAATCGTCACACAATTCCTCTCCAAAAAAGGATAAACCATGAACTTAAAACTTCTCCTCACTGCCGCACTTTTCACCGCCGCACTTGCCGCACACGCCGACGTACAGCTTTACGGCAGCATCAAAAGCGGCATCGAAACCTCGCAAACCCGTTTCGGCGGCCAAACATACAGCCGAACCGCCGTTGCCGATCAAGGCAGCCACATCGGTTTGCGTGGCTCGCATCCGATTGTCGGCGGAACGAATTTTATTTGGGAAGTCGAACAAGACACACCGGTCAGCAAAAGCGGATCCATCCGCCAAGACTGGCGCGAACGTCGAGACAATTTTGGCCGTTAAAGGAAAGATTGGATAGTAAAGGCCGTCTGAAAGATTTTCAGACGGCCTGTTTTTTATAGTGAGGTCGATTGATTTAAAAAATACACTTAAAAGGCGGCAATCAATAATATCTTAATATTTTCAAAATTTAACGGTTTTGTATAACTTATTGATTAATTAAGAAATTGATAAGTTATTGGTTAGCTGATTAAAAAATCAGCATTGGCATTGCTTGCAAATTAAAAAATTATCAAGTAAGGTTAAATGCAAGCGATTTTATCCGTGAGTCAAATATTAATCAATAAGATAGGATGGTATAACCATGAATGAAGATATTATCAAAGGAAAATGGGAGCAGCTTAAAGGTAAAGCCAAAGAAAAATGGGGCGAGTTGACAAACGACGATTTGGACATCATCGAAGGCAAGCGCGATCAGTTGGCCGGTAAGCTCCAAGAGCGTTACGGCCGTACTAAAGATGAAGTTGAAAAAGAAATTGATGATTGGTTGAACAACTAAGACCGTTGAATTTCACCATAAACGGTCGGGTCTCACTCGACCGTTTTTATATTAAACCGAAAGGAAAAAAATCATGCTTCATTATTCGATCGTTTTCTTTATAATCGCTATTATTGCAGCTGTATTAGGTTTCGGTGGTATTGCAGGTAGTGCGGCAGGCATAGCCAAAATTTTATTTGCCGGTTTCTTGATCTTGTCGGTGATATCACTGATTTTTGGCAGGAAAAAATAATACCTGCAAGCCAATAAGGTTGTATCAAGCCACTATTCCGTCAAATAGGCCGTCTGAAAAATCAGGATAACTGGTTTTCAGACGGCCTTTGTTCTTATAATAGCGGTTTATTGTTTCCACATACCCAGCAACGGAGTTTCCATGCAGTTTTCAGCATTCGGCGAAAAATTCACACAACACAGCGGTATTTTGCAGTTGATGGACGATTTGGGCGACGCGCTCAAAAGCGACAAGCCCGTCAATATGCTTGGTGGCGGCAATCCAGCGAAGATTGCTGAAGTCAATGCCGTGTTCGCCGATGTGTTTTCCAAGCTGGCGGCGGAACACGCTGTTGAGAATATCGGCAATTATTCCAATCCGCAGGGCGATGCGACGCTGATTACGGCTTTGACTGAGTTTCTCAACCGCGAATACGGCTGGAATCTGACGGCAGACAATATCGCGCTGACCAATGGTTCGCAAAACGCGTTTTTCTATTTGTTCAACCTGTTCGGCGGCAAGTTTAATCTTTCAGACGGCCAAACGGCTGAAAAAGCCATTTTGTTGCCGCTTGCGCCTGAATATATCGGTTATGCCGACGTGCATGTCGAGGGGCAGCATTTTATTTCGGTAAAACCGAAAATCGAAAATGTCGAACACGAAGGCGAAGCGGGATTTTTCAAATACCGCGTGGATTTTGACGCGCTGGAGAGCCTGCCTGAATTGAAAGAGGGCAAAATCGGTGCGATTTGCTGTTCGCGCCCGACTAATCCGACCGGCAATGTGTTGACTGACGGCGAGATGGCGCGTTTGGACGCTTTGGCGCAGGAACACGGGATTCCGCTGATTATCGACAACGCTTACGGAATGCCGTTCCCGAATATTATTTACAGCGATGTAACGCTCAACTGGCACGAAAACATCATCCTTTGCTTCAGTCTTTCTAAAATCGGCCTACCCGGCGTGCGTACCGGCATTATTGTCGCCGCGCCGGAAATGGTCAAAGCCGTCAGCAGTTTGAATGCGATTGTGAATCTGTCGCCAACCCGTTTCGGCGCGGCGATTGCGGCTCCGCTGTTGAACGACGGCCGTCTGAAACAGCTGGCCGACGAAGTGATTCAGCCGTTTTACCGTCAGCAGGCGCAAACGGCGGTTTCCCTGCTCAAGCGCGAATTGGGCGCGTATCCGTTGAAAATCCACAAGCCTGAGGGTGCGATTTTCTTGTGGCTTTGGTTTGAAAACCTGCCTGTTTCGTCGCAAACTCTGTACGAAATACTCAAGGCCGAAGGCACGCTGATTATTCCGGGCGAGCATTTCTTTGTCGGCATCGATACGCAAGATTATCCGCACGCGCACGAGTGCATCCGTATGAGCATTGCGCAGGATGCGGAAACGCTGGAAAAAGGCATTGCCGCGATCGGTCGCGTGGTGCGCGGTTTGTACGATAAAAAATAAACGCTTTGAATAGACAAAGGCCGTCTGAAACATGAGCAATCGGGTTTCAGACGGCCTTTTTGTCGGATTTAGATATGGTGGATAACCAGTTTTTTGCCTTCGTAATCGAGGACGTTGACGTCCATATCGAATAGGGTTTTGATGTTTTCGGCGGTAAAAATATCGTTGGGCTTGCCCTGCATGGCGACTTGGCCGTTTTTCATGGCGACGACGTAATCGGCGTAGGCGGCGGCCTGGTTGATGTCGTGCAGGACGACGACGGTAGTGCGCTTGTGTTCGTCGGTCAGTCGGCGCAGAATTTGCATGAGGGAGCGGGCATGATACATGTCGAGGTTGTTCAGCGGTTCGTCGAGTAAAACGTAGTCGGTGCGCTGACAGAACACCATGGCAATCATGGCGCGTTGGCGTTGGCCGCCGGAAAGCTCGGTCAGGTAGCGGTCGGCGAAGTCTTGCAGGTGGAACTCGGCGAGCGCTTCTTCGACGATGGTTTTATCCGTTTCAGACGGCCTGCCTTGGTGGTAGGGATAGCGGCCGAACATGAGCAGATCGCGCACGGTAATACGGCTCATGATGCTGTTTTCTTGGGTGAGGATGGAGAGCGTGCGGGCGAGTTCGGCGGTGGGGGTGGTTTTGATGTCTTTGCCTGCGTAGCTGATGTCGCCGTGTATCAAGGGCTGCAGGCGCGCCATAAAGGAGAGGAGGGTGGATTTGCCTGCGCCGTTCGGGCCGATCAGCGCGGTAATGCCGCCTTCGGGAATGTCGAGGCTGACGTCGTTGAGGATGGGATTGCTGCCGATGGTGTGGCTGACGTTGCGGATGGTAATCATAGGCGGATCCAAGTGGGAATTTGAGTTTCAGACGGCCTTGAGTTTTAAGGCCGCCTGAATTTTATTTCTGTATGGTGTGGTTAAATTTCGCTGACGGTGACAAATTCGGGATTGTCGGCTTGATCAATCAGGAAGGCGCGGACGCGTTCTTGCCAAAGCTCGCCGAATTGTTTGAGTTCGTCAGTACTTGCGCTGCCGCTGACGGCTTTGGGCATGATGTCGCGCATTTGCGGCGCAAAGGGTTGGAGCGCGGCGTTGAGGCTGACGGCAACGGTTTTGCCGGTATCGCGGCGGCGGAGTGCGAGTGTGCCGTTGATTTCGCCTGCACCAAAGGACAAGAGATGGCGGCGGGCAAAGCGTCCGGCAGGGCCTACGCCGCCAAAGCCGGTTTCAGGTGCCGCGCCGGTAAGGAGTTGGACGACGGAAGCGGTAACGCCGGTCGTGCCTTCGTCACGCTCGCCCTGCATAAAGGCTTCGATGTCGCCGCGTTGCGGCAGCTCTGCGCCGTAAAGAGCTTTCAGGCCTTTGATGACCATTAGGTAGGCTCCGGCGACAGTCGGGCAGGAGTGGCCACACAGGCGCACGGCATCGGCGTAGCGGTAAGTGAGGATGCCGTTTTCGGCTGCACCGAGGAAGTCGGCCAATGCGTCTTGGACGGTAATGGTCGGGGCGTCATCGAAGAATGAAGGGAGGCGTTCTGGTGTCATGAGGGTTGTCCTTTATGGGTTTGCTTAGGCCGTCTGAAGGTTTCAGACGGCCTGAATTTATTTTTGCGAGCGTTTGGGCACGTTTAATTTATTTCTTTTTCAACACCAAATATAAAAATACCAATCCGCCTGCAAATTCGACGACCACGCTCAATACGGCCTGCATGCCGAGGAAGTGTTCGAAGATGGTTTGCCCGCCGACCAACAAGATGCCGCCGACACAAAAAGTCATGGGCAGGCGGACGGAATGTTTGACCGACGGGGAAAAATAGTTGGCCAGCGCGGCAACCAGCAGGCCGAAAAAGCTTACCGGGCCGACAACGGCGGTCGCAGTTGCAACCAGTGCGGCGATCCACAACAGCAGCCATAAGGTATTGCGCGTGTAGTTGATGCCCAAATTAATGGCCTGATTGCGGCCGAGTAGGTAAACATCGAGGCGGTGGCGTTCGCGCCAGATCACGGCGGCGCTGATGAGCAACACGACTGCACCGATACCCAACAATTCCGAGTGGACAGTATTGAAAGTGGCAAACATATTCGCCTGCGCGGCGGTAAATTCTTCGGGGTCAATCATGCGCGAAAGCAGCGACGACAGGCTGCGGAACAAAATCCCGAAAATCACGCCGATTAAAATCATGCGCGACAAATCGCGTCCACCTTGTTTGATGAGCGTGTAGAACAATAGCAGCGAGCCGCCCATCATGACGACCAGTTCAAAGCCGAATTTGCCCGTCAACGGCAGGGAAGCATAACCCACGCCGCCGAGCGTAAACACCAGCAAGGTCTGCAAAAACACATACAGCGAATCGAAACCCAAAATCGAAGGGGTCAGAATCGGATTGTTGGTCAGCGTTTGGAAGAGTTGCGTGGACACGCCGACCGCATAGGTAACCATCAGCAGCGCGGCAAGCTTGGTCAGACGCAGATGCAAGACAAAGTCCCAATCGCCTTTGACGTTGAGCGTCATAAACAGAACGCAGGAAACCAGCAACAGCGCAAAGGCGACCCACAAGGGACGGCTGCTTCCTGCCATAAAACCGATATTTTTTTCAGACGGCATGAGCAGGTTTCCTTAATAAAAGCCATAAAAACAAAGCCGTCCCTATCACGCCAAAAACCGTAGAGACCGGAATTTCAAACGGAAACACAATTACGCGTCCGACAATATCGCACAGCAACACCAAAGACGCGCCCAGCAAGGCCACCGCAGGCAGGCTTTGGCGTAGTTTGTCGCCCATCAGGCGGCTGATGATGTTCGGCACGACTAGGCCGATAAACGGAATATTGCCGACCGTCACGACCACTAAAGACGTAATCAGCGCCACAATAATCAGCCCCGACCACAGAATCGCCGTCCGGTTCAGTCCCAAATTTACGCTTACTGTTTCGCCCAAACCCAAAATCGTCAGCTGGTCGGCAATCAAATAGGCAAACAAAGCCAAAATCCCCGTTGCCCACAACAGCTCATACCGTCCGAGCAACACGCCGGAAAAATCGCCCTGTTGCCACACGCCGAGCATTTGCAGCATTTCGTTTTCATACGCGATAAAGGTGGCCACCGCCTCAATCACACCGCCGAAAATAATCCCGACCAAAGGCACCATCAGTTGCGCGGTCGGCGGCAGGCGGCGGATCAGCAGCATAAAGACCAACATCCCGATCAGCGCGGCAACGGCGGCAACCGACATTTTTGCCAGCAGCGGCGCAGCGGGAAGCAGCAGGGTCATTAGCAGCAAACCCAAAGCCGCGCTTTGGCTTGCACCCACCATCGATGGTTCGACAAAACGGTTGCGCATCAAAATCTGCATAATCATGCCGGCCACCGCCATCGACGCACCCGTCAGCACAATCGCAAATGTGCGCGGCAGGCGGCTGATGAACATGACTTGCTGGCTGTCGGATAGCGAAAACAAGGCGGACCATTTGAAGTCGGCCACGCCGACCGACAGGCTGACGGCAAACAATATCAGCAGCGCCACACCGTTGACCGCATTTAAAAATGAAGGTTTGTGAAACATAAAATGGTTCGGAAAAAATAAGGCCGTCTGAAAGAAGGGTTAAGGTATTTTGCGAAAAAGGCAGGTTTGCCCATCATAAAAACAGATGCAAACAGGCAAAAATTGTCCATTTGCACCATGTATTTTCAGACGGCCTAAATCCAATGACTTCAGATCAAGCAGCTTGATCCTGTGAATCATCAAACCGTTCAGGCCGTCTGAAAGAGGCGGGCGGCTATGTCCGCGCTGAATTACTTGGCCGCATTAAACGCATCGCTGACCTGTTTGGAAGCGTTCAGCAATTCTTGTGCGCCGCCGGCCGCCAGATAGGTTTCCGGTACGAGGTACACGACTTGGCCTTTTTTCCATGCAGTTGTTTCGGCAACCAAAGGATTGTCCAACACATCTTTCGCAGCCTGACCTTCTTCACCGATGGCCGCGCCGCGGTCCAAAACGAACAGCCAATCAGGATTTTTCTCTTTCAGGTATTCAAAGCTGATAGGCTGGCCGTGGCTGCCTTCTTTAATTGATTCATCGACAGCAGGAACGCCGATGTCTTTGTGCAGCCAACCGCCCAAACGGGAAGAAGGGCCGAAAGCAGACATCTTGCCGCCGTTGACCAAAATCACCAAACCCTTGCCTTTGCCTTGAGCAGCGGTTTTCGCCGCTTCAAACGAAGCATCGATTTCCGCTTTCAGCTTGTCCGCTTCGGCCTGTTTGCCGAAGATTTGCCCCAGTGCGTCGATGCGCTCTTTTGAGCTTTCTTTCAGATTGGCGGTTTCGGCGGTCATCTCGATGGTCGGCGCAATTTCGTTCAACTTGTCAAACGCTTTGGCTGCGCGGCTGCCGATGATGATGAGCTGCGGTTTGTAAGCGTTTAAGGCTTCGTAGTCAGGCTCAAACAGCGTGCCGGCAGGTTTCGTGGTTTTGAAATATTCGTCTAAATAAGGCAGCCGGTTTTTATCGACGGACAAACCGGTTTTCACGCCCAGTTTGTTTAAAGTGTCGAGCATACCCAAATCGTAAACGGCGATACGCTCCGGATTTTGCGGCACTTTCGCATCGCCGCGCGCGGTTTTCACCGTCAGGCTTGCACCTTCGGTTTGGGCGGCAGAAGCGGAAGCAGTTTGTGCCTGATTGGAAGCAGAATCTTTCGGTGAACACGCACCCAAAGCGAGGGTGCAGCATACGGCTAAAGCGGTCAAACGTAACATAGAGTTTCTCCGTAGTCGGAAATAAAGTAAATAGAAATGATAACTTGTATCGGATTATAAAGCTAGATGCCGTCTGAAAACTTTTGTTTTCAGACGGCTTTTTCAAGCTGATTGCTTAGAAGCGGTAGTTCACACCCAAGCGGACATCGCGGCCGATACCGGGTAAGGTTTCACCGCGTTGGCTGTGCGGATAGTAGAACTTGTTAAACACGTTGTTGACGGCAAAGTTGACATTGAGTGTGTCTTTGCCCAGGGGTTTCCAGTTGGCGAATACATCGTTCACGCCGTAGCCTTTGCGTTTGACTTCACCCTTGTCGCGTACCAACACAGAGCCGGAGGCTTTTTGCAGGTAGCGTCCGCGCCAGCCGATTTCCAAATTCGGATTTTGGAAGCGGTAGGAGAGGGAGGTTGTCCAAGTGCGGCCGGTTTGTACGGCAAATTCAGGGTTGGCACTTAACAGGTTTTCAGGATGAGTGTCGTAGATGCGCGGTTTGCTGTGGCTTACGCCGACTTTAGCCAGCAGGCCGCCTGTGCGGTAGGATGCGCCCAATTCATAGCCATGGTTTTTGATGTAGCCCGCATTGGCAGTTTCTTTAAATGCCGCGCCGTGGCGGTCTTGCGGATTGGCGATGGCGTCGCTGATTTTTTGCCAGAAGTAGCTGCCGTTTGCGGCAAACGTACCGTCGTTGTAGTTGAAGCCGATTTCGGTATTGCGCGCTCGTTCGGCTACTGTGCCGTCTGCAATGGAAACGATGCCTCGGCGGCCGTGGGTCAGCAGCGCGTCGTACAGGCGCGGGCTGCGGCTGGCGTAGTTGTGACTTGCGCTGAAGCTCAAGTTTTCGGCAGGTTGGTAAATTACGCCCAGACTCGGGTTGACTTTGCCGTCTGAAACCGATTTGCCGTCATGGGTTTTGACCTCGAAATGGTCGTAACGCAGACCACCGGTCAGGGTAACATCGCCGATATCTTGGATGGCTTCGACATACACGCCGTAATCGGTTTTGGTCGGGTTGGTCAGGCTGTATCCGCGTACCAGACGTTGCAGGGCGGCATCGGTGTTGGTGTATTGCGAATTCAGGAAGGCATGGGGTTTGATTTCCTGATGGCGGTAGTTGACACCGTATTTCAACAGGGTTTTTTCGGCAAGGCGGCTGTCGAAGTTGATATTTGCACCTTTGGTGGTGATTTTGGTTGTGGTCGGGCCTGCCACATTGCCTGCGTAACCGTTACCTTTGTCATCGGCAGAATAGCGCTCGTTTTCCAATACATAGGCGTTGGCATTCAGTTTTTCGACAAAGCCCAGGTTTTTACCCGTGTACTCTAAGTTGGTGTTGGATTGGGTAGTTTCGCGGTAAATGGGTGTATTGTCAGCTTTCCTGCCGTCCGGACGGGTAAAGGCCTGCCAACCAAATTCTTCTCGGATGAAGCGTTCGCCACGGTGTTGATCCTGTATATGGCTTAAGACAATGCGGTGGTCGTCGAAGGTTGCACCAATTTTGGCGAGGTAGCTGCGTTTGTCCAATCCGCTTTTTAAGACTTTGTTTGCACCGTATTGGTTGGTGTAGCCTTTACCTGCTTTGTAATCTTTTTCATCGTTGCGGCTGTAAGAGAACAAACCGTCGAAGTTGCCGGCTTTTCCGAACACGCTGGCACCGTAGTTTACGCCGTCATTGCTGGCATAACCGCTGCTGAGGCGCACGCCCCAGTTTTTGTCCAAACCTTTGAGCAAGTCTTCGGCATCGACGGTTTTGGTAATAATCGCGCCGTTGGTCGCGCCGATACCGGCAGATGCCGAGCCTGCGCCTTTCTGTACGGAGACGATTTTGACCAGCGCAGGGTCGATGATGAAACGGCCTTGGTGATATAGTATTTGGCTGTCGGAATAGGTGTTGTCCACCTTAATATCCACCGAGTTTTGACCCATGCCGCGCAGCGTCAGGAATTGGGATGTGCCATTACCGCCGCCGAAATCGATGGCAGGTTCGTCTTTCAACAATCCGCGCAAATCGGTTGCCGTGCTTTCGTCTTTTTGACGAAGGGTGACGATATTAGTTTTGATTTTGCTGCCTTGGCGGTCACCTTTTACGGTAACAGTATCAAGCACAACATTGTCTTTGGCTTCATTTTCTGCGTGTGCAAAACCGGCTGCCAGTGTCAGTGACAGCAGGCTCAGACGGAACAGGGGCGTATTCATTGAGAAATGTCCTTAATAAAATGACAGTAATAAAAAAATAAAAGCAAATAAAGAGAAATTATCTTTAAAATATGCAATTAAGAATAATCATCATTTACAATAATGCATTAAAAAGAAATAGTTGTAAAGAGTTGTGTTGCATTTGTAAAGGAATTGTGTTGTTTTTAAACGAATTTTGCAGTTGTATGTCAGGCCGTCTGAAAAATAAGTGATCGGGCATTTTTGCGTATGAAAATATTTGGAAAGACTGCATAGAAATTTTTACTTTTTCCCTTGAATTTGTCGCAAACAACCCAAATCTACCCGCCATTACGGCAGGCGTTCCATAAGCGTGCCGCTATTTCCAAGCAAACCGTGTCTGTCATGTCCGACAGACAATTGTTTTCAATCTATTTATTTATCGGAGCATTAAGACATGACCATCCGCCCTTTACACGACCGCGTAGTCGTCAAACGCTTAGAAGCTGAAGAAAAAACCGCCTCCGGCATCGTTTTGCCTGGTGCAGCCGCTGAAAAACCCGACATGGGCGAAGTAATCGCCGTGGGTGCGGGCAAAATCGGTAAAGACGGCGCGCGCCGTCCGCTGGATGTCAAAGTCGGCGACAAAGTCATTTTCGGCAAATACAGCGGCCAAACCGTAAAAGCCGACGGCGAAGAGCTGTTGGTAATGCGCGAAGAAGACATTTTCGGGATTGTGGAATAAGCATTCCGTGCATTCAAAACGACAGGTCGTCTGAAAAGGCATACAAGGTTTTCAGACGACCTCAGACAGAATCAAATGTATTAAATAAATTAGGAGAATCAAAATATGGCAGCAAAAGACGTACAGTTCGGTAACGAAGTCCGCCAAAAAATGGTAAACGGCGTTAATGTATTGGCAAACGCCGTACGCGTAACTTTGGGCCCTAAAGGCCGCAACGTGGTACTTGACCGCGCTTTCGGCGGCCCGCACATCACTAAAGACGGTGTGTCTGTTGCAAAAGAAATCGAATTGAAAGACAAATTCGAAAACATGGGCGCGCAAATGGTGAAAGAAGTGGCGTCTAAAACCAACGATGTGGCCGGCGACGGTACTACTACTGCAACCGTATTGGCGCAATCTATCGTTGCCGAAGGTATGAAATACGTTACCGCCGGCATGAACCCGACCGACCTGAAACGCGGTATCGACAAAGCCGTTGCCGCTTTGGTTGACGAGCTGAAAAACATCGCCAAACCTTGCGATACTTCTAAAGAAATCGCCCAAGTCGGCTCTATTTCTGCCAACTCTGACGAACAAGTCGGCGCGATTATTGCTGAAGCGATGGAAAAAGTCGGCAAAGAAGGCGTGATTACCGTTGAAGACGGCAAATCTTTGGAAAACGAGCTGGACGTGGTTGAAGGTATGCAGTTCGACCGCGGCTACCTGTCCCCTTATTTCATCAACGACGCTGAAAAACAAATCGCAGCTTTGGACAATCCGTTTGTATTGTTGTTCGACAAAAAAATCAGCAATATCCGCGACTTGTTGCCTGTTTTGGAACAAGTAGCCAAAGCCAGCCGTCCGCTGTTGATTATCGCTGAAGACGTAGAAGGCGAAGCCTTGGCGACTTTGGTCGTGAACAATATCCGCGGCATTCTGAAAACCGTTGCCGTTAAAGCCCCTGGCTTCGGCGACCGCCGCAAAGCCATGTTGCAAGACATCGCTATCCTGACCGGCGGCGTGGTGATTTCCGAAGAAGTCGGCCTGTCTCTGGAAAAAGCGACTTTGGACGATTTGGGTCAAGCCAAACGCATCGAAATCGGTAAAGAAAACACCACCATCATCGACGGCTTCGGCGACGCTGCCCAAATCGAAGCGCGTGTTGCCGAAATCCGCCAACAAATCGAAACCGCAACCAGCGAATACGACAAAGAAAAACTGCAAGAGCGTGTGGCTAAATTGGCCGGCGGTGTGGCAGTGATCAAAGTCGGTGCCGCTACCGAAGTGGAAATGAAAGAGAAAAAAGACCGCGTGGAAGACGCGCTGCATGCTACCCGCGCAGCCGTTGAAGAAGGCGTGGTTGCAGGCGGCGGCGTAGCCCTGTTGCGCGCCCGTGCCGCTCTGGAAAACCTGCACACCGGCAATGCCGACCAAGACGCAGGCGTACAAATCGTCTTGCGCGCCGTTGAGTCTCCGCTGCGCCAAATCGTTGCCAACGCAGGCGGCGAGCCTAGCGTGGTCGTGAACAAAGTGCTGGAAGGCAAAGGCAACTACGGTTACAACGCAGGTTCCGGCGAATACGGCGACATGATCGAAATGGGCGTACTCGACCCCGCCAAAGTAACCCGTTCCGCGCTGCAACACGCCGCGTCTATCGCCGGCCTGATGCTGACGACCGACTGCATGATTGCCGAAATCCCTGAAGAAAAACCCGCTATGCCTGACATGGGCGGCATGGGTGGTATGGGCGGCATGATGTAAGGCTGCCTGAACCCTTCAGATAAAAAGCAAAACCGCACGGCAAGTAGCCGTGCGGTTTTTTATTTGCCAGTAAGAAGCGTGAGATGGTAAGGGGTACGCCATGATTTACGGAGAAATAAGGGCAGCCAGTTCCATTGAATCAGAAGCCATCAAATAAACTTCATCATCAAAAAAGGTCGTCTGAAACTTTATTTTGTGTTTCAGACGGCCTGCTTAATGATCTAAACCGTTACTTTTTGTTTGAACGGCTGTATCGGACAGCTTGAGACAAGAGTTCTTCAATTTCTATCCACATAATGCCTCCTTACAGTAAACCAGGTTGACCTAAAGCCGGGTCGTTGGCTCGTGCTGCTTGGGCATCTTCGACAGTCAGCCCCAAGGCTTTTGCCACGCCTTCGCCGTAGGCGGGGTCGCAACGGTGGCAGTTGCGGATGTGGCGGTATTTGATGAAGTCGGGGGCGTCGCCCATGGCGGCGGCAGTGTTGTTGAATAAAGCCTGTTTCTGCGCGTCGCTCATCAGGTTGAACAGGGCGCGCGGTTGGCTGAAGTAGTCGTCATCGTCTTGGCGGTAGTCCCAGTGCGCCGCGTCGCCGTTGATTTTCAAAGGCGGTTCGGCGAAGTCGGGCTGTTGCTGCCATTGGCCGAAGCTGTTGGGTTCGTAGTGCGGCAGGCTGCCGTAGTTGCCGTCGGCGCGGCCTTGTCCGTCGCGCTGGTTGCTGTGGACGGGACAACGCGGGCGGTTGACGGGGATTTGGCGGAAGTTCACGCCTAGACGGTAGCGTTGCGCATCGGCGTAATTGAACAGACGGGCTTGCAGCATTTTGTCGGGGCTGGCGCCGATACCGGGCACAAGGTTGCTCGGTGCAAAAGCGGATTGTTCCACATCGGCGAAGAAGTTTTCGGGATTGCGGTTCAACTCGAATTCGCCCACTTCAATCAGCGGATAGTCTTTTTTCGGCCAAACTTTGGTCAGGTCGAAAGGATGATACGGCACTTTTTCCGCATCGGCTTCAGGCATGACTTGGATGTACATCGTCCATTTCGGAAACTCGCCGCGTTCGATGGCTTCGTACAAGTCGCGTTGGTGGCTTTCGCGGTCGTCCCCGATGATTTTCGCGGCTTCTTCGTTAGTCAGGTTTTTAATGCCTTGCTGGGTGCGGAAATGGAATTTCACCCAGAAACGTTCGCCCGCTTCATTCCAGAAGCTGTAAGTATGCGAACCAAAACCGTGCATATGGCGGTAACTGGCGGGGATGCCGCGGTCGCTCATGACGATGGTAACTTGGTGCAGGGCTTCGGGCAGCAGCGTCCAGAAGTCCCAGTTGTTTGTGGCAGAACGCATATTGGTGCGCGGGTCTCGTTTGACGGCCTTGTTCAGGTCGGGGAATTTACGCGGGTCGCGCAGGAAGAACACAGGCGTGTTGTTGCCGACCATGTCCCAGTTGCCTTCTTCGGTATAGAACTTCAACGCAAAGCCGCGGATGTCGCGTTCCGCATCGGCTGCGCCGCGTTCGCCTGCTACGGTGGTGAAACGGGCGAACATCTCGGTTTGCTTGCCGACTTCGCTGAAGATTTTGGCGCGGGTGTATTTCGTGATGTCGTGCGTCACGGTGAACGTACCGAACGCGCCCGAACCTTTGGCGTGCATACGGCGTTCGGGGATGACTTCGCGCACGAAGTCGGCGAGTTTTTCATTCAGCCACAAATCCTGCGCCAGCAACGGGCCGCGCACGCCTGCGGTCAGGCTGTTTTGATTGTCGGCAACGGGCGCGCCGTTGTTCATGGTCAGGTGGGTAACAGGGCATTTGGAGATGGACATAGTTATTTCCTTTGTGAAGTTTTCATAGGTTGATGAGACGGTTTGCCGGACGGGATGCTTATATCCGAATAAATAATAAAAATTTAATATTGATATTTAAATTTCGTTTGTATTAAGCTATAAGTTAAACTATACATAAAGGCTTTAGCTATTGGAACTATGAAATCGATTTAGAATTAATATTAATAATCAAGAATTAAATTTCATTAGTTTTTATTAATGATAAAGCTGTAAAAAAGGCCGTCTGAAACTTTATTTTGTGTTTCAGACGGCCTTATTTTTAGTCAAAACAAGGGATTATTTATCCAGTTTGGCTTTGCGTTCTTCCAACCAATGTTCCAAGTAGTGGATGCTGACGCCACCTTTTTGGAAGCCTGGGTCACTGAACAAATCGCGGTGCAGCGGTGTATTGGTTTTGATGCCGGTAATCGCCAGCTCGGCAAGGGCTACGCGCATTTTCGCCATGGCTTGGTCGCGGTCTTTACCGACAACGCAGATTTTGCCGATCAGGCTGTCGTAGTAAGGAGGGATGCGATAGCCTTGGTAGATGTGGCTGTCGACGCGGATGCCGAAGCCGCCGGGCAGGTGGCAGCTTTCAATCAGGCCCGGGCTTGGAATGAAGTTGTATGGGTCTTCGGCATTGATACGGCACTCAAACGCGTGGCCTTCGACTTGAATGTCTTCCTGTTTGTATTGCAAAGGCAGGCCGGATGCGATGCGTAATTGCTCTTGGACGATGTCCACGCCGGTGATGAGCTCGGTAACCGGATGCTCAACCTGAACGCGTGTATTCATCTCGATAAAGAAGAATTCGCCGTCTTCGTACAGGAATTCAAACGTACCTGCGCCGCGATAGCCGATGCGTTTGCAAGCGTCGGCACAGGCTTTGCCGATTTTGGCGCGTTCTTCTTCAGTGATGAACGGAGCCGGTGCTTCTTCGATGACTTTTTGGTGGCGGCGCTGCATGGAGCAGTCGCGCTCGGCGAGGTAGATGGCGTTGCCGTGTTCGTCGGCAATCACTTGGATTTCGACGTGGCGCGGGCGCTGCAGATAGCGTTCCATGTAAACCATCGGGTTGCCGAAAGCCGCGCCTGCTTCGGCTTTGGTCATTTCGACAGACTGGAGGAGGTCTTCTTTTTTCTCGACGACGCGCATACCGCGACCGCCGCCGCCGCCGGAGGCTTTGATAATGACGGGATAACCGACTTTATCGGCAATTTTGAGGATTTCTTCGCCATCGTCTGGCAATGCGCCTTCAGAGCCGGGAACGCAAGGCACGCCGGCTTCGATCATGGCGTGTTTGGCGGATACTTTGTCGCCCATCAGACGGATGGTATCGGCTTTCGGACCGATGAAGACAAAGCCGGATTGTTCGACTTGTTCGGCAAAATTGGCGTTTTCGGCCAGGAAGCCGTAGCCCGGGTGGATGCCGTCGGCTTCGGTCACTTCGGCAGCAGCAATAATGGCGGGAATGTTGAGGTAGCTTTGTGCGGATGCGGCAGGACCGATGCACACGGATTCGTCGGCGAGTTTGACGTGCAGGCTGTCTTTGTCGGCTTCGGAATGGACGGCGACGGTGGCGATGCCCATTTCACGGCAGGCACGCAGGACGCGCAGGGCGATTTCGCCCCGGTTGGCGATCAATACTTTTTTCAGCATGATAATCTTTCCGGATGGTTCGGACGGCCTCAGTGGCCGCCTAATGCGTTGCGGATTTTCTGGTCAGTTTTGTATTGGCTCAAAGCGTAAACCGACCACATGGCTGCCGGTATCCAGCCAACCAGCGTACATTGCAGAATCAGACAGATGATGCCTGCAATCGGACGGCCGATGGTGAAAAACTGCAACCAAGGCAAGAAAATAGCCAAAATCAGACGCATGGTTTGTCCTTAATGAACAGAAAAAGGAATTTCAGACGGCCTCGAAACTGAAGGCCGTCTGAAAAAACGGATTATTCAATGATGAAAAGCGGCTCGCCGTATTCGACCGGAGTACCGTTTTCAACCAGAATTTCTTTAACGACACCGGATTTCTCGGCTTCGATTTCGTTCATCAGCTTCATGGCTTCGATGATGCACAAAGTATCGCCGACTTTAACCTGTTGGCCGACTTCGACAAAAGCGGCGGCGTTCGGGCCGGGAGCGCGGTAGAACGTACCGACCATAGGCGATTTTTGTGCGTTGGACAAATCGCGAGCGGCTGGGGTGGCGGCTGGAGCGGCTGCGGCCGGAGTAGCAGGGGCGGCAACCGGAGCGGCTGCGGCAGGTGCCGGAGCAGCATAAACAGGAGCTGCGGCGGCAGTGGTACGCGTAATGCGGACTTTTTCTTCGCCTTCGGTAACTTCAATTTCTGCAATGCCTGATTCTTCGACCAAATCAATCAGTTTTTTTAATTTACGCAAATCCATTGCTTTTCCTTTTTAGCGCGGCATAAAGTGCATATTGGGTATGCGCCGCTGTGGTTTTAGATGATTTCCTGAGACGTCGGAAGGCAGGTTTGCCATCCGGCGTTTAAATAATGTCGGAACAGGGCGGAGCCTGAGAAATGAATCTGGTTATTTTCCCGAACTTGTCGGTAAATGTCCAGTAAAAGATAGAAAAAAGGCGTTTTTCGGCGAAAAAAGAAAAGAACGCTGATTTTCGTTAAAAGGTGATTTTCCCAAGAGCGTTTATTCTAATTTATTGGTTTTTCGACAAAACATGCCGTCTGAAAACCAACTTTGCGCGTATAATGGCGCCTGTTTTTTTTAAGTATGCACGATAATGGATATTTCCGATTTTGATTTTGAATTGCCCGAAAAACTGATTGCCCAGCATCCTCCGGAAGTGCGCGGCAGCAGCAGGCTTCTGGTTGCTTTGCCGACATTGCCGATTGAAGACAAACATTTCGGCGATTTACCCGATTATGTCGCACCGGGCGATGTGCTGGTGTTTAACAATACCAAAGTGATGAAGGCGCGCCTGTTCGGCCAAAAAGCCAGCGGCGGCAAGATCGAAGCCCTGATTGAACGGGTTTTAGACGCGCATACCGCATTGGTGCATATCCGCTCGTCCAAATCGCCAAAGCCGGGTACAGAATTGATTTTTGAAGGCGATATCCGTGCCGTCATGATGGAGCGTGTGGAAGAATTGTTTTGCCTGAAATTTGAAGGCGAGCAAACCGTTTACGAACTTTTAGAGCAAAACGGCCATTTGCCCTTGCCGCCTTATATCGAACGCGCGGCCGATGATGAAGACGACAGCCGCTATCAGACCGTGTACGCCAAATATCAAGGCGCAGTGGCCGCGCCGACGGCAGGTTTGCATTTTACCGATGAATTGTTGGGCTGTCTGAAAGCCAAAGGCATAGAAACCGCAGAAGTGACCCTACACGTCGGTGCCGGCACATTCCAACCCGTGCGCGTCGATAAAATTGAAGAACACAAAATGCACAGCGAGTGGTTTGACGTACCGGCCGAGACCGTTGCCGCCGTTGAAGCCGCCAAAGCGCGCGGCAATAAAGTGTGGGCAGTGGGCACAACCTCCATGCGCGCCTTGGAATCCGCCGCACGCGAAACAGGCCGTCTGAAAGCCGGTCGCGGCGATACCGATATTTTCATTACGCCGGGCTACCGCTTCAATGTTGCCGACCGATTGATTACCAATTTCCACCTGCCCAAATCAACCTTGCTGATGCTCGTCAGCGCGTTTTCGGGTATGGAGCATATCCGCAGCGTTTACCGTCATGCGGTGGAACAGGAATACCGCTTTTTCAGCTATGGCGATGCGATGATTTTGGGGAAAGCAGAATAAATCGGAAGCAGATTGGAGCGTTTTAAACTGGTTATTTGGGTTGTCCCGAATCCAAATCAGTTGGAACGCTCTAAAATACTCGAATAAAATAAATGATTAAAGTAAACGTGCGAAGTGGTTGGAATTTGAGTTATAAGAAATAAAACAAAAAAGGCCGTCTGAAAATGGTTTTCAGACGGCCTTTTATATCCCCATGCTTAGGCGTCGATGTTTTGTGCCAGCAGGGCGTTGTTTTCGATGAAGGCACGGCGCGGTTCGACTTCGTCACCCATCAGGGTGACGAACACTTCATCGGCGGTGATGGCGTCTTCGATACGAACTTTCAGGAGGCGGCGGACGGTAGGATCCATCGTGGTTTCCCAAAGTTGCTCCGGATTCATCTCGCCCAAGCCTTTGTATCGTTGGATGGACATGCCTTTTTGGGCAACGCTCATCAAGATGTCCAAAGCGCCTTCAAAGCTGTCGATGTCGTATTCGTTGTCGCCTTTGTAGAGCTTCGCCCCTTTGCCGACCATGCCTTTAAGTGCGGCGGCGGTTTGGGTAAGGGTTTGGTAGGCTTTGCTGTTGAGGAACTTAGGCTCAAGGTAGCTCACCATCACATTGCCGTGCAGCTTGCGAGTGATTTTGATGAACTGGTGTCCTTCGTGTCCTTCGATACGTTCGAGCGCGACTTCTTTTTCGTCCAAGAGGCCGCTCAATTCGGCAACGGCGCGGTCTGCGCTTTCTGCCGTGCTGAGGTCGACCGGCGAAGCATGCAGCATGGCATGCAGGACGAGTTCGTCAATGATGCGACTTTCTTGCTCGATGACGGTTTTGGCCAACAGGAATTGTTTGGCGGTATTGGCAAGCTCTTCGCCTTCGATGGTGCGGCCGTCTGAAACGATTTTGGCTTTTTCCAAGGCCAAACCGAGCAGCCATTGGTCTTTTTCCAGTTCGTCTTTGAGATAGCGCTCTTGTTTGCCGTATTTGGCTTTGTACAAAGGCGGCTGGGCGATGTAGATGTAGCCGCGTTCGACCAGCTCGGGCATTTGGCGGTAGAAGAAGGTCAGGAGCAGGGTGCGGATGTGCGCGCCGTCCACGTCGGCATCGGTCATGATGATGATGCGGTGGTAGCGCAGTTTTTCGGCATTGAATTCTTCTTTGCCGATGCCCGCGCCCAAAGCGGTAATCAGCGTGGCGACTTCTTGGCTGGCCAGCATTTTTTCAAAACGTGCTTTTTCGACGTTCAAAATTTTACCTTTGAGCGGCAAAATCGCTTGGAATTTGCGGTCACGGCCCTGCATGGCGGAACCGCCTGCGGAGTCGCCCTCGACGAGGTAGAGTTCGGACAGGGCAGGGTCTTTTTCTTGGCAGTCGGCGAGTTTGCCCGGCAGGCCTAAACCGTCCATCACGCCTTTGCGGCGGGTAATTTCACGTGCTTTGCGGGCGGCTTCGCGCGCGCGCGCGGCATCGACGATTTTGCTGGTGATGATTTTGGCTTCGGTCGGGTTTTCTTCAAGGAAGTCGGTCAAGGCTTGGTTGATGACTTCGTTGACGACGGGGCCGATTTCGCTGGAAACCAGTTTGTCTTTGGTTTGCGACGAGAATTTGGGGTCGGGCAGTTTGACGGACAACACGCAGGTCAAACCTTCGCGCATATCGTCGCCTGCGGTTTCAACTTTGGCTTTTTTGGCGACTTCGTTGGCTTCGATGTAGCTGTTGATGGTGCGCGTCATCACTTGGCGCAACGCGGTCAGGTGCGTACCGCCGTCGCGTTGTGGAATGTTGTTGGTGAAACATTGCACGCTTTCTTGGTAGCTGTCGTTCCATTGCATCGCGCATTCCACGCTCATGCCGTCTTTTTCGCCGAACGCGTAGAAGATTTTTTCGTGCAACGGCGTTTTTTTGCGGTTCATGTATTGCACGAAACCCGCCACGCCACCGGAAAGGGCGAAACTTTCGTGTTTGCCGTCGCGCTCGTCGGTCAATTCGATGTCCACGCCGTTGTTCAGGAACGAAAGTTCGCGAATACGTTTGGCGAGGATGTCGAAGCTGTATTCGACGTTGCCGAAGGTTTCCGCGCTGGCGAGGAAGCGCACGGTCGTGCCTTTTTTGTCGGAATCGCCGACAACCCTTAACGGCTCTTCAGTTTCGCCGCGCACGAAGCGGACGAAGTGTTCTTTGCCGTCGCGGTAGATGGTCAGCGTTACCCAGTCGGACAGCGCGTTGACGACGGATACGCCCACGCCGTGCAGACCGCCGGAAATTTTGTAGCTGTTGTTGTCGAATTTGCCGCCTGCGTGCAATACGGTCATGATGACTTCGGCGGCGGAGCGTCCTTCTTTCGGGTGGATGCCGGTGGGCATACCGCGCCCGTTGTCTGCCACGCTGACGGAATTGTCGGCATGGATGGTTACGGTGATTTTGTCGCAATGTCCGGCGAGCGCTTCGTCAATGGCGTTGTCGAGCACCTCGAACACCATGTGGTGCAGGCCGCTGCCGTCCTGCGTGTCGCCGATATACATACCGGGGCGTTTGCGTACCGCTTCCAAGCCTTCCAGCACTTGTATGCTGTCGGCGCCGTATTCTTCGTGTTTTTGGTCAGTCATGGTCTTTTCTTGCTGAATTTCAAGGAATTTTTCCGTGCGCGCAATGAAATGTTAAACGGGCGCGACGGATGTGTTCCGAAAGGTCAAAATAATAGGCAATTATACCTGATTTTGCTGGAATATTCAGCGTTTTAAGTGCAAAAAGGCCGTCTGAAAGATTAAATTTCAGACGGCCTTTGTATCGGAAAACAGGTTTAGCGTTTGACGCCGCTCAATCGCGCCCAGCCTTCTTCGATTTCGGCAGGCTCGATGTCGAACCATTGGTTGTAAATGCCGCTGAGTTCTTCGACTTGTTCATCCAAAAGACCGGACAAGACAATGCGGCCGCCTTGTTTGGTACGCGCGGCAAGCATTTCGCCGAGCATACGCAGCGGGTTGGCCAGAATGTTGGCGACAACGACATCAAACTGGCCTTGCGGCAGGCCGTCCGGCAGGTAGAACTGCGCATCGACGTTGTTTTGCGCGGCATTGTCTTTGCTGGCGCGGATGGCCTGTTCGTCAATATCTACGCCGATAGCGGAGCCTGCGCCGAGTTTGAGGGCGGCAATGGCCAAAATGCCTGAGCCGCAGCCGTAGTCCAATACGCTTTCGCCGCCTTTGAGCTGCGTGTCGAGCCATTTGAGGCAGAGGCGGGTGGTCGGATGGCTGCCTGTGCCGAAGGCAAGGCCAGGGTCGAGTTGCAGGTTGACGGCGTTGCCGTTGGGCGCTTCGTGCCAAGACGGGGTAATCCACAGGCGGTCGGAAATTTGAATCGGGTCGAATTGCGCTTGGGTCAGGCGTACCCAGTCTTGATCTTCAAGGATTTCGCCGGTGTATTTCAAATCGTTCAAACCGCATTCCTGCGCGGCGGCTTCGATAATGGAAGCGGCATCGTCGCTTTCGCCGAAAAGGGCGATGACTTTGCTTTGTTGCCAGATTTGCTCGGTCGGCATGCCCGGTTCGCCGAAAATGGCCTGTTCGTTTTCTGTACCGGCGTAGGCATCTTCAATGGCGGCGGACAATGCGCCGTGTTCCATCAGTGCGTCGGCAAGGCGTTCGGCGACGGCATCGTTGACGTTGATGGTAATTTGTTGATAGGACATGGTGGGGCTTTCTTTTAAGAAGGCCGTCTGAAAATCGACGTTGTGCTTTCAGACGGCCTTGTAAGGTATGAAACCTGATAGTGCGGGTTTATCGGTTTTTTAAACCCAGTACGTCTTGCATATCGTACAGGCCTTTTTTGCCGTTTGCCCAAACTGCGGCGCGTACGGCACCGGCGGCAAAGGTCATGCGGCTGCTGGCCTTGTGGGTGATTTCCACGCGCTCGCCGTCGGTGGCGAAGAGGGCGGTGTGGTCGCCGACGATGTCGCCTGCGCGGACGGTGGCAAAACCGATGGTGGACGGATCGCGCGGACCGGTGTGGCCTTCGCGGCCGTAAACGGCGCATTCTTTGAGGTCGCGGCCGAGGGCGTCGGCAATGACTTCACCCATGCGCAACGCGGTGCCGCTTGGGGCATCGACTTTGTGGCGGTGGTGGCCTTCGATGATTTCGATGTCGTAGCCTTCGTTTAACACGCGGGCGACGGTGTCGAGGATGTGGAAGGTCAGGTTGACGCCGACGCTGAAGTTGGCAGCGAAAACGACGCCTGTTTTCTCGCCTGCGGCTTGGATGGCGGCTTTGCCTGCGTCGTCAAAACCGGTCGTGCCGATGATGATGTTGACGCCTTTTTCCACGCATTTTTGCAGGTGTTTCAGTGTTGGCTCGGGACGGGTAAAGTCGATGAGGACATCGCTTTGAGCCAGTACGGCATCCACGTCGTCTGAAATGGCAACGCCGGTTTTGAGGCCGGAGGCGAAGCCTGCATCCAAACCCAATACTTCCGAACCGGAATGCTCGAGTGCGCCGGAGAGAACGGTATCGGGATGGTTGTTGACCGCTTCAACCAATACGCGACCCATGCGGCCGTTGACGCCGGCAATGGCGATTTTCAATGCGCTCATGGGGCTTCCTTATTTCGGCTTGGTTTCGGTGGTCGGAACGACGTTTTGTCCGGCTTGAACGGCTTCGATGGATTTTTGAATGGCATCGCCTTCGGCGCGTGCGAGGACGTCGTTTTCAAAGTACAGGGTCAGGTTGCTTTGTTCTTTGATGATGCCGTTGCGGCTGGTGTTGAAAGTGTAATCCCAGCGGTCGGCATGGAAGGCGTCGCGCAGGAGCGGCGTGCCGAGCAGCAGTTGGACTTGGTCGCGGGTCATACCTTGGCGCAGGGAAACCACGGCGCGGGGATTGAGCTCGTTACCTTGAATGATTTTGAGTTTGTAGGATGGAAAGTTGGATACGCGCTCGGCACTGCATGAGGCCAGACCTAAAATAGCGGCGATGGCAAGGCATAAGGCTTTATTCACGGGCTTACCTTTCTGTGTCATTTCGGGAAAGATGTTTATCATCGCTTGAATATTTTTAAAAAGCAAACGATAATCATCTTCTTAATTTTTCTTTTCGCCGATTTTCAATTGCAAGACCGGCGGCAGATTGCCACCCTTTAACGGCCCAATAGTGGGCAAACGGGCGGAAAGTGCGTATTATAACGGTTATTACCTTACAGGGATATTGAATATTATGGAAAAATTCAGCAACATTGCGCAATTGAAAGACAGCGGTTTGAAAGTTACTGGTCCACGTTTGAAAATTTTGGACTTGTTCGAGACTCATGCCGAGGAGCATTTGAGTGCGGAAGATGTGTACCGTATCCTGTTGGAAGAGGGCGTGGAAATCGGCGTAGCGACGATTTACCGTGTGTTGACCCAGTTTGAACAGGCCGGCATTTTGCAACGCCACCATTTTGAAACCGGCAAAGCGGTTTACGAATTGGACAAAGGCGATCACCACGACCACATCGTTTGCGTGAAATGCGGCGAAGTAACCGAATTCCACAATCCGGAAATCGAAGCGCTGCAAGATAAAATCGCCGAAGAAAACGGCTACCGCATCGTCGATCACGCGCTGTATATGTATGGCGTATGCGGCGATTGCCAAACCAAAACCAAACGTTAAGCAGTTTGTATGTTGATTTTTCAGACGGCCTTGGGCATTTTCAGCTTGAGGCCGTCTGAAACTTTATGGGCTTTACGATGAAGATTCCTTTTCTTGCGCCACGGGATTATCGTTTCCCCGACCCGTTTTACGCTTTGGCAGAATGCGACGGCTTGGTCGGTGTCAGCGGCGATTTGGATACGGGGCGGCTGTTGTCGGCGTATGGGCAGGGGATTTTTCCGTGGTTTAGCCGCGACGGTTGGTTTTTCTGGTATGCGGTTGCGCCTCGTGCCGTGATTGTTCCGGAAAACCTGCATATCGGCCGCTCTTTGGCAAAAACCTTGCGCCACAAGCCGTATCGGGTAACGGTCAACCGCTGCTTTGAAAAAGTGATTGCCCATTGCGCCAATGTGCCGCGTCCGGAACAGGACGGAACGTGGATAGAACCTGCGTTTCAGACGGCCTATTTGAAGCTGCACCATCAGGGACATGCGCATTCGTTTGAATGTTGGCTGCCGGATGAACAAGGCGAAATGCAGTTGGCAGGCGGGTTTTACGGCGTGCAAATCGGCTGCGTGTTTTATGGCGAGTCGATGTTTGCCTGGCGTCCCGATGCGTCAAAGATTGCGTTTGCCTGCGCCGTACCGTTTTTGGCGGATTTGGGCGTTGCACTGATAGACTGTCAGCAGGATACCGAACATATGCGCCGTTTCGGTTCGCAGTTGATGGATTTTGCCGACTTTCAGACGGCCTTGAAGGATTTGAACGCGAAACCGTTAAAGCGGAATATCGAAGGCGGCATGGTGGCTGAAAATCTTCTGCAAAAGATTGGCGGCGAAGATTGATTTATCGGCACGGGGTATCGGCAGAAGCGACAGTCTGCATATCGTAGCTGGGAAATTAGTTAGAAAATAAATGCTATTCAATTCACTTGAACAGGCCGTCTGAAAATCTTGGCTTAGCCGAAATCTAGCCGTGTAACGCTCGGCGATAATCATGTTAATAGCTGACGAAATCGCTTTTACATGGCAAAATAACGAGTTAAATATTTGTAATAGGGTGGTCTGAATAGGTTTCAGACGGCCCTGATCTCTTGAAGGAATCAACATGTCTTTGCAAAACATCATTGAAACGGCTTTTGAAAACCGTGCCGAAATCAATCCGAATACCGTTACCCCAGAAGTGCGTGAAGCGGTTTTGGAAACCATCCGCCAACTCGACTCCGGTAAACTGCGCGTTGCCGAGCGTTTGGGCGTGGGCGAATGGAAAGTCAACGAATGGGCGAAAAAAGCCGTATTGCTGTCTTTCCGCATTCAGGACAATGAAATCCTCAACGACGGTGTGAACAAATACTTCGACAAAGTGCCGACTAAATTTGCCGATTGGTCGGAAGACGAATTCCGCAGCGCAGGCTTCCGCGCAGTTCCGGGTGCGGTTGCCCGCCGCGGCAGCTTTGTGGCGAAAAATGTCGTGTTGATGCCTTCTTATGTCAATATCGGCGCATACGTTGACGAAGGTGCGATGGTCGATACTTGGGCGACTGTCGGCTCTTGCGCGCAAATCGGTAAAAACGTGCACTTGAGCGGCGGCGTCGGCATCGGCGGCGTACTCGAGCCTCTGCAAGCCAGCCCGACCATTATTGAAGACAACTGCTTCATCGGTGCGCGTTCCGAAATCGTCGAAGGCGTGATTGTCGAAGAAGGCAGCGTGATTTCTATGGGCGTGTTCATCGGTCAATCCACCAAAATCTTTGACCGTACTACCGGCGAAATCTATCAAGGCCGCGTACCGGCCGGTTCGGTTGTCGTATCCGGCAGCATGCCTTCCAAAGACGGCAGCCACAGCCTCTACTGCGCAGTTATTGTCAAACGCGTGGACGCGCAAACCCGTGCGAAAACCAGCGTGAACGAATTGTTGCGCGGTATCTAATCGGATAACGAACGCCGACTGAGGATGGGTGGCAAAGCCTGCTTTACGGTCGGGAGTGAACACAAAACAGGCAGAATGTTCTGCCTGTTTTTTATGGCTGAAAGGCCGTCTGAAACGATTTCAGACGGCCTTTTGTTTTTGATGATGGGTTGTTTAAGAGTAATCGAAGGAGAGGGGGTCTTGCCTGAAATTACGCTTTCGGCCAGTCGGTGCAATAGTATTGCCAATAGACTTCGATAAAAGGAATCTTGCCGTAATCGCACAACCACGGTTTGGCGCGTGTGGTGTAGTGGATAACGGGTGGAACAGTGTCGGGTTTGGGGAATACTTCGCCGAGGTTTCGTTTTTGGAAATATTCGACTGCGCCGGTTTGGAAGTTCCAAGACTCGTTCAATTCCAGCCAGCTGTTTCGGAAGACGGTATTTAAGAAACATTGGTCGCCATAGGGTACGGCTTCGTTGAGACAGGCGGCGGTTTTTAGCAGTTACTCCGCGATATTGTGTTCCCGCCATTGCACCAAGTCGGCCAGCAATATGCCTGAATTGAAATAGGGTGTGGTGTGCAGGTCGATAGGGTGTTTCCACTCGATGCGCGCCAAAACGGAATCTTGTACCGCCGCAACGGGATAACCGCGCATATCGAGGTTGAACAAATCATGCAGGGATTGGGTCACCACCATATCGCTGTCGAGATACGGGCGCGGTCGACAGGCAGTGCTGCATCACCAGGCGGAAAAATGCAGCATCCGAAATATGGGACAAGCGGCGATATTGGCTGAAGTCCATCTCGATTTTGACATCATTCAGACGGCTGCCGCTGGCTGCGAGCTTTTGGTTGGTATAGTCGATCCATTCCCGCCTGAAGGTATTGTGCATGAGGTAGAAATCGACATTTGTGTTGTGGGTACAGATGGATTTCATCAGTGTATGAATCTGCTCGGCATAGCCGGTATCGGCGGCAAGGACGATGGTGATGTTGCTCATTGTTAAATTCCTTTTATTTGCAATGTATTAAATTTTGTCAGTCATTTTCTTGGTCTTGTGCGGTCGGTAAAGCGGCGTGGTCTTCGTTTTCCGACATGGCTTTTTCTAATAAATCGCGTTGCAGCTGTTTACCGGCCTTGATGCCCAATTTGCGCAGTTTTTCGGTGCTGCTGATGAGGTTGCCCCTGCCGGAAACCAAGCGGCCATAGGCCGTCTGAAACTGGGATTGAGCCTGAACAAGCGCTTTATTGATGCCGTCCATGCTTTCGACAAAGCCGACAAATTTGTCATAGAGTTTGCTGCCTGCCTCGGCAATCGCCAGCGCGTTTTGGTTTTGCTGCTCGTTGCGCCAGATGTTAGCAACGGTGCGCAGGGTGGCGAGCAGGGTGCTGGGGCCGGTCAGCATGATGCGTTTGTCGAAACACTCTTGGAAGAGGTTTGGATCGTGTTGCAGGGCGAGGAGGTAGGCCGGTTCGACAGGGACGAACATAAAGACGAAGTCCAACGTTTTGACACCCTCAAGGTCGGTGTAATCCTTTGCAGCCAAGCTTTTGATGTGGGCGCGGATACTGGCGACGTGGTTGGCAAGCTCGCGTTCTGCTTCTGCGCCAGTGCTTTGCGTATAGCGGACGTAGGCGGTCAGCGATACTTTGGAGTCGATGACGATTTGTTTGTTGTCGGGCAGATTGATGAGGACGTCGGGCTGGAGGCGGCGTTGGGTGCCGTCTGCTTCGTGGCGGACGCTGGAAGCTTGGACGATGTATTCGCGGCCTTTTTGCAGGCCGGAATTTTCCAATACGCTTTCCAAAATCATCTCGCCCCAGTTGCCTTGGGTTTTGTTTTGCGTGCCGGTCAGCGCAGTGGTCAGCGCTTTGGCATCGTGGTGGAGCTGGGTGTTGAGCGTTTGCAGGCGTTTGAGCTCGTTTTCGATGGTCAGGCGTTCTTTGGCTTCTTTTTCATAAGTCTGCTGAACCAGCTCGCTGAAGCCATGTATGCGTTCGTTGAGCGGATTAAGCAGTTGCTGAAGGTGGTCGTGGTTTTGCTCGGTAAAGCGGCGGCTTTTCTCTTCCAGAATAGTGTTTGCGAGGTTTTGGAACTGGTCGCTCAAGTTTTTACGCGCATCTGCCAATAGGGCTAGTTTTTCTTCGGCAGCCTGACGGTCTTTTTCCGATTGGGTGTTGAGGCGCTCATTTTGGACTTGAAGCGCGTGGTTTTGCTCCAAAAGGGCGGCGTATTCTTGTTTCAGACGGCCTTTTTCGGCTTCCTGTTGCTGTAAGAGGCTGTTTTTGTCGTCGATATTGGCTTTTTCTTGCATCAGTTGTGTGGAGAGGCGTTCGTTTTGGACTTGCAGCGCATGGTTTTGCTCTAAAAGCGTGTTGTAGTCTTGTTTCAGACGGCCTTTTTCCGTTTCTTGTTGTTGCAAAAGCGTATTTTTATCCGCACTCAATGCCTGTTCTTGAACCAGTTGCGTGTTTAGGCGTTCGTTGTTGATTTGCAGGTTTTGTGCGCTTTGCTGCCATTTTGCACATTCGTGTTTTAAAGCTTCGGCTTCGGCCTCGCAATCTTGCAGATAGGCAATCTGTTTTTCGGCTGCGGCAAAGCGGTTGCCTGTCTCCTGCAATTCGTCTTGCAATTCTTGCACGGTATGGCGGCTTTGCGCCAAGTCCGCCGCAGTTTGAGCCTGAACCTGTTCGGCAAACTCATGCAGGCGGCGGCTTTCGGCTAATTCTTGCAAAACAATAAAGTGTCGGCTTTGGGCTTGGTAGCGTGTTATCAGCCAAGCAAACAGCGCGCCGATAAAAAATGCGGCCGCGCCGGTCAGGATTAGGGTGTTGTTCATACTGGAAATAGTCAATACGCAGAATGTTTCACTATATCATATATTTGCAGCGCATTTTATGGTCGGATAGGCGCTAGAAACGTGTATTTTCTTTAAAAGAAGCTATTAAAGGTATTGATTTTGACTAATTGAAGATTTGATTTGAGAAAAATATAGATTTATAACATCTTGAATTCAAAATTATATTTAATTTAGAGTGCGATTTTGCAACAAAAAGGAGGAATTTTATGGGCGCAGTAAGATACGTTTGTAGTGTGTATGTAATTAAGACATCGGTGTCATTGAGAAAGACATCGGTGTCATTTTCAAAACAAAATATAAATTAACTAAAACCTTCATTATGTATGTTTTTGTTATTTTATCTTTACGAAAAGGTATATTAATTAACAATTAACACGGTATGATTCGTCCTGTCGGCAGCGTAGATGCCGGCGAAAAAATGTGTATGTTGTTAAATAACATTTTGTATCTATGAAAAAGGACTACTTAAAATGGGACATTTAATAACGCTTGCCGCCGCTTCTTTAATCGGCATGTCAGGGATACCGGCCTCCGCACTCGGCGTCGCCTACAATATTGAAACGGTAGTACACAAATAATTCAATTATAAACGAATTGATTACAATACTTCAGAAAACGCAACTTAGGCCGTTTTTCGGCCGACAGACAAGAAAGTGAGACAAACAATGAAAACTTTAATCAAACTGGCAGCCGCCTCTTTAATCGGTATGTCCGGCCTGACCGTCAGTGCAACCAATATCGCCCACAATATGGCTGATGCCGATAAATAAAAAAATACACAACACACCCTTAAATACGCAGAAAAGAGTTAAAATGAAAACATTAATCAAATTGGCTGCAGCTTCTTTGATCGGCATGTCTGGTTTGACAGTTGGCGCAACCAAAATCGCAAAAAATATGGCAGAAGCTGCCAATAAATAAACGCAAGTGAAATTAAGCTTGTTTTGGTGATAAAAAAGGCCGTCTGAACATTCAGACGGCCTTTGTATTTGATGGCAAACCGTTTTATTTGCCGATACAGAAGCGCGAGAAAATCACGCCCAGCAAATCGTCGGCGGTAAATTCGCCGGTGATTTCGCTGCACGCGTTTTGGGCGAGGCGCAGGTGTTCGGCGAAAAGCTCGATTTGGTTGTTGTCGCAGAGGGCGGCGTTTTCCAGCTCGGCTTCGGCTTCATGCAAGGCGTTGAGGTGACGGCTGCGGGCGAGGAACAGGCTTTCGCTTTCGCCCTGCCAGCCGACTTCCTGCAACAGCGCGTGTTTGAGCAAGTCGAGACCCGCACCGGTTTTGGCGGACAGGCTGATGACGGTGTCCGCGCCGGTTTGCGCGAGGCCGTCTGAACGGACGGCGACGGGTTCGCCGGTCAGGTCGGCTTTGTTGTGGATTTCGATTTTTTTCAAACCTTCGGGCAGGCTGTTCAAAATGGCTTGGGTTTTGGCGTTCACGCCTTCGCGCGGGTCAATCAGAATCAGGGCGACATCGGCTTCGGAGACGGCTTTGCGGCTGCGCTCGATGCCGATTTGTTCGACCACGTCGTCGGTTTCGCGCAGACCGGCGGTGTCGATGATGTGGACGGGCACGCCGTCGAGGGTGATTTGTTCGCGCACGGTGTCGCGGGTGGTGCCGGCGATGTCGGTTACGATGGCGATGTCGTCGCCCGCCAAGGCGTTGAGCAGGCTGGATTTGCCGACGTTGGGCGCGCCGACGAGGACGACGTTCATGCCTTCGCGCAAAATCGCGCCTTGTTCCGCACTGGCGAGCACGGTTTTCAGACGGCCTTGCAGGGCTTGGAGCTTGCCGCGCGCGTCGGCGGCTTCGAGAAAGTCGATGTCTTCTTCGGGGAAGTCTAACGTGGCTTCAACCAGCATCCGCAGGGTGATGAGATCGTCCACCAGCTCGTGTATGTGTTGGGAAAACGCGCCTTTGAGCGAACGCAACGCCATGCGCGCGGCGGACTTGCTGGAGGCATCAATGAGGTCGGCGACGCTTTCGGCTTGGGCAAGGTCGAGTTTGTTGTTGAGGAAGGCGCGTTTGGTAAATTCGCCCGGTTCCGCCATGCGCGCACCCAGTTCGAGGCAGCGCGAGAGCAGCATGTCCATCACGACTGGGCCGCCGTGTCCCTGCAATTCAATCACGTCTTCGCCGGTAAAGCTGGCAGGGGCGGCGAAGTAGAGCAGGATACCATTGTCTATCGGCTGCCCGTCGCCGCCGAGAAAGTCGGTGTAAAGCGCAGTGCGCGGTTTGGGCATTTTGCCGCCGCTGAGGGTTTGTGCCAAAGGCAGCAGGTTTTTGCCGGAAAGACGGATAACGCCGACGCCGCCGCGTCCGGGGGCGGTGGCGATGGCGGCGATGGTGGGTTGGGTTGCGGACATGAGAACTCGCGTATAGATAAATTTAATGGGCGTATTATAGCAAAAGGCCGTCTGAAACTTTGGGTTTTGGGGTTTCAGACGACCTTTTTAGCAGATTGGAAATGTGGGCGTACTACTTGAATGGTTCAAGTATTTTTAATTTCCAAATCATCCGGCAGTAAGTCGTGTACGGAACAGTTTAAAGCAGAAGACAGTTGATATAGTTTATCAACCGTTATGTTGACCTCCCCCCTTTCTATTCTACCCATATAGCTTCTGTCTATATCGGCAAGTAAGGCTAAGCTTTCTTGGTTGATATTGGACTGTTTGCGGATTTCTCGGATTTTTATACCTATCAATACACTGATTTTACTCATGAGATTTGTCTTCGCAAATCTCAAAATATCCAATTCTGACGCTTATTTATCCACGGATTATAATCCGTATTTTTGGAAAATATCTAATGTGGAGAACGTTAAATGGCAAGTTATATTGAAAGCTCTTTAGGGCGAGGTGAACGTATTGTTTATAAAGCGCAAGTATCGTGGTTTTCCCAATTCTGGAGGATTTTTTTCGGTATCCTGCTGTTGATGTGGGTAATCGGTATCGTATTTATAGTGTTCGCGGTATTGAATGTAATGACAACCGAGCTTGCTTTAACTAACAAAAGGGTTATCGCTAAGTTTGGCTTTATCCGCCGGCAAACAATTGAGATAAATATCAACCGTATCGAAAGTATTTCGGTAAATCAAGGTTTTTGGGGCAGGATTTTCAATTATGGCTCCGTAGTGGTCAGAGGGACGGGCGGCAGTCATGCTCCGATTCCTTATATCGCCCGACCAATGGAGTTCCGTCAACAATTCAATGATTTTATAGATAACGAAATTGGTGGGGACTCGAAAAATCAAATTGAATTAAAACCGCCTGCCGTTTGAGGTGGGTGGAAACGGTGGTTTTTGTTTTATATAGCCCAATTACTTTATTTTCGATACGCAATACCTATTGCCGTCATTTCCGCGCAGGTGGGACTGACGAGGTTGGAAGCCTTGAAATATCGGAAGTTAGTTATGTTTGCTATAGCAAAATTGTAATTAAATATTTATTTCTATCGATCCGAATATGAAAAGGCCGTCTGAAACTTTGGGTTTCAGACGGCCTTTAAATTAAGATGATTAAACGGCGGCGACGGTAAAGCGTTCAAACAAATGCGCTTTGTTTTCCACATCGTCGGCGATGGCGACTGCCAAATCGGCCACGCTGATGCCTGCCGGAATTTCACCGTCCATCAGCAAATCGTCTTTGCCCA